>Ga0063456_1001678_pt1 | contig 11380 bp, 7 predicted proteins | sample AraplaMF_Cvi_mMF_FD_56228 | JGI IMG/M metagenome (GOLD analysis project Ga0063456, IMG submission 56228) | Arabidopsis root microbial communities from the University of North Carolina, USA - plate scrape MF_Cvi_mMF version 2 (version 2) | ecosystem: Host-associated > Plants > Roots > Endosphere ... | reverse complement strand
GAAGGACGGTAGCGAGTATCCATCGAGGAAGGCGGTCTCGTCGATCTCGCGCGGCACCCCGGACATGAACCCTTCCAGGATCCATACGGCAAGTGGCACGTTGAAGATGCAGTGTGCGAGTGCGACCGCCCAGATCGAATCGAACAGGCCAACCGCCGAATACAGATTGAAGTAGGGCAAGGCGAAAATTGCCGCCGGCGCCATGCGGTTCGACAGCAGCCAGAAGAACAGATGCTTGTCGCCGAGGAAGCGGTAGCGCGAGAACGCGTAGGCCGCCGGCAAGGCTACCGTGATGGAGATGATGGTGTTGAGAACGACGTAGCCGATGGAGAACAGAAGCCCGCCGAACCACTGCGGATTGGTAAAGATGTAGACATAGTTCCGCAGCGTCGGAGCCACTGGGAACAAGGTCATTGTCGTCGTGATCTCGAACGTCGTCTTGAACGAGAGATTCAGCAGCCAATACAGAGGCAAGATGAGGAATGCGAGGTAGAATAGAATGGTGAAACGGCGAAGAATCATCCGGCAATCTCCCGACTGTCGCGCGTGGTGATGGCGGTGTAGAACAGCCAGCAGAGGCTGAGCGTGATCAGCGTGTAGACGATCGACATCGCTCCGGCCTTCCCCAGGTCGAACTGACCGAGTGCGATCTTGACCAGATCGATCGAGAGGAACGTGGTGTAGTTGCCGGGACCGCCGCCGGTGACGACGAACGGCTCGGTGTAGATCATGAAACTGTCCATGAAGCGCAGCAGGATGCCGATCGTCAGCACGCGCTGCAGCTTCGGAAGTTCGATGCGACGGAAAACGAGCCAGCGCGAGGCGCCGTCGATCCTGGCGGCCTGGTAATAGGCGTCCGGGATCGACTTCAGACCGGCATAGCAGAGCAGCGCGATAAGGCTGGTCCAGTGCCAGACGTCCATGAGCACGACCACGATCCATGAGGCCACGGCATTGTTGGTGTAGTTGAAGGGAATGCCGATCGCGTTCACGGTCCATCCGAACAGGCCGATATTGTCGCGCGCATAGAGCTGCCAGATGATGCCGACGACGTTCCACGGCAGCAGCAGCGGCAGGGCCATCAGGACCAGGCAGGCCGCGAGCTTGGCCCCCCGTTTCGGCATCGAAAGTGCCACCATCAGGCCGATCGGCACCTCCAGCGCGAGGATGACCCCCGAGTAGGCAAAGCTGCGGCCAAGCGCAGCATAGAAGCGCCCGCCGAACTCGCTGTCCGGATTGAGAAGTTCGGCGTACCATTGCACGCCGTTCCAGAAGAACTGGTTGTTGCCGAAGGTATCCTGCACCGAGTAGTTCACCACCGTCATCAGCGGCAACAGCGCGTTGAAGGCGACGAGAAGAAATACGGGCGCCACGAGGAACCAGGCGCGGTTGTCGACCGGCTTCTGCATCGTTCACTCCACTCGGCAGCTGTTGCAATAGAGATGAATGCGGTTGCTTTCGGGGACCAGAACGACGTGGTCGGACGGGATTTCGTCGTCCTCGCCCGCGATGGCCGAGACGCTCATACCCTCCAGATCGCAATGGACGATCTTTATCCGTCCGATGTCGTCGACCCGGCGCACCGCGGCCGGCCAGCCCTTACCGTCGCGAGCAACCTTCAAGTGTTCGGGCCGGATGCCGATTTCGTATCTGCCGGTCCCCGCCGTGCCGTTCACGCCGGCGGAGAGCTCAAGGACATGAGAGCCAACCCTGGCGCGATTGCCGTCGACTTCGGCGGGGAGCACGTTCATGCCGGGAGAACCGATGAAATACCCCACGAACGTATGAGCCGGTTTGTCGAACAGCTCCTGTGGCGTACCGACCTGGACCACTTCACCCTGATACATCACCACGACGTGGTCTGCGAAGGTGAGGGCTTCGGTCTGATCATGCGTGACGTAGATCATCGTCACATCCGTTTCGGCATGGACGCGTCTGATCTGTGCTCGCAACTGCCACTTGAGATGCGGATCGATGACCGTCAGCGGCTCGTCGAAGAGAACTGCGCCGACGTCTGAACGAACGAGTCCCCGGCCGAGTGAGACCTTCTGCTTGAGATCGGCGGTGAGCCCGCGGGCGCGACGCCCTATGATCGGCTCGAGGCCGAGCATGTGGGCGACCTCGCGGACGCGAAAATCCACCATGTCCTTCGACACGCCCGAGTTCTGCAACGGAAAGGCCAGGTTTTCGGCGACCGTCATGGTGTCGTAGACCACGGGGAACTGGAAGACCTGCGCGATGTTCCGGGCTTCGGTCGGAACGCGCGAGACGTCGCGCCCGTCGAACAGGATCTTGCCATGGGACGGCGTCACAAGGCCCGAGATCACGTTGAGGAGGGTTGTCTTTCCGCACCCGGAGGGACCCAGCAATGCGTAGGCGCCGCCCTGCTTCCACGTCATGTTCATCGGCTTCAGCGCCCATTGCCAGGGATGCTGCGGATTGACGAAGTAACTGTGAGCGAGGTTCTCGAGCTTGATTTGGGCCATGATCAATTCCGGCGGGCGCTGGAGGGAACAGCGGATGGGGCTACGACGAGGTCGTCCCCGGCGTTGAAGACATAGAACCGGGCGGGATCGAGATAGAACTTGATGTGCTCGCCCGGGGGGTATTCGTGCACGCCGGCGAGAAGCGCGATCCAGCGCTGGCCCTCTTCGGTGTCGACGTGCAGGAAGCTGTCGGATCCCGACAACTCCGCAACCGCGACGTCCCCGGTCAGTTCGACGGCAGCCGCGGCCTGGCGCGACAGCGTCACATGATGGGCACGGAACCCTATCGTATAGCTGCCGACCGGAAGCGCAGCGATCGCGGGCGGCGCGTCGAAGGTGAGCGCGGCGGCCGGATCGTCCTTGGCGAGTTGCAGGGCGACAAGCCCATCGCCAGCCACGGTCATACCGGCGAAATTCATGGGCGGATCCGACAGGGTCTGTGCCGTGACACGGTTGCGCGGTCGGCGATAGACCTCGGTCGTCTCGGCAAATTGCGCGATCCGGCCTTCGTGCATGGCGGCGGTACGACCGCCGAGCAGCAGAGCTTCGCTGGGCTCGGTGGTCGCATAAACGAAGATCGATCCGGTTCTGTCGAAGATCCTCGGCAATTCGACGCGCAGTTCTTCGCGCAGCTTGTAGTCGAGATTGGCCAGCGGCTCGTCGAGCAGCACGAGATCGGCATCCTTGACGATAGCGCGCGCTATCGCCGTGCGCTGCTGCTGCCCACCGGACAATTGCAGCGGCGTCTTCTCCAGAACGGCCTCGAGCTTCAGCAGCTTCGCGGCTTCCGTCACCTTGCGATCGACTTCGCTCTTCTTGAGGCCCCTCGTCCGCAAGGGGGCGGCTATGTTGTCGTAGACGGAGAAAGCCGGATAGTTGATGAATTGCTGGTAAACCATGGCCACGTTGCGCTTGCGCACCGAAAGGCCGGTCACATCCTCCCCGTTGACGATGATGCGTCCGCCAGTCGGCCGGTCCAGGCCGGCCATCAGGCGCATCAACGACGTCTTTCCCGAAAGGGTCGGACCGAGGAGGACGTTGACGCCTCCCTCGGCGAGGGTCAGCGAGACATCCTGAAGATAGTCCGTCTCGCCGACCCGAAAGCTCACATTCTGAAGTTCAATGGGCATCCGTGCTTCCCCCTTGCAGCCCGCTGAAGATCAGCTGGACACGCCGTCCGGCGACTTCTTCCACTCGCGCAGTTCATAGACCGTGCCGGGCCTCGGCAGCGCCTTGCCTGGGCGGCCAATGCGTCGGCGGAAGCTGTGGATCGGCGTGGCCCGGGGATCGATGAGCACTTCCAGCACGACTGGCCCGTCATGGGCGAAGGCCTGATCCAGAGCCTCGTCGATTTGGTCCGGAGTCTTCACCCGAATGCCCTTGAGGCCGAGAGCTTCGGCCGCCGCGGCATAATTGGGGCCGCCGTCGAACGACAGATCGACGGATTGGCGCAGGTTGGAGAAATAGAACTCCTCCCACATCTGCAACCAGCCGAGGATGCCGTTGTTGAGCACGACGTTGATGATCTTCATGCGGTTCTGAGCCTGCGTCGCGAGTTCGCCGATGGCGAAGGAATGACCTCCATCTCCGGCTACGGTAACGACATGGGCGTCGCTCTTGCCGAGAAGCGCGGCAGCGCCGATCGCCGCGGGGATCGAGTAGCCAAGGCCGCCCTGGCCGCGGGCGTAGAGGAAATGCCGGCCTGCCTTCACCGCGGGGATGTGCACACCAATCCATCCCGCAGACCAGCTTGCGTCGGAAATCACGACGTCGTCGGGACCGAGCCGCTGCGCAAGCGCCCTCATCACGCGAGCCGGCTGGATCGGCACCGATGCCGACGCGGCCTCCTCGGCGAGCGCAACCTCATAACGTGCCTTCACCTCTGCGATGCGGGTCAGCCATTCGTCTTTCGGCTTTGCAGAGAGCTGGGCGTCGAGTGCTTCGAGCGTCAGGCGGACATCGCCACACAGCGGAACGGTCGGCCGGAACGTGCGGCCATGCTCGAGCGGATCTGAATCGATTGTGATCGTGGCCTGTCCTGGGAGCGGCAGCGTCCAGTTCATCGCCGTGTTCTGGCTGGCCTTCGAGCCGCACCAGATGACGAGATCGGCCTCCTTGATCAGGTCGATCGCAGCGGCGGATCCGAGAGGGTTGAGCACGCCGGCGGCGTAGCGGCGGGTCTCCGGAACCGTGCCCTTTCCCGAAAGACTGGTCACGACCAGGGGTTCGAACCGGTCCGCGATGCGCGTGAGAAGCTCCGCTGCGTCCGATCCGTGCACACCGCCACCCGCAATGATCGCCGGACGTTTGGCGCTTTCAATCAACCGGGCTGCGTGAGTGATGTCACTGGCGCTGGGACAATAGCGGATCGAGGGAGCCCTGATGCAGCGGTCGTCGATCGTCGGCTTGATTGCGGTTTCGTCCCACTCGGCGTCCATCACATCGTGCGGGATGATGAGGACGACTGGACCGGGCCGGGGCGCAGTCGCAATACGGAAGGCCGAGCGAACCAGATCCGGCAAGGCCGCGACGCTCGGCACCATGTATGTCGCCTTGGTGATCGGCTGAAAGAACGCAACCTGGTCGAAGCCTTGCGACGCGACGCCCTTGGCGCGAAGCGACGTCCATGCCAGCGGCAGTTCACCGACAATGGCAACCATCGGGATGGAAGCATTGAGCGCCTCGACGAGGCCGTCGGGCAGCTTGGTGGCCCCCGGTCCGACCGTAACGTCACAGACGCCAGGCTTGCCGGTCAGACGCGCATAAGCGTCCGCGGCATAACCGGCGCTACGCTCGTCGCGCACGAGGATGTGACGAATTGCGGGTGAGCGCCGCGCGATCCCGTCGTGCAGGGCCGCGGTCTGCCCCCCGGGCATGCCGAACACGAATTCCACCTCCAACTGCTGCAGCATCTCCGCAAGCAGATCACCGATATGAGCCATAGATCATTCCTTCCTGTCGTATTGCGCCGCCTTCAGCGGCCAGCCCAAAGCGCGCCGAGCGCGCTCGTCGTGTCGCGGAAGCGCATGAACTTCCGGTCGTAGAACGCGTGCCTGCCGTCGTCGGGTTCGTAGCGCGCGACGACGCGGACCATTTTGGCAACCGCCTCTTGCATACTGCCGTGAAGGCCAACGGCGACAGCGGCTGAGATCGCGGCGCCGCGTGCGCCGAGTTCGGATCCGTCGGTAACTTCGACCGGAAGACCCAGCGTATCGGCAAAGAGCTGTCCCCAGACCTGACTGCGCGATGCGCCCCCGGCCAACCGGATGGATTCGGGACGTGCCGCATCCGAGCCTGACAGAAGGCGTTCGATGTCGGTTCGGTGCGCGAATGCGACACCCTCGAAGATGGCGCGGACCAGGTCGCCGAGCGTGTTTGCAGCCTGCATGCCCAGGAAGCCCGCCGGGGCGCCTTCAGGGCTGCCGAACAGATAGGGCAGGAACAGGATGTCGTTGTCGCGCTTGAGGGCCTCGGCAACGAGATCGTTACAGACCTCGTAGATCGATATTCCTTTTGCAACCGCGCGCGCTGCTTCGCCATCCAGCACGTTCCGGCAGAACCACTCGAAGTTCGAGGCTGAAGTCGCCGATCCTTCGGTCGCAAGCAGCCAGTTTTCCAGCGGGTAAGGCACCTGCAGAAAGGGGATCACGCTCATCCGCGGCGACGCGTGCAGCGTCGAATTGATACTGAAGGTGCCGGCGACCATGCTGAGCTGGTTGGGCCTGGTTACGCCCGAAGCGAGCGCAGAGCCGGCGACGTCCACCACGCCGCGCACGACGGCCGTTCCCTGCTTCAACCCGGTAGCGGCCGCGGCCTCGCTCGTGATGGTGCCGGCTATCTCCACGGACGGGCGGATGGGCGGCAATTTCGGCCGCCAACGCTCCAAACCGAGATCGTCGAGCATTGGCTCAGCGTAATCCGAGGTATTGACATCGAGGAAGCCAGCGATGCCGCCATCCGTTGGATCGGTCGAACGATCTCCACACAGGCGCAAGCGAAGGAAGTCCTTGCACATCAGGACGGACGCCGTTCTGCCGACGATGTCCGGCTCGTGCTGCTGCAACCAGGCCATCAGCGTGATGGCCTGGCCAGGCCAAATGCGTTGCTGGATTCGCGCCTCGTTGCGATCCACGCGACCGTCGCGGCGCCAGCCGTCCACGATCGCCGCCGCGCGGCCATCGGTGGAAACGATGCCGGGTCGCACCGTTTGTCCCTCGCGATCGACGAGGTAGATGCCACTCCCGTAGCCGGTGACGGAGACTGCGGCGACATCCGACGACGACGTTCCCGTCGTCTCGAGCAGGCTCTGCACGGCCTTTGCGGCCGCTTCCCACATGCTCTCGGGATCTCGTTCGGTGTGTCCAGGCTTTGGAAACAACATTCGGTTCGGTTGCCGCACGCAGGCAAGCTCCCGTCCGCCCGCGTCGAACAGGGCGGCCTTGGTCATGGTGCCACCGGCATCAATGCCGACGATCCTCTCGCGCATTTCCCCTCCATCCGCCATTAGGCGGTTCATCTTGTAATTATATGTAGGGTGATTGAGAGCGTGGTTCCGTGTCAAGCATACAGCCGGACGAACTTGTACTCTCAGTTCGGCGGCAAAAATGCCCCGTACCGCCGATTTGAACGGAAGATGGTGGAGAACAGGTCCGGCGATTTTTCTACTTGTAATAATAAGTTGAGGTTTTACGGTGTAGCAAAACACCTACGGGAGGGTTGGAAGAATGTTGGGGCGCGAGGCCGGACTGCGGCGGTTGAAAACTATCGGGGGCCTCGAAGTCCTGATCGTCGGTGGCGGAATCAACGGGATCGGGGTGCTCCACGACCTCGCTCATCAGGGTATTCCGGCCGTTCTTGCAGAGCGCGCCGACTTCTGCTCCGGCACCAGCGCTGCGCCGTCGCGACTGATCCACGGCGGCCTGCGCTACCTCGAAACGGGCGAACTTTCGCTGGTGCGCGAATCCCTGGTGGAAAGGAACCGACTGCTGCTGAACGCGCCGCATGTGGTGAAGCCTATCCGCGTCTGGGTGCCCTTGCGAGGGTTGATGGCCGGCATGTTCGACGCCGTCGGCCGCTTGCTGCAACTGAAGCGCGATCCCGGACCGAAAGGCGCGCTCGTCGTCAAGCTTGGTCTCATCCTGTACGACATTCTCGGTATGACGCTGCAAACCATGCCGCGCCATCGCTTCGTCCGATCCGGCGAGCGGCAAGAAACACTCCCCGGACTCAGCCGGGACGTGAGGGCTGTGGCCGAGTATTATGATGCGAAGGTCACCATGCCCGAGCGACTTGGGCTTGAACTGGTTGCCGACGCCGAAGCGACCTGCCCCGACACGCTGGCGCTGCCCTATGTGGAAGTGACGGGATCATCGAATGGGATCGTCCGATTGCGTGACACCATTGGCGGCGACGAGTATGAAGTTCGCCCGCGGATGGTCGTGAATTGTACCGGGGCCTGGCTCGATCGCGTCGACTCGCATCTCGGCATCGAGAAGCGGCTCGTCGGAGGAACGAAGGGCTCGCATCTCGTGCTGCGTCACCCGGAGCTTGCCGCGCAGCTTGATGACATCATGCTGTACTTCGAGACGCAAGATCACCGCATCTGTCTGGTGTATTCGCTGGATAGCCGGCACGTGCTTCTCGGAACCACGGACATGCCGACCGACGAGCCGGATAGTCCCGTCTGCACGCAGGCCGAGGTCGACTATCTTTACGCAGCCACGAAGGAGATCATGCCGGATCTGTCGCTCAGCAACGATCACATCGTATTCTCCTACGCGGGCGTGCGGCCGTTGCCGCTCGCGGAAGGTGCCGTTGCCGGCGCGATCAGCCGTGACCACGAATTGCGGACGTTCGAGCCCGATCCGAAGCGGCCGTTTCCGGTCCTGTCCCTGGTGGGCGGCAAATGGACGACCTATCGTGCCTGCGCGGAACAGATCGTCGATGTCGTCCTTGCACGCATCGGAAAATCGCGGCGCGCCAGCACGGGAAAGGTACAGATCGGCGGGGGACGCCATTGGCCGCTGGATGCCGCCGCGCGTTCGCGGGTGATCGCCGAGGCCAGCTCGCGGTCCGGGGTGTCTCCGGCACGGGTGACGCAGCTGTTCGATCGCTACGGGAGCCGCGCGACGTTCTACCTTGATCGGCTGACCGGATCGGGAGAAACCATGCTAGAAAAGGTAGGCGACTATTCCGTGCAGGAAATCGTGTTCCTGACCTCTGAGGAGAGGGTGACGCGCCTCGACGACATCATGCTGCGGCGGACGTCGATCGCCCTGCTCGGTGACGCCAGTCCGGCCGCGATCGAGGAGGTCGCATCGACGGTCGGAGATACGCTTGGCTGGACGGCGGAGCGCGTCAGCCAGGAGATCGAACGTATGCGGCAGATATTGGCAAGTCGTCATGTCGTGAAGAGGAGTTGAACTTGGTAGATGATGCGACCCGTCAGGCGTATGCCGGTGAACAGCCCTCCGAGGCCGCGGATCGCAGCTCATCCGCCCCGCTCTGGTCCCAGGTCAAGACCGCATTGCTCAACATGATCGCCAACACGCCGCTCGTGGAGCATGCGCGCCTTCCGTCGGAGGCGGAGCTTTGCGCGCGTTTCGACGTCTCCCGCACGGTGGTACGGGAGGCGCTCAACCAGCTCGTCTTCGAACGCGTGATTTACAAGCTGCAGGGAAAGGGTGCCTTTGTCGCCAGCCGTCGCGAGGATCAGGACTTTCTGGGCTCCAGCATCGGGTTCAGCGGTGAGTGGCGCGAGCGAAACCGTGCGGTTTCACGGCGGATCCTGCGCCAGGAGCTCGAGGAAGCCGACGAGCGCGCTGCACATCTGCTGCGGCTCACCGGCGACCGCGCGGTGATTGGGCTTGACCGGGTATTGAGCGTTGACGGAGTGCCGAGAATTCTCGTGCATACCAAGGTCGTCGCGGCCCTGGCTCCCGGCCTCGAGCGCATCCCGCTCGAAAACCGATCACTCTACGAGACGCTGTTTCGCAAGTTCGGCCTGAAGATGCGCCGCGCCGAGCGCTGGCTCGCCGCCGTCAACGCCAATTCGGAGCAGGCCCAGCTGCTGGACGTCGATCAGGAAACGCCCCTCATCGCGATCGAATCCATCGGATTCGCGACGCATGAGGAACCTGTCGAATATTACATTGCCTATTATCGGACCGACATCGGTCGTCTTCATTTCTCGGTCGGCTGATCGCGGCGAGCCTTGTTGCGCCGGACGTCGCGATCGTCGGGAGATCGGAAGCAGTACATGGAAAAGGCCGGGATCGCTCCCGGCCTTTCGTGTCTGGTGATGCTGTGCGCGCCGCTTACTTGGCTTCCGCGCGCTTGGGCGGGGTTGCCGGCCACGACTTGATCAGGGTGTCGTAGTCGACCGTCTCGCCCTTCGGCTTCTCGTTGGCGAGCTTGCGCTGCGGAGCGATGGTGCCGTCCTTCTGGGCCTTGGCGNACCAGNACTCGGCCGTCTCCTTCTTGTGCAGCTTCGGACCGCAGGCNCCCTGCACGCCCGACTTCTCCAGNCGCTCCATCACGGAGTCCTGAGCCGCGGCGAGCGAGTCCATCGCGGCNTGCGGCGTCTTCGCACCGGACGACGCATCGCCGATGTTCTGCCACCACAGCTGCGCNAGCTTCGGATAGTCGGGCACGTTGTTGCCGGTCGGGGTCCACTGCACGCGCGCGGGCGAGCGGTAGAACTCGATCAGGCCGCCGAGCTTCGGCGCACGCTCGGTGAACGACTTGTCCCAGATGTCGGATTCACGGATGAAGGTGAGACCGACATGGCTCTTCTTCAAGCTGACCGTCTTGGAGACGATGAACTGGAGATACAGCCAGGCCGCCTTGCGGCGATCCGCCGGGGTCGACTTCAGCAGCGTCACGGAGCCGGCGTCCTGATAGCCGAGCTTCATGCCTTCCTTCCAGTACGCGCCGTGCGGCGACGGGGCCATACGCCATTTCGGCGTACCGTCCGCGTTCATCACGGCGATGCCCGGCTTCACCATGTCGGCGGTGAAGGCGGTGTACCAGAACATCTGCTGGGCGATGTTGCCCTGCGCCGGCACCGGACCCGACTCGGAGAAGGTCATGCCCTGGGCCTGCGGCGGAGCATACTTCTTCATCCACTCGAGGTACTTGGTGATCGAGTAGACCGCAGCCGGACCGTTGGTGTCGCCGCCGCGCTCGATCGACGAGCCGACCGGACGGCAGCCTTCCATGCGGATGCCCCATTCGTCGACCGGCAGACCGTTCGGGATGCCCTTGTCGCCGTTACCGGCCATCGACAGCCAGGCATCGGTGAAACGCCAGCCGAGCGAGGGGTCCTTCTTGCCATAGTCCATATGGCCGTAGACCTTGACGCCGTTGATCTCCTTGATGTCGTTGGTGAAGAACTCGGCGATGTCTTCATAAGCGGACCAGTTCACGGGCACGCCGAGCTCGTAGCCGTACTTGGCCTTGAACTTGGCCTTGTAGTCGGGGTTGGTGAACCAGTCGTAGCGGAACCAATAGAGGTTGGCGAACTGCTGGTCCGGCAGCTGATAGAGCTTGCCGTCCGGCCCGGTACCGAACGACTTGCCGATGAAGTCGTTGACGTCGAGCATGGGATCGGTGACGTCCTTGCCCTCGCCGGTCATATAGTCCGACAGTGCGATGGTCTGGCCGTAGCGGAAGTGCGTGCCGATCAGGTCGCTGTCGTTGATCCAGCCGTCATAGACGTTCTTGCCGGACTGCATCTGGGTCTGCAGCTTCTCGACGACGTCACCTTCCTGGATGAGGTCGTGCTTGAGCTTGATGCCGGTGAGCTCGGAGAACGCCTTGGCGAGCGTCTGCGCCTCGTATTCGTGGGTGGTGATGGTCTCGGAGACGACGTTGATCTCCATACCCTTGAACGG
>Ga0063456_1001677_pt1 | contig 11383 bp, 8 predicted proteins | sample AraplaMF_Cvi_mMF_FD_56228 | JGI IMG/M metagenome (GOLD analysis project Ga0063456, IMG submission 56228) | Arabidopsis root microbial communities from the University of North Carolina, USA - plate scrape MF_Cvi_mMF version 2 (version 2) | ecosystem: Host-associated > Plants > Roots > Endosphere ... | reverse complement strand
ATGTTTTGGCGCCGATTCGGAAGCGCTGGCGATCTCTATCTGCGTGCCGCTGGCGCGGCGCTTATAGTCGGCCATCGCCTGCTGGTAGCCCGGNAGCGGCTTGCCGTCAGCCGGAATATGAATGGTATTGCCGTTGGGGAAGAGCCGNACCAGCTCGTCGCGGCTCATGCGCGGCCAGGCGCGAACACCACCGACATCCATGTGCACGAAGGGCGAGCCCGACTTCGGATAGAAACCAACGCCACCGACCTGCATCTTCATGCCGATGGCGCGCAGCGTCGCCAGCTTGACGTCGGGAATGAAGAAATCCATCGCCTTGCCGAGCATATGCTGGCTCTTTTCGGCGACCCCGGAATTGCGCGAGCGGCCGCGCAGCATCTCGTTGGTTCCCGGCGAACGGAAACCGCAGACGACGTTGATATAGTCCCTCGAACCGCTCTGGCGATAGACTTCCCAGATCAGGTCGAACAGGCGCGGGTCCATCTTCGTCGGCTGGTTCTTGCGCCAGTCGCGCAGGAAGCGGTTCAGCTGCTCCAGACCCTTGGGGTCGAACTTGCCGTTGCGCTTGTAGGTGATGACGGCTTTTTCGCCGGTATGAATGAAATAGAGCTTCAGGCTGCGGGTGTCGCCCGCTGCCTGCGAAGGTGTACCAACGAATACCGGTGAGGAAACCGCAAGCGCAAGAAGGGCGGCCGCTACCGTCCTTATTGCCTTTCCGCAAATGTTGGCGCCCAACGAACGCCAGCTCAAGCGCGAAGGCTTAGAATTCCCATTCAGATTCGGCAACTCGATCCCCGTCAGACAGACAATGTCCCGTACTGTCTCAGATGACTGTCAAATGCGGTCACACGATGGCAAAAATGCCACACATGATCAACCTTTTCTTTACATAGTGAACGAGCCACTAACAAGTGGTTTATGACCGGTAACAAATCGTGGTTGCCTTAGTCTTAACAAAAAGCGCTTAAGCCGCATCTTTCTGGGGATTATCGGGATCGATACCGTAATCCTTGAGCTTGCGATAAAGTGTGGATCGGCCAATGCCGAGCTTCCGTGCCACTTGACTCATCTGCCCGCGATAGAATTTGAGTGCGAATCGGATGAGTTCTTCCTCGACATCGGCAAGCTTGCGCACATCTCCGGCGGGATTGACGCTGGCGATCGCGTTTTCCGAGGCTTCGGACAGGCGGTGGTGGTGCACCTCCCCCGATATCGACGCCCGGAACTCCTCACCATAGCTATCGTCGGGATCGAGGCCGGTATTGTCGGCAACCAGCGCCAGGTGATCCACCACCTCGTATTCCGGAAGCTGGGCAGCGATCTGCGGGAAGTCCGCCTCGGTCAGCTCCGGCCCTTCGGCCAGAACGACCGCGCGGAAGATCGCGTTTTCGAGCTGGCGGATATTGCCCGGCCAGTCATAGGCGGTCAGCAGCGCCAGCGCGCCTGAGTTCACCGTCATGCGGCGGCCGCTCTTCTGTTCGCTGGAGAAGCGATCGGCAAAGACACGCACCAGATTCGGAATATCTTCCTTGCGTTTGCGCAGCGCCGGAATGGTGATCGGGAAGACATTGAGGCGATAGTAGAGATCCTCGCGGAAATGGCCGTTCTTGACCTCCTCGATCAGATCCTTGTTGGTCGCCGAGATCAGTCGGACATTGACCTTATGCGCGGTGCGCGCACCGACGGTCTCGATCTCGCCCTGCTGCACGGCGCGCAGGAGCTTCACCTGGACTTCGAGCGGCAGGTCGCCGATCTCGTCGAGGAAAATGGTGCCGCCGTCGGCTTCCATGAATTTGCCGATATGGCGTTCGGTCGCGCCGGTAAACGCGCCCTTCTCGTGACCGAAGAGAATACTCTCGACGAGATTATGCGGGATCGCCCCGCAATTGACGGTGACGAAGGGCTTGTTCGAGCGGTCGCCGCCGGACTGGATGGCGCGCGCCACCAGCTCCTTGCCGACGCCGGATTCGCCTTCGAGCACGACGGGAATGTTGGATTGGGCCGCCCGCTGGGCGAGATCGATGACGCGGATCATCGCCGGGCTTGCCGATACGATGTCGTCGAAGCCGACCGAGCCTGAGCGCGACCGGCGTCCGGCCCGCGCCTTGACCTCGCGCTGGTCGAGTTTCATCGCGTTCGAGATCGACGTGGCGATGCGTTCGGGCGAGACCGGCTTGACGACGAAATCGAAGGCGCCGGCGCGCATCGCCTGCACCACCGTTTCGATGCCGCCCTGACCCGTCTGCACGATGACCGGGATCTGCGTGCCGAACTCGTGAAGCGCGTCGAGGAATTCGAGGCCGGTCATCTCCGGCATCATCAGGTCGAGCACGATGACGTTGAAAAGGCCGCCGTCGCGTTTGACCATTTCCAGGCCGATACGGCCGTTCTCCGCCTGGTGCACGACATGGCCGTGACGCTCGATTGCGTTCTTGAGCAGGCGGCGCTGCACCGGGTCGTCCTCGACCACGAGGATTTGCCCTGCTCCCTTGAGCTCATTGTAACCGGTCATTGTCGCCTCACTTCATGCGAAACCATAAAGCGCACTCTGACAGAAAGGCTTGAACATCCAGTTTTGAGAAACAATTGCATTTTAACGATTGGAACGGGTCATTTTCGTGCCGAAGCGACGCCTTTCNTGCGCCGAAAGTCCCTTGATGCGGGGGCTTCTCACGCTTACAGCGCNGCGCGTCTTTTCAGACGCGCAAAGGACGCTGTAACACTTTGAACCTGCGCATCGTGCTTTCCGAAAATCGATTCCGATTTTCGGGCCGATGCGCTAGACAATCAGACCTGTTATGAAAGTGGAGAGGAATTGCACCCATGAAAATCAAGCTCCCGCACGCCAGCCTTCTNTTGTCGGCAGCAGCGCCAGCTGGGGCCGCCGATCCGGCGCTTGGCGATCTGCCGGTCTGGAAGCTGCAGGATCTCTACCCNTCCGCCACCTCCACCGCTTTCGTCGCCGACATGGAAAAGGCCGGCAAGGCGGCAATCGCCTTTGAAGAAAAATGGAAGGGCAAACTCGCTGAGGCCGCGACGAAGACCGGTGCCGAGGGCATCGGCGCGGCGCTGAAGGAATATGAGGCGCTTGACGATATCATCGGCCGCCTCGGCTCCTTTGCCGGCCTCACCTATTTCTCCGACACCACCAACCCGGCAAACGGCAAGCTCTACGGCGATGTGCAGGCCAAGATCACCGAATTTTCCGGCCACCTCCTGTTTTTCGCGNTGGAGCTGAACCGCATCGACGACGCGGTGGTCGACGCCTGCATGGCGANNGATCCCGCCGCCGGACACTATCGCCCTTGGCTGCTCGATCTCAGGAAGGACAAGCCCTACCAGCTCGACGACAGGCTGGAACAGCTCTTCCTCGAGAAGTCGATGACATCGGCCGCCGCCTTCAACCGCCTCTTCGACGAAACCATGGCGGAGCTTCGCTACGACATCGATGGCGAGAAAGTACCGCTCGAAGTGGCGCTGAACAGGCTGCAGGAAAAGGACCCTGAAGCCCGCCGCAAAGCGGCCATGGCGCTCGCCGAAACCTTCAAGGCGAATATCCGCACTTTCACGCTGATCACCAACACGCTTGCCAAGGACAAGGAGATCGCCGATCGCTGGCGCGGCTTCGAAGACATCGCCGACAGTCGCCACCTGGCAAACCGGGTGGAGCGCGAGGTCGTCGATGCGCTGGCCGCGGCCGTCCGTGAAGCCTATCCCCGCCTTTCGCATCGCTATTACAAGATGAAGGCGAAATGGCTCGGCATGGAGCAGATGAATTTCTGGGATCGNAACGCGCCGCTGCCGGAAACCTCCAGCGCCATCATCTCNTGGCCGGAGGCAAAGGACACGGTGCTTTCGGCCTACAGCAATTTCGCCCCGGAGATGGCTGCCATCGCCAAGCGCTTCTTCGACGAACAATGGATCGACGCCCCGGTCCGTCCCGGCAAGGCGCCAGGCGCCTTCGCCCATCCGACGGTTCCCTCGGCCCATCCCTATGTGCTCGTCAATTATATGGGCAAGCCGCGCGACGTAATGACGCTTGCCCATGAACTCGGGCACGGCGTGCACCAGGTTCTCGCCGGTGCGCAAGGGGCGCTGATGTGCCAGACGCCGCTGACGCTTGCCGAAACCGCGTCCGTCTTCGGCGAGATGCTGACCTTCCGCGCGCTTCTGCNAAAGACCACCGACACGCGCGAGCGCAAGGCGATGCTCGCCCAGAAGGTCGAGGACATGATCAACACGGTCGTGCGCCAGATCGCCTTCTACGAATTCGAGCGCAAGCTCCACACCGCCCGCAAATCAGGCGAACTGACAGCCGACGACATCGGCGAACTCTGGCTCTCCGTCCAGTCGGAAAGCCTCGGGCCGGCGATCAACATTTCNGAGGGTTACGAGACCTACTGGGCCTATATCCCCCACTTCATCCACTCGCCCTTCTATGTCTACGCCTATGCCTTTGGCGATTGCCTGGTGAATTCGCTCTATGCCCTCTACCAGAAGGCCGAGAAAGGCTTCCAGGAGAAGTATTTCGAACTGCTGAGGGCCGGCGGCACCAAGCATCACTCGGAATTGCTGAAGCCTTTCGGCCTCGACGCCACCGATCCGTCGTTCTGGAGCCAGGGCCTGTCGATGATCGAAGGGCTGATCGACGAGTTGGAAGCGTTGGATAGAGGCTGAGATCTCTTCTCCAAAGGCGGAAGGGCAGCAACGGGTCTCTTCTCCCCTCGGGAGAAGGTGCCGGCAGGCGGATGGGGCGCGACACGGCTGAACCTGTCCTTCGCATGTGCTCAGGACGTCGCTCCGCTCCGCCCCCTCATCTGCCCTTTGGGCATCTTCCCCCGTGGGGAGAAGCGGAAAAATGTCTCACGCTCCCATTGGATTTTGAGCAATGAGGAGCAGAACAAATTGAAAGCGGCGCGTGGCTGACCAACCCTACATTCTCTTCCGCGACGACACGACCGGACAGGTGATGCTTTTCGCCGAGCCGGCCGAAATCATCGTTGCCAGCACGCGCGCCCAGTTCTTTGCGGGTCTTATCAGAATGGAGCAGGCCAAGGCCGAGGGCAAATGGCTCGCCGGCTACATGGCCTACGAGGCCGGATACTTCTTCGAGGAAAAACTCGCCCCCTTTGCCGGGGAACACCGCGAAACACCGCTGCTTTGCTTCGGCGTCTTCGATGCGCCGCAGCCGGATGCGCATCCGCTTGCCCAGCCCAAACAGCGTCTCGAAAACGAGGAATTCCTCACTGCTCCGAAAGCTGCCTGGGATTTCGCTATATATAAGGAGCGCTTCGACCGCCTTCACCAACATCTGCGGCTCGGCGACGCCTATCAGGCGAACCTCACCATGCCGGTCGAAGCCCGCTGGAACGGCGATCCCCGTGCCGCCTTCTGGTCGCTGATCGAACGCCAGCCGGTCAAATACGGCGCGCTGGTTGATCTCGGCGGTCCGGTCATCCTCTCGCGGTCGCCCGAGCTTTTCTTCCGCACCGACGAACAGGGCTGGATCGAGACCCATCCGATGAAGGGTACGGCGAAACGCGGCGCCACCGCCGCCGAGGATGCCGAAATCATCGAGGCCATGCGCCGCGATATCAAGACGCAGGCGGAAAACCGCATGATCGTCGATCTCCTGCGCAACGATATCTCCCGCATCACCGAAGTCGGCACGCTCGACGTCCCGAAGCTTTTCGACATCGAGACCTATCCGACTGTCCACCAGATGGTGAGCCATGTGCAGGCAAGGCTCCGCCCCGATCTTTCGATCCGCGACATCTTTTCCGCGCTTTTTCCCTGCGGCTCGATCACCGGCGCGCCGAAGATGCGGGCAATGGAAATTCTCCATGCNCTCGAGGATGCCCCGCGCGACGCCTATTGCGGCGCAATCGGCATGATCTCGCCCGCCGGCGCCATGCGTTTTTCCGTCGCCATCCGCACCATCACGCTTTTTGAGGGCGGCAGGGCCGTCTTCAATGTCGGCGGCGGCATCGTCTTCGATTCGACCGCCGAGGCCGAATATGAGGAATGCCTGCTCAAGGCCCGCTTCGCTGTCGGCGATCAATGGATTGCACGATGATCGATTTTTCGTTGATCGAGACGCTGCGCTGGCAGCCGGGCGAGGGCTTCATCCGGCGGCAGTTGCATCTCGCCCGGCTTTCCCGCTCCGCCCGTCGCCTCGGCTTCCCGCAACCGGTCGACGCGGCGGCCAAGCTCGACCAAGCCGTTGCAGGCGCTACCGGTCCGCTGCGCATCCGCCTGACCTTCGACGCGCAAGGCCGCATCGAGGTGACGAGCGCCGCTTTCGTGCCACTGGCGCCCGATACCACCTGGATCGTCCGCCTCGCCGAGACCCGTCTGGATTCCGCCGACAGGCTGCTGCGGGTCAAGACCACGCGCCGTGCCGTCTACGAGAGAGCCCGCGCCGAATATGGGCCTGATGAGGCCGATGAAGTCATCCTGTTGAACGAGCACGACGAAGTCTGCGAGGGCACCATCACCTCGATCTTCCTCGACGACGGGAGCGGCATTCTGCGCACCCCGCCCATCTCCTGCGGCCTGCTCGCCGGCGTGCTGCGCACCGAACTCATCTGCGAGCGCAAGGCCCGCGTCGGCCGCCTCACGCTTGCCGATCTCGATGCCGGCACGCTTTATATCGGCAACTCGCTGCGTGGCCTGATCCGCGCAAACCTTCTGAGGCACTGACCATGTTCATTCTCTCCCTCACCTATCTCAAGTCCAACGATGAAGCCGACGGTCAGATGGAGCCGCATATGGCCTGGGTGAAGGGGGGTTATGCGAAGGGCTGGTTCCTCGCCTCCGGCCGCAAGGTGCCGCGCACCGGCGGCGTCATCCTGGCGATCGGCGAGCGGGCCGCGATCGAGGCCTATGTCGCCGCCGATCCCTTCACCATCCACGGCATCGCCGAATACGAAATCACCGAGCTTGCCNTAACGACGGTGGTCGAAGGGCTGGAAATCCTGAAGCGCTGAATCTACGCGAACCGATCGTGGATAGTCGCGCCGGCCTCCATCGCCCGACCGATATTTGGCCTTTCCCCGTCAACGCTCTTTATTGTGACGTCGTTTTGTGATTAGAGCCGGTCACNTCGCACTCTCTGCGGCAATTTCAAATAATTCTTCGGGCTGAACGCCTTCGTCGCCTTCCACAGGAGAAAAGAATGACGGAACAGAACTATCCGGTATATGCCGAAATTACCGGTCCGATCGTGATGATCGGCTTTGGCTCCATCGGNCGCGGCACCCTGCCCCTGATCGAGCGCCATTTCAAATTCGACAAGAGCCGGATGGTCGTCATCGACCCGCGCGAAGAGCCCTCCGACATGGAGATCCTGAAGAAGCATGGCGTTCGCCATATCAAGGAATATGTCACCAAGGAGAATTACAAGGAACTGCTGAAGCCGCTGCTGACGGAAGGCGAAGGCCAGGGTTTCTGCGTCAACCTCTCGGTCGACACCTCCTCGCTCGACCTCATCAAGCTCTGCCGCAAGCATGACGTGCTCTACGTCGATACCGTCGTCGAACCCTGGCTCGGCTTCTATTTCGACAAGGGTATGAGCAATGCCGACCGCACCAACTATGCGCTGCGCGAAACCGTGCGCAAGGAAAAGGCGAAGAACCCGGGCGGCGCCACCGCCGTCTCCACCTGCGGCGCCAATCCGGGCATGGTCTCCTGGTTCGTCAAGCAGGCGCTCGTCAACCTCGCCAACGACACCGGCCTGAAATTCGACGAGCCGGACCAGCACGATCGCGAAGGCTGGGCAAAGCTGATGAAGAAGCTCGGCGTCAAGGGCGTCCACATCGCCGAGCGTGATACTCAGCGCACCAAGCATCCGAAGCCGCTCAACGTCTTCTGGAACACCTGGTCCGTCGAAGGCTTCATCTCCGAAGGCATGCAGCCGGCCGAACTCGGCTGGGGCACCCATGAAGAGTGGATGCCGAAGAATGCCAAGAAGCACAAGAAGGGCAACAAGGCGGCGATCTACCTGGAGCAACCGGGCGCCAACACCCGCGTGCGGACCTGGTGCCCGACGCCCGGCCCGCAATATGGCTTCCTCGTCACCCACAATGAGTCGATCTCGATCGCCGACTATTTCACCGTGCGCGACAAGGACGGCGAAGTGACCTTCCGCCCGACCTGCCACTATGCCTACCACCCGGCCAACGACGCCGTGCTCTCGCTGCATGAGATGTTCGGCAATGGCGGCACCCCGCAGGCGGTCCATCACGTTCTCGACGAGGACGAGCTGGAGGACGGCATCGACGAACTCGGCGTCCTGCTCTACGGTCATGAGAAGAACGCCTACTGGTACGGCTCGCGGCTGTCGCTGGAAGAAACCCGCCGCATCGCGCCCTACCAGAACGCCACCGGCCTGCAGGTCACATCAGCCGTTCTCGCCGGCATGGTCTGGGCGCTGGAAAACCCGACAGCCGGCATCGTCGAAGCCGACGAGATCGACTACAAGCGCTGCCTCGAAGTGCAGATGCCCTATCTCGGCCCGGTCGAAGGTCATTACACCGACTGGACACCCCTCGACGGCCGTCCGGGCCTCTTCCCGGAAGATATCGACACCAAGGATCCGTGGCAGTTCCGGAACATTCTGGTTCGCTGAGATCAGTTCCTCGGCTTTGACAATGCCCGCCGCAAGGCGGGCATTTTTGTAACGCCTGCTGTCTAAATGCTGGCCGCTGCCCCTCCAAGGCTTGCCTTCAAGCCGGGCGCGCGCCATGTTTTGCCCGAACTTGGCGGGTGTCCGCCGCGCCGATTCGCCGGGAGAAGCCTTATGAAAATCAGAACTGGTCTCGTTCTTGTCGGCGCAGCCGCCGCTCTTGCCGCCTGTGTTTCATCGGAGCCGCGTCGCCTGCCGGTTGCAACCGCACCCGTCGCCACCGGCGTCGAAGGCAATTGGAGCGATCCGAACGGCATCGTTTCCACCTTCCAGGGCGGCACTTTCACCACCCGCACCACCGATAGCAACCAGCTTCTCGCCTCGGGCACCTATATCAACACTTCGCCGACCCTGGTCGAGATCAACATGACCTCGCTGGTGCGCAAGACCCAGTCCAAGGTCAATTGCGCTCTCGTCAATCCGAGCCAGTTGAACTGCACCTCCGATTCCGGCGCACAGTTCACGCTTTCCCGCCGCGGCTGAAAGATGAGGCGATAGGCTAGGCACACCATGCGGGCCTTCGCCTTTTACCTCGTTCTGCTGCTTGCAATGCCGCTTGCGGCACTTGCCGTTATTTTGCCGGCCAATGTCTATCGTGCCCAGGGCATCGCCGCTCCCGATTGCGACGGGCCGCTGCAGGTGCTGATCTTCGCCGTACCGGCAATCCTGATTTATGNTGCGGGCGCATTTCTGGTCTACCGGACCGGCCGGCGCTTTCATCGCCTCTTTGCCCTTTTCTGTTTGGTCATCGCGCTGGCGACAGTTCCGAATATTGCCGAGGCCGTACACGAACTCTACCGAAACGCGGCCGATGGCGAATGCCAGAGATAAGCAGCCCGGCTTTTTTGCCCTGTCCCCTTGGAAAGCGCCCTGCCTGGCCCAGCTTTCTCTTGCGGTTGCACATCGTCTGATGGAACAATCCGAAGGCCGGGCAATCGCCCCGGCGCACAATGAAAGGGAACGGCGAGGGATCAGGGGAATCTTTCGCCTCAATCAGGAGAACAGGGATGACGAAGTCTTTCAGCTTCGGTCTTTTGACCGCGTCCATGCTGGCGCTGAGCGCGGGCGCCGCCTTTGCGGATTACGAACTTAATATTCTTCATATCAACGATTTCCATTCGCGCATCGAATCGATCAACAAATTCGACTCCACCTGCTCGGCCGAGGAGGAAGGCAAGAAGGAATGCTTCGGGGGTGCTGCCCGCCTGAAGACCGCGATCGACCAGCGCCGTCAGGCGCTATCCGGCAAGAACGTCGTCCTCCTGAACGCCGGCGACAATTTCCAGGGCTCGCTGTTCTACACGACCTACAAGGGAGCGGCCGAAGCCGAATTCCTCAACCTGATGAAGTTCGACGCCATGACCGTCGGCAATCATGAATTCGACGACAGCGAGGACGGGCTTGCGACCTTCCTCGACAAGGTGCAGTTCCCTGTCGTGACGGCGAACGTCAAGGCGACGGCTGCCTCCAAGCTCGGCGACCGCATCAAGCCCTCGCTGNTGCTCGATGTCGGCGGCCAGAAGATCGGCATCGTCGGCGCCGTNACCAATGATACCCCCGANCTGTCCTCCCCCGGTCCGAACGTCACGATATCAGATGACGTCCAGGCCATTACGTCAGCCGTCCAGGATCTGAAGGGCCAGGGCGTCAACAAGATCATCGCGCTGACCCATGTCGGTTATCCCCGCGATCTCGCCCTGATCGCCAAGATTCCGGACGTCGATGTCGTCGTCGGCGGCCACTCCCATAGCCTGCTCTCCAACACCGATCCGAAGGCCGAAGGCCCCTATCCGACGATGGTCGACAATCCCGGCGGCTACAAGGTGCCGGTCGTCCAGGCCGCTTCCTACAGCAAGTATCTCGGCGATCTCGTCGTCAATTTCGACGACAACGGCGTCGTCAAGGATGCCAAGGGCGATCCAATCCTGATCGATTCCACCTTCACGCCCGATCCGGCTGTCATTACCCGCATCGCCGAACTGGCAAAGCCGATCGAGGAACTGCGCAACAAGGTCATCGGCTCCTCCGAAAGCCCGATCGAGGGCGATCGCAAGGTCTGCCGCGTCAAGGAATGCTCGATGGGCAATCTGGTGGCTGACGCCATGCTCGACCGTACGAAGAACCAGGGGGTCACCATCGCCGTCCAGAACGGTGGCGGCCTGCGCGCGTCGATCGACGGCGGCGAGGTCACCCAGGGCGAGGTCATCACCGTCCTGCCTTTCCAGAACACGCTCGCCACTTTTGAATTGACCGGCGCAGACGTCGTCAAGGCGCTCGAAAACGGCGTCAGCCAGATCGACCAGAGCGCCGGCCGCTTTCCGCAGGTCGCCGGCCTGAAATTCTCCTTCGACCCGTCGAAGCCCGCCGGCGGCCGTGTCAGCGATGTTCAGGTGAAGGACGGCGCCAATTTCGCGCCGATCGATCCGGCCAAGACCTACAAACTCGCCACCAACAACTTCATGCGGGCCGGCGGCGACGGCTATTCGATCTTCAAGGAGGGCCAGAACGCCTATGATTTCGGCCCGGATCTTGCCGATGTGACCGCGGCATACGTCGCCGCGCATTCGCCCTATAAGCCATACACGGATGGCCGCATCGCGGAACTGGCGCAGGCAGCGCCGGCCCCCTCCGCTTCCGAACCGGCGCCTGCTGCACCGGCTGCTCCTGCTCCATCCACAGAGCCGGCTCCCGCACCCG
>Ga0063456_1001670_pt1 | contig 11408 bp, 11 predicted proteins | sample AraplaMF_Cvi_mMF_FD_56228 | JGI IMG/M metagenome (GOLD analysis project Ga0063456, IMG submission 56228) | Arabidopsis root microbial communities from the University of North Carolina, USA - plate scrape MF_Cvi_mMF version 2 (version 2) | ecosystem: Host-associated > Plants > Roots > Endosphere ... | reverse complement strand
TACACGCGCAACGAGCAGGATTTCGCGCGCGGCACCTTCCGGGTGCGCGGCGACGTGATCGACGTCTTCCCGGCCGAGCATTCCGAGCTGGCCATACGCATAGAGCTGTTCGACGACGAGATCGAGTCGCTGCAGCTGTTCGACCCGCTGACCGGCCGCATCCGCCAGAAAATCCCGCGTTTTGTGGTCTACCCCAANAGCCACTACGTCACGCCGCGCGACAAGGTCATGNCGGCGGTGGAGACCATCAANCTGGAGCTGTCCGAGCGGGTGGCCCAGTTCGTCGCAGACGGCAAGCTGGTGGAGGCCCAGCGCATCGAGCAGCGCACCCGCTTCGACCTGGAGATGCTCAGCGAAATTGGCCACTGCAAAGGCATCGAGAACTACACCCGCCACCTGAGCGGCTCGCCGGCGGGCTCGCCGCCCTCGACGCTGTGCGACTACCTGCCCAAGGACGCGTTGATGTTCCTGGACGAAAGCCACGTCATGATCGGCCAGCTCAACGCCATGTACAACGGCGACCGGGCGCGCAAGACCACGCTGGTGGAATACGGCTTTCGCCTGCCCAGCGCGCTGGACAACCGGCCGCTCAAGTTCGAGGAATTCGAGTCCAAGATGCGGCAGGCCATCTTCGTGTCGGCCACGCCGGCGGCCTACGAGCAGGAGCATGCCGGCCAGGTGGTGGAGCAGGTGGTCAGGCCCACGGGCCTGGTTGATCCGCAGGTTGAGGTGCGGCCGGCCACCCACCAGGTCGACGACGTGCTGCAGGAAATCCGCATCCGGGTCGAGAAGAACGAACGGGTGCTGATCACCACGCTGACCAAGCGCATGGCCGAGCAACTGACCGACTACCTGAGCGACAACGGTGTCAAGGTGCGTTACCTGCACAGCGACGTGGACACGGTCGAGCGCGTGGAAATCCTGCGCGACCTGCGGCTGGGCGCTTTTGATGTGCTGGTGGGGATCAACCTGCTGCGCGAAGGCCTGGATATTCCCGAGGTCTCGCTGGTGGCCATCCTGGACGCCGACAAAGAGGGCTTTTTGCGCGCCGAGCGCAGCCTGATCCAGACCATAGGCCGGGCGGCCCGCAACCTCAACGGCCGCGCCATTCTGTATGCCGACCGCATCACCGACTCCATGAAAAAAGCCATGGGTGAGACCGAGCGGCGGCGCAACAAGCAGATCGCCTTCAACCTTGAGCACGGCATCACACCGCGCAGCGTGGTCAAGCGCATCCGCGACCTCATCGACGGCGTCTACAGCGAGAAATCCGGCAAGGAAGCCGAAAAGCTCGAGATGCAAAAGGCGCTGGTCGAGGACATGAGCGAAAAAGACATTGCCCGCGAAATCAAGCGCCTGGAAAAGCAGATGATCGAACACGCCAAGAACCTGGAGTTCGAAAAAGCCGCCCGGGTGCGGGACCAGTTGCACAGCCTCAAGGAACAGGCTTTCGGCGCTCCCGGCGTCGACAACGTGTTGCCTTTGCCTGCTACGGGCCAAGCCCGGGCTTGAGCTGAAACGTCCCTCATTCGTCAAATGCACTATGTTGGTGCATTTGACGGCCGGGACTACGGGTTAGTCCTCATGTTTTTGGGGCGCCCAGCGGGAAAACCCCTGTCTGTGTTAAACTTGACGAAAACAGTCAAGAACAATACCAGAACAACAAAAAGCCCCCGCGATACCGGTTGACTGACCTGGGCGGCTGGAGGAAGAGTTCCCTGTAAGCCACAAGTTTGCAGGGTGAAAACGACAGTCAAGCCATTTAAAGGAGCTTGTTATGCGCCTCACAACCAAAGGCCGCTTTGCGGTCACTGCGATGATTGATTTGGGACTGCGCCAGAACAACGGCCCGGTGACCCTGGCCGCTATCAGCCAGCGCCAGCAGATTTCCCTGTCCTATCTCGAACAGCTGTTCGGCAAGCTGCGCCGCCATGAGCTGGTGGAATCCACCCGTGGTCCCGGCGGCGGTTATACCCTGGGCCGCAAGGCTTCGGAGATCACCGTGGCCGACATCATTGTCTCGGTGGACGAGCCGATCGACGCGACCCAGTGCGGCGGCAAGGAAAACTGCCTGGGCGAGGGCGGGCGCTGCATGACGCACGAGCTGTGGGCATCGCTGAACAGCCGCATGGTGGAGTTCCTGGATTCCGTGACCCTGCAAAAGCTGGTCGAAGACCAGCTTGCCAAGGGCGTGGTGATCGAAAACACCCCGCAGGTCAAGAAGGCCATCTTCACGGCGCCGGCCGTCAAGCCGGTACGCGTGAATGCGCCCAACTCGGTCTTCGCACTGGGCAATGCGTTCTCCAAATCCTGATGGAGCCGGGCCGGCATTTGTCCGGCCCCATCCCTTTGCGAACTGATTGCATGACCCTGGATCGCGCTGCCCGCCAGCCCGTGAATAAAAAGAGCTAGCCACATGGACACCCCACACTTTCCCATCTACATGGACTACAGCGCCACGAACCCCTGCGACCCGCGGGTGGTGGACGCCATGATCCCCTGGTTGCGCGAACACTTCGGCAACCCCGCTTCGCGCAGCCACGCCTGGGGCTGGGAGGCGGAAGCCGCGGTCGAAAAGGCGCGCGGGCAGATCGCCGACCTGATTGGCGCCGACCCGCGCGAGATCGTCTGGACCAGCGGCGCNACCGAGTCCAACAACCTGGCGCTCAAGGGGGCGGCCCATTTCTACAAGACCAAGGGCAAGCACATCATCACGGTCAAGACCGAGCACAAGGCCGTGCTGGACACCTGCCGCGAGCTGGAGCGCCAGGGTTTTGAGGTGACTTATATGGACGTGCAGGCCGACGGCCTGCTGGACCTCGAAGCGCTCAAGGCCGCCATCCGCCCCGACACCATCCTGGTCAGCGTCATGTTCGTCAACAACGAAATCGGCGTGATCCAGGACATCCCGGCGATTGGCGCCCTGTGCCGTGAAAAAGGCATCATCTTCCATGTGGACGCCGCCCAGGCGACCGGCCGCATCGACATCGACCTGGCCACCTTGCCGGTCGACCTGATGAGCCTCACCTCGCACAAGACTTACGGCCCCAAGGGCATAGGCGCCCTGTACGTGCGCCGCAAGCCGCGCGTACGGCTGGAAGCGCAGATGCACGGCGGCGGCCACGAGCGCGGCATGCGCTCGGGCACGCTGCCCACCCACCAGTGCGTGGGCATGGGCGAGGCCTACCGCATCGCCAAGGCCGAGATGCACGAAGAGAACAAGCGCATACGCGCCCTGCACGAGCGCATGCTGGGCGGCCTCAAGGACGTCGAAGAGGTGTTCCTCAACGGCCACGCCGACAAGCGCGTGCCGCACAACCTGAACATGAGCTTCAACTTCGTCGAGGGCGAGTCGCTGATCATGGGCATCAAGGGCCTGGCGGTTTCCAGCGGTTCGGCCTGCACCTCGGCCAGCCTGGAGCCCAGCTACGTGCTGCGCGCCCTGGGCCGCAGCGACGAACTGGCGCACAGCAGCCTTCGCATGACGATTGGCCGCTGGAGCACCGAAGAAGAAATTGACTACGCGGTCGCCACCATCAAGGAAAACGTGGCGAAACTGCGCGAACTGTCTCCCCTGTGGGAGATGTTCAAGGATGGTGTCGACTTGTCCACCATCCAGTGGGCTGCACACTGAGCAGCGCGCCCGACAGCTTAAAGAGGTAAACAAAATGGCATACAGCGAAAAAGTGGTNGACCACTACGAAAACCCCCGCAACGTCGGCTCTTTTGAAAAGGGCGACGAATCGGTAGGCACCGGCATGGTCGGCGCNCCGGCTTGCGGCGACGTGATGAAGNTGCAGATCAAGGTCAACCCGGTGACGGGNGTGATCGAAGATGCGCGCTTCAAGACNTATGGCTGCGGTTCNGCGATCGCTTCCAGCTCGCTCGTGACCGANTGGGTCAAGGGCAAGACGCTGGACGAAGCGGCCAGCATCAAGAACAGCGCNATCGCCGAAGAGCTGGCCTTGCCGCCGGTCAAGATTCACTGCTCCATCCTGGCGGAAGACGCCATCAAGGCCGCCGTGAACGATTACAAACAAAAGCACGCGCACTGATCAAGCTCAAGCATTACCCGTCACCTGTTTCATTTCCGAGTGATTTAAATGTCCGTAACCCTCACTGATGCAGCCGCAAGGCACGTGACCCGCTACATGACCAAGCGCGGCAAAGGTGTTGGCGTGCGCCTGGGCGTCAAGACCACCGGCTGCTCCGGCTTGGCTTACAAGCTGGAGTACGCCGACGAGATCGCGCCGGAAGACGTCGTGTTTGAAGACAACGGCGTCAAGGTGCTGGTCGACCCGAAAAGCATGGCTTACATCGACGGCACCAAGCTGGACTTTGTGCGTGAAGGCTTGAACGAAGGTTTCAAGTTCATCAACCCCAACGAGCGTGACCGTTGCGGCTGCGGCGAAAGTTTCCGGGTTTGACGGGCCGGCGGTCTTACGCGCGCCGCACCCTGACCCAAGCCGCCTCCACTGATGGTGCTGGCGGCTTTTTCTCGGCATGAACCTTCAATCCACTGATTTCGAGCTCTTCGGCGTGCCCCAGCGTTTCGCGCAGGATCGCGCCGCGCTGGACGCGCGCTGGAAGGACCTGCAGCGCGAGGCGCATCCCGACAAGTTCGCGGCCCAGGGCCAGGCGGCGCAGCGTGTGGCCATGCAGTGGTCGGTGCGCATCAATGAGGCCTACCAGCGCCTGAAGGACCCGCTGAAGCGGGCGAGCTATCTGTGCGAGCTCAATGGCGCGCCCATCGACGCCGAGAAAAACACTGCCATGCCGCACGATTTCCTGGTGCAGCAGATGCAGTGGCGCGAAGCGCTGGATGAGGCCGAGACGGCCGAGGATTTTGAGGAAATCGCCTCGCAGGCCATGTCGAGCGGGCGCGAGAAGCTGGCAAAAATAGCGCAATTGCTGGACGTGGACAGGGACTTTCCCGCAGCCGCCCGGCAGGTCAGAAGCCTTATGTTCATTGAGCGCTTTGCCAGCGAGGTCGATGCGCGCATCGACCTGCTGGGACAATAGGAACCTGTTCAAGGCATTACAGAAAAAGTACGACAAGCACGCATGGCACTCCTGCAAATCTCCGAACCCGGCCAGACGCCCGACCCGCACCAGCGGCGCATCGCGATCGGCATCGACCTGGGCACCACACACTCGCTGGTCGCCAGCGTGCGCAATGGCGTGTCCGAATGCCTGCCGGACGAGCAGGGAAGGGTGCTGCTGCCCAGCGTGGTGCGTTACCTGGAGGGCGACAAGCGCCAGATCGGTTATGAGGCCCTGGCGGCGCAGGTCGAAGACCCGCGCAACACCATTTCTTCGGTCAAGCGCCTGATGGGCCGCGGCATTGACGACATCGGCAGCCGCACCCAGCTGCCTTACGAGCTCAACGACAAGCCGGGCATGGTCACGCTGCAGACCATTGCCGGCGAGAAAAGCCCGGTCGAGATCAGTGCCGAGATCCTGGCCACACTGCGCTACCGCGCCGAAGACACCTTTAACGACGACATCTACGGCGCCGTGATCACCGTGCCGGCCTACTTCGACGACGCCCAGCGCCAGGCCACCAAGGACGCCGCGCAACTGGCGGGCCTCAATGTGCTGCGCCTGCTCAACGAACCCACGGCGGCCGCGATTGCCTACGGCCTGGACAACGCCAGCGAAGGCGTTTATGCCGTCTACGACCTGGGCGGCGGCACTTTCGACATTTCCATCCTGCGCCTGACGCAGGGCGTTTTTGAGGTGGTGGCCACCGGCGGCGATTCGGCGCTGGGCGGCGACGACTACGACCGCGCACTGGTCGACTGGGTGCTGGCCAAGGCGGGCCTGGCGGCCGATACCCTCACGCCGACGGACAAGGCGGCCCTGCAGCGCACCGCGCGAAACTGCAAGGAAGCGCTGTCGGCTGCCGATCCTGTGCCTTTTTCGGTGCAGCTGGCCAAGGCCCTCGTCAACTTCGAGATGAAGGCCGAAGATTTCGAAACCGCGACGGCCCACTTGACCCAGCGCACGCTGGCTGCCGTTCGCAAGGCGCTGCGCGATGCCAGGCTCGCCAAGGAAGACATCCAGGGCGCGGTGCTGGTGGGGGGCTCCACGCGCATGCCCCAGGTGCGCAAGGCGGTGGCCAGTTTCTTCGGCCGTGAGCCGCTGGTCAACCTCAATCCCGACGAAGTGGTGGCGCTGGGCGCGGCCATTTCCGCCAACCAGCTGGCCGGCAACAACACTGGCGATGAGTTGCTCTTGCTCGACGTGATTCCGCTGTCGCTGGGCATAGAGACCATGGGCGGACTGGTCGAGCGCATCGTGCCGCGCAACCAGACCATTCCCACGGCCATGGCGCAGGACTTCACCACCTACCAGGACGGCCAGACCGCCCTGGCCCTGCATGTGGTGCAGGGCGAACGCGACCTGGTGGCCGACTGCCGCAGCCTGGCCCGCTTCGAATTGCGCGGCATTCCGCCCATGGTGGCCGGCGCCGCGCGCATCCGCGTGACCTTCACGGTCGATGCCGACGGCCTGCTCAGCGTCAACGCGAAAGAGCAGGTCAGCGGTGTCGAGGCGCGCATTGACGTGAAGCCTTCCTACGGCCTGTCCGACGAAGACATCGCGCGCATGCTGCAGGACAGTTTTTCCACGGCCCAGCAGGACATGAACGCCCGCGCCCTGGCCGAGGCCAAGGTCGATGCGGACCGCATGATCCTGGCCACACAAAGCGCGCTAGCCGCGGATGCCGACTTGCTGAGTCCCGACGAGCGCGCACAGATCGACAGCTTGATCGCCGGCCTGGCCGACACGCGCGCGCACGGCGACGCGGCCGCGATAGAGGCGGCCACCCAGGCCCTGGCCAAGGGTACGGAAGCTTTCGCCGCCCAGCGCATGAACCGGGGCATCAAACAGGCCCTGGCCGGTAAAAACATCGAGGCGGTTTGAGCCGACTGACTGAGACAACCATGCCCATCATCAAAATACTGCCTCACCCCGAATACTGCCCGCAGGGCGCCGAAATCAGCGCGCCGGCCGGCACCTCGATCTGCGAAGCCCTGCTCGACAACAAGATCAACATCGAGCACGCCTGCGACCTGAGCTGCGCTTGCACCACCTGCCACGTTGTCGTGCGCGAGGGTTTCAACTCGCTCAACGAGCTCGACGAAAGCGAGGAAGACCTGCTGGACCGTGCCTGGGGGCTGGAGCCCAATTCGCGCCTGAGCTGCCAGGCCGTGCTGGCCCAGACCGACGTGACGGTGGAAATACCCAAGTATTCGATCAACCACGCTAAAGAAAACCACTGAGTTTTCGGGAAAAACCGGGCGAGGGCGGCCTTGCGCGGAGGCGATAATCGAGCCATGCGCCAAATCGTTCTTGACACCGAAACCACTGGTCTTTCCGCCGAAAACGGCGACCGCATCATCGAAATCGGCTGCGTGGAGCTGGTGGCCCGCAAGCTCACCGGCAACAACCGCCACTTCTACCTGAACCCCGAGCGCGACAGCCATGAGGACGCGCTCAAGGTCCACGGCATCAGCAACGAGTTCCTGAAGGACAAGCCCAAGTTCGCCGCCGTGGCCGACGAGCTGCTGGAATACCTGCAGGACGCCGAGATCATCATCCACAACGCGCCCTTTGACGTGAGCTTCCTCAACAAGGAGCTCGAACTCATAGGCCGCCCGTCCCTCAAGCATTGCGTCGCCAAGGTCACCGACAGCCTGATGATGGCCAAGGAGCTGTTTCCGGGCAAACGCAACTCGCTGGACGCCTTGTGCGACCGGCTGGAGGTCGACAATTCAGGCCGTACCCTGCACGGCGCCTTGCTGGACGCTGAGCTGCTGGCTGACGTCTACATCAACCTGACCCGCGGGCAGAATGCGCTGGTCATGGACGTGGGCGACGCGGCCCAGGAAGGCGACAACAACGTACCGCAGATAGACCTGAGCGTGTTTGAGCTGCCTTTGCTGGCGGCCAATGAGCAGGAAGCTGCCGAACATGAAAAATTGCTGGCCGGGATCGACAAGGCCAGCAAGGGAAAAACCGTCTGGCGCGCCCTGGCGGCCTGAACTGAAACGCAATTCAGGGAATGGATGGAAAAATCGACCCAAAACAGCTTATAATCATAGGCTGACCGATAGGGCGGTTAGCTCAGGGGTAGAGCACTGCATTCACACTGCAGGGGTCGCAAGTTCGAAACTTGCACCGCCCACCAGAATTTGACGAAGAAAAAGGCCAAGTCTTGCGACTTGGCCTTTTTTCATTGGGGCACTGCTTTTCGTGGGCTCAGAGCACCTCGCTCGCGAAATCAGCCAGGCGCGAACGCTCGCCGCGTGCCAGCGTGATGTGCCCGCCATGCGGCCAGCCCTTGAAGCGGTCGACGGCAAAGGTCATGCCCGAGGAGCCTTCGGTCAGGTAGGGCGTGTCGATCTGCGCCAGGTTGCCCATGCAGATGATCTTGGTGCCTGGGCCGGCCCGTGTGATCAGCGTTTTCATCTGTTTGGGCGTCAGGTTTTGCGCCTCGTCGATGATGACGTACTTGTTCAGAAAGGTACGGCCGCGCATAAAGTTCATGCTTTTGACCTTGATGCGCGAGCGGATCAGCTCGTTGGTGGCGGCGCGGCCCCATTCGCCAGAACCGCTGTCGGTCTTGCCCAGCACTTCGAGGTTGTCGTCCAGCGCACCCATCCACGGGCCCATTTTTTCCTCTTCGGTGCCCGGCAGGAAGCCGATGTCCTCGCCAACGCTGACCGTGGCCCGCGTCATGATGATTTCGGTGTAGCGCCGGTCGTCAAGCACTTGCGTGAGGCCGCTGGCAAGCGCCATCAGCGTCTTGCCGGTGCCCGCCGTGCCGGCCAGCGTGACGAAGTCCACTTCCGGGTCCATCAGCAGGTTCATCGCGAAGTTCTGCTCGCGGTTGCGCGTGGTGACGCCCCAGACCGCGTTTTTGAGGTGGTTGTAGTCCTTCAGGGTCTTGAGCACCGCGGTTTTGGCCCGGATTTCCGTCACACGGGCATACAGCGGCGGCTCGCCGGGGGCCTCAAAGAACACGAACTGGTTGATCAGCAGGCTGCCCACGATGGGGCCGGTGATGCGGTAGAAGGTGTGGCTGCCTTGTTGCCAGCTCTCGATGGTCTTGCTCTGGCGCGTCCAGAAATCCGCCGGCAGGGCCAGCGAACCGGAATACAGCAGGTCGCCGTCCTCCAGGGTTTTGTCGTTCTGGTAGTCGTCGGTGGCCAGGCCCAGGGCGCGGGCCTTGACACGCATATTGATGTCCTTGGACACCAGGACCACCTCGCGCGGCGCATATTCCTTGCGCAGGGCCTCGACCACGCCCAGGATCTGGTTGTCGGCCTTGCCCTGCGGCAGGCTCATGGGCAGCGTGTAATCGAGTGGTTTGGTCTGGAAAAACAGGCTGCCGCCCGCTTCAGGGTGGCCGGTGGTATCCAGCTTCAGGCCCTTGCCGATATCGGCGCCCTGGGCGCCCGCCAGCGCGTCCAGCGTGCGGCTGGTCTGGCGGGCGTTGCGCGCCACCTCGGTCATGCCTTTTTTGTGGCCATCGAGTTCTTCGAGCACGATCATGGGCAGGAAAATGTCATGTTCCTCGAAGCGGAACAGGCACATCGGGTCGTGCATCAGCACATTGGTGTCCAGAACGAACAGCTTGGCCGGGCCCGTGCGTTTGGGCTTTTTCGGCTTGGCCGGCTCGGGCAGGGCAATGCTCTCTTTTTTACGGCTGTTTGAAGGGGTTCTGTCCGGGTTGGAAGGCTCTTTGCCTTTAAAGGCCACCGGGTGGCTGCCTTCTCCTGCCGCGCGGCTGTCAAACAGGTCCATTACCGGGGGTTTCTGGGCGGATTCGGTGCGCTCCGTTTTCCGGGCGACTTTCGAAGGCGAGCGGGCAGGCGCGTCGAGCGCATCAGGCGAGAGCAGGGCGGCACGTTTGGTCGGGGCGGGGGGGAGGGGCATAGTGCTTAAAACTCTCTAAAAAAGAGGGGTTCCAGAAGCGAAAAAGCCGCCTTGAAACCAGGGCGGCTTTTTCTTTTGGCGCAGTTGCGAAGGTCAACAGCATGAGTTCATTATGCACAACTCAAGTGACAGGGCAATCCTTTGTTGCTAACTGGCCTCAGTGGGGTTTCAGGCGGCTTTTTTNAGGGCCTTGACGGCCTTGAGCACGTCGTCCACNTGGCCGGGCACTTTCAGGCCGCGCCATTCCTCTTTGAGCAGGCCGTCGGCGCCCACCAGGAAGGTGCTGCGCTCAATGCCTTTGACCTTTTTGCCGTACATGATCTTGTTTTTGACCACGCCGAACATGTGGCACATTTTTTCTTCGGTGTCCGCNATCAGCTCGAACGGCAGNTCAAGCTTGGACTTGAACTCGTCGTGGGATTTCATGTTGTCGCGNGAGACGCCGAAGACCGTCGCGCCGGCCTTCACGAAGTCCTTGTAGCGGTCACGGAACTGCATGGCTTCGGTGGTGCAGCCAGGCGTGTTGTCCTTGGGATAGAAGTACAGCACCACGACTTTGCCGAGGTGGGACTGGTTGGAAACCTTGATGCCGCCGGTGGCGATCGCTTCAAATTCGGGGAGTGGTTTATTGACGACGACTGCCATACTGAGTAGACCCTGACGAAAGTAGTTGTAATTGGCCGCGCCTTTTGACAACCGACCCGGGACGTCATCCCGGGATGTGGTGCCAAGTGCAACCCTAGATTTTACCCTGAAAGAGAGGTCATTTCAGGCTTCTGTTCCTTCTGTTTCAATCAGCAAGGCGGCAATCACCTGGCGGCCTTCACCCGCGAGGATGTTGTAGGTGCGGCAGGCAGCGAGCGTGTCCATGGTTTCAACGCCTATGCGTTGCTCCATCAGGGCGCGCAGAAACGCCGGGGGTACAAAGCGCAGGCGGGCGCCGCTGCCGAAAATCACGAGCTCTGGCCGGGTTTCGGCCAGCAGGGCGAAATGCTCGGCGGTGAGCTGCTCAAAGCGTGTGCAGTTCCAGTCGAATTTCTCGCCGCGCGAGCCGATCACGACACTGTGCTCGATTTTTTCGGCCACACCCTCGCGCCCCAGGCCCACCCAGCCGGGGCCGTAGCCGAGGATGGACTGGACGTCGAGGCGGTCTGGCTGAAGTTTCATGCGGAAAGGGTCCGGGCGTTGTATGGTGTGGCGCGGCTGTGCGCGGAGGGCTTGCATGCGGCTGTTTCGCCAGCGAAAAGCCTCTTTTATGTGGTCAAATTATAGATTCCGCCCGAATTCCACGCCGCACCGCGCCGTATCGCCCCGGTTGGCAGCATGGTGAGCGGGGCGGCCCCCGTCCAAAGCCTTCTTAACGTTTCATGAAACCGATCACCAAATCCGCCAAGCTTGCCAATGTGCTGTACGACATCCGCGGCCCGATCATGGACGCCGCCAAGCAGATGGAGGAGGAGGGC
>Ga0063456_1001665_pt1 | contig 11423 bp, 13 predicted proteins | sample AraplaMF_Cvi_mMF_FD_56228 | JGI IMG/M metagenome (GOLD analysis project Ga0063456, IMG submission 56228) | Arabidopsis root microbial communities from the University of North Carolina, USA - plate scrape MF_Cvi_mMF version 2 (version 2) | ecosystem: Host-associated > Plants > Roots > Endosphere ... | reverse complement strand
CGCGCTGGGCGACATTGCCCTGTTCAAGCGCCGTCACCCGCTTTGCCAGCCGGTCGAGTTCGTCCTCATAGGCCGCCCGCTCGTCGGCCGCCATCCGGCAGACGAGGGCGCCGTCCTTGTCCTGGCAGATCGACATGGCCCCGGTCTGCCGGTCGAGACGGACAAAATGATCGCCGCTCTTCTCCAGCTGGAAGCGGCCGGCGTCGGTTTCAGCCGCCGAGGCCGCCAACGGCAGGAGAAAAACGCCAAGTGTCAGAACCAAAACCTTCATCGTCTCATCCTCCGGATTTTGCTACTGGAGCATGATGCCGAAAAGTGTGCGCGGTTTTCGGACGACATCATGCTCTAATTCTGTTCCAGCGGTCCCGTTTTTCGCGCCGGGGCGTGGACATCGCCGCCTCTTTCCGGCAAAGCCTCGTGACCAAGGACCAGCAGTCGCGAGGCCATGATGACCCTGACACCGACCCTTTACAAGATCGTGACGGAAACGCTCTGGCAGCAAGCCAGACAAACCGGCACTTTTCATGGCGCCGGCATCGATCTCACGGATGGCTTCATCCATTTCTCGACGGCAGCCCAGGTGAAGCAGACCGCCGCCCTGCATTTTGCCGGCCAGTCCGGCCTGCTGCTGATTGCGGTCGATGGCAGCGGCTTCGGTGACAAGCTGGTCTTCGAGCCTTCGCGCGGCGGCGATCTCTTCCCGCATCTCTTCGCCGATCTGCCGCTGGCGGCCGTGCTCTGGGAGGCGCCGCTGCCGCTCGACGAAGCCGGCGCCCATATTTTCCCGGAGCTTAGGCCATGATCGATCCTTTCAAGCGTCTCGCCCGCAAGGGTCTCTTCCTGTTCGATCCGGAAACGGCACACGGCATGTCGATCGCCGCGCTGAAATCCGGCCTCGTGCCCGCCTGCCAGCTCAAGCCCGATCCGCGCCTGCGCCAGACCGTCGCCGGCCTTACCTTCGACAACCCGCTCGGCATGGCCGCGGGTTACGACAAGAATGCCGAGGTGCCGGAGGCGCTGCTGAAGCTCGGCTTCGGCTTTACCGAGATCGGTACGGTGACGCCGAAGCCGCAATCCGGCAATCCGCGGCCGCGCATCTTCCGCCTGGTGGAGGATGAAGGCGTCATCAACCGTCTCGGTTTCAACAATGAAGGCCATGATGCCGCCTTCGGGCGCCTCGCCGCGCTAACGGGCGGTGGCATGATCGGCGTCAATATCGGCGCCAACAAGGACAGCGAGGATCGCGTCGCCGATTATGTCGCCGGCATCCGCCGCTTCTATTCCGTCGCCCGCTATTTCACCGCCAACATCTCCTCGCCGAACACGCCCGGCCTGCGCGACCTGCAGGGGCGCGAAAGCCTGGCGGTGCTGCTGTCATCCGTGCTTGCGGCACGCGACGAGATGGCGGCGACAACAGGCCGGAAGATCCCGGTCTTTCTGAAGATCGCCCCCGATCTGACCGAGGAAGGCATGGACGATATCGCCGCCGAAGCACTCTCGCATGCGCTGGATGGTCTGATCGTCTCCAACACCACGCTGTCGCGCGACGGGCTCAAGGATCAGCGCCAGGCGAAGGAGGCGGGCGGCCTTTCCGGCGTGCCGCTGTTCGAAAAGTCGACGGCGGTGCTCGCCAGGATGCGCAAGCGCGTCGGCCCTGATCTGCCGATCATCGGCGTCGGCGGCGTCTCCTCGGCCGAAACCGCGCTGGAAAAGATCAGGGCCGGCGCCGATCTCGTCCAGCTCTATTCCTGCATGGTCTATGAAGGCCCGGGCCTCGCCGGCGATATCGTCCGCGGCCTGTCGAAACTCCTGGACCGCGAAAAGGCCGGCTCGATCCGCGACCTGCGCGATACCAGGCTGGATTATTGGGCGGCGCGGAAGGTCTGATCGGCGCGCNGCTTGACCAGCATCGCCAGGAAGACGCCGCGGAAGAGCAGGAAGGCGTTCATCGCCAGCCACAGGCCATGATTGCCGAAGAGCGGCACGAAGACCGCGAGCATCAGCAGATAGCCGGCAAAGGACATCAGCATCCGGTTGCGCATCTCGGCCGACCATGTCGCGCCGATGAAGACCCCGTCCATCAGGAAGGCGAGCGCGCCGGTCAGCCCCGTCACCGCCGCCCAGGGCAGATAGGTTTCGGCCGCCTGCCGGACCTCGGGTGAAGTCGTCAGCACCGAGATCAGCCAGGGTCCGGCGAGGAAGAAGAAGGCGGAGCCGATCGCCGCCAGCCCGAAGGACCACAAGATCGTCAGCCTCAGCCCGCGGTCGAAGGCCGGCCGGTAACGCGCGCCGATCGCCCGGCCGATAATCTGTTCGGCGGCATTGGCAAGCCCGTCGAGATAGTAGCCTGACAGCAGGAAGAAATTCATCACCACGGCGTTGGCGGCAAGCGTCACCGCGCCGAAGCTGGTGCCGATCCGCGTCATGATGGTGAAGGCGCCGATCAGCACGAAGGTGCGGATCAGGATGTCGCGGTTGAGCGCGAAAAGCTCGGCCAGCCGATGCCGCGAAACGATCTCCGCCCATGCCGGCCGCTCTGCCTTGTTAAAGCCGCGCAGCACGATGACAAGCCCGGCAAGTGCGCCGACGGTTTCGCCCGCCATCGTTCCCCAGGCGACCCCCGCCACGCCCCAATCGAGGGTCAGGCCGAGATAGATGGAAAGCAGGATGTTGATGCCGTTGATGATCGCCTGCAGCAGCAGTCCGATATTGCCCTGTCCGCGTCCGAGCACGAAGCCGAGGATGGCGTAATTCGCCAGCGCCGCCGGTGCCGCCAGCATGCGGATGGAGAAATAGGTGCTGGTCGCCTCNGCGATCGCNCCCTCCGCGCCCATCAGCGTCAAGCCCGCCGCCATCAGCAGCGGCGAAAGACAGAGCAGCGCCAGCCCGCAGCCGAGCGCCGAGATCATCGCCCTGGAGAAAACCGCCTGCTGTTCGTGCTGATCCCGGCGGCCATAGGCCTGCGCCGTCAGCCCTGTGGTCGAAGCGCGCAGGAAGTTGAAGCNGCCGAGNATNAGATCGAAGAGCATCGCGCCGATCGCCAGCCCCGCCAGCGCCTCCGCATTGCCCATGCGGCCGACCACGGCGGTGTTGGTCAGCCCGAGCAGCGGCGTCGTCATGAAGCCGAGCGTCATCGGAAGGGCGATCGACAGCACCAGCCGGTGGGTCACGTCGAAAGCGAGCCTGTTGTCGTCGATCCTGCTATCCATGCCTGCCTCGCCGCGACAGCGCCGCGCGTCCTGGTGAGAGGCGCTAGNGACNCTGTAACATTCTGAATTGCTGCAGGCGGAATCGCCTCAGCTGGAAAGCACCATGGCCCAATAGGGCAGGTTCCGGGAAGAGGGATTATGGGCGACGGCGACACCGAGGCCGTCATAACGCCCAAGCATGTTTTCCAGATGATGCGGCGAGTTGATCCAGGCCGTCACCACGGCATCGACGCTCTGCTGGCCGGAGGCGATATTCTCTGCCGCCGGCAGCCGGACACCACTTGCTTTCACACGTGCGCCAAAACTGTCGGTCATGCCCATGAGGTGCGCCATCTTGCCGGCGCTCGCCATGCGCTTCGCCTGGAAGAGAGCAGCCGTACTCGCTGCCGGGTCGACGGCCAGCGGCGGCAGGCCGTTTTTGGCCCTGAGCTGGTTGACGAGCGGCAGCACCCGCGCCGTCTCGTCCTCGCCGTCGGACGGCGTCCCGGCGATCCGCGGGGTCGTGGTGCAGCCGGCGATGCCGGCGGCGAGCGCAAGTCCGGAAAGGCGCAGCAGGCCGCGCCTGGAAAGATCGATGGATGTCATGTTACCGGCGGTAGCTGAAAAGACGAAGGATGACGAAGAGCGGGATGACGATCGTCGCGCCGAGGATCAGATAGTCGCCGACGCGCCCGAGTGCCGAAAAGCCCCGGTGCCAGACTTCCAGGATGAAGTCGCGCACGCCGTCGATGATGCTCCACGGCGTCAGGCCGAAGACGGTCATGACGAAACCGACGATCAGCGACACNACGATAAGCTTTATCACTGTGCGGCCGATTGAATCGCCGAGGAACCTGTTCGCCTGATCGGACATAAGCCATCTCCTGTTTGCCCTTGGAATAAGGTCGCGGCCTTCAGCCCGCAAGCCCTTTCCGGAATTGGCCGCTTCGCCTCTGAAATAGGACTTGAGTTTTTTTGTGGCCGCCGCCAAATGCGGGCCAACCAATAGGTCCGTTGATGCACCACCAGCTTTCCTCCGGCGATGTCATCGCCGACCGCCGCGCCGACTATGCCAGGATGCTCGAAGAAGGCGGTGAGCCGGACGCGGCCGCCGAACTGATGGAACAGGCGCTCGAACTCGTGCCGGCCTGGGCCGCCGGCTGGTATCGCCTCGCCACCTATCTGGAAAAGGCGGGCAGGGCGGATGCCGCGATCGAGGCCTACCGCAGGACGCTTGCCTTCGATCCCGANGATATTTTCGGCGCAACNCTCAAGCTCGCNNTTCTCGGCGACGTAGCCACGCCCGACCGGCCGCCAAGCCGCTATGTCGAGCGCCTTTTCGACGACTATGCCGATCGTTTCGAATCAGCCCTTGTTGAAAAACTCGACTACAGCGTCCCGCAGAAGCTCGCAGCGCTGATCGCCTCCACCGGCAGGCGTTACGAACGCGCCGTCGATCTCGGCTGCGGCACCGGCCTGCTCGGCCCGGAGATCCGTGGCCGTGTCGACCGCCTGGAAGGCTTCGACCTCTCGCAGAACATGCTGGTGAAGGCGGCCGAGAAACAGGTGTATGACAGTCTCGCCCAGGCCGACCTCTCGCTCGCACCCGATCTCTCCGGCCTCTTTGCCGATGCCGCCCGCCATCGCGCCGATCTGGTGACGGCGGCCGATGTGCTGATGTATCTCGGCAATCTCGAAAGCGTCTTTGCCATCATCGGAGAACTCGCGGCATCAGGCGCCGATATCGCCTTTTCCGTCGAGGATGCCGGAGACGGCGAGGGCTTCCATCTCGCTCCGTCGCTGCGTTACGCCCATTCGGAAAGCTATGTCAGGGCGCTTCTTGCCCGTCACGGCTTGCAAATCCTTGCGACCGTCAAGTCGGTCATTCGCAAAGATGGCGGAAAACCGGTATCCGGCATTCTGTTCCTTACGCGCAAACCAGCGTGAGCGAACATTTCTTGCGATTTTTTAATAGGTCAGCATTGCTTACCTATTTTACTTGATCAAAAGACCGAAAAACCCGATACTGCGCTGCATCATCAGAGATGCCCGGCAATTATCGCCGAGGCGCTCCGGCTTCTTTCATTATGCAAAATTCCGTCGCGCCCGGGTCTCCCCCAGCGCGTTTTTTAACATCGTCTGCCGTGGAGATTGGCGACATGACACAGCTCATCAATGCTCTTGGCGTCTGGAACACGAGCGCGACGCGCCACACCCCGATCGAGGATGTGCAGGGCATATTCTCCGGCAGCCTNGTTGCCGCGCTCGGCCTCTACGTGCTTGCCAGCGCCGGCCTTCTCACCGGCAGCACCGCCGGTGTGGCCTTCCTTCTGCACTATGCCTTCGACGTCAATTTCGGCCTCGCCTTCTTCCTGCTCAACCTGCCGTTCTTCTATCTCTCGTGGAAGCGCCTCGGCATGGCCTTCACCATCAAGACCTTCGTCGCCATCGGCCTGACCTCGGTGATTGCCGATGTGCAGTCGCGCTTCTTTTCGATTTCGAGCATTCATCCGGCCTGGGCCGCCCTGCTCGGCGGCCTGCTGCTCGGCTTCGGCCTGCTGGCGCTTTATCGCCACCGCGCCAGCCTCGGCGGCGTCGGCATTCTCGGCATCTATCTGCAAGAGCGTTTCGGCATCCGCGCCGGCCTCGTCCAGCTCGCCATCGACATGTGCGTGCTCGCCGCCGCCTTCTTCGTCACCACCCCGCCGGTGGTCTTCTATTCGGTGCTCGGCGCCGTCGTCCTCAACCTCTTCGTCGCCATCAATCACCGCGCCGATCGCTACATCGCGCTCTAACCTTACAAAACGGTAAGCCATTCTAAACAAATCGTAACTTGCCTCAGATCGGCCCCGGCGCGACACTCCTCCCGCGCCGGATTTGATGAGGCGAACTATGTCAGATTTGGAAAAGCTTGTGAGACGCCGTATGCAGGAAGAATACGCCAAGGGCACTTCCGCAGAGGAAATTGCGAAAGTCGTCCGAGACCTGTTCAACAGCATCGACCTCTCGGACAATCGGTTTGACGCCGTTGCCGTACGGGCCACCCGGGATCACGAGTGACCCGATATTCGACCGACCCGAGTTTTCGGGTCGGTTGCCAGAGGATGTTTCCCCTCCAGCAAATATCTCACGCAGCCTTCGTTGCCGCATCAATCGGATGCTGCGAGCGGAAGCCGACGGCAAGCCGGTTCCAGATGTTGATCGCGCCGATCGCCACCGTAATCTCAGTCATCTCCTTCTCGGAGAAATGCGCCTTCAGCGTCTCGTAGTCGCCATCCGGGGCGCCNGTTTTGGCGATGTTGGTNACGGAATCCACCCAGCCGAGCAGCGCCCGTTCNCGGGCGTCATAGACCGGNGATTCCCGCCAGACGCACATCANNTTGATCCATTGNTCGGAGAGCCCNTCATGGCGGGCTTCCTTCACATGCATGTCGACGCAATAGGCGCAGCCGTTGATCTGCGAGGCGCGCAGCTTGATCAGGTGGATGAAGCGGCGCTGCAGCCCGGAGGACTGGACATATTGCTCGAGTGCGGCGACCGCCTTGTAGGCATCGGGAGCGGCTTTGGCGAAGTTGAAACGTGGTTGCATGGTCTTTCTCCTGTGTGAGTGGCTCAGCGAGCCGTCTTGCGTTCATGGATTTCGAGGAAAGCGCAGCCTCTGGCTGCGATCGATCCGTCGTCGAGGGCATTCAGTTCGATGCCGAGATCGGCAATGCTGGTCTTGGCAAGTTCGGCCCGATAGACCCGTTCGGCTCTGAGCATCGCCGCACTGATGGTGCAGGGTTGGGCAAAGAACCGATCGGAGACCGGGTTCGGTCCGCGCTGGCGGATTTCGGCGCAGCGGAAGGCCGGCGCCGGTCCTTCGACGGCAAGCAGGATGTCNAGCAGCGAAATCTCTTTCGCCGCCTTTGCCAGCCTGTATCCGCCTTTCGGCCCCGGCACGGTATCGAGGATGCCAGCGCCCGACAGCGCCTGCAGATGCTTCAACAGATAACTCGTCGAGACGCCGTGGAATTCCGCCANCGCGGCCGCCGAAAGCACGCCGCCTTCGGAGAGGCCGGAAAGCATCGCCACGCTGTGAATGGCCTGCTCGACCCCGTCGCTCATCTTCATGCAGGATGCCTCCTCAATTCGTAGATAAAAAATATCCACGATTATATCGGATGTCAAGAGGCGCGCTTGCTGCTTGCCACTTGCCTTTATCCTGACCCCGGATAGAAGACGGAAAAGCCGACAGGGGAACAACATGGCATCCAACGCTTTCGCAGGCCTTCTGAATTCCAGCGCCGATCGTCATTCGCTCTTCGACGACGCCCAGGGCATCGTCGCCGGCAGCATGCTCGCCGTGCTCGGCGTAACGCTTCTCTCCGGCGCCGGGCTGCTTGCCGGCGGCACGGCGGGCATGGCCTTCCTCGCCCATTATGCGACCGGCTTCAGCTTCGGCCTCTGCTTCTTTGTCGTGAACCTGCCCTTCTATTATCTTGCTTTCCGCCGTTTGGGTCTCGCTTTCACCATCAAGACCTTTGCCGCCATCGCGCTGACCTCGGTCCTGTCNGAATTCGTCTCGGGCTTCATCACCATTGCCCATGTCGATCCGATAGCCGGCGCGCTNTTCGGCGGCCTCGTCATCGGCGCCGGCATGCTGGCGCTCTTCCGCCACCGCGCCAGCCTCGGCGGCATCGGCATTCTCGCCCTCTATCTCCAGGATCGCTTCGGCTGGCGCGCCGGCTTCGTTCAGCTCGGCTTCGACGGCATCATCCTGGCGCTTTCCTTCTTCGTCGCCACCCCCTTCATCATCGCCTGCTCNGTGCTTGGTGCGATCGTTCTCAACCTCACGATTGCCATCAACCACCGCAAGGACCGCTATATCGCCATGTGAAGGCCTGCGGCTCTTCTTTTTCCCTGGCATTTCACTACCTTCCAGGCGTGGACCAGATCGATTCCGAAGCCCGTGCCCTGCTGCCTGCCGCCTTTACCCGCTGGTTTGCGGAAAAGGGCTGGCGGCCGCGCGCCCATCAGCTGGAANTGCTCGCNCGCGCCGAGGCCGGNGAAAGCACGCTGCTGATTGCGCCGACCGGCGCCGGCAAGACGCTCGCCGGTTTTCTGCCCTCGCTCACCGATCTCACCCGCCGCGGCAAGATCCCGCCCGGCTCCGCCTTCACCGGCATCCACACGCTCTATGTCTCGCCGCTGAAGGCGCTCGCCATCGATATCGAGCGCAACCTGATGAAGCCGGTCGCGGAGATGGGCCTGCCGGTCACGATAGAAAACCGCACCGGCGACACGCCGAACGCCAAGCGCCAGCGCCAGAAACTCAACCCGCCGGATATTCTGCTGACCACGCCGGAACAGGTCGCCCTGCTGCTGGCCAACCGCGAGGCCGAACGCTTCTTCAAGGACCTGAAATATATCATCCTCGACGAGTTGCATTCGCTCGTTACCTCCAAGCGCGGCCATATGCTCTCGCTCGGCCTGGCTCGTCTCCGCCGCCTTGCCCCCGACCTCAAGACCATCGGCCTCTCGGCCACCGTCGCCGAGCCCATGGACCTGCAGAAATGGCTGGTCGGCCAGGAGGAGGGCAGGGAGCATCATGCCGGCCTCGTCGTCGTCGAAGGCGGCGCCAAGCCCGATATCTCGATCCTGTCGACCGAGGAGCGCATTCCCTGGGCCGGCCATTCCGCCCGGTATGCCATTCCCGACGTCTACAACAAGCTCCTCGAACACAAGACGACGCTGCTTTTCGTCAACACCCGCAGCCAGGCCGAAATGNTGTTTCAGGCGCTCTGGACGATCAATGACGACAACCTGCCGATCGCGCTCCATCACGGNTCNCTCGATGTCGGCCAGCGCCGCAAGGTCGAGGCGGCGATGGCCGAAAACCGGCTGCGCGCCGTCGTTGCCACCTCCACCCTNGATCTCGGCATTGACTGGGGCGATGTCGATCTGGTCATCCATGTCGGCGCGCCGAAGGGCGCCTCGCGTCTTGCCCAGCGCATCGGCCGCGCCAATCACCGCATGGACGAACCCTCGAAGGCGATCCTGGTGCCGGCCAACCGGTTCGAGGTCATGGAGTGCCAGGCCGCCCTCGACGCCAATTATATCGGCGCCCAGGACACCCCGCCCGTCGGCCGCGGCGCGCTCGACGTGCTCGCCCAGCACGTGCTCGGCATGGCCTGCGCCGAACCCTTCGACATGCTGGAACTCTACGACGAGGTCACCAGCGCCTCGCCCTATGCCGATCTCAGCTGGGAGACCTTCGAGCGCATCGTCGATTTCGTCGCGACCGGCGGTTATGCGCTCCGGACCTACGAGCGTTATGCCCGCATCCGCAAGACCAAGGAGGGCCGCTGGCGCGTCTCCAATCCTGCGGTCGCCCAGCAATACCGCCTCAACCTCGGCACCATCGTCGAAAGCCCGATGCTGAATATCCGCATGGTCAAGCGCGGCGAGGGCGGCAGGATCGGCCGTGGCGGCGCCACGCTGGGCAAGGTCGAGGAATATTTCCTCGAGCAGATGTCGCCGGGCGATACGTTTGTCTTCTCCGGCAAGGTGCTGCGATTCGAGGGCATCCGTGAAAACGAGTGCCTGGCGTCGCAGGCCTTTTCGCTCGATCCGAAGATCCCCTCCTACAATGGCGGCAAGTTTCCGCTGTCGACCTATCTCGCCGAGCAGGTGCGGGCGATGATCGCCGATCCCGACCGATGGCAGCGCCTGCCGGATCAGGTGCGCGACTGGCTGTCCTTACAGAACGACAAGTCGATGCTGCCGAAGCGCGACGAGTTCCTGATCGAAACCTTCCCGCGCGGCAGCCGCGGCTACATGGTCGCCTATCCCTTCGAAGGCCGTCTCGCCCACCAGACGCTCGGCATGCTGCTCACCCGCCGGCTGGAGCGGGCCGGCGCCAAGCCGCTCGGCTTCGTCGCCACCGATTATTCGCTGGCNATCTGGGGGCTCGAGGATATGGGACTGATGATCGGCAATGGCCGGCTCAGCCTCTCCGACCTCTTCGANGANGATATGCTCGGCGACGATCTCGAAGCCTGGCTCGACGAATCCTTCCTGTTGAAACGCACNTTCCGCAATTGCGCCGTGATTGCGGGCTTGATCGAACGCCGCCATCCGGGCAAGGAAAAGAGCGGCCGCCAGATCACCGTCTCCGCCGATCTGATCTATGACGTGCTGCGCAGCCACGAGCCGGATCACATCCTCTTGCAGGCGACGCGGCAGGATGCGGCGACGGGACTTTTGGATATTGGCCGTCTTGGCGATATGCTGAGGCGAATCAGGGGCCACATCACCCACCGCGCCCTCGACCATATTTCCCCGCTCGCCGTGCCGGTGATGCTGGAAATCGGACGCGAGGCGGTGCCGGGCGAGGCCCATGATGTGCTGCTCGCCGAAGCGGCGGACGATCTGATCGCCGAAGCGCTTGCTTGACGAGGCTTGGGCCTGACGACGGTATTTGGGAATAACAGAAGTGATGAACCGCCTGGCGCTGGCGCGCGACATATCGGGATTGGCCACGGTNCCGGGCGTCGAGACGTCGGTCCATGGCATTGCCGCCGTCTGCGATCCGCTCGGCGCTCTCTATCTGCCGGATGCCGGCCTGCTCGTCGTCTCCGACCTGCATCTGGAAAAGGGTGCGGCCTTTGCCCGCCGCGGCATGATGCTGCCGCCNTATGATACGCTGGCGACGCTGACCGTCCTTGCCGCCGTCATCTCGCGNTACGATCCGAAGCTCGTNGTCTCGCTCGGCGATAATTTCCACGACCGTATCGGCTCAAAGCATCTGCCGGNGAATTTCCGGGCGCTGATCGTCGAAATGGCGCGCGGCCGCGAATGGATCTGGATCAACGGCAACCATGATCCGGATGGCATCGTCGATCTGCCGGGCGCTTCCACCGACGAGATGCATTATGCCGGCCTGACCTTCCGCCACGAGCCGAGGAACGGCTTGCAGAAGGGCGAAATATCGGGCCACCTGCACCCGTCGGCCACGGTCCGCCGCCGCGACAAATCCGTCCGCCGCCCCTGCTTTGCCACCGACGGCGCCCGCCTCCTCATGCCGGCCTTCGGCGTCATGAGCGGCGGCCTCGACCTCGGCCATCAGGCGATGCACGGTCTTTTCGACAGGGGATCGCTGATCGCCCATCTGCTCGGCAGGGACCGGATCTACTCGGTGCGGTATGGGAATTTGCGGGGATAGCGCTACGACCCGATGTGCCGCGTACCCCT
>Ga0063456_1001662_pt1 | contig 11441 bp, 12 predicted proteins | sample AraplaMF_Cvi_mMF_FD_56228 | JGI IMG/M metagenome (GOLD analysis project Ga0063456, IMG submission 56228) | Arabidopsis root microbial communities from the University of North Carolina, USA - plate scrape MF_Cvi_mMF version 2 (version 2) | ecosystem: Host-associated > Plants > Roots > Endosphere ... | reverse complement strand
TTGGAGAAGTTCGACTGGGACAGCCGCGACGACATGTCGGCGCTGCACCCTGCGAAGCTGAAGGAGATCAGCGCCAGCACCGCGACCTGCGGTACGCGGCGCGAGTAAAGCAACTCGGCGACGACGGACATGGTTACTCACTCGTACGCAACAGAACTGGTCTTTTAAGTAAACACGTCGCGAGTAAATAACGGCTTAACCCTCTCAATAAGACGTTGGCAGCACAGCCAATCCGGAATTCTACAGCTCCCGCGCCACGCCGGGCAGCGCCGGCACGAAGCGGACCTCGACGAGTTCCTTGCGCTCGATCCCGGCCTCGGTCCTGACGAGACGGATCAGCGTCTGCACGCCCTGGTGCGGGCCGACCGGGGCAATCAGGATGCCGCCGACCTCCAGCCGCTCCACCAGATTCTCCGGAAGCTGCTCGACCGCGGCGGTGACGATGATGCGATCGAACGGGCCGATATTGGGCGGCAGATTGAGGCCGTCGCCGAGCATCACCTCGACATTGTGGCAGTTCAGCTTTTCAAGCCTGGCGCGCGCGGTGTCCGCGAGCTTGCGGTAGCGCTCGACCGTCAGCACCTGGCCGGCCAGCCGCGACAGCACCGCCGCCTGATAGCCGGAGCCCGCGCCGATCTCGAGCACGCGGTGCTGCTTCTGCAGCTGGAGCTGCTCGGTCATGTAGGCGACCACGAAGGGCTGGCTGATGGTCTGCCCGCACGCGATCGGCAGCGCGCTATCGCGATAGGCCCCCTCGCGATCGGCCGCGTCGACGAACGCGTCGCGCGGCACCTCCTCCATGGTCCGCAGCACCGCCTGATCGCTGATGCCCCGACGCCTCAGCGTGAGCTGAAACATCATTTTTTCCGGTGGGTGCTGGTTGGAGGTCATCGCTGCTTGTGTCGTCCTGCCCGGTCGGATCGTCGCCCGCCTCGCCGGGTCGCGGGGCAAGAATCTTGTTCCTGCTCAGGAACTCATGATAGTCTCTGCCCGAATTATTTGACCACAAATCGGCTTGCAGCGGACCGGCCGCAAAGGCCAATTTCGGGTGGCCGTTCGCCGAAACGCGCATTGCTTCGATTCGTGTTATCTGCGAACGTTTTCCGCAATGGGCAAGGACTCACCGACAATGACCGCGACAGGGCTTTCCGGCCGCTCTGTATTCCTCGTCGAGGACGAGGTGATGATCAGGATGATGGTCGCGGACATGCTCGAAGAGCTCGGCTACAAGGTCGCCGCCGAAGCCGGCGACATCGCCGAAGCCATGCGGCTCGCCCAGGCGACCGAGTTCGACATCGCCATTCTCGACGTCAACGTCAACGGCAAGGTCATCTCGCCGGTTGCCGACGTCATCAAGGCGAAGGGCTGCCCGTTCATCTTCGCGACCGGCTACGGCTCCTCCGGCCTGCCCGAGCAGTATCGCGACCGACCGGCGCTCCAGAAGCCGTTCCAGCTCGACGCGCTGGGCAAGACCATCGAAGCGGCGCTGCGCGGCAGCTAGCCACGACCGCCGGCCTCGTAGCCTGGATGGAGCGAAGCGCAATCCGGGCTACAGCTGCTTACTTCAGCGTCGCGCTCAATTCTTCGGAAAACGCTTCGTTGGTCCGGTCCAGCCTGAGCGGCGTGACCGAGACGTAGCGCTCGCGCAGCGCCGCCAGATCCGTGCCGTCGGCCGGCGTATCCATCATCGCCGCGCGCTCGAAGCCGATCCAGAAATAGGGATTGTTGCGGCCGTCCTTGCGCTCGTCGATCCTGAGGAAGCCGAGATTGCGCTTGCCCTGGCGGGTGACGCGGATGCCGAGCACGTCTTCCGGCGCGCAGGACGGGAAGTTGACGTTGATGACGGTGTCCCTGGGGACCCCGGCCTTGATCACCTTGCGCAGGATGTCCGGACCGAACTGGCGCGCGGTGTCCCATTGCGGCCGGTCGCGCGTCTCGACGCTGAACTCCTGCGACAGCGCGAACGACGGCAGCCCAAGGATGGTGCCTTCGAGCGCGCCGGCGATGGTGCCGGAATAGACCACGTCTTCGGCGACGTTGCGGCCCTTGTTGACGCCGGACAGCACGAGATCGGGCGGCTTGGTGCCCAGGATATGCCGCGCGCCCATGATGACGCAGTCGGTCGGCGTGCCGCGCACGGCAAAATGCCGCTCGCCGACCTCGCGCAGGCGCAAGGGATCGTTCAGCGACAGCGAATGCGACACTCCGGACTGGTCGAGCTCGGGCGCAACCACCCAGACGTCGTCGGACAGCGCCCTGGCGATCTCCTCCACGACCTTGAGGCCGGGAGCGTGGATGCCGTCGTCATTGGTGCAGAGGATGCGCATGCGAAGGGTCGATTCCTGGAGCCGTTTGAGCCGTATTATCCGGCCGGGGCCCATCAGGCAAACCTGATACGGCCGGGATCAGGATCCCCGAGCGCAGACATCATTTGTGATCCAGCTCATTGCCGCGGCGCAGCACCGGGCCCTATTTTCGGACGATATGTCGTAGCGACGGGACACCGGATGACCCGCTTTGCAGCTCTTGCCTGTCTTCTCGGTCTTGGCCTGGGTGCGCTCGCCCCGCTTCCGGCATGGGCCCAGGATTCCGGGGCCGCGGATCGCTGCTTTCCCTGGGAGGAGCTCCGTGGCGGTGTCTGCGTCCCGAAGACGGCCCCGGTTGCTTCACCGCCGGCGGAGACGCAGCCCACAAGCCCGCCGCCAATGCCGGAGCGCAGCGAAACGGCCACGCCGCGCGTTGCGCCGTCTCGCGCGCTGATCACCATCACCTGCATCGGCGGCACGGCGAGCAACGGCCAGTGCGCCTGCCCGGCCGGCTTCCAGCTGATGCCGTCGGACGCCGATCCCGGCGGCACCTGCGTGCGGACCAATGCCGAGACTTGCCAGGGCGGTGCGCTGACCGTCACGGGCGAATGCCTCTGCAACGGCCAGGTGACGATGTCCGGGCAGGTCTACGATCTCGAATTGTCACGCGACAAATGCGTGCCGAAACGCTGTCCGCGCGACGGCCCTTGCGTCACGGCGGCCGCGAAGCCGGAGGGCGAGACTTCACCAAAACTGTCATCGGACGAGCCGGAGCGCGCGCGCAACTGCGCCAAGGGCCTGATCGCGACACGCCATGGCTGCGTGCCGGCACGACACCGGTCGCAGACGATCGATCCGGGCGCGTACTTCCGGATGAGGCCAGGCTATTCGAGCCCGATACCCTACTAGATCGCTCGCTAGCGGCGGACGCGCCATTGCGGCAGGAAGCGCGCAAGCCGCCCCTCGGCACGCAGCTGCATCGCCGGCACGACCGGACTGACGACGGGCGCATCGATCACGCCAAGCGCCTTCAGCTGCGCGACGAACGGATCCGACTCCGGCGTCTCGACCGGTATCTTGGGAAAGCGCTCGCGGGCCATCGTCAGCGCATTGTCGAAATCAGCGGCGTTCACACCGGGCTTGGCCCGCCGGCTCTGCACGAGGTCGTCGTCCCAGAGCCGCGCGATCTCGATGTCGAGCACGCCGCGCAGCCGCTCGTCGACGGCCTGGATGCCGGCCCCGGTCACTGCCCATTGTCGGCCGACCCAGAAGATGTCGCGGTGCAAGGCCATGAACGGTGGGTTCGCGTTGACGGGTGGCCGGCAGGATAACCGGCCGCCCGATCTTCGCAACCAAACGTTTCCGCGTTTCAGGCGGGCAACGCGGCTCTTGTTTTGACGCGTTTTCTTGACGCGAACCGGAGCCCACTTCGCTCGAAAACGCTTTATTCGCGCGCGACCACCTTGAGCCCGCCCATGTAGGGCTGGAGCACGTCGGGAACGGCGATCGAGCCGTCCTCCTGCTGATAGGTCTCCATCACGGCGATCAGCGCGCGGCCGACCGCGGTGCCGGAACCGTTCAGCGTGTGCACGAAGCGCGGCTTGCCGTCAGGCCCGCGCGAGCGCGCATCCATGCGACGGGCCTGGAAATCGCCGCAGACCGAGCAGCTCGAGATCTCGCGGAACATGCCGCCGTCGCCCTGCCCGGGCATCCAGACCTCGATGTCATAGGTTTTCTGCGACGAAAAACCCATATCCCCTGCGCAGAGCGTCATCACGCGATAATGCAGATCGAGCTTCTGCAAGACCTGCTCGGCACAGGAGAGCATCCGCTCCAGCTCGTCCTTGCTCGCTTCCGGCGTCGTGATCGAGACCAGCTCGACCTTGGTGAACTGGTGCTGGCGGATCATGCCGCGGGTGTCGCGTCCCGCAGCGCCCGCCTCGGCGCGGAAGCAAGGCGTCAGCGCGGTGAGCCGCATCGGCAATTGCTTCTCGTCGAGAATGGATTCGCGCACGAGGTTCGTGAGCGAGACCTCCGCGGTCGGGATCAGGCCGAGGCGTTCGGTCTTCAGCCGCTCGAGATCGGGGGCTGCAAGAAGCTCGCCGCTGATCGCCCAGAACTGGTCGTCCTCGAACTTCGGCAACTGCCCGGTGCCGAACATCACCTCGTTGCGCACCAGCAGCGGCGGGTTGATCTCGGTGTAGCCGTGCTCGGTCGTATGCAGATCGAGCATGAACTGGCCGATTGCGCGTTCGAGGCGCGCCAGCCCCTTCTTCAGCACGACGAAACGCGCGCCGGACAGCTTTGCCGCCGCCTCGAAATCCATGTAGCCGAGCGCGGTGCCGAGATCGTCATGCAGTTTCGGCGCAAAGCTGTAATTGCGCTTGGCGCCGAACACGTGGTGCTGGACATTGCCGTGCTCGTCGACGCCATCGGGCACTTCGTCGAACGGAATGTTCGGGATCGCGGACAGCTCTTTCGTCAGCTCCTCGTCGGCAGCTTTCGCCGCGGCTTCGAGCTCCGGCATCGTGGTCTTGAGCTCGGCGACCTCCGCCATGAGCTTAGCCGCGCGCGCGTCATCCTTCGCCTTCTTGGCGTCACCGATCTCCTTGGAGGCCGCGTTGCGCCGTGCCTGCGCCTGCTCGGAGGCCAGGATCGCCGCCCGCCGCTTCTCGTCGATCGCGAGCAGCGAGCCCGACAACGGCTTCAGGCCACGCCGGGCGAGACCGGCGTCGAAGGCTTGCGGATTGTCGCGGATCGATTTGATGTCGTGCATGGCTGCGGTCCTGGATCAGTGCGGAAACATACAGCGGAAGACGTTGTACGTCCGCGCGTTCCCCTAGCACAGCTGTCGTCGCCCGCGAAAGCGGGCGATCCAGTATTCCAGAGACGGAAGTGATTCTCCGAGGGGCCGCGGCGTACCGGATTCCCCGCTCCAGTGCGCAATTGCGCACAAGGCGGGGAATGACACCGGTGATGTGGCCGTGCCCTACTCCGCCGGATTGGCCGGCGTCGACACGTCGGTGCCGGTGGCGGCCTGCGCAGCCGCCGCCTTCTTCTCCACGATCGCCACCGCGATGATCGAGCCCTCGTAGAGCGCCAGCAAGGGGATCGCAAGCGAGCACTGGCTGAGCACGTCGGGCGGCGTCAGCACGGCCGCGATGACGAAGGCGATGACGATGAAATAGCGGCGCTTCTCGCGCAGCATTTTCGAGCTGACGATGCCGATCCGACCGAGCAGCGTCAGGATCACCGGAAGCTGGAAGGCAATGCCGAAGGCGAAGATGAGCGACATCATCAGCGACAGATATTCGCCGACCTTGGGCAGCAGCTGGATCTGCGCGGTCTCGTCGCTGCCGGCCTGCTGCATGCCGAGCGAGAAGCGCACCAGCATCGGCAGCACGACGAAATAGACCAGCGCCGCGCCGAGCACGAAGAAGAACGGGGTCGCGACCAGATACGGCACGAAGGCGTTCTTCTCGTGCTTGTAGAGGCCCGGCGCGACGAATTTGTAGATCTGGGTCGCGACGATCGGGAACGAGATGAAGCCGGCGCCAAACAGCGCGAGCTTGAGCTGGGTGATGAAATATTCCAGCAGCGCCGTGTAGATGAACTTGGAATTCTCCGGGCCAGCGACCCATACGAACGGCCAGACCAGCACGTTGTAGATCTGCTTGGCGAAGAAGAAGCACAGGATGAAGGCCACGCCGAAGCCGAGCAGCGCCTTGATCAGCCGCGAGCGCAGCTCGATCAGATGGTCCATCAAGGGGGCTTTGCTGGCCTCGATATCGGCGTCGCTCATGACGCTTTGACGTCCTTGATCGCCTCGGATGGCGCGGTGTCTTGTGCGACTGGGGCCTGCTCGATTTCACGGGTGATCGCGAGCGGCTCGTTCACGGCCGCATGCGCCTCCGCTTCCACGAAGGTCTCGGGCGTCGGGGCTTCCGGTGTCGTGGGAGTCGCGGGCGGCTCGATGACGGCGGTCGCCGGTGTCTCGGCGGGCTTGTCGAGCGCATCGACGCGGAGGGCGTCGCTGACGTCCTTCTGGAGCGAGGTCATCAGATTGTTGCCGGCAAAACCGGAGGCGGCTTCCTTGACCTCGTCGAAGCTCTTCTTGAGGTCGGCCATCTCGGCCTCGCGCATCGCTTCCTGGAACTGCCCCTGGAATTCGGCGGCCATCTTGCGGGCCTTGCCCATCCACTGCCCGACCATGCGCAGCACGCCCGGCAGCTCTTTCGGGCCGATGGCGACCAGGGCCACGACCCCGATCAGGACCAGTTCACTCCACCCGATGTCGAACATGAGGTCTTCCGTTCACGCCAGCCGAAGCCGGCCCAATCCCTTGCGCGCAGGATCGGGACCGCCACCCGCGTCTCGCGTGCTTCTCTCGGCTCAGACGGCCTTGCTGCCGACGTCGGACCGTGCCGCGGTCGGCGCGGCATTGTGCTCGATGGACTTCGACGGCTCGGGCTTGTCGGCGACCTTGTCGTCGTCCTGCATGCCCTTCTTGAAGGCCTTGATGCCCTGCGCAACGTCGCCCATCAGATCCGAAATCTTGCCGCGGCCGAACAGCAGCAGGACGACTGCGATCACCAGGATCCAGTGCCAAATGCTAAGAGAACCCATCCTGCAACCCTCCAAACGCGCATGGCCGGGGACCCGGCCGATCTTCACCGAAACCTAGGCGCGGCAGGTCTCAAAAACAAGGACCAAGGCAGCGCCAATTCGCTGTTGGCGCTACGTAATCTTGCTAGTGTTAACTGGTCGCAGCAGCCCCGTGGAAGGCCCGGACGTCAGTCCTCGCTGCCGCCCTCGCCGCCCTCATTGCCGCCTTCCGGCGTCTCTTCAGGCGCCTCGGGCTCGACCGCAGGCGCCAGCGCCAGATCGAGGTCCTCGCCGGGTTCCAGCGGATCCTCGTCTTCGCGCAGTTGTGGGTCATCGGACGGCGTCGGCACGCTGAATCCGGTCGGCAGGCGCGAATCCAGCAGGCCCGTGCCCTTCAGCTCCTCGAGGCCCGGCAGATCGCCGAGCTGTTCCAGGGTGAACTGCGACAGGAAGTCCTCGGTGGTTCCGAAGGTCAGCGGACGGCCCGGCGTCTTGCGCCGGCCGCGCGGCTTGATCCAGCCGGTCTCCAGCAGCACGTCGAGCGTGCCCTTCGAGGTGACGACGCCGCGGATCTCCTCGATCTCGGCGCGCGTCACCGGCTGGTGATAGGCGATGATCGCCAGCACCTCGATCGCCGCACGCGACAGGCGGCGGGTCTCGTGGCTTTCGCGCGTCATCAGCCAGGCGAGATCGCCGGCGGTGCGGAACGTCCACTTGTTCGCGACCTTCACGAGATTCACGCCGCGATGGGCATAGTCGGCCTGGAGCTGCTCCAGCGCCACCTTCACGTCCACGCCCTCGGGCATGCGCTTGGCCAGCGTCGCGGTATCCAGCGGTTCATTCGAAGCAAACAGCAGTGCTTCCAGCAGCCGCAGCTCTTCGGGACGTGCCTGGGGCTCGTTCTCCATCGGCTCGGCCTCTTCTACCCGCACTTCAGCCAGGCTTGCCATGGCAGATTCTCCTTCTTGCACTTAAGCGACCGGCGCGTCGGGCGCAGGAGCTGCGTCCGGAACCGGTTTAGGACGCCCCTTCCGGAAATAGATCGGCGCAAACGCGGCTTTCTGGTTCAGCTCGAGCTGACCTTCGCGCACCAGCTCGAGCGCGGCGGCGAAGCTCGAGGCGAACACCGTCGCGCGCTGCGTCGGATCGGCGACGTGGCGGATCAGGAAGTCGTCGAGAACGCCCCAATCGTCCTGCTCGCTGATGCTGCCGACCAGCCGCTCCAGCGTGGCGCGCGCTTCCGCAAGCGACCACACCGTGCGCTTGGCCAGATGCACGCTCGCCAGCACCCGCGACTGGCGCTGCGAGGCGTAGGCGGTGAGCAGATCGTACAGCGTCGCGGTGTATTTCGGATGTTTGATCTCGGCGATCTGCTCGGGCTCGCCGCGCGGGAAGACATCGCGCTGCAATTGCGGCCGGTTCATCAGCCGGTTGGCGGCTTCGCGAATGGCTTCCAGCCGGCGCAGACGGTTGGCCAGCGCCGTCGCCATATCCTCTGCGCTCGGACCTTCCGCGCTCGGCGGCTCCGGCAGCAGCAGGCGCGACTTCAGGAACGCGAGCCACGCGGCCATGACGAGGTAATCGGCAGCCAGCTCCAGCCTGATCTTTCGCGCGGCTTCGATGAAGTGGAGATACTGGTCGGCCAGCGCCAGGATCGAGATCTTGGCGAGGTCGACCTTCTGCTGCCGCGCCAGCGCGAGCAGCAGGTCGAGCGGGCCCTCATAGCCCTCGACATCCACCACCAACGCCGGCTCGCCCTCGGCGAGCTCTGCGGGCCGCCCGGTTTCAAACGATAGGATTTCTGCGGTCATGCGGATGCCGTATTTGCCCGTGCGATCAATGCGTCCAGCTCAGTGCGTGCGGCCACGCGGTCGAACGGTTGCGGTGCCTTGCGTGCGGCGAGCGCGGCGTTCGCCCGCGCCAGCGCCCTATCGGACAATTCCGGAGTCTGGCCGGCAACCTCGCGCATCTCCTCGATGTTGCCGTTGCAATGCAGGGCGACGTCGCAGCCGGCCGCGAAGAGGGCGCGGGTCCGTTCCGCGATAGTCCCCGCCAGGGCGTTCATCGAGACGTCATCACTCATTAACAAACCCTGGAACCCAATTGCGTCGCGAATCACCTCGGCAATCATTGTCGCAGATGTCGTCGCCGGATGGGCGGGGTCGACGGCGCTAAACACAACATGTGCAGTCATCGCCATCGGCAGGTCGGCCAGCGGCTTGAACGCGGCGAAGTCGGTCCGTTCCAGCTCGGCCCTCGGCGTATCGACCGTCGGCAGCTTGAAATGGGTGTCGGCGGTGGCCCGGCCATGACCGGGAATGTGCTTGAGAACCGGCAGCACGCCGCCCTGCTCCAGCCCCTCGGTGACCGCGCGCGCGATCGCTGCGACCTTGCCCGGTTCGGTGCCGTAAGCGCGGTTCCCGATCACGGCATCGGCGCCCGGAACCGGCACGTCGGCGAGCGGCAGGCAATCCACGGTAATGCTGAGGTCTGCAAGATCCGCCGCGATCAGCCGGGCGCTGAGGCGCGCCGCGGTGAGGCCGAGTGCCGAATCAGTGTCGTACAAGGTCGAGAACACCGCGCCCGGCGGATAGGCCGGCCAGTGCGGCGGGCCAAGCCGTTGCACCCGGCCGCCCTCCTGGTCGATCAGGATCGGCGCATCGGGAGCCTCGGCAACGGCGCGCAATTCCGCAACCAGTGCAGCTACTTGAGCCGGGGTCGCGACATTGCGCTTGAAGAGGATGAAGCCCCATGGGCGCTGGTCGCGGATAAACTCCCGCTCGGCGGCGGTCAGTTCCGTTCCGGAAACGCCGGTAATGAAGGCCCGCGTGCTCATAACGGCCGATTAACCCTGCCCCGTCAGAGGGTCAAGGAATCGGCCGATAATACTACGGGATAAAGCACTGCCCGCCGGCGGCCATCAGTTCCTTGCAGAACTGCGAGGCCTCCTGGCGCGTCCGGTAAGGGCCGACCAGCGCACGGTACTTGACCTTGCCATCGGACAATTCAGTCCGCCTGATCACGGCCGAGCGCGAGCCCAGAACCGACGGATACTTGCCCTGCGTCACGCGGTAGGACTCCCTCGCCGCAGCCTCGGTGTCCTGAGACGAAACCGAGACCATGACGCCCTGGCTTTCGGGCGGAGCGCCGGGCGCGATCTGGGTGGGATTGGTGGCAGCCATGCGCTGCGGCGGTTCGGCGGCAGGCGTCGATTGCGGCGCCAACGAGAGCGGCTGGTTGGCGCTGGCATTGGCCGAGGTCGGCGGATTGCGCGGCGCGGCAACAGGCTTCGGCGCCGTTGCCGGCTTGGCTGCCGCAGCCGATTGCGGCGTGCCGCTATCGGTCTGGTCGCCCTTCACGGCGACAGTCCGGATCGGGCGCGGCGTGCTGGCCGGCATCGTGCCGTTGCTCGGGACCGGACCTGCGCTCGGCGGCACCAATGCAGACGGCGACACGCTCGCCACCGGCGGCGGGTTGGCATTCGGGTTCAGCGGCGGAAACACGACGCGGGGACCGCTGGCCCTGGCGTTGACGTCCACGGGCGCTTCCTCGCGCGGCACGATCTTCTCGCTGCCGTCACCGGCGGCCATGCGATCCGGCACCTTGGCCGACGAATCCGACGGCGCCGGCACGATCTTGGTCGGCGTATTGTCGGCCTTGATGATCGGCGGCTCGCCGCTGCGGGGCGAGCCCACATAGGTCTTGTAGGCGAAGGCCGCGCCCGTCCCGACCACGGCAAGCGCGAGGATCGCCGCGACCGTCATCAGGCCGCCGCGCTGCTTCTTCGGTTCGTCGAGATCGGCTTCGGGATAATCGCTCTGGAACGCGTAGGGATCGTCAGGATAGGCGGGATCGCGCTGATAGTCCTGCTCGCCCGCTTCCAGCCGTCCGTAGAGTGCATCGTCATAGCGCGCCGGATCGGGTTGCTGATGCGGCTCCTGATAGGCCTGATCCTGGTACGCCTGATCGTGCTGCTGGTAAGCCTGAGCCTGATACGCCTGATCCTGGTAAGCGTGATCTTGATAGGCCTGACCTTGAACGGCTTGCGGCTGATGGAAATCAGGCTCGGGCGCGGTCGGCTGAGCGGAATAGCGATGCAACGGATGAACCGGGTTGACTGAGACGGGATAGTCGGGCTCCGGCGCGGGGGCCGGCTGCGGCTGCACGTTCGCGCGCCGCATCCAAGACGGCGGACCGGGCGGCGGCGCTGAGGCCTGCTCGGCATAGTCCTGCTGATAATCGTCCTGCTGGTAGTCGTCCCGATAGCCTTCCGAAGGCGGAGGCGGTGTCGGCGAGTGAACGCCGGGCCGCCCCTGCGCCGCGAACGGATCGGTCTGTCCGATCAGGCGGGCGAGCTCGGCCAAGGGATCGTTTTCCGCCTTGCCATGCGGGTCGCCACCGCGACCATAGTCATCGGAGGGAAACGGTCTGTCCTGATATCGTTCGGCCATCGTGATGATGCGTCCCTTCGGGAAAGCCGCGCGCCCCTCGACCAAGGCACGGCTTTCGACCCACAAGGCTTTCAACCAA
>Ga0063456_1001654_pt1 | contig 11474 bp, 12 predicted proteins | sample AraplaMF_Cvi_mMF_FD_56228 | JGI IMG/M metagenome (GOLD analysis project Ga0063456, IMG submission 56228) | Arabidopsis root microbial communities from the University of North Carolina, USA - plate scrape MF_Cvi_mMF version 2 (version 2) | ecosystem: Host-associated > Plants > Roots > Endosphere ... | reverse complement strand
GATGGCCTTCCAGCTCGACGTTACCAGCGACGTCGTCCTTACCGCGGGCCTGCTGGGACTTGCGATCGGGATTGTCGGCGGAGCCTTGCCGGCGCTGGCGGCGACGCGGCTGCCGTTGAGGGGGGCTTTGCAGGCGAGGGGGTGAGGAGCGAATACGCTGCGCGTAAGCGAAGCCACGAATCGCATGTTAAACAGCTTGAGCTAACATAAGTCCCGCGCAGCAGGTCCCCGATTTATTCGCCTCGAAGTCGTTGTTTTCCAGGCCGAAGTTGCAGCTTTCGGCCATCTATGCGGCGCCCAGGCCATTGCCTGTGGAATACGGCCCGTGAACCGGCCAGTTGCCCCATTGACAACATCTTATCGCCTTCTTGCCGTGGACGGTTGCCCCCCGCCGCGCTCGATCGGCCGATCCCGGTCGATCTTCGTGGCGACTTAGCGATCCGACGAACAGGGCAACATTGGCGATATGACAATCTACTATGTGAACTCAGCGACTGGCTCCGACCGCAACAACGGAACGGGCCAGAACTCGGCTTTTGCGACTTTGTCCAAAGTGGAATCCTTGAAACTGAAACCGGGCGACAGCGTGCTTCTTGCCAAGGGGAGCGTGTTCAACGAGCAGTTTGATATCAAATATTCCGGCACCGAAAGCGCGCCGATCAAGATCGGCAGTTATGGGACGGGGGCAGCGCCCGTCATCCACAGCGGCGGCGACGGCATTCACAGTCTCTATGCCTCGAACATCGTCATCGAGAACCTCAAAATATCGAATACCGGGACCGCCGGCATTTATGGCGGCAGTGTCACGAACTGGACGGTCCGCAATGTCGAGATCGCCAAGACAGGCATGTCGGAAAATGCCGGCGCCGTCACCTTCCGGAGCAGCACGAACGTCACGGTCGAAGACAGCAAGATAACGGCCGTCAAGGGCGACGGCTTCTGGATCGAAAAGGTCGCCGGCGTCAAGCTTCTCGACAACACCGTGACCAGCGCGAACGGCTCGACCGCCGATGCCGTGCAGGTGAACGACAGCAGCAATATTCTGATCAAGGGCAACCATCTTGATCAGACGAACGCCGATAGCCCCAAGGGCGTGATCGCGCTGGTGCGGGCCACCGATGCCGTGTCGAGGACAATGTGCTCACCGGCGGCGGCTTCGGCATCAGCGCGCCGGCCGGCAAGAATGTCGCAATTCGCGACAACGACATATCGGGATTTCACGGTTACAGTTGGTCCTTCGGCGTCGGCCTCGGCGATCAGGGCAATGCGCGGGATTATGATATTTCAGGCAACCACATTCATGACGGCGCATGGGGCGTTGCCATCAGCGACGCCAGCGGCACCAGCTATACCCGCACGAATATCAAGGTGCACGACAATGTCTTCGACGACCTCTCGCAGGCGGCGCTGAAGGTCGACAGGCCGGCTTCCGGCTCCTTCACCAACAATACGATCGAGACCGGCACCACGGCCACCGCCATATCGCCGTCCATCGTCGACGCGCACACCTTCACCGTCAGCAACAACCATACGGTCGCCAATGTCGAAACGGTGCTGGCGAGCCCGGTTGCCAAGACTGCCGCAGTCACGGAGGCGTCCGCGGATCCGGCNGTTGCCGCCGTCCATGACAATTTGAAGATCTTCAGCGATACGGGCGAGGCCCATCGCGGCAATCTTCTCGAAAACGACAGCTCTGACAACGACACCNTGGTTCTGCGCCGCTTCGGCGACGAAAGCGTCGGCAANCACGGNCTNACNCTGACCGGCGACTACGGCGTCATCCACGTGGACCGGGAAGGCAACTATGCCTACACGCTCGATGAAACGAAGCTTCCCGACCATGACGGCCATGTGAGCGAGTCCTTCAGCTACGGGATCAACGACGGAAACTCGCACCATACCGACGGCGATACGCTGACCGTCTACATCCATATGGATAACTTGCTGGGCTGAGGGTGCGAGGCTGCAATGACACAAGGAGAAATCCCGGAAAGTTTCCGGGATTTCATAAGCAGCCGTCAGCCCCCGTGCGGGGCGCGGACGCNTTTTTTCAAGCTCAACCGTAAGTTTTTGCCGGCTGTTCGTTGCCACGGGATCGGATTCAGGCAACGACGGAACGGGCACAACCTTCGCCGCAGCTGCAACCCGGTCGTGCATCGGCGGAGGCAGCGCCTTCCAGGATGCGGACCTCGTCCTTGCCCGCGGAACGTCGCGGTGTCTCATAATGAACCGCAGCTGCATTCAAATGCACCGGAAAGCCTGCAAAAGGGTGTTCACTGTCAGCGCCGGTGACCATTGGTCGCGAGCTGCGATACGGTTCATTCACCTTTCGGTCGTTGTTCTGTAGATTATTTTCTTATAAGTTGTAGTCTTTAATATACCGCCACCGCCAGGCGTTTCTCGGGACCAAGGCAGGCCGCCCACAGGGTCTGCCAACCGCCGTGAAGGCAATATCGAAGGCCCTCTTGATGGCCTTTAACCCCGACCGCATCCGATCCACGCGTTGCAGCCGATGCAGACGGCTGCGCGGCAATTCGAGAACAAGGCGATATGGCAATCTATTATGTGAATCCAGCGATAGGCTCCAACGGCAACAATGGAACGAGCGTGGACACGCCGTTTGCATCGTTCTGGGCGGTGGAAAACTTGAAGCTGCAGCCGGGCGACAGCGTGCTGCTCGCCGCCGGAAGCGTGTTCAACGACCAACTCGACCTGAAATATTCCGGCACCGCTAGCGCCCCGATCACCATCGGCAGCTATGGGGTCGGCGACGCGCCGGTTATCCATAGCCCCGGCGACGGCATTCACAGCCTCTATGCGTCGAATATCGTCATCGAGAACCTCAAGATCTCCGAGACAGCAGGCGCGGCCATCTATGGCGGCTATGTTTCGAACTGGACCGTCCGCAATGTCGAGGTGGAAAATACCGGAAGCTCCACCAAGTCCGGCTCCGTCACGTTCAGGACCGGCTCGAACATCACCATCGAAAACAGCACGATCACCGGCGTGAACGGTGACGGCGTCTGGATCGAGAAGGTCAACGGCGTCAATTTTCTCAACAACACCGTCACCAACGCCCACGGCACCGCGGCAGATGCCGTACAGATGAACGACAGCAGCAATATCGTGATCAGCGGCAATTACCTCGACCAGACGGGCGCCGCGACGCCGAAGGGCGTCATTGCGCTCATCCGGCCGGTGAATGCCGTGGTCGAGGATAATACGCTGATTGGTGGCGGCTTCGGGATCAGCGCCCAAGCGGGCACGAATATCGCCATCCACGACAATGATATTTCAGGCTATGGCGGGTACAGCTGGTCCTATGCCATCGGTCTCGGGGACCAGGGCAATACGCGGGACTACGATATCTCAGGCAACTATATCCATGACGGCGTATGGGGCGTGGCGGTCAGCTCTGCCGGCACCACCAGTTACGTTCGCGAAGGTATCGAGATCTACGGCAATGTCTTCGACGACCTGTCGCAGGCGGCGCTGAAGGTCGACAGGCCTGCATCCGGCTCTTTTCATGACAATGTCATCGCCAGCGATGTCACGCCCTACAGCATATCCCCGGCCATCATCGCCGCGAACACCTTTCCGGTCAGCAACAACACGACGCTCGAAGAGGCCCAGCTTGCGATTCTTGATAGTCACGTTGCGGGAGATGCAACGCATGCGGACGCAACCCCGACGATCGTCGCAACCCATGACAGCCTGAAAATCTCGGCCGACGCGGACGCCCATCATGGCAATCTCCTCGAAAATGACAGCTCGGCCAATGGGATCCTGCTGCTTCGCCGCTTTGACGGCGAGTTGGTCAACAAGAACGGTCTGACGCTGACCGGCCAATACGGCACCATCCATGTCGACGATCATGGTGACTATAGCTACACGGTCGACGCGACGAAGCTTGCCGGGCTTAGCGGTGAGGTGAGCGAGACTTTTTACTATAAGATCTCCGACGGGGCCGCGCACCATTTCGACACGGATACGCTGAGCATCTCCATCCATGTGGATGACTTGCTGAGCTGAGAGGAATGTGGGCAGCAAACGGCGCCTTGCCCGGTCCGAGGCGCGGCGATGGAGGAGGAGAGCGCATGTCTCAGCGGTCGCTGAACAGGATCCTGGTGACGTCGATTTCGATTTCCGCGCAGATGATCTCGTATTCGGTGACGATTGCGGGATCGGCGGAGATTTCCCTGCGCATGCGGTCAAGGACGGCGCAGGCCTCGCCATAGGCGCCGCACAATTCATAAAGATGGGGGCGGCTCGCCGCGGCTGCTCTGATGGTTGCCCGCGTCGCGGGCAGCCTCATCATCAGCCTGGCCAGCCCTTGTTCGGCGGCTTGCCGGGGAATGTGTGCTATGCCTTCTTTCCTGACCATGCCATCACCCCTCGCTGCCTTCGTTTGCCTGTCCTGAGGGGTAGTACGCAGGAATGCTGCATCTGGTTTCATGCCGGATGCAGGATTAGTGCGCGCCGCTCCGATTCCTTCACGGAAAAATTGGTTATTGCATCGTGGTATCGGGGCGCAAGAATCCGACAGCCGGTCCTACCAGCGCAGAAGGCGACGACTGAAGAGGGCGCCGATTGCGCCTGTTAACAGGATGCCGAGCGAATACCAGAGGACGACGAAGGGCAGGCCGTTTTCGGTGCAGAACCAGGAATAGACCCAGGCGCCGGATGCGCCTGCTGCAATGCCGGCGACGAAGCCTGTCATCCCAAGCTTGCTTGGTGCGGCGCCGCGTAGCACCCATGTATTGGCGATCAGGATGGGCATGGCAAAGGCAAGGATCAGCAGCGGGCAATGCAGGGCGGAGGAGCCGAGCACCAGCACGGGATAGCTTGATGCCGGCGACAAAGCGAGCTGGATGACCGCCATGGCGGCCAGAGCCAGCACGATTGCAGCGCCAATGCCGAAAAAGCGGCCTTCCGAGCCATCCGGCCGGGAGAGGCGGTAAACGGCGGCGAAGGCGGCGATTGCGAGCAGGGCATTATAGCCGGATTTGATCCAGAAAACCGGCAGCGTCAGCGCCTGCGTCATGTCTGTGCGAAGGCCGACGACAACAAGCATCAGCAGCAGCGAGACTGCCAAAGCAGGCAGGACGGCGAGCACGAAACGGCGTTCCAGCGCATGTCTCGGTACCGGCTTCAGATCTCTGACAAGGATGTCGATCACGTCCTCAGTTTCTCTCACGTCCCACCTCGCAATCTTGCCGCCAGCGCCTTGATGCCTCTGTGAACACCGACCTTGACCGCCGATTCCGACTGTCCGGTGCGGCTTGCCGTATCGGCCACCGACTGCCCTTCGAGCTTGACCTGACGGATCAGTTCCTGCTGGTGCTGCGGCAGGCCGTTCAACAGCCGCTCGACATCCATGCGCGCTGCAATCGCATCCTCCCTGAAGTCGCCTTCGATCTCCTCGTTAAGCTCCATTTCCGACTTGTAGCGACCGCCATGTTTTCGGTGATGGTCGATCAGCTTGTAGCGGGCAATCGAGAAGAACCACGCGGTAAACGGCCGCTCCCTGTCATAGGTCGCCCGGCGCGCATGCAGCGCCAGCAACGTCTCCTGCACGAGATCTTCCGTGTCGGACTTCGCCGCGGTGCCAATACGCCCGCCGTAGTAGCCGACGAGCAGGGGTCGCAACGTGCCGAGCAGACGCCGATAGGCAGCCTCGTCCCCGTCGAGGGACAGAAGCATCAGCATCTTCAGGGCTTGTTCCGAATGGGCGTTCGTCATGTCGTCTGCAATGTCATTCGNGTGGATGACGCTTTGGTTACAGGCGGATTCNAAAATCTCCTGACGGGCCAGCGCTATCACATAAGCGTGAGGCTGTAACTGCCTTCGCAAGAAGATCGAATTCAGCACTGTGAGCCGTCGGCGGGTGCCGCGGACACATCAATCGATCCGAGGAGACCCTCATGACCAAGATCCTTTCCACCCTTGCCGCCTGCACCTTCGTTATCGGCCTGTCGCTTGCCGGCGCCGCCAGCGCTCAAAGCAGCGATGCCATGAAGAAAGACAGCATGAAGACCGACGCGATGTCTAAGGACGCCATGTCGAAGGATACGATGTCGAAGGACGCGATGAAGCAGGACAACATGGCGACCGGCAGCACCAAGGCCGACTGCATGCACAATGCCGGCATGGAGAAGGACTCTATGAAGAAGGACACGATGATGAAGGCCTGCGACGCGATGAAGTAATAGTGGATCGCGGCCGCTGAAACTATTTTGCCCGCGGCCGCGTCTTTTCGAGAAGACCTTTCAAGTCGATCCGGAGGACCTACGATGGCCACGACCGATGCCGGCATGGCGAGCGGAGGAACGCTCTTCTACCGCCATGGCCTGCTGGTGCGCCTGTCGCACTGGGTAAACGTGCTGTGCATGACGGTGCTGCTGTTCAGCGGCCTGCAGATATTCAACGCCCACCCGGCGCTCTATTGGGGCCAGTATGGCGCTGATGACGATCCGTCCTTCATTTCCATGGAAGCGGAGCAGGAAGGCGATGCGTTGAAAGGGGTGACACGCCTGGGCGGATTGACCTTCGACACGACGGGCGTTCTCGGGGTTTCGAATGTCGACGGCGAGGCTTCTGTGCAAGGTTTTCCGAGCTGGCTGACCATGCCGAGCTACCGGGACCTGGCGACGGGCNGGCGCTGGCATTTCTTTTTTGCCTGGCTGTTCGTCATCAACGGCTTCATCTACCTCGCCTATGGCTTTATCAGNCGGCATTTCCGCCGCGATTTGTTGCCGGCGCCCCAGGAGCTGAAGCCTTCGCATCTCGGCCATGAGATCGTCAATCACGCCCGGCTGCGCTTTCCCAAGGGGCCTGAGGCACGCCACTACAACACGCTGCAGAAACTCGCCTATATCGCGGTGATCTTCGTGCTGCTGCCGCTGATGGTTGCAACCGGTCTAACCATGTCGCCGGGCTTCAATGCGGTCGCGCCCTGGCTGCTCGACCTGTTCGGTGGCCGGCAATCGGCGCGGACGCTGCATTTTCTGACTGCTTTCTCGCTTGTCGCCTTCGTCGCGGTGCATGTGGCGATGGTGCTGGTCTCGGGCGTGTTCAACAATCTGCGCTCGATGATCACCGGTTATTACGACATCGGCCAGGGAGGGAAATCATGAGCCGCATCATTACCAGACGCCGCTTCCTGATCGGCGCGACCATGACGGCGTCGGCGCTGGGGCTTGCCGGCTGCGATGCACTCGGCGAAAGCGATCGGACGAAATCGGTGCTCAAGATCGCCGAAGGCCTCAGCATGAAGACCCAGCGCTTCCTGCTTGGCGACGACGCGCTCGCCCGCGAGTTCACGGAAGCCGATATCTCGCCGACCTTTCGCGCCAACGGCACGAGCATGCCCGACAATGCTCGCTATATCGAGTGGATGAACCAGCGGTTTTCAAGCTGGCGGCTCGAGGTCGGCGGGCTGGTCGACAAGCCGATGCAACTGTCGCTGGCGGAGTTGAAAGCCCTGCCGGCCCGTACACAGATCACCCGGCACGACTGCGTCGAGGGTTGGAGCGCCATCGGCAAATGGACCGGCGTGCCGCTCGGCGCGCTGCTACAGGCAGCCGGTCTGAAACCCGAAGCCCGCTACATTGTNNTCCACTGCGCCGACGAATACGAAAAGACGCTCGACGGCAGCGGCTGGTATTACGAAAGCATCGATCTCGTCGACGCGTTTCATCCCCAGACCATCCTCGCCCACACCATGAACGGCCGCGATCTCGAAGTCGCCCACGGCGCGCCGCTCCGGCTCCGGGTCGAGCGCCAGCTCGGCTACAAGCAGGCAAAATACCTGACCGGCATCGAAGCCGTCGCCGATCTCGGCCAGCTTTACGGCGGCAATGGCGGCTTTTGGGAAGATCGCGGTTATGAATGGTATGCGGGTATATAGGTGGCGGTCATAACGCCCGTCCCAGTTCTATCAGATTAAGAGCGAAAGCGTCTGCCTCGCGCCGCCAGTGCTCGAAATGGCAGCCGACGCGCACGACGGCGGCATTGACGTTGCCGCCATCCAGGGGGATCTCGGGTTCCAGCAAGGTCGTCATCCCCTCAAAAGATTCATTTGGACCCTGAGTTCAATATCTGCCGAACAATATCTGCATCACTGCTGGTGCTTTCGAAAAAGAACGGAGCGGAACACGGCGCCCGCAGGACAGACAGGGAAGCCGGATCCGGGTCCGGAAGAATAGTGGCGGTGGCACCTCGAAGTGGCGGTAGCGGTGAGCCTGAACTGCGCAAGGCTATAAGGTAGGAGGTAGGCGGCATAGTCTCGCTGAATGCAGTGTTATCCCAGGTGACGGTGAGGGTATGAGGCGCCGTGCCACGCAGAACTTCCTCGACCGCTATCTCCAAGCGCGCATAGTCAGTCATAAAACTGTTCGCCTTCCCGAGAAGCTCCCGGACTTTGCCACTACTGTGGGCAAGGAATTCCTGATGTCGTTTCCTCGCCTCGGGGTCGAGAACCAACGTGTATTTCGTCACGCGACCAACGACCACGACGTCTGCATATGAAACATCGTGAAGGTCCATGGGGGCAATATCGATACAGGCACTGGTCGGCCCGGCTGCCAGCATGGCTCCGAGATTGAAGAGCGCAACAAACCCAAAGCCTCGCATCCTCATCCTCCATCGCTCAACACGCTGGTCTGAACCGGGGAAGCACAGATATCCCGACTGACGCGAAGATTTTGTATCTTGTCTTAGTGAAGTTGCAATACAGGCCCTCGCGGATGGCAATCTACAGCTCCGGCCATGCATTTCCGGCGTTACCTGCGTTCAGGCAGAGAGGCCGATCGTGATGGTGGCGGAGAGCACGCCGCCATCGAGCTTCTCGAAATCGAATATGTGATCGGCGGCGTCCTCAGGGATGATGCCGTCGTCGTCATTGCGCGTATCGCGGGCCGGGCGTCCAATATAGTCCGGATGCTCGCCATAGATGATGTCGCTCAGCGCATCGTCGAAATAGATCTGGCTGACGAGAAGCTCCTTGCCGTCGACGAGGATTCGGCAATGAACATGGGGTGTGCGGCCCTGGTACCATCCGGGATAGGCCGTCAGGAAGCCTGCCTGCCCCTGTGCACCCGTCAGCTGGCGACCGCGAAAGGCGAGCCCGCTGATCGCCTCGGCATCGCCAAGTGTACACATCTTCGCAGCCTCGCGGCCGGAATAGATGCCGCGGTGATCCGTATGCCAGATTTCGATATCGGCATTCTCGACCGGCCGGCAATCGGCTGCATGGACGATCCGGACGGCCAACCGCAAGGGCAGTCCAGCCTTTCCTTCCGAGACGTCCTGACGGACGGGAATATTGTTGACGTGGCAGGGGCCAAGAGTCTGAGCGACGGTGACGACGCAATTCGGACGGCTGCGGAAGAGCGGGACGGGCAGCTTTTCCAAGGCGACCGATTTGGTGCCGCCGCTCAGGAAATCCGTCCCCTTCCAGTCGAATGTCCTGGCGGCGACCGTGATATGCCGCCGGGGCCAGATCGCTACCGCCGCGACGGACGATGCAACGATCGCCGCACCTCCAAGCACAAGGGTCCGTCTCTTCATATATCGTCCTTTGCCTCAAGACTCAGGGTGTAAGGAGGATGCGCAGGAAATTCCAATTAAATCCCGGCAATGATCGACGGCAAGCGATCATCGACATCAAATGCCTGCCGTGCAGGGCAAACCTTGCCAATGTGGCCTCAACTCCGGTGACGCCAGGGGTCACGTCTATGTCTCGATCGCGTGGTTGACCGGCTCGGGCTATGCCGACAAGCCTTATGGCAGTACCGACTCCAACCAGCTATGGCACAAGGCGGACATTATCGCCGGTCGCCTCTGGGGCGAAGCGGTTTTCCCGGTTCGGCGGCTTTACAGCGCGGTGCGTCTTTTCAGACGCGCGAGGTCGCTGTAACTCTTTGCGTCAGGCATCCGACATCCGTTGCTGAGCAGGGGCAGAGGCAGATGGAACCAACCCACTTATTCGAGCTCGTTATCGTGATGTTTCTCGCGATCATCGCGCTGCACTATGCCGCCCACAGGCTCGGGCTGCCGCCGTCCGTCGCGCTGTTGACCGGTGGCGCCTTGCTGGCCTTTGCGCCGGGACTGCCGGCGATATCAGTCGACCCCGGACTGGTTCTGGTCATCTTCCTGCCGCCGCTGTTGATGGACGGCGCCTGGTCGATCGCGCTCGCGCGGTTGCGGCGTCATGTGATCGGCATCGCTTCACTTGCCGTCGGTGCGGTGCTCTTCACCTGTGCCGTCGTCGCCGTTGTCGCCCATCTCCTCTTTCCCTCACTTCCCTGGGCTGCCTGCGCGGCACTCGGCGCGATCGTCGCGCCGCCGGACGCGGTTTCGGCGCGCGCCGTACTGGAGCGCGTCAGGCTGCCGCGGCGGCTTCAGATTCTGCTCGAAGGCGAGAGCTTGCTCAACGATGCGAGTGGCCTGGTTCTTTTCCGTTTTGCCGTTGCCGCCGCTGCAACCGGAGCCTTCAGCACGGGGGAGGTGATCGGCAATTTCTTCGTGCTGGCGCTCGGCGGCGCCATCGTCGGCATCGTTGTGGGAACGGCGTGGTTCAAACTCGTCCGGCGTCTCGGCGACGAATATCTCATCATTGCAGCCTCGGTGCTGCTCGGCTGGATTGCCTATCTGCTCGGAGAGCAGCTGCATGTTTCCGGCGTCATCGCCACCGTTACGGCGGGGCTGATCATGAGCTGGCACCAGCACACAGTGCTTTCAGCCGCAATGCGCATGCGCGGCACCTCGTTCTGGACGGTGATGATCTTCCTGATGGAAGCTGCGGTGTTCATCTTGATCGGGCTGTCGCTCAGGGATGTCGTCGAACGCGGCGGCGGTTTTACCACTGTGATCGCGACAATGGGACTGCCGATGCTGGCGATCCTCGTCACGCTCGTGATCGCGCGTTTTGCCTGGGTCTTCGCCTCCGATTTCGTTCTCAGGTTCTGTGCTGTCCTGGGGTTCACGCGCGCCCGACCGCTCGGCGCCGGTGGTGCGACGGTTCTGAGCTGGGCGGGCGTGCGCGGGGTGGTCACGCTTGCCCTGGCGCTGAGCCTGCCCGAAGGGTTCGCAGGTCGTGACTTCATCCTCGTCACATCGTTCGCCGTCATTCTCGGAACCGTGCTCATACAGGGCACGACATTGGGGCGAGTGATCGCCTGGGCGCGGCTGGTGGAGCCGGATTCGGAAAGAGCGCGCCTGACGATGAGCCAGGCCGAAGCCGCCATGGCCCAGGCGCAGTTCGGGACCGTCCAGAGCCTGGCATATGACGCCGAGGGGAAACTCATCCATCCGCAATTGCTGGAGCGCTACCAGCGCCGGGCGACGTCGATCGTCGACTATGCCGAGAGAACCGAGCATTACATACCGGTGCTGCATGCGCATTTCGACGTCATTCTCGAAGCGGTTGCAACGGGACGCCGGGAACTCATCCGCCTCCATCGCGCCGGCGA
>Ga0063456_1001649_pt1 | contig 11504 bp, 10 predicted proteins | sample AraplaMF_Cvi_mMF_FD_56228 | JGI IMG/M metagenome (GOLD analysis project Ga0063456, IMG submission 56228) | Arabidopsis root microbial communities from the University of North Carolina, USA - plate scrape MF_Cvi_mMF version 2 (version 2) | ecosystem: Host-associated > Plants > Roots > Endosphere ... | reverse complement strand
GGTGCCGACGTGCCATTCGAGGACGAGCGCTTCATCTACGTCGCCCTGACCCGCACGCCGCCCGCAAGCCGCGCCGCGCGCGTGCTGGCGCCCCCAGACGTCGGCAAGGCCGAGATCACGGCCAAGCTCTGCACCGAGCAAGACGTCGAAATCGCCAAGGTCCCACGGCGCGACAAGGCCGCCTATGCAAGCGCCCGCCGTTGGCGCTGGGGCGAGGCTGTCATTGCCGAAAGTTAACCTCGTTCACGGCCCTTGCCTTGAACTTGGACGGTTCCCCGACCGACCAAGTCTTACCTCTCCTCTGCGCCGGGGCTCTCGCCTTGCGCCAATTTGGTCTACCCTAGCGCCCGCCTCAATTCCCTTCAGGAGTTCTCCATGTCGACCGGCTGGATCGTTCTCGGCGTCATCGTCGTCCTCGTGTTCCTGGCGTTCAGCGCCTACAACCGCCTTGTGGCGCTGGGCCAGCGGGTCGGCCAGGCCTTTGCCGACATCGACGTGCAGCTCAAGCAGCGCCACGACCTGGTCCCGAACCTGGTCGAGACTGTGAAGGGCTATGCCTCGCATGAGCGCGGCACGCTCGACGACGTCATCAAGGCGCGCAATTCAGCGATGTCGGCGCAGGGCCCCTCACAAGTGTCCGCGGCCGAGAACCAGCTCTCCGGCGCGCTCGGCCGGCTGATCGCGCTGTCGGAGGCCTATCCCGACCTCAAGGCCAACGCCAACTTCCAGCAGCTCGCATCCGAGCTCTCCGACCTCGAGAACAAGATCGCGGCCAGCCGCCGCTTCTTCAACAGCGCGGTCCAGGAATACAACACCGGCATCCAGCAGATGCCGGCCGCTCTGTTCGCCGGCATGTTCGGCTTCACCAAGAAGGACTTCTTCGATCTCGGCGCCAGCCGCACCGAGGTCGAGGCCGCGCCTCAGGTGAAGTTCTGATTTGAGCCGATAGGCCGGCAGGGCAACGCGTCATGGCCGCGTATGGTCTCTACACGCACATCGCCTCGAACAAGTTTCGTTCGATGGTGCTGCTCGCCGGCCTGTTCGCGCTGGTCTATGTGCTGGTCTATGCCGGCGCGCTGATCGCCGAAGTCGTCATCAACGGCAACGGCACCGTCGCCTATTATCTGACCCGCGCCTTCCTGGACCTGAAAGTCGCAGCGCCTGTTGCGACGATCGCGGCGGCCGTCTGGATCGTGATCGCCTATTTCTTCCACCAGTCGATGATCGATGCCGTGACCGGCGGCCACGACGTCACCCGGCAGGAGGAGCCGCGGCTCTACAATCTGCTCGAAAACCTCTGCATCTCGCGCGGCATCACCATGCCGAAGCTGAAGATCATGGAGAGCCCGGCGCTGAACGCGTTCGCGACCGGCCTCAATCCGCGACAATATTCGGTCACCGTCACCACCGGCCTCCTCAGCGCGCTGAACGACAGGGAGATCGAGGCGGTGCTGGGCCACGAGCTGACCCACATCAAGAACGGTGACGTGCAGCTGATGGTGGTCGCCGTCATCATCGCCGGCGTGGTCGGCTTCTTCGGCGAATTGTTCTTCCGCCTGTTCACGAATTTCAGCTGGAGCTCGGGTGGCGGTTCGTGGTCGTCGGGCTCCTCCTCGTCGTCGCGCTCATCCTCGTCATCGAGCGACAGCAAGAGCTCCGGCGGCGGCGCGGTGATCGTCATCATCATCGCCGTCGTGCTGATCGTGGTGGCTTGGTTGATGTCCCAGGTGGTGAAGCTCGCGCTGTCACGCTCGCGCGAATACCTCGCCGACGCCGGCTCGGTCGAGCTGACCAAGGACCCCGACGCCATGATCTCGGCGCTGCGCAAGATCGAGAACCGCGGCGAGCTGGCGGGTGCGACCTCGGCCGTGATGGAGCTATGCGTCGACAATCCTCGCGAGGGCTTTGCCGATCTGTTCGCGACCCACCCCTCGGTGCAGTCCCGGGTCGACGCGCTGGTCAAGTTTGCCGGGGGCCATGATCCCGGCCCGCTGCCCGACCCCACGAACGAGCCCGAGGCGGAACAACCGGAAGCGCAAGCCGACCCGCAGGACGCCCCGCCGCCGGTGCCGCATGGCCCGTGGGGCGATGCAGCCGGACCCGGCGGTCCGCCACCTGTGCCCGCGCCGAGCCCTTCAGGAACCCCGGCGGGCAATCCCTTGGGAAACCCCACGGGTCCTTGGGGCCGGCACTGAGCCTTGCCTTGGCCGAGGTTCGCGGCCTGTTTCTTGGCGCCTGGGAAAAACTCCGGGAATTGCCGCTGGCCTGTGCCAGAGATTTGAATTCTCCCTTGTTTCTGCCATGTTCGCGCCCAACAGCAGACTCGGGACAATCGATTTGGGGCCCGGCCGATTGCGACCTCGCGATCGGGGGCGCGCGTTAGGGGACAGCAATGGCAAAGCCGGCAGTGGTTGTGGTGGGCGCGGACAAGGGCGGGGTCGGCAAGACCACGGTGTCGCGTACCCTGCTCGATTATTTCTCAGCCAACAACGTGCCGACGCGCGCCTTCGACACGGAGTCGCCGCGCGGAACCCTGAAGCGTTTTCACCCCGACATCACCGAGATCGTCGACATGACGACGACGGCCGACCAGATGAAGATCTTCGACACGCTCAACGCGACGAGCCCGTCGGTGACCGTGATCGACGTCCGCGCCGGCCTGCTCTCGCCTGCATTGGCTTCACTGCGCGACATCGGCTTTCTCGACGCTGCCAAGGCCGGTCAGATCACCTTTGCGGTGTTCCACATCCTGGGACCCTCGATCGCCTCGCTGGACGAAATCGCCGAGACTGCCGGCTTCATGACCGGCGCGAAATATTTCCTGGTGAAGAACTTCATCAACGACACCCAGTTCTTCCAGTGGGACCAGGCGACCTATAATTCCTACTTCCACCGCATCAAGGACGCGACCGAGCTGACCATCCCCAAGCTCAACGAAATGGCCTATGAGCAGGTCGAGGTCTCCTCCGTCCCATTCCTGAAATTCGTCGCCAACAAGGGCATCAACGACGAGGCCGCGAACTATTCGTTCGTGCTGCGCGGCTATGTCCGGCACTGGCTGGCGAATGTCTGGAGCGAGTTCGACCGCATCCGCCTGACCGACATCGTCGGATCGAAGCCGGTGACCCGCAACAGCGAAAAATAGTTGCACGGTCCGGGCTGATACGGCTGGATTGGGGCGGCAAGTTCGCTCAGATAATAGCCGCAATGCCCGCGACACCCGTCTACATCATCTGCTCGCCCCGCCCGCAGGTCGGCAAGACGCTGCTGGCGCGGCTTTTGAGCGAATTCCTGCTGCTCAAGAACGGCAACGTCGCGGCCTTCGACGTCAATCTGAAGGAGCCGTCGCTGCTCGACTATCTGCCTGGCATCACGGAAACCGCCGACGTGATCGACACCTACGGCAAGATGCAGCTGATGGACCGCGTCATCGTCGATGACGGGATCGCCAAGGTGATCGACCTCGGCTTCCACGCCTTCGACGAGTTCTTCAAGATGACCGGCGAAATCGGCCTGCTGAAGGAAGCGGCGCGCCGCCATGTCACGCCCATGATCCTGTTCGTCGCCGACACCGACCGCGTCTCGGCGCGCGCGCACGAGATGCTGCGCGCCCAGATCCCGCGGATGAACCTGATCACTGTGGACAACGAATTCGTCGTGCGGGGCGAGCTGCCGGCGGCAATGGCTGCCGGGCGCGTGTTCCGCCTGCCCGCCCTGCCCGGCTTCCTCAAGACCTATATCGACCGGCTGAACTTCTCCTTCACCGGCTATCTGCGCCAGGAGAAGGACGCCTCGACCGAGCTGCACCAGTGGACCCGGCGCAACTACCTCGCCTTCCGCGAGCTCGAGCTCAGCCTGATCCTACAGCGGTCCTGAGGCGATTATTTTACCCGGATAATATTGACGGCGAGCCAGACCCCGCTTATTGATGGCACACACCTCAACAAAGTCCTGTCCCGTGAGCATCGACCGGAAAACAGCCATCGCCGCCTACAAGGAGCGAAAGACCATTGCGGGCATCTTCGTCGTTCGCTGCGCGGCGTCAGGCGAGGCCTGGGTCGGCCAGGCGCCGAACCTCGAGACCATCCAGAACCGCATCTGGTTCTCGCTCCGCCAGGGCAACCACACCTGCCGCAGCCTTCAGGCCGCATGGACTACGCATGGCGAAGCGGGCCTGACGTTTGGCGAATGCGAGCGTCTGGAGGACGAGGAGACAGCCTATGTCAGGAACGCGCTCCTGATGGAGCGTATGCTGCACTGGCGGACGGAGCTGAAGGCCGAGGCGATCTGACGCGCTCAGTGCCCGTCGAACGTCATCAGCGTGCGGACCGGCACGTCCATGGCACGGAGCTTGGCGGCGCCGCCGAGCTCGGGCAGGTCGATGATGAAACAGGCCGCCACGACATTGGCGCCGATCTGGCGCAGCAGCTTCACGGCGCCCTCCGCGGTGCCGCCGGTGGCGATGAGGTCGTCGACCAGGATCACGCGCTCGCCGGGCGAGATGGCGTCGACATGCATCTCCATCTCGTCGATGCCGTATTCGAGCGAGTAGGCGATGCGCACGGTGGTGTGCGGCAGCTTGCCCTTCTTGCGGATCGGCACGAAGCCGGCCGAGAGCTGATGCGCCACCGCGCCGCCGATGATGAAGCCGCGCGCCTCCATGCCCGCGACCTTGTCGATCTTGTTGCCGGCCCAGGGATTGACGAGCTCGTCGACCGCGCGGCGGAACGCGCGCGCGTCCGCGAGCAAGGTCGTGATGTCGCGGAACATGATCCCCGGCTTGGGATAGTCGACGATGGTGCGGACGCTCGCCTTCAGGTCATGGTCAAAGGTCAATGGCTGCTCCTCAAGGCGCTCCGTTTTACAACTTCACGCGCTCTAATCTACTAAAGCTATATCCGCGCTCATTGAAATATGAAAACACGAACACTTTCAACCAAAACGAAGCCCCCGTCATCACTAGTGTACTTAATCCGAGCCCACCAGAAATCTTCTCCCACTCAATCAAGACCGCCAGAGTTAGAAACTCGTGGATTGAAAGTTCGTGTTCTCCCTTCTTGCGCTTACCCAGTAGTCGCCGTTCAATAGCCTGAAGTGTCTCACCCAGCGGCCCGCTGGGGTTCAGCGTGTAGGCATCCACCGTTGGCTTCATAAAATCGAGGTAGCTCAAGAACAGATAAAATACCCCGGCCTCTGCTTCGTCATGATCGGCGAGGATTTTCTTTGGATCCGTCAGCATCTCAAGTGTTTGGACGGTCATATGCCGGTTGGACAATAGCCGCGACGCAAGAAAAGACGTTCCTCTCATGCGTGACAACCACTCGAGCTGCCTCAATCCCTCCGCATCCAACAGCGAAAATTCACTCAATGGAATCGACGTTGAGGACGAATCTAGCTGCCAAGCTTGGAGAAATGAAAAGCGTTCGTTCACTTCGTAAAACACGATTTCGTCTGATGACTTCTTGTACAAGAAGATCACCACAAGCTCGCCCATCATAGACCAACGAAGTAGATGTCGGCGCGACACCGAAACGCGTCCAGGACTCCTCATGGTCGATTTGCATTGAGCATATATTCGAAAGGGATCAACATCGCCTTTGAAATTCGTCTGAAATGCCAAGTCTTCCCCGTAGTCCACGCGAATGTGTTCGCCGATCCATCCTGCCGCATTGCAAGCCTTGAGCACAGCGGCAGTCCCGGCCTCGCCTACATGATGACTCGTGGATGTCCGTGTCACATTCGTTAGTCTTCCAAACAGGGAGCATCCAGCCGGAACGCATTCTCGACAATTCGCAGTCCCACCTCGTTGCCGAGCGACATCAGCGATTCCGGGTGGAATTGCACGCCGGCGACCGGCAGGGTCTTGTGCTCCAGCGCCATGGCGACGCCGTCCTCGGTGCTGGCGGTAACGGACAGCACTTCCGGCATGCTGTCGCGCTCGACGAACAGCGAATGATAGCGGCCGATCACGATCTCGTTCGGCAGATTGCGCATCAACCGCCCGCCGCGCACCTGCACCCGCGAGGGCCGGCCGTGGGCGGGATGGCTGAGCTGGCCGAGCTCGCCGCCGAAATATTCGCCGATCGCCTGCACGCCGAGACAGACGCCGAACACCGGCAGTTTCTTCTCCAGCGCCGCATCGATCGTCTTCCGGATCCCGAAATCCTCAGGTCGTCCCGGACCGGGTGACAGCACCAGCAAATCCCACCTCTTCCGCTTGAGCATGTCGAGCGCATGCACATGGCGGACCACGGTGACATCGGCGCCGACCTGACGGAAATAATCGGCGAGCATGTGCACGAAGCTGTCGTCGTGATCGATCAGCAGCACCTGCTTGCCCGAGCCGGTCGCATCGGGCGCGAAGGTCGAGAGCGGCTTCGGCGGATCGCCGCGCAGCGCCTGGAACAGGGCCGCAGCCTTGACTTGGCACTCGCGGTCTTCCGCGGCCGGATCGGAGTCAAACAGGCAGGTGGCGCCGACGCGCACTTCAGCGAGGCCATCCTTCATGCGGATGGTGCGGATGGTGAGGCCGGTGTTGATGCTGCCGTCGAAATTCACCGCGCCGATCGCGCCGGCATACCAGCGCCGCGGCGAACGCTCGTGATCCTCGACGAACTGCATCGCCCAGAGCTTTGGCGCGCCTGTCACGGTGACGGCCCAGGCGTGGGTGAGGAACGCATCGAGCGCGTCGAAGCCGGGGCGCAGCATGCCCTCGACATGGTCGACGGTATGGAACAGCTTCGAGTAGGTCTCGATCTGCCGCCGCGCCAGCACCTTGATGGTGCCGGGGACGCAGACGCGCGCCTTATCGTTGCGGTCGACGTCGGTGCACATGTTCAGCTCGAACTCGTCCTTCTCCGAGTTCAGGAGCTGGCGGATCTGCTCGGCATCACCGATCGCATCCCTGCCGCGCGCGATCGTGCCGGAGATCGGGCAGGTCTCGACCCGACGGCCGTCCGAGCGCACGAACATTTCGGGCGAGGCCGAGACGAGAAACTCGCCCTCGCCGAGATTCATCAGCGCGCCATAGGGCGACGGGTTGATGACACAGAGACGCTGGAACACTTCGGCCGGCGAACGGTCGCAGGGCTCGGCGAAGAGCTGGCCGGGCACGGCTTCAAAGAGATCGCCGCGGGCAAAGGCGGCGCGCGCGGTCTCCACCGTGGCCTGATATTCACCGGGTGCGTGATCGGCAAAGCCCTGGCGCGGTGTCTTCAGGTACGGGCTCTCGGCGGTCTCGTGCGGCAGGCCGGCGGTGGATTGGCCCTTCCAGGCGAAGTCGTAAGTCAGCACCACGCCGCGGCCGGTGGCGCGGTCATAGGCGAGCAGGCGATCGGGGACATAGAGCACGATGTCGCGCTGGTCCTGCTCGCGCGGGCGCTTCTGGACGAGGTCCTCGATCTGGAACACGAGGTCGTAGGCGAAGGCGCCGAACAGGCCGAGCAGGCCATCGTCGTTGGCTGAGAAGGCGGCAATGATGTCACGCACCAGCGACATCACACTGGCGCGCCGCGTGCGCTGGTCTTCCTCGACCGGCGCATCGCCGCGGATGATGTGACCGGCGAGGCGTGTCGCACTCTTCTCGGAGATCACCACGCAGGGCTCGCGCAGCACGTCCGCGAGGAAGGCGATCAGCACCTGGCCGCGCCCGTTCAGCGCCTCCAGCTTGAAATTGACGCCGGTGGTTTCGAGCTTGAGCGGCGGATCGGAGAAGCCGAGATCGAAGCTCTCGTAGCGGCCGGGCACGGTCGTGCCCGAGGACAGCACCACGCCGCGGCGGCGGTCGAGCAGGTTGATGAGATCGTCGAGCCGGTTGGCCCCGCCGGTGAACTGCTCGGCCACGCGCGTGATCGCGAGACCTGCGCGGGTCACGTAATCGCTTCTGGCCGGGAGGGCAAAGACTGTCCTGTTCATGTCGTCCTCTTACGAAACTTGCCGAGGGAACGCCACACAGGACAAACGATCAGGCCGCCGCACTGCGTGGGCGACCTCAGACGATTTTGGGAGAATAAATCGCACCGGCCACCTCTTAGGAGGTGCGCCACCAAAGACGGGATGGGCAGGCTGCGGTGCTCATGGGCCGGATACTCACCATGGCCGGGGGGCGGCGTCAAGGGTGGTTAGGCCTCGCGGGATCGTCAAAATGGCGCGGGATCGTGCCGCGGGTCATGGTGTGCCCCGAATGCTGTCACGACCAGCCGCGGCCTCCGCAGCATGGCGCTCAATTTCGGCTCGTGTCACCGTGAGTGCGGCTTTGCCGTCAGAACCAACGACATCAGCACGGTCGCCGTGGGTTGCAACCACGATACGAGCCTCTCGAGTGACCACGTACCATGTCGCCGATCCATCGCCGACTCTGACTGCCGTAATCATCCCAGCTGGATCCAAATCCGACTTTCGCAGCAGCAGATCGATGGCCTCGGCCGCCAAATTCTGCTCGGCAATTCTTGTGAAGTTCCTGATCGTGTCAGCCCCCACGGTGGATAGCCGCCTTCCCACGGGCGGCGGCAGGAAATTCTTCAAGGTCTCCGGTGTCATTTGCGCGAGCCCTGGCAGTGGGCGAGACGCGCCGAATTCGTAAAGTCGTCCCCCAGTTTTCTCAAAGACGCAAACCCGCGATCCCTTGTCGGTGAGAACGACGAAGGCCAGACACTCCTCCCCCTCCACGTTCATATGGCTCCCCGGACGAACCGCAAGCTTGATTTCAGGGTCGGGCACCACCGCTCCGCATGCTGCAGCAACCGTGATTTGCAAGGGGTCAGTCATCTGAAAGCTGATCTTGTGAACGCTCAGCCAAATCCGGCGCTGCGGCAGATGCGGATGAAGTCGCGCAAGCCGCTCGATCTCGGAAGCATATTGGTCCTTTGCCACGACATGCAATTCGGGCCAGCTCGCGATCCATTGGGCCGCGAGTCGTGTCATTGGCTGCTGTTCTTCTGCCTCATAGAAGCGACTATCAAGCGCATCGAGCGCCGCGGCCCGGCTTTCGAATCCATTCTGCAGCGCAGCCTCCTCGGGGTGTTCATCAACCCAGGCAATCATCTCCTGCAATATCTGGTGTTGCGTGCTCGCTCCCATCGCCTTCAGTCCAGCAAGCGCATCGCCGGACGTCGTGGGAAGCATCGCAATGCCGGTATTACCGATGAACTGGCTGTGACCGCCGTTATAGACCTGAGAAAGATAGTAGTCGGCGTGATAAGCCTGCATGGCCACAGCAGGCAGCTCAGATCCCTTGTAGACGCCAGCGCTTTGAATTTGGTTGACGTAGTCGACCACAGCGCCGGTCAGACAATCGGCCTTCTCCGGGTCATGGGCCGCTTCCATCGCATTTGAAGGCACGACAACCGTCGTCAAGCGCCCTTCCACAATCATCGCTCACCTCCGTCGTCGCATGTAGAAACCCACGCGACTACAGCCTATGATTGCATGAGGGCATTTTCAACATTGCCGAAGCACGGGCCTTTGATCGACCGTGCGCCACCGCGACGCCCTACCCCAGATGCTTCCTGAAAAACTCCGTCGCCCGGCCCCAGGCGAGCTCGGCGGCTTCTCGATCGTGCACGGCCTGGCGCTGCTCGTTGACGAAAGCGTGCTCGGCGTCATAGCGGAACAGCTCGAGCGACTTGCCGGCGGCCTTCATGGCCTTCTCAAAACCGTTGACCAGCTCCGGCGTGCACCAATCGTCCTTGTTGGCGAAATGGGCCTGGAGCGGGATCTTGACGTCGGCGGGCTTGGCGGCCTGCTCCGGCGGGATGCCGTAGAACACGACGCCGGCGGCAAGCTCCGGCACATGCACCGAGCCGATGATGGTGACGGCGCCGCCGAGGCAGAAGCCTGTCAGCCCGACCTTGGCGCCATTGCGGGAGAGATATTGCGTGGCGCCGCGCACGGTCTGCTTGGTGGCGTCCATGAAGTCGAGCGAGTTCATCTCTTTGCCGGCGGCGTCCGTGTCGTGATAGGGCACCACCTTGCCCTTGTAGAGATCGGGCGCCAGCGCATCGAAGCCGGCCAGCGCAAAGCGGTCGCACAGACCCTTGATCTGGTCCGACAGGCCCCACCATTCCTGGATCACGACCACACCCGGCGCGTTGCCGCGCGCGGCGTTGGCGAGATAGCCCGAGGCGTCCTTGCCGTCCGGGCGCTTGAAGGTGATGGCGGTTCCCATGGTGTCCTCCGATGAGTTCTGGGGCAGCGATTGACGGTATTTTGGCTGGAGTAGGCGGCAGAGGCAATCGCCGCAAAAACAAACTCTCGTGCCCCGGACGCAATGCAGTGCGCCGCCCTTCGCGGGGCAGTGCGTTGCTGAGCCGGGGCCCAGCCACAAGCACGCTGGGTCCCGGCTCTGCGCAGCAGCGTTGCACGCTGGAGCGCGTCCGGGACACGACTGCGGCCAACAAAAAAGCCCCCTTGCGGGGGCTTCTTCATGTCTCGTCTCGCCCCGCTCAGTGCGAGTCGGCCCAGACCTTCTTCTTGGTGAAGTACATCAGGCCGGCGAAGATGATCAGGAAGATGAAGACCTGGAAGCCGAGGCGCTTGCGCGCTTCCATGTGCGGCTCGGCGGTCCACATCAGGAACGTGGTGACGTCCTTGGCATATTGCGCGACCGTGGTCGGCGAGCCGTCGTCATAGGTCACCTGGCCATCGTTGAGCGGCTTCGGCATCTTGATGGCGTGCCCCGGGAAGTACTTGTTGTAGTACGAGCCTTCCGGGATGGTCACGCCTTCCGGCACGTGGTCGTCGAAGCCCTGGAGCACCGCCGCGACGTAGTCCGGGCCCTGCTCCTGATACTGGGTGAAGAAGTCGAAGATGAACCAGGGGAAGCCCCGGCCGTAGGAGCGCGCCTTGGTGATCAGCGACAGGTCGGGCGGCGCCGCGCCGCCGTTCGCCGCACGCGCCGCCTGCTCGTTCGGGAATGGCGAGGGGAAATAGTCGGCCGGCCGGCCCGGACGCTCGAACATGTCACCGGCGTCGTTCGGACCGTCCTTGATCTTGTAGTCGGAGGCGAACGCTGCTGCCTGCGCTACCGAATAGCCGGGGCCGCCGGCTTCCGCGAGGTTGCGGAAGGCGATGTAGGACAGGCCATGGCAGTTGGCGCAGACTTCCTTGTAGACCTTCAGGCCGCGCTGGAGCGCACCGCGGTCGTACTTGCCGAACGGGCCCGAGAACGACCATTTGTTGCCGGGCGGCTTGTCGCTGCCTTCGTTGGCGCGGGCATCCCCGAGGCTACCGAGGAACAGCGCACCGGCGGCGACGAGCGCAACCGCGACGGAGGCCACGGCCTTGCCGCTCTTGGCGAGGATCGCCTCCGAGATCGAGTTCGGCACCGGCCGCGGCGTCTCGATGCGCGAGAGCAGCGGCAGCACGATCAGGAAGTAGGCGAAGTAGCAGACCGTCAGGANNCGGCCGGCGATCACGTAGATGCCTTCCGGCGGCTGCGCGCCGAGATAGCCGAGCAGGATGCAGACCGCGACGAAGATCCAGAAGAACTGCTTGGCCAGCGGACG
>Ga0063456_1001635_pt1 | contig 11584 bp, 7 predicted proteins | sample AraplaMF_Cvi_mMF_FD_56228 | JGI IMG/M metagenome (GOLD analysis project Ga0063456, IMG submission 56228) | Arabidopsis root microbial communities from the University of North Carolina, USA - plate scrape MF_Cvi_mMF version 2 (version 2) | ecosystem: Host-associated > Plants > Roots > Endosphere ... | reverse complement strand
CGAAGGATAGCCGGAAATCCATTCCATAGCTAGGGGTTTCCGGCTATCCTTCGTGTCTCTTCAGCATCAGCAAAGCGGCTGTAGCTCAGTGGATAGAGTATCGGCCTCCGAAGCCGAGGGTCGTGGGTTCGATCCCCGCCAGCCGCGCCACCAATCAACAAAACGTATGCGAAATTTGGCTTTCGCTACTTTCTCCTCATCCAATCAGGCTGATCGTGGCTTGGTTTTCACGGGCTTGTCGACTCCAGCATAATTGGCATCAACCTCCCCGAGGCATCGAAGCCAAAGCTCATGAACTTTCCTTTAAAGAATACGTTTAGATTGGACAAAGTTCGTAAATAGCTAGCCTCCGCATAATTGGTCGCTGCTTCAACGTTCTGGATGCCATGCTTTTGCATGACTGCAAGAGTAGTAGTCCAGCCGGACACACCATAGTCAACGGGCTCTTGACCCAGGCGATCAATAGCCTCGTCCACACCGATCCGCGCATAGAATTCGCTTTGGACTTTAACAATTCTCTTGAGGCCCTGGTATTTCAATGCATTGGCGTTTATAAATGCCCGATCTTCATTCGCTTGTTCTAATCTTTCGTACTTTTCCATGAAATCGCGGAAATTCTTTTGCAAAGCGCTTCCATGCCACACAACTAGTCCTTTCGAACCGATGAACTTGTTTTTCGCGGCTGGGAATACGTAATTAGCACATGAGGACATGCATAAAAAAGGAATTTTGATATCTATTCCGTTTTTGAATATCCAGTCTCCCAGAGCCATTGCCGCTTCCGCGTCCCCACCTGTCGACGTTATTACGATGACAGATGGAGGGCAATCTTCATAATTCCTCGTGAATCTTTCCACACTGTCGGTCGAAATCCGGCCACTGAAAATCGCCTCCTGCCTACTTTCGCGGGCGTCTTGGCATTTATCATTTGGCAGGGCATATGCCGCTAACGGAAAAATAAGAAACAGAGTTGCTACTGTCGAGCGAATCACGAATTATCCCAAATTAATTGAAAACGCATGCAACTGCGGCGTATGGCCAGTTTAGCATTCCACTTATTTGACGGTTCAATCGTTAGTCCGTGTACCGGACGTTCCCCAACTAGAAATTTAAAAGTTACCGCGCACGATTGAACGTTGCGCATCAGCACAACAATAGTCCATTTATAATCTATTGCTATTTTTGTATGTCTGCTCGCCGCCGCTAGCGCAGGCAAACCGCAAGGATCATGCATCATGAGAATGAATGGCTTGTCTGAATCGCTGGCTGGAATGTTACCGCTCGGAAGCCTGGCGGGCGCCAATCGCCCGATCCGCCTGCGCCTGTCCGACGCGCAGAATGACCTCCTGCTGGTCAAGCACGTCAGCGGAACGGAAACGATCTGCGGCGGTATTGAATACAGGCTGCTATGCGTGTCGAAGACGGCCGGCCTGCCGACCAAACAATTCATCGCCGTGCCGGCCGAAATACAGTTTGTGACCGATACCGGAAACTTGCGCTCCGTATGCGGCATCGTCGCCGAAGCCATCGAAGGACAAAGCGACGGCGGCCTGGCGACCTACCAGCTGGTCATCCGCGACGCCCTGGCGATTATGGAACTGCGCACCAATACCCGCGTCTTCCGCAACGCCAGCGAGATCGACATCACCCAAACCATCTTGAGCGAATGGTGCCAGCGCACGCCGATGATGGCGCGCGCTTTTGAGTTCGACCTTGGCCAATTGCGCAGCTATCCTGCACGTGAATTCACGATGCAGTACAACGAATCGGATGCCCAGTTCCTGCGCCGCTTATGGAAACGGCGCGGCATTGCATGGTTCATCCGGCCGGGAAAATCCAGCAAAGATAACGACGACAGTATCCCCGTGCATACGCTGGTGCTGTTCGACGATGTAACCGCGTTGCAGCAGAACGCCGCCGGCACCGTCCGATACCACCGCGACGACGGCACGGAAACGCGCGACAGCATCACGGCCTGGCACGCCGTACGCACGCTTAGCGCAGGCAAGACCAGTCGCCAGAGCTGGGACTATGCCAATGCCCAGATGTCGGCCAGCGACGAAACCGGCCGCAACGACCAGGGTTCATGGGGTAACCAACTTGCGGCAAGCCTGGAGGACTACCTGGTTGATGTGCCGCATGCGGGAGACAGCAGTACGGATTACCGCGACCTCGGCACGCTGCGGATGCTGCGCCATGAGTATGAGTCGAAGTGCTACCGCGGTGAAAGCGGTGTGCGTGACCTTTGCATTGGCCAGTGGATTGCCGTGACCGGGCATGCCGCTATCGATTCCCACCCGCCGGAAGAACGTGAGTTCGTCATCACCGAACTACATGTCGATGCCGAGAACAACCTGCCCAAAGCCTTGAACGACAAGGCACGCCGCCTGTTCTCCATGAACCGCTGGCGCGGTGGCGGCCTGTCTTCCGCATTGGAACAGGCAAGCGAAGAACGCGGCGTGCGCTATACCAACCATTTCAGTTGCGTGCGGCGAGGCATCGCCATTGTTCCCGCCTACGATCCACGCGTCGACTTGCCGCGCNCGGAGGCACAAAGCGTGATCGTGGTCGGGCCGCCTGGAGAAGAAGTCCATTGCGATGACCTCGGGCGGGTAAAAATTCGCTTCCCTGCCTGCCGGCCGGAGGACCATTCCAATGGCGCGGGCGCCTCCGGCAGCGATCGCGACTCTGCCTGGGTACGTATTGCCGGCACTTGGGCCAGCCGCCAATGGGGCGCGATCTCGCTGCCGCGTGCNGGCGACGAATGCATCGTCACCTTCCTCGGCGGCGACCCGGACAAGCCAATCATTACTGGCCGCGTGCATGGCGGCACCACGCCGCCGCCAACCTTCAGCCACGCAGGCGGCCTGCCCGGCAACCGCTACCTCTCAGGCATCAAGAGCAAGGAAGTCCAAGGCCAACGCTACAACCAGTTGCGCGTGGACGATACGCCCGGCGAGATCAGTGCCCAATTGGCCAGCGAACATGGTCATAGTGAGCTCAATCTTGGCTACCTGACCGATCCGCGCTTTGACGGCAAAGGCAGTCCGCGCGGCGAAGGTGCAGAGCTGCGCAGTGACCATGCAGTGGCAATCAAGGGCGCGCAGGGCGTCTACATCAGCGCCGATGCGCAACTGCGTGCAGCCGGCCGCCAGCTGGAACGCGATGGTCTCACCGGCCTGGCGGATGCGTTGCAAAGCATCCAGCAGCAACTGGCGGAACTGGCTGGCACTCACCACGCGGAAGATGGCGACGGCAAGCCGCTGTCGCAGTTGATTGGCCATCTGAAGCAATGGGAAAAAGGCAGCAATACCGATGGCGGCAAGGGCAACCCGGCGGGCGGGCAACCGATTGTCGCAGTGAATGCACCGGCTGGTGCGATCCTGGGCAGCTCAGACAACATCGCCATTGGCGCGCAAACCCATGTTGACGTGGTCAGCGTCGGCAATACGCAAGTGTCGACGGGGCGCAGCTTGCTGATGCGGGCTGCGCAAAGCGTAAGCCTGTTCGCGCATAAGCTGGGCATGAAACTCGTTGCCGCTGAAGGCAAGATCGACATGCAGACGCATCAGGACGATATCGAGCTCACTTCGGCGAAGCGCATCGTATTGTCCGCAGCAGACGAAATCGTCATCCAGGCGCCGAAGGTCCGCATCGTGAGCCAGGGCGCACAGTCGAACTATGGCGGTGGCGCGATCACGCACCAGCTTAGCGGCGCTTACACCGTCAAGTCGGCGACGTTTGCGCATAGCGGCGCCGGCGATGCCAGTCCGCAGGCCTTAGATCTGCCAAAGAGCAAAGTCCAGTCGGACGAAAAATTCATTGTGCGCTACATCGGCAGCAATGCCCCTGTGAAAGGCGCGTCGTACATCATCAAGCTGAACAACGGCAACGTCATCAGCGGAAAAACCAATGCCCAAGGCGAGACCGAGCTCAGTAAAGAGCAGGAGATGCTCATCGCCGACATTGAGATCCGCGACGACGCCTGACGAGAAGATCGAGCAATGACAGACAACACACCCACCCGCGAAGTTCCAGGGCAATACGACGGCAACGTTGTGCGCGCCAAATCCGTCCTGTCGCCGGAAGGCTTCCCCGTGCGCGCATTGGTCAAACTGTACCCAAAGCAGATTATCCCGATCATTTTCATCCCGGGGATCATGGGAACCAACCTGCGCGTGAAGAATGGCAAAGGCCATGCCTGGCGTCCGCCTAACGGAAAGGTGGCGGGCTTGATCCAGGTGATTCAATATTTGGGCAAAGACGCCGCAGCCAGGAAGCAAGTGCTGCACCCGGATCGTGTCGAGGTTGACGGCGAGGGTTCCGTCAGCTTGACGCGCAAGGTTGAAAAACAGTTGAAAGGCGCGCCAGACCTAGACCCTGAAAAGCTGGCCAGGTTATATGGCTGGGGAGAGCTCCATCGCGACAGCTATGGACGAATCCTGAATACCTTGCAGGAGCGCCTGCACGACATCTTGAAGACTGACGGCACGCCTGACGATGCCTGGGTGCAGTTGGTGCTGGAACAGCAAAAGCTTCATCAGTTTGGCGCTGAAAAGCCATTCGAAGAACTCACGCCCGACGACCTGAAGCGATTTGCCAGCGCAGCGTACCCGGTACACGCCGTTGGCTATAACTGGCTGCAATCGAACAATGTTTCGGTCCAACGCCTGGTGGACAAGATCGATGCTATCACTGATTTCTACAAGAACACCCTGAACAAAGACTGCGAGAAAGTCATCCTTGTTACTCACTCGATGGGGGGCCTGGTAGCACGCGCATGCACCCAGCTGCAAGGCAAGAGCGATAAGGTCTTGGGCGTCGTACATGGCGTCATGCCTGCTATTGGTGCACCTGCCACTTACAAGCGTATGCGCGCTGGCTTCGAAGGAGTCGAACAAGTTTTACTTGGACGAAACGCCGCCGAAGCCACAGCGGTGCTGACGCAGGCACCTGGACCAATGGAATTATTGCCAACTGCTGAATATCAAGCGAAGCTGCCAAGCGGGGCGCAACATTGGTTGCGAGCGCATTACAGTAAGGGCAAGACGCGTGACGACGAGGTTACATCGTTTCTTGGCGAAGGCGATCCCTACGATACAGTCTATTTGAACAAAGCGGATTGGTGGCGCTTGGTGAAGGCGGAATTAATTAATCCGTCGCGAAGCGAGGACGACAAAGCTGAGAACGCTTCCGCTACAAGCGAGAACAGACGAGTTGTGGACCCAGGCTTCGCGGCATACACCAGGACCTTAACTGTTGCGAGGGATTTTCACACTGAGATCAAAGGCCAATATCACGGTAATTGTCACGCATATTATGCGGCGGATCCTGCACAAGCGGCTTGGGGAGAAGTCCGCTGGGTAGCAGGAAAACGCCACGCCGATTTTGTTACTGGTGAGCTTATAGATGATGACTTAAACGGTGCTGTCAAAGTTAAGTTTGGCGAGGAGGTATGCAAGCTTGAGATCTCAGGGCAAGATTTGCCTGGCGATGGAACGGTACCTGAATTATCCGGCCAAGCTCCAAAACCTTTCGTCAAGCAAATATTTCGTCATGAAGGTAAGCAAAAAGGCCATACGAGCTACGACCATCAGGGTAGTTACTCCAATGACTTTACCGCCGGTTTGACACTTTATTCGATCGTCAAATTGACGCTCGAATCCGGAATTCTCACATGAGGTAGCCGATGCATAGACTTGCATACCAATTTCGATCTGTCTTAGTTATACCGGCGTTGCTTTCTCTCTTAATGTTAAGCATCGCCAATGCTGAACCAGTTAATGCATCGAAGGACCAAGGAATGAACCCAAACGAGAAAAAAACATGGGCTACACACTGCGTTGGCCGCTTTCTGATCGATCTACCGGCGGATGCTGAATATGCCGGAGGTTACTATGAATACGGCTTCGCAAAGATCGAACGTCAATCGATGGAACACAGTGCATTCCTTCAAGAAGTCGATTCTTTTGAAAAGCGTTTACGAAATTCAAAGCACAAATCGGGCGCATCGCTTCTTGTTAAGCAAGTTGCGCCAGACGAAAACACTAGACTCTTTGGCTATTGGGAAACGAGAAGCCAGGATGCTGTGGTAGATATTTCTGGTTTTCGTTGGCTCGATGGGCAGAGATACCTTGTTCGAGCGATAGCTGATTCGGATCAGGTAGACGGCGCAGTGGCGGACTATGGCTCCATTTTGGCGAACCTTCAGGTAATGAAGACTGATGCCCCAACTACGAAAGGCTTCTGCATTGAGCAAGCCTTAATTGTCGACGAAGGAACGAGTAAGAACGAAAATCTCAACATGCGCTTTCGTCTGAAAAATCATCCCGACATTGTGCTTGACATTGCAACTAATCGAAACACTGGTAAGCCACCTGAGTCGCTATTGTCGCGAAAACCAAGCGTGTTCAGCGGCCTAGGACTTCTCGGTGCGACGTTGGGTGGAATAAGCAATATCAAAGAAGGCGACCGCAAGATTGGCGACCATGCCGGCCAGGAGTGGTTATTGAAGGCGCCAAATGATCATGGTCAGAAGGCACATCTGTTCACGTGGGAAGCGCCGGGCCTNTATCGAGACGCGTTGCATCCGCAGATTCGTTTTGATCTCCAGTCGGGGAATTTCGATGGCGGTCTCGACCCAAGGCCAATCAGCATGACTGATAAACAAATGCTCGAACTGTGGGACAAAATCCTGAATTCGTTGCGGCTAAGGCCGACAGATGATGGACCAGGAACTGGAAGCAAGCCAGCACCGCAAACGAACAATGGGAGTGCGCTTCCGTTGGGTGAACTTATACGTACTGGAGCAATCTGTCCGCAGACAGGCTATTGGCAATGCCCAGAGAACGACCTGCACGGCAGCACGCGGCTCTTCCAGGCTGGCGATGCCATGCCACCGGCCATTATCAAGCGTGATCTGTCATTTGTTGAGCGTCTGAGAGGCAGCAGCGATCGGCACAGCACCAGCACCGTCTGGCGCCTGGTGAGATATGACAATCCGAGTCCAGCCATTGATCCGACATCGGTAGCGGACGACGAGATCGTCCAACCATCAAGTGATGCATAAGCATGCCTAACGTCATCCGCCTAATGATCCCAACTCGCATGGAGGAAAAGTCGTCAGCGTAGCTGCGACCTGGTTCACGGTCGACGGTATTCCGGTTGCCCGCGTCGGCGATCAGTGCATCTGCCCGATGCCGGGCCATAGCGTTTGCGTGATCATCGAAGGAAGTTCCGAACACGTCATTGACGGCATTCCGGTTGCCTATGACGGCCACAAGACAAGCTGCGGCGCTGCCCTGCAGTCCACGCTGTCAACTTTCAGCACGAAGTGAGATTACCTTGGCGCGGAAATTCAACCAAAATTTGAAGAAATCTGAGCGATAAGCAAATGCATCAACCGTGGACGGAATCCCTGATTCGCTACGGCTGCGCCCGACCAATCTGACTCGCCAGGCTATGACGCGCCGCAAAGTCTGATCCGTGATCGTCCCGCAGAATGGGGCCATGCTGAAGCCGAACCTTGACCTCCTGCGCGCGGTGGCGGTGCTGCTGGTGTTGCTTGCCCATGTCGCCGGCTACACCATCCAGACCAGCCGCATCTCTTACGCCATGGGCCAGTTGGGCGTGATGCTGTTCTTTGTGCATACCAGCCTGGTGCTGATGCAATCGCTGGAGCGCCAGCACCTGGCCGGCGCCGCCCTGTTCCGCAACTTCTATTTGCAGCGCGCTTTCCGCATTTATCCGTTGGCCATCGTCATGCTGCTGGGGATCTACTGGCTGATGGATGAACAATGGACGCGTCTTGAATTGCTGGCCAACCTTGCTGCTCGTGCAAAACCTGCTGTATGCACGCTATATGTCGTCCGTGTTGTGGTCGCTTTGCCTGGAAGTGCAGATGTACCTCCTCCTGCCTTTCCTGTTCCTGTTCTTTCGGACTCGGCCGCTGCGTTCGCTGCTGGTGCTGTGGGCCGTCTCGATCCCATTGGCCCTGTTGCAGCCTCTCGTCAGCGCACGATTGAATGTGATTGAATTTGCGCCATGCTTCCTTGCCGGCGTTATCGCCTGGCGGATGCAGGGCAGGGAACGCTGGCCTGCATGGCTGTGGCCGCTGCTGCTGGCATGCGCTGGCATAGCCTTCGTGGCATACGCCGAGCCGCGCAGCAATAATTACGGGCGCTGGGCCGTTTGCCTGGCGGTTGGCCTGGCCATCCCCTGGATGCGCCAGTTGGCCGTGCCCTTGTTGAACCGGGCAAGCCAGGTGGTGGCGCGCTACAGCTACGGCATCTACCTGTTCCACCCTCCCATCCTGTGGCTTTCGTTCCGCACGATGGAGGCGTACCAGCCGCTAATGCAATGGCTAACCTTCCTGTCGTTGTTGGTGGCGCTCCCTTGCCTGGGTTACCACTTGGTCGAACTGCCGATGATCCAGTTGGGCAGGCGGTTGAGCGAGCGCAAGGCGGCGGCCAAGGCTGCCGCACCGGCGGCTTAAACCTGCGGGCGTGCCGCCAGTTGCTCTGGCGTGGCGTAAATCGTCACCCCATCTTTCGCCAGGCGCCATAAATGGTCATGGAAGCCGCGCGCCGGAATCCACCAGCAGGCGGCCATGCCAACCTGGTTCCGGTGAAGCAGGCCAGCGCCCTGGAATTCGGTGACGAAATAATTGCGCAGATCACTGCGCGATGGATGGTCGATGCGGCGCTGTGCCAGCAATGGATCGAATGCCCGCAGCGGCACTTCGTGACGCTGGCCTTGCTGGTCAATGCATGGCAACAGGTAACTGCGTTCGCTCCACACCTGTATGGGGAACGCTCGTCCCATCGCATCCTCCACCGCGTGATAGAAAGTGACGGGGCCCATCGATACGCCCAGGCCCAGCACTTTTGCGTTGTCGAGGCCGACCAGGCGCTGCCATGGCGATCCTTCGCCGAAGATGGACGGGGCGCGGTGATGGGCTTCGGTCAGGTAGGCGGCATGGCGGCCCCAGGCGGAGACGGAATGCGTTGGATGCACGCTGCGGTGAATGCCGGCAACGGCGAGGAGGGCTTCCGGCAGCCGGCCGGTATGGGTGCCATGCCGGCGCACGTCGAAGACGTAGTCCTTCAGCTCGCAGGTGGCGCGAATGCTCCCGCCCGGCATGTAATAGGTAGGCAGCACCAGCGTGCCCTGCGGGCCGACCGCTTCCTGCAGTGCCAGCAGCAGGTTGCCGGCGCCGCCTTCCACGTAGCCCAGGCTTTTCAAGGAGGAGTGGATGAACAAGGTGTCGCCTTGGGCAATGCCAAGCCGGGCGAGGTCGGCCGCCAGTGCCGCGCGGCGTGCTTTCAGTATGTCTTGTTCCAGCAGGTTGGCATCGATGCAGAACTTGGCGGCCCAGTTGAGGTATTCGAAGCGGCCGTAGTCGCCATCGACCGGAAAGGCACCCTTCACGCCGCCGCGTGTTTCTTGCGGGCCCTCGATCGCCACGCTGCGCCGCACATACCGGATCAGGCGTTGGCCCGCTTCGAAGTAATGCTGCTCGCCGGTCAGCTGGTAGAGCAAGAACATGCAATGCGCAATTTGTGCCGAACCTGTCAGGCAGGCAAAGCTGGCTGCCGGGCGCCAGTGCCGGTCAAGCCGTCCCGGCAGGAAGCCATCGGCGCCAACTGCCTGGCACAGCGCACTGCCGGTGCTTGCGGCGGCGGCCAGCAGTTCGGGTTGCCGGCATAGCAGGAAAGCTTCCAGTACGCCGCGCAAGGCGTAGCCGATGGTATGGCTGAGGGGGCGCTTCGGATCGTCCAGGCAATTGGACGCGAACCATCCATTGGGCTGTTGCCTGGCCAGCGCCCAGGCCACCTGGCGCAGCCCGGCCTCGCCATAGCCATGGCCGGGCGCGACGCGCTCGGCTGCGAACAGGCCCCAGGCCACATGGGTTTCATAAGCCTTGTCGCCGGGCGCGGCAAAGGGGGTGGGGTGCCTGCGCCAGCAGCCGTCGGCGTCGAGCGAATCGCGCAGCCAGGCTGCGGCGCGATGCATGGCAGCGTGGTAGCGCAAGTCGCCATATTCATGCGCGCCGGCTGCCAGGCCAAGCAGGATCTGGCCGGTATTGAAGGTCACCGGCACGCGCGGCGTGGAATCAATGCGGCCGCCCTGGAAACCGCCGTCGGGGAACTGGATGGCAAGCAGCCAGTCCAGCATGCGCCGCGACCGCTGGTGCAGCTCGTCATTGTCCTGGCGGCGTGCCAGTTCGATCATGGTGGGCACGATATAGCCGGTGGTTTCGGGATAGGAGGTGGCCCAGCCCGTAAGCAGGCTGAAGTGGCGCGCCACCCCTCCGTCGGCCGAGGCCGATTGATCCTGCGCCGCGCACAGCCAAGCGGTGCAGGCCGCCACCACGGCGTCGGCGCCCGGATCGTGGGCCGGCAAGCCGCGCCGGTCGGCCCGGCGTGCCGCCAGGGCGTCAGGCGCCAGCCACACTTGCGGAGTTAACTGATCCTTGATCGAGCGTAATAGTTGACGCATGAGACCCCCTTCGTGCTGCCCATGCCGTCAAGATGGCATGGGAAATCCGCGGAGGCCTTGAGAAATCTCTGCACTCGGTCGATCGATTAAATTTTTCTATTGCAACTTTTTGTGAGTTTCCTAAGCGCAGCATCTTCCTATACTTGAGCAATCACATGGCAGGGACGCCAGTTCGCGGCCCTATCCGAGCCTTGGCGGACCCCAAACCCGGTTCGTGCGAATTCCTTTCCCCAACCGCTGAGAAGGAGTAACGCCATGCGCCTGAACACGCCTGTCACCAACCAGGAATTCATCCTGGAAGATGGCAAGACCATCGTGTCGACCACGGATTTGAAGGGCAAGATTACTTACGCCAATCCCTATTTTGTGGAAGTCAGCGGCTTCACCGAGGACGAACTGATCGGTGCGCCGCAGAATATCCTGCGCCACCCCGACATGCCAGTGGAAGCCTTCGCCGACCTGTGGGCGACGATCCGGGCCGGCATGCCGTGGAGCGGGATGGTGAAGAACCGCTGCAAGAATGGCGACTTCTATTGGGTGTATGCGAACGTCACGCCGGTGATCGAAGCGGGGCGCCCGGTCGGCTATATGTCGGTGCGGACCAAGCCGAACCGCGAGCAAGTGGCGCAGGCCGACCAGTTGTACCGTGAATTCCGGGAGGGCAATCCGCGCCGCTTGCGCCTGGAGCGCGGCAGGTTGCAGCAGCGCGGCTGGCGCAACTGGAGCAACCGGCTCCGCGACTTGTCGCTGGCGCGCCTGATCGGCCTCGGCATGGGGGGCTTGAGCGCTTTGCTGGCCTTGCTGGCTATCACTGGNGCCATGCAAGGCGCGGCGCCCTGGCTGACCGCCACCAACGCTGCCTGCGTCGGGCTGGCCCTTTACCTCTGGTACNCANTGCAGCGTGCCATCGTGGTGCCCCTGCGCCAGGCGACCGGCTTTGCGCGCAAGATGGCGGGCGGCGACCTGACCGGTGTCCTCGACGTCGGNGCCGACAATGAAATGGGCCAGTTGCTGGCGGCGCTGCGACAGACCAATGTCAACCTGCACAGCATCATTGGCGACGTGCGCAGCAATTTCGACCAGA
>Ga0063456_1001629_pt1 | contig 11617 bp, 7 predicted proteins | sample AraplaMF_Cvi_mMF_FD_56228 | JGI IMG/M metagenome (GOLD analysis project Ga0063456, IMG submission 56228) | Arabidopsis root microbial communities from the University of North Carolina, USA - plate scrape MF_Cvi_mMF version 2 (version 2) | ecosystem: Host-associated > Plants > Roots > Endosphere ... | reverse complement strand
CATGCGCTCGGCCAATGCCGGCGCATCATCCGCAAGCTCGGCATCAAGCCGATCGTGCACGCCGACACCGCCGGCAGCGCCCGCGACATTTCCGAGCGCAACGACAAGACGGTCGCCGCGATCGCCTCGCGCCTCGCCGCAAAGATCTACGGCCTCGACATCCTCGCCGAGGATATCGAGGACGAGGCGCACAACACCACGCGCTTCGTGGTGCTGGCGCGCGAGCCGAAATGGGCGGCGCAAGGCTCCGGGCCGCTGGTCACGACTTTCGTCTTCCGGGTGCGCAACCTGCCCGCGGCGCTCTACAAGGCGCTCGGCGGCTTTGCCACCAATGGCGTCAACATGACCAAGCTCGAGAGCTACATGGTCGACGGCAATTTTTTCGCGACGCAGTTTTATGCCGACGTCGACGGCCACCCCGACGACAAGGGACTGGCGTTTGCGATCGAAGAGCTGAAATTCTTCTCGCGCGAATTCCGCATTGTCGGCGTGTATCCCGGACATCCATTCCGTGCGACGTTCAGCGAGACGCAGCAGGATTAGTCTCGTGTCCCGGACGCGCGAAGCGCGAGCCGGGACCCAGAGGCCGCGACGCCGGAGGCGAGATGAGCCCCCGGCTCAGCAGCGCGCCGCTGAAGAAGCGCTCCGCTGCGTCCGGGGCGCGAGAGCGGATTACGCCGCCTGCTTCGCCAATCCGAACGCATCTGCCAGCAGCGAATACGACCTCTTCCGCGCCTCATGGTCGTACACGGCCGTGATCACCATCAGCTCGTCCGGCTTACTGGCATCGATCAGCGGCTGGAGCTGCTTCTGCACCGTCGCCGGATTGCCCACGAACAGGCGGGAGCGATTGCGCTTGATCGAGGTGCGCTCAACATCGGTGTAAGGATAGGCCAGCGCCTCCTCGACGCTCGGCAGCGGCAGATATTGGCCGCGGTCGCGGCGCAGGCGATTGAGATCGAAGGAGGTCGCGAGTTTCTCGGCCTCCTCGTCGGTATCCGCCGCGATGACCGCGACAGCGAGGATCGCGCGCGGGCTCGCGCTCCAGGCCGAAGGCTGGAAATGGTTGCGGTAATGCACCATCGCATCAATGGCGTCGTGGGACGCAAAGTGATGCGCGAAGGCGAAGCCCATGCCGACTTGCGCCGCGAGCTCCGAGGAATAATCGCTGGAGCCGAGCAGCCAGATCGGCGGCAGGGGCGTGTCGTCAGGCATCGCGACGACGTTATGATAAGGGTGGCCCGAGGGGAATTCACGGGTTTGCCACAGGATCAGTTCGTGCAGCCGCTCCAGAAAATCGTCGCCCTCGCGGCGATCGAGCCGGCTGCGCAGCGCGTAGGCTGTGGCGCCGTCGGTGCCGGGCGCGCGGCCGAGGCCAAGGTCGATGCGGCCGGGAAACAGCGCCTCCAGCATCTTGAAGCGCTCGGCCACCACCAGCGGGGCGTGGTTGGGCAGCATCACCCCGCCGGAGCCGACCCGGATGTGCTTCGTCACCGCCGCGATCTGTCCGATCATCACGTCGGGCGCCGGGCTCGCGACTGACGCGAGGTTGTGATGCTCGGCAAGCCAGTAGCGGACATAGCCGAGCCCGTCGACATGGCGGGCCAGATCGATGCTGTTGCGCAGCGCCGCGGCGGGCTTTGTGCCTGACGTGACGACGGAGAGGTCGAGGACTGAAAGCGGGATCATGGCGGGGTAACGTAGTGGAGGTCCGCGGAGCGGCAATGGGCAGACTCGCAGGTCTGGCGCGCGCCGGCCGCGAGCAGGAGCAACGGGCCGATCGGGACGAGGTGGGACAGATGCAGCCCCAGCAACATAATTTTCACACTGCCCACATACCCAAACCGCCGTTGGCTGGCACCAATTTTCCTATAAGATATTGATATTTAGTACTATTTGTAGATCCAAGATCCTCCCACCCACCTTCAATTCTGAGTAATAATTCGCTCGACGACGATCAAAGTGGGCGACTTCCCATCACCGATGGGCTGTCGAGAAACCTGTCTTTGGCCTATCTTAGGCTCTCCCAATCTAGACCTGACCGCCGGCCGCCAAAACCTGGCAAGCCCCTGGAGTGAGTGGTGCCATGACTGATTTGACGATTCCTGCCCACGGGCAAGACGGGCACCTGAAGCGGCCTGCGATCTCGTTCGAGTTCTTTCCGCCCAAGACCGAGGATATGGAGCGGAATCTGTGGGAGACCATCAACCGGCTCGCCCCGCTCGACCCGAAATTCGTCTCGGTGACCTATGGCGCTGGCGGCTCGACCCGCGAGCGCACCCATTCGACCATCGCCCGCATCCTGAAGGAGACCGCGCTGCTGCCGGCCGCGCATCTGACCTGCGTCGGCGCCTCCCGCGGCGAGATTGACGAGATCGTCGACCGCTATCACGAGGTCGGCGTCCGCCACATCGTGGCCTTGCGCGGCGATCCCGCCGGCGGGATCGGCACGCCCTACGCTGCCCATCCCGAGGGCTATCAGACCTCCGACGCGCTCGTCGCCGGCATCAAGAAGCGGCACGGCGATATCGAAGTGAGCGTGTCAGCCTATCCCGAGAAGCATCCCGAAGCGCGCGATTTCGATGCCGACATCGACACGCTGAAGGCCAAGGTCGATGCGGGCGCGACGCGCGCGATCACGCAGGTGTTCTTCGATAACGACCTCTACTTCCGCTATCTCGACCGCGTCCGGGCGCGCGGCATCGACATTCCGATCGTGCCGGGCATCATGCCGATGCACAATTTCAAGCAGGCGCGCAATTTCGTCACGCGCGCCGGCACCACCGTGCCGGACTGGTTCGCCGCGAAGTTCGAGGGCCTCGATGACGACGCCGAGACCCGCAAGCTGGTGGCCGCGACCGTTGCGGCCGGCCAGGTGCAGAAGCTCGCCAAGCGCGGCGTCGACACCTTCCATTTCTACACCATGAACCGTGCCGATCTCGTGTTCGCGATCAGCCATTTGCTCGGCATCCGCGCCAAGAGCGCGCAGAAGGCGGCTTAAGATAAAATGACCCCTCCCGTTTCTCCCAAGCGAACCGCCCTGCTCAACGCTGCCCGCGAACGCATCCTCGTGCTCGACGGCGCCATGGGCACGATGATCCAGAACCTCCAGTTCGACGAAGCCGCCTTCCGCGGCGAGCGCTTCAAGAATTTCCACCGCGACCTGCGCGGCAACAACGACCTGTTGATCCTGACCCAGCCGCAGGCGATTGAGGACATCCACGCCGCTTACCTGCGTGCCGGCGCCGACATCGTCGCAACCAACACCTTCTCGACCACGTCGATCGCGCAGGCCGATTACGACCTGACCGACATTGTGTATGAAATGGCGCGCGAAGGCGCGCGGCTCGCCGGCAATGCCGCACGGCGCGTCGAGGCCGAGGACGGCAAGCCGCGTTTCGTCGCCGGCGCCATTGGACCTACCAACCGCACCGCCTCGATCTCGCCCGACGTGTCCAACCCCGGCTACCGCGCCGTCACCTTCGACGATCTGCGAAAGTCCTACGGCGAGCAGATCAACGGCATGCTCGACGGCGGCGTCGATCTGCTGCTGGTCGAGACCATCTTCGACACGCTCAACGCCAAGGCGGCGCTCTATGCGATTGCCGAGATCACCGAAGCGCGCGGCGTCGACGTGCCCGTGATGGTGTCGGGCACCATCACCGACAAGTCCGGACGCCTGCTCTCGGGCCAGATGCCGGAGGCGTTCTGGAATTCGGTGCGGCACGCAAAACCCGTCACCATCGGCTTCAACTGCGCGCTCGGCGCCGAAGACCTGCGCGCCCACATCGCCGACATCGGCCGCGTCGCCGATACGCTGGTCTGCGCGTATCCGAATGCCGGCCTGCCCAACGAATTCGGCCAGTACGACGAGACGCCGGAGTATATGGCGCGCCTGGTCGGCGAGTTCGCGCGCGACGGCCTCGTCAACATCGTCGGCGGCTGCTGCGGCACCACGCCGGAGCATATCGCCGCGATTGCCGCCGCCGTGGCCCCGCACAAGCCGCGCGTTGTCCCCGAGATCGAACCGCGCCTTCGGCTCTCCGGCCTCGAGCCGTTCATCCTGACCGACGCGATCCCGTTCGTGAATGTCGGCGAGCGCACCAACGTCACCGGCTCGGCCCGCTTCCGCAAGCTGATCACCAACGGCGACTACACGGCGGCGCTGCAAGTCGCGCGCGACCAGGTCGAGAACGGCGCGCAGATCATCGACGTCAACATGGACGAGGGGCTTCTGGACTCGGAAGCGGCGATGGTGACGTTCCTCAACCTCGTCGCCGCCGAGCCCGATATCGCCCGCGTTCCCGTTATGGTCGATTCCTCGAAATTCTCGGTGATCGAGGCCGGCCTGAAATGCGTGCAAGGCAAGCCGGTCGTCAATTCGATCTCGATGAAGGAAGGCGAGGAGAAGTTCATCCACGAGGCCAACATCGCCCGCCGCCACGGCGCGGCCGTCGTCGTCATGGCGTTCGACGAGGCCGGCCAGGCCGATACGTTCGCGCGCAAGACCGAGATCTGCAAGCGCGCCTACGACATCCTGGTGAACCGCGTCGGCTTCCCGCCTGAAGACATCATCTTCGATCCCAATATTTTCGCGATCGCGACCGGCATCGAGGAACACAACAATTACGGCGTCGACTTCATCGAGGCGACGCGCTGGATCCGCCAGAACCTGCCTGGCGCGCACATCTCGGGCGGCGTCTCGAACCTGTCGTTCTCGTTCCGCGGCAACGAGCCGGTGCGCGAGGCCATGCACTCGGTGTTCCTGTATCACGCCATCAAGGCCGGCATGGACATGGGCATCGTCAATGCCGGGCAGATGATCGTCTATGACGACATCGATCCCGAGCTGCGCCAGGTCTGCGAGGACGTCGTCCTCAATCGCGACGCGACCGCGTCCGAACGGCTGCTGGCGCTGGCGGAGAAATTCCGCGGCAACAAATCCCAGACCAAGGAAGCCGATCTCGCCTGGCGCGAATGGCCAGTGGCGAAGCGCCTCTCGCATTCGCTGGTTCATGGCATCACCGAGTTCATCGAAACCGACACCGAGGAAGCCCGCAAGGCCTCGAAGCGTCCGCTCGACGTGATCGAGGGCCCACTGATGGCCGGCATGAACGTGGTCGGCGACCTCTTCGGCGACGGCAAGATGTTCCTGCCGCAGGTGGTGAAATCCGCCCGCGTGATGAAGCAGGCGGTGGCCTGGCTGATGCCATTCATGGAGGAGGAGAAGGCGCGTAACCTAGCCAACGGCATCGGCACCGAAGGCTCCTCGTCCGCCGGCAAGATCGTGCTCGCAACCGTGAAGGGCGACGTCCACGATATCGGCAAGAACATCGTCGGCATCGTGCTCCAGTGCAACAATTTCGAGGTCATCGACCTCGGCGTGATGGTGCCGGCTGCGAAGATCGTCGAGACCGTGAAGGCGGAGAAGGCGGACATCGTCGGTCTCTCCGGCCTGATCACGCCCTCGCTCGACGAGATGGCGTTCTTCGCCGGCGAATTGCAGCGCGAAGGCCTCAAGCTGCCGCTGCTGATCGGCGGCGCCACGACGAGCCGCGTGCATACCGCCGTCAAGATCGATCCGAGCTATCGCGCCGGTCCCGTCGTGCACGTCAACGACGCCAGCCGCGCCGTCGGCGTCGCCTCCTCGCTGCTGTCGCCCGAGAAGCGCGAGGCTTACGCGGCCGAGGTGCGCGCCGAATACGCAAAGATCTCGGACGCACATCTGCGCGCGCAGGCCGACAAGAAGCGGCTGAAGCTCGCCGCAGCGCGTGCCAACCGCGTGCCGGTCGACTTTGCCGCCAACAAGCCGGTGAAGCCGACCTTCCTCGGCATCCGCAGCTTTGACGATTACGATCTCGCCGAGCTCGTGCCCTATATCGACTGGACGCCGTTCTTCCAGACCTGGGAGCTCGCGGGACGCTTCCCCGCCATCCTCGACGATGCCAAGGTCGGCGAGGTCGCGCGCTCGCTCTACGACGATGCGCGCAAGATGCTCGACCTGATCGTCAAGGAGAAATGGTTCCGGGCGCGCGCGACGATCGGCTTCTGGCCGGCGAATGCGCAAGGTGACGACATCGTGCTCTATGCCGACGAGAACCGGACCAGGAGCATCGCGACGCTGCACACGCTGCGCCAGCAGCTCGACAAGCGCGAGGGCCGCTTCAACGCGGCGCTGTCCGACTTCGTCGCGCCTGTGGGCACGCCCGACTATGTCGGCGGCTTCGTGGTCACCGCCGGCATCGGCGAGGATGTGGTTGCCGACCGCTTCAAAATGGCCAATGACGACTACTCCTCGATCCTGTGCAAGGCGCTGGCCGACCGCCTCGCCGAAGCCTTCGCCGAGCGCATGCATGCCCGCGTGCGCCGCGAGTTCTGGGCCTATGCGCCGGACGAGGCACTCTCGACCGACGATCTGATCCTGGAAAAATACCAGGGCATCCGCCCCGCGCCCGGCTATCCCGCACAACCGGATCACACCGAGAAGGCGACACTGTTCGAGCTGCTCGACGCGGAAGCCACCGCCGGCGTGAAGCTGACCGAGAGCTTTGCGATGTGGCCGGGCTCTTCGGTCTCGGGACTCTATTTTGCGAACCTCGAGAGCTATTATTTCGGCGTCGGCAAGATCGAGCGGGACCAGGTCGAGGACTACGCCGCGCGCAAGGGCATGACAGTGGCCGAGACCGAGCGCTGGCTCGCGCCGGTGCTGAACTACATCCCGTCGCAACGGACCGACACCACGTTCGCAGCAACGCCTGCGAACGACGAGGCCTCGAAGGACCTCGCCTCGCATCCGCCGGGCTGCACTTGCGCGGTGCATCTGGTCTGGCAGAAAAAGCGCGCGGGAGCAGGCTAGGCCCGCTTCCAAAACCAAAAATGCGAAAACAACCCCATGCACAGTAGCGATGGGGTTGAAGGGATTGAGTTATTTCGTTATTGCCGAATTTTGTTTGCGCCGTCGGGCAAAACACCTGTAGTATGGCATTATCGCCTGCTGCGGATCTCGTCCTCTGTGCAGGCGGAAGGCGCTCCCAACTCGTCATTGCGAGGAGCGAAGCGACGAAGCAATCCAGCCTGCTTCCGCAGAGACAGTCTGGATTGCTTCGCTACGCTCGCAATGACGGAGCAAGCGCGGCGCCGCCGCTCATCCCTTCGGCGGCGCCAGCGGCTGCACGATCTCCTGGAAGGGCGCCAGCGCCTCGCAGCGTTCGGCATGTGCGCTGAGCGCCGGATAGCGCACCGTCACGAACAGTTGCGGATGCGCTTCGCGGGTGAAGCGGACGACACAGGCAACCGCGATGTCCGCATGGCCGATGCGGTCACCCAGCCAGTACGGTGTCGTCACCTTCGCGCGCTCGGCTTCGAGCACGCCGAGCACATCCGCGATCTGCGCCTGGCAGCGCTCGACCCACAGCGCAAGCTGCTCCTTCCGCAGCACGCGCTCATAGAGCAGGCTCACCGCCTTGTCGCCGAGGCCTGAGGCGAGCGCACAGATGCGCAGATGCTTCCACCGCTCGGCGCCGCTGCGCGGCAGCATCGCCTTTGCCTCGCCGACCAGCTCGTCGAGATAATCGAGGATGATGGTGCTCTCGATCAGCGCCTCGCCGTCGTCCAGCACCAGCGTCGGCACCCGGCGCAGCGGATTGTAAGGCGCGATCTTGTCGGCATCGCCGAAGGTCGACCACGGCCTGTGCTCGAAGGCGAGCCCGTAGAGCCGGAGCGCAATCGCGACGCGGCGGACGAAGGGGGAATCGTATTGGCCGATCAGGAACATGGGTATTTCTCTTCTCAGTCGTCGGGACCGGCTGGGCCGGCCAGTTCATCGCCAATGCGAGCCGGCTGCAACAAATATTTGGGAAGGAGAGCATTGCGCATCCCGCAACAAGGCGGAATCAATGTGCAGCCGATCAGTCGGGAGTTTCGTCATGTATTTGCGATCCTTTGCCGTGCTTGCCCTGCTCGCCGCGGCAGTCCCCGCCCACGCGCAGGACCGCCCGATCGGCTTCCAGACGCCGTCGAAGAACATCGCCTGCCAGTTCTTCACCGACAACGGTCAGGGCGTGCTCCGCTGCGACATCATGAACATGGACACGCGCCCGCGCCGGCCCGCGGATTGCGAGCTCGAATGGGGCAACGCCTTCGAGATGAGCGCCAAGGGAGCAGCGGGCCGCATCTGCGCCGGCGACACGGTGATGGATCCGTCACTGCCGGTGCTCGCCTATGGCGAAGTGTGGCAGCGAGCGGGGTTTACGTGCCGGTCGGAGCAGACGGGGCTGACGTGCTTCAATGCGATGCAGCGGGGGTTTTCGCTGGCGAGGGCGCGGCAGGAGGTGTTTTGACGTCGCTCCGTCATTGCGCGCGCAGCGACTGGTCCGACGAAGCCTTGGCGAGGGCGGAAGCAATCCAGAATCTTTTCCCGGAGGCAGCCTGGATTGCTTCGTCGTAAGGGCTCCTCGCAATGACGGTGGGAAGGAAGTTGCGCGCTATTCGATGATCGGCACATGCCGCGCCGCCGTGCGCGGCGCCGTGCCGTCCAACCGCGGATCATCCGCCACCTCGATCTGACGACGGAAGGGGCGGAAGCCGGAGCGCTGGTAGAACGCGAGGGCGGATGGGTGATCGAAGGTGCAGGTGTGGACCCAGACGCGATGCACGTCCCCGGACCACGCGCGCTCCAGCGCACGGTTCATCAGGAAGCGGGCGGCACCTGTTCCGATCAACCCGCCGGTGACGCCGAAATAGACCAGCTCGCACTGGCCGGCTTCGCGGAAATCGAGCTCCAGCAGGCCTTCGTCGCGGCCGTCCGCGACCAGCGTGTAGACCTCGATGCCTGGCGCGTGGATGATTGCGGCGAGCTCCGTGTCGTCCATGCGCGCCCGCGAGAACCAAAGCCAGTCCTCGCCGACCCGGCGGAAGAGATCGCGATACCAAGGAAGCGCGGGGTGGTCGACCTTGCGGAGGGTCCATGCGCCGGGCGGATCGTCGCGGCGCGCGGGAGGCGCCGTCATCTCCAGATGGGTGACGACAGTGGCGATCTTGCCGGCGGGGACGTCGGAATAGCCGTCGGGGAGGGTCATACTTCGCTATTCCGTTTCATGCGCGACTTTAACCCCGTCATTGCGAGCGTAGCGAAGCAATCCAGGCGCTTTCCGCGGAGGCAGACTGGATTGCTTCGTCGCAAGGGCTCCTCGCAATGACGGGTGGGGAGACAGCGGCCCCGGATTGCGCTTCGCTCCATCTGGGCTACGAGACCGGCCCGCTACTCCCCCTCGTCGCTCGCCAGCACGCCCTTCACGGCCCGCGCCCATCCCGCAAGCTTCCGCTCCCGCGTCGCCTGGCTCATGTTCGGCTTGAAGCGGTGCTCGAGGCGCCAGTTGTCGGCGAATTTGGTCGGCTCGGGATAGACGCCGGCCTGGAGGCCGGCGAGATAGGCGGCGCCCAGCGCCGTGGTCTCCTGGATCACGGGGCGATCGACCGGTGCGTCCAGGAGATCGGCGAGGCGCTGCATGGTCCAGTCGGAGGCGGTCATGCCGCCGTCGACGCGGAGCACGACGCTGGCGGTTTCCGAACTCGGCCAGTCCGCGCGCATCGCGGCCCACAGGTCGAAGGTCTGGTAGCAGACGCTTTCCAGCGCAGCGTGCGCGAGTTCGGCGGGGCCGGTGTTGCGGGTGAGGCCGAACAGCGCGCCGCGCACGCGCGGATTCCAATAGGGCGCGCCCATGCCGACGAAGGCCGGGACGAGATAGACGCTCTGCATGGAGTCGGACTGATCGGCGAGCGGACCGGTTTCGGCGGCGTGCTTGATGATGCCGAGGCCGTCGCGCAGCCACTGCACCGCGCTGCCCGCGACGAAGATCGAGCCTTCGAGCGCGTAGGTGCGCTTGCCATCGAGCTGATAGGCGACGGTGGTGAGCAGCTTGTTCTTCGACACCACGGGCGTGGTGCCGGTGTTGAGCAGCGCGAAGCAACCGGTGCCGTAGGTCGACTTCATCATGCCCGGGCGAAAGCAGGCTTGCCCGATGGTCGCGGCCTGCTGGTCGCCGGCGATGCCGGAGATGGCGATGGCGCCGCCGAACAGGTCCGGCGTGCTTTCGCCGAAGCGCGCCGACGAGTCCTTTACTTCGGGCAGCATCGAGCGCGGCACGCCGATGATCTCCAGCAGCTCGTCATCCCACTGTCCGGTGTGGATGTTGAACAGCAGCGTGCGCGAGGCGTTGGTGGCGTCGGTGGCGTGCACCTTGCCGCCGGTGAGGCGCCAGAGCAGGTAGCAATCGACGGTGCCGAACATCAATTCGCCGCGCGCGGCGCGTGCCCGCGCACCGGGGACGTGGTCGAGGATCCAGGCGACCTTGGTGCCGGAGAAATAGGGATCGATGATCAGGCCGGTCTTCTGCGAGATCGCGGGCTCGCGGCCGTCGGCTTTCAGCTTGGCGCAGATGTCGGCGGTGCGGCGGTCCTGCCAGACGATGGCGCGATGCACGGCCTGCCCGGTGGCGCGGTCCCACACCACGGTGGTCTCGCGCTGGTTGGTGATGCCGATCGCGGCGATGTCCTTTGCGGTGATCCCGGCCTGCGCGATCGCGTCGCGGCAGACCATCACGGTCGAGGTCCAGATGTCCTCCGGCTCGTGCTCGACCCAGCCCGAGGCCGGAAAATGCTGCGGAAACTCCTGCTGCGCACGGGCGGCAATCGAGATGTCGCTGCGGAAGACGATGGCGCGCGAGGAGGTGGTGCCCTGGTCGATGGCGAGGACGAAAGACATGGTGGATACCTTGGCGTTTCCCCGAGGGGTCGTTGTGTCGGGGCAAAGGGAGCGGATTGGGACGGGAAGGTCAAGGTGGCTCTCGTGCCCCGGATGCAGCGCAGCGCGCTAGCGGTGCGCTGCTAAGCCGGGGCCCATCGCCGAAGCTGCCTGGGTCCCGGCTCGGCATCGCAGCGCTCCGCGCTGCAATGCGTCCGGGACACGATATCCCGCCTAAACCGCCGCCGTGGTCACGCCGCCATCGATGACGATGGTCTGGCCGGTCATGAAGCTCGATGCGTCCGAGGCGAGGTACGCCACGGCACCCGCGATTTCGTCAGGTTCGCCGATGCGGCGGAGCGGCGTGGTGGCGGTGCGGCGCTTCAGCATGGCTTCGTCTTCCCACAGCGCGCGGGCGAAATCGGTCTTGACGAGGCCGGGCGCGATGCAGTTGACGCGGACGCCTTTCGGGCCCCATTCGCCGGCGAGCGAGCGGCACAACGCGAAGTCGGCCGCTTTCGAGATGCCGTAGGCGCCGATCACGGTCGAGCCGCGCAGGCCCCCGATCGAGGAGATGATGACGACGGAGCCGTTGCCGCGCTCGGCCATTTGCGGAATCGCGAGTGCCGAAAGCCAGATGTTGCTCTTGACGTTCGAGGCCATGATCTTGTCGAAGGCCTCGTCCGTGATGTCGAGCAGCGGGCCGTAGTATGGATTGACCGCGGCGTTGCAGACGAGGATGTCGATCTTGCCGTAGTGCTTGATGGTGCCTGAGATCAGCGCCTCGACCTCCGGCTTCCGCGCAATGTTGCAGGGGATGACGGTGGCATCGCCGCCGGAAGCGTTGATGCCGTCGGCGACTTCCTTGCAGGCTTC
>Ga0063456_1001620_pt1 | contig 11676 bp, 10 predicted proteins | sample AraplaMF_Cvi_mMF_FD_56228 | JGI IMG/M metagenome (GOLD analysis project Ga0063456, IMG submission 56228) | Arabidopsis root microbial communities from the University of North Carolina, USA - plate scrape MF_Cvi_mMF version 2 (version 2) | ecosystem: Host-associated > Plants > Roots > Endosphere ... | reverse complement strand
AGCAGCAGCATCAGCATGACGACCATGACGACGACGAGCACCGAAAGCGCCGAAGCAAGGTCGGAACTGCCGCTGTCATCGAGATTATAAATGGCGACACCGAGCGTCTGCGTGCCGGCCGACCAGAGAAGTGCGGAGATCGTCAGCTCGTTGCAGGCGATCAGGAAGACGAGGATGACGGAGGCGCCAGCGGCCGGCGCGATCAGCGGCACGATGATATCGGCAAGCCGGCGGAAGAAGCCGGCCCCGGAAAGCCGTGCCGCCTCTTCGAGCGCCGGATCGAGCTGATGAAAGGCACTGACCACCGGTTTCAGGCTGACGGCGAAGAAGGAGGAGAAATAGGCAATCAGGATGATCCAGATCGTGCCGTAGAGCGAGACGCGCAGGAATGGGATGGGTGCAGCGAACACCAGGATGAAGGAAACAGCCATGACGATGCCGGGCAGCGAATAGGGTATTTCGATGAGGCCGGAAACGATGCGGGAAGCCGCATCCTTGCGCCGCGTCAGCGCATAGGCTGCAAGCATTGTCACCACCAGGAGACCAAGCGCGGTGGCGCCGGCAAGCGACAGCGAATTGACAAAGGCCGTGCGCGTCACCGCCTGCCGGAACAGGATCTCCTCAAAAGCATGCAGCGACATGGTCTTGAAGGTGAGCGGCACGCCATAGGCCGGCACCAGCGCGCCGGCAAGGAGCGCGAAGAAGGGCGCCGCCAGCATGAAGAACAGGATCACCCAGACGAGTGGCGCCAAGGCAAATCGCCAGGCACCGAGTTCGAAGGCGGCGCTCGCTCCGGATAGACCGATGACACGGNAGTCGCGGCCACGCAGTGCCCGGTCCTGGATCATCAGGCCGACGACCGAGATGATGGCGATGATCGCCGAGAGCACGGCGACATCGCCGAAGGTCCGGCTGGTGAAGGCGGAAAACTTGGTGAAGATGAGCGTCGGCAGCGTGAAGATCGAGGCCGGAATGCCGAGAATGGCGGGAATGCCGAAATTGCCGGTGCAGGAGACGAAGGAAATTGCCGCCCCGGCGATGATGCCGGGCAGCGACAGGGGCAGGATGATGTCGCGGAACACCCGCAGGCTGGAGGCGCCGGAAAGCCGTGCGGCCTCGACACCGTCGCGCGGCAGCGTCATCAAGCCGGCCCGAAGCGCCAGATAGACCAGCGGCGCATGCTGGACGCCGTAAAGCAGCGCGATACCACCCACCGAATAGAGCGGCTGCGGCGAGCCGAGCGGCGGGGCAATGGAAAGCGCCTTCAACAGCGGGCTGGAGGGGCCGGACATCTGCACCCAGGCCAATGCCGTCACTTGCGGCGGGATCATCATCGGCAGCACGAAGAAGAAGCTGAGTGGCCCCTTGGCGCGGATATCGGTCAGCGTCAGCAGAAAGGCGAAGAGGCAGCCGATGACGAGCGAGATGATCGTGCCGAGGATGGCGGTGACAACCGTGTAATAGGTTGCCGACCACAGCGACGCCTCGCTCAAAACAGTCATCACGCCGCCATCGGCGAAGGCCGAGATCCCGACCATGGCAAGACGAGCGAGCGGCAGCACGCTGAGGATCAGGACGACGATGACGACAAAAGGAAACAGCCAGGCGGGCTGGCTGTTTCCTGTTTTGACATATCCGTGCATGAAAGTATCAGTTCGAACCGTAGATGCCCGAAAAGGTCTTCAGGTCCTGGTCGGTATTCTTCAACGCTTCGGCCGCCTTGATAGGCAGGACCTTGATGGTGTCGCGCGCCGGGAAGCCTTCCGGCACCTTCATGCCGTTGCGGGCCGGGATGTAGCCGAGCTTCTGAAAGCCTTCCTGGCCCTTTTCGGAGAGCACATAGTCGACGAACTTCTTGGCGGCGTCGGCNTTCTNNGTGCTGGCGAGGATGCCGACCGGCTCGGTGACAACAGAAACGCCTTCGCTCGGGAACACGAANTCGACCGGAGCGCCCTTGGCCTTCTCGCGGATCGGCAGATAGTCAACGACCACGCCATAGGCCTTCTCGCCCGAGGCGACCGACTTCAGCACGGCGCCGTTGCCGCCGGCCGCGATCGCGCCGTTTTCCGCGAGCGACTTGTAGAAATCCCAGCCGAGGCCGGGAACGGCGGCAAGCGTCTGGGCGTGGATGAGTGCCGCACCCGAAGCAAGCGGGCTCGGCATGGTGACGAGGCCCTTGGCTTCCGGCTTGGTCAGATCCTTCCAGCTCGCAGGCTTCATCGAAGCCGACGTGTTGTACATGATGCCTGTCGTGATCAGCTTGGTGGAGTAGTAGTAACCGTCGGCATCATAGAGGGCAGCATCGTACCCTGCGGCTTCCGGCGACTTGTAGGCCAGGAGCCTGCCGTCTTCCTTGAGGCGCTCCAGCGTCACGACATCGGCGATCAGCAGAACGTCAGCGACCGGGTTGCCGGCCTGGATCTCGGCCTGGAGCTTCGCCATGATCTTCGGCGTGCCGTCGCGCACCCAGTCGACCTTGATATCAGGATTGGCGGCCATGAACCCATCGACCGTTGCCTGCGCATCTTCGTTCGGCTGGCTGGTGTAGAGAACGAGGTTTGCGGCCGAAGCCGGAATGGCAAAGAGGCTCGCGGCGACAAGTGCTGCGGCAGAAACGATCGTTTTCATGGGAAGGATCCTCGATTTCGATACCCCTCCCTTATTAGGGGTCGTTGACAGCGATGTGACAGCACGCCGCAGCCGCCAGGCCCAGGCTTCACAACCTTCCTTGACCTCCCCCGGCTTTGCCGACAATCGGGGCGATAGCTGTGGCGCAATCTCGCAGGCGTCGTCTTCAACCCTGTGAAACATCCGATCATCTGGTATCCTGGCGCCAAGCAATCTCACCCAGGCGTGAACACTCGGAGATTGCCATTGCCGGGCTTTGCGCTACGTCACTCACGTTTCAATGAAGGAGGAATTTCTATGGAATATCGTCTGCTCGGCCGTTCCGGCCTGAAGATTTCGACTTTGACCATGGGCACGATGACCTTCGGCGGCGTCGGCTGGGCGAAGACCGTCGGGGACCTCGGCGTTTCCGAGGCTCGCAAGATGATCGATATGTGCATCGATGCCGGCATCAACCTGATCGATACCGCCAATGCCTATTCATCAGGCGAATGCGAAAACATCATCGGCGAGGTGCTTTCCGGCAAGCGGCCGCAGGGTGTGCTGCTCGCCACCAAGGCCCGCTTCAGCATGGGCGACGGCCCGAACGACCAAGGCCTGTCGCGCTACCACCTGNTCCGCGAATGCGAGGCGAGCCTCAAGCGCCTGAAGACCGATGTCATCGACCTCTACCAGGTGCATGAATGGGACGGCCAGACGCCGCTCGAAGAGACGATGGAAGCCCTCGATACCCTGATCAAACAGGGCAAGGTGCGTTACGTCGGTTGCTCCAACTATTCCGGCTGGCACATCATGAAGGCGCTTGGCATTGCCAACGAGCACAGGTACCAGCGTTTCGTCNGCCAGCAGATCCACTATACGCTGGAAGCCCGTGATGCCGAATATGAGCTGCTACCGATCTCGATCGACCAGGGCCTCGGCGTGCTGGTCTGGAGCCCGCTCGCCGGCGGCCTGCTCTCCGGCAAGCATCGCCGCAACCAGGCAGCCCCTGAAGGCACGCGCCAATTCGCCGGCTGGACCGAGCCGCCGATCCGTGACGAAAACCGTCTATGGAACATCGTCGAGACACTGGTCGCGATCGGCCAGGAACGCGGCGTTTCGGCGGCTCAGGTGGCGCTCGCCTGGCTGATCGGCCGCAAAGCCGTGACCTCGGTCATCATCGGCGGCCGCACCGAAGCCCAGTTCCGCGACAACATCGCCGCCGCCGAGCTGAAGCTGACGGACGAGGAGCGCAAGCGCCTCGACGCGGTCAGCCTGCCACCGGTGATCTATCCCTACTGGCACCAACTGAACACGGTCAGCGACAGGCTTGGCGAGGCCGATCTCGAGCTTTTCGCCCCGCATCTGCAACAATAGGCAGCGGATCAAGCACTGCACGGCCGCCACAAAACTCCAAGTCAACTAGGGCGTGAACTCATAAAAACGCAGCCATAGTCGCATGGAGGCGACGGGGGTCCGCTCGCCAATGGTTGCATCTCCTGATAAGCTCAGCATCACACTTCAGCTTAAATTANGCCCCGATCTGGAGGCCTCGCATGCCTTGCAGCAGCGCGCTCGCTCCGTTCGTCATCGCCGCTCTCGTGGCCCTCGGTCCGCTGCCGGCTAGAGCGCAGAACAATGCTGCGCCACCGCCGGCGGCAATCTCCCACAGGGCCAAGCTTTGCGGGATGTGTCACGGTATGAAAGGTATGCCGACTGTTAAGAACACGCCGATCATCGCCGGCCAGCACGAGTCCTCTTTGCTGATAGCTTTGCAGGAATATCGCAATGGAGAGCGCACCGACGACCTCATGGGCCGGATCGCGAAGAATCTTTCCGACGACGACATGAAGGCGCTTGCGGCCTACTTCTCCGCACTGCCCTGGCCCGCCTACCGCGAGCCGGCCGACGCAGCGAGCATTACCCGCGTCCGAGCGCTCGACGCCGGGAAGAAGTGCACCTCGTGCCACCGGGAGGGTTTCGTCGGATACGCCAACACTCCGCGCGTCGCAAATCAGAAGCTGGACTACCTGATCAAAACCCTCTCCGACTTTCGCGATAACANGCGCCCGAACATGCCCAGCATGACGGCCTTGGTGCGCAATTTTTCGGCCGACGACATCGCTGCCNTGGCTCACTATCTTGCCGGCCTCTGACGATCAGTTCGGGGTCGGCGATGCACCGAATAGGGCCGACGAATAGCGATCACTGCGTTACGGCGATTGGCACCTCTTGCCCACGAACAAGCTATCCGTGCGCCGGTCATTTCTGGCCGTTTATCTGCTTAACAACCGCTCTGATTGCACTGCGTGACCTTTATGGCAATTGCTACATAAGTCCGCAAAAGTGTGCAGCGGTTTTGCGACCACGACATGGGTAAATCAAAGACCTAAAGCGTGGCAGGCGAATCTGAAGGATCGCGCCATACTTTAGTCGTCACAAAAGATGCACTTTCGCCGTGTTATCGTCAGACCCCGCCACTCCCGCNAGGTTNTCCATGCTGAAGAATTACANGGTCCTGAAGGGCACGGCGAGCGCACTTGCCCTCGACNACGACAACGATCCTCATATCGAGATCCGCATCGAGGCAAACGGCGTCAGTTATCGCATCGCGCTCAATGTCCGCTCCAAGGAAACGCCGCACGATCTGCTCTACGCNAATATCGTCGATTTCAAGCNCTCANCGCTGACGGAGGCGCTCGAAGCGCTGCCGATGGGGCTGANCGACATCCGCAAGGACCGTCCGGAGNTTGCGATAGACTATGTTCGCGGCGGGCTGATCGAACGCGAGGATATGAATGTCGCACCCTTCCAGCTATCCGGCCCGAANAACGACCTGCGCGACTTCATCGAGCCGATCGTCCAGGAAGGCATTGCCGATTCCGACGTGCATTTCTACGCCTTCGGCGAGGCCTGGGGTCCTGAGCACAACAAGCCGGACCAATATTTCCGTTTCGAGCCGGGCAACGGCATCCACGACATTCACATGAACCAGGGCGACGGCGGCAGCTTCAAGGCGACCAACGGGCCCAACCAGGACGGCGCCCTTCTCGTCCATTTCAACGATACCGACGAATGGGCGGCGATCTTCCTCTGCTTCCAGTCGCAGAATTGGAACACCGATGCGGCGACCGGCCATCCGGTTTCCGACAGCCGTGGCGGCCAGGGCCGCGGCGAAGGCACGCGCCGACCGCAGCCGATCGTCGCCTCGTCGCTGCGCATCGTCGCCGCGCTGATCAACCCGGTGAACGGCGAAGGCGGCACCGAGGCCGAAACNGTCACGATCATCAACCGCTCCGACATGACCGCATCGCTCGACGGCTGGAAGCTGGAAGACGAAAACGGCAGGACCCAGACACTGTCGGGGTCGCTTGGCGCAGGCGAGCTGCGCACCGTGGCACTCGATGCCGCGGCCGGCGGCCCGCAGCTTGCCAACAGGGGCGGCGACATCATCCTGCGCAACGCCGACGGCGCCGTGGCCGACCGGGTCGGCTACGGCAAGAGCGAGACGGCGAACGAAGGCTGGACGACGATCTTCTGATCGACGCCCTCGCCAGCCTGGATCAGCCGCCGATTTCGGCCGAGATCAGCGCGCCCAAGCGGCCGATGCCGTCCTCGATCATCTGCTCGTTGGCGCAGGAGAAGCTGACGCGGAAGGTGTTGGCGCCGGAACCATCGGCGAAGAATGCCTTGCCGGGTACGAAGGCGACCTTGGCGGTCTCCAGCGATTTCGCCAAGAGCTTGGCGCCATCCATCCCCTCCGGCAGCGTGATCCAGATAAACATGCCGCCCTCCGGCTTCGTCCAGCTCGTGCCTTTGGGCATATATTTCTCGAGTGCCGTCAGCATGCAGTCACGGCGCTTGCTGTAGGCGGCCTTGATCTTGGCGACCTGCGCGTCGAAGCCGCGCTCGGCGACATCTGATATCGCCATCTGGTTGATCGTCGAGGAATGCAGGTCGGCCGCCTGCTTCATCAGCACCAGCTTGCGGATGACAGGCGCATTGGCGACGATGAAGCCGACGCGAAGGCCAGGCGCCAGCGTCTTCGAGAAGCTGCCGCAATAGATGGTGCGCGTATCGTTGATATGGCCCTTTTCGGCAATCTCGAGCGCCAGGATCGGTGGGATCGGATCGCCGTCGTAACGCAACGACTGGTAGGCCGCATCCTCGATGACGGCGATGTCGAGGTCTTCGGCNAATGCCAATACCTTCTTGCGGCCATCGAGATCGACGGTCTCGCCGGTCGGGTTGGAGAAATCGGCGGAGAGATAGGCGAACTTCACCTTGCCGCCGGCAGCCGCTGCGGCCGCCCGATAGGATTCCGGCGTCCGGTTGCCGTTCGGCGTCAACTGGTCATAGGCCGGTTCATAGGCGTTGAAGGCCTGCAGCGCGCCGAGATAGGTGGGCCATGTCACCAGCGCGGTATCACCAGGCGACAGGAAGAGCTTGCCGAGATAATCCAGGCCCTGCTGCGAGCCTGATACAATGAAGACGTTGTCGAGTTCGCAGGGGATGCCGAGAGCTGCCATCTGCTTGACCAGCCATTCGCGCAGCGGCTTGTAGCCTTCGCTCACTGAATATTGCAGCGCCGAGTTGACGGCGGCGCCGTCGAAGATATCGGCATAGGCCTGCTTGAATTCCCGATCCGGAAACAGCGCCGGATCAGGGATGCCGCCGGCAAAGGAGATGATGTCGGGCCGGTCGAGAAGCTTCAGCAACTCGCGGATCTCGGATGCGCGCATGCGCGACGAGCGCGACGCAAACATNGTGTCCCAGTTCAGCATGGGGTTTCCTCATATTTTCTATACCGCCGACAAACCANGCCAGGGAAATTATGTCAATAATACTGACCTATTTTCTTGTCATGGTGACAAGCGTAGACGCCATCCGATATCGAAGACGCTCGATCCCGAATTTGCTGCTCGACGTCAGCCACTCCAAGCGATTATTCCTCTGATCAAAGTCGAAACCGGCTGATTCAGACCTTTCCAAGACCAGCTCGGCGGCAGTAGTGTCGCCGCCACTATTCAAATTACTATCAAGGTGCCAGCAATGACCGTGACGTCGGCCTCTTCTGAAATCAAAATCGAACTCCACCAGTCTCCCGTCTCCGACGCCGATCGCATCCAGGCACTGGAGACGCCAGGCTTCGGCAAGGTCTTCACCGATCATATGGTCCTGGCACGATGGACTGCCGACAAGGGCTGGCACGATGCGAAGGTTACGCCCAGGCGGCCCCTGGAGCTCGATCCTGCGAGCGCCGTGCTGCATTATGCTCAGGAAATCTTCGAGGGCATGAAAGCCTACAAGGCAGACGATGGCCGGATTCTGCTCTTTCGGCCTGAAGAGAATGCCCGCCGCTTCGCGCAGTCTGCAGCCCGCATGGCGATGCCTCCTGTGCCCGAAGAACTCTTCCTGAAGGCCGTCGAAGAACTGGTCCGCATTGACAAGGCTTGGATTCCGTCCGGCGACGCCAGCCTCTACCTTCGCCCCTTCATGTTCGCCAACGAGGCGTTTCTCGGTGTTCGTCCGGCTCAGGAATATGTCTTCTGCATCATCGCCTCTCCGGTCGGCGCCTACTTCAAGGGCGGCGCGAAGGCCGTCTCCCTGTGGGTCGAGACCGAATACACCCGTGCGGCTGCCGGCGGCACCGGCGCTGCAAAATGCGGCGGAAACTACGCAGCCAGCCTCGTGGCGCAAGCCGAGGCGGCGAAGAAGAATTGCGATCAGGTCGTCTTCCTCGACGCAGCAGAGCATCGTTGGGTCGAAGAACTCGGCGGCATGAACGTCTTCTTCGTGATGAATGACGGATCGGTGGTGACCCCGCCCCTTGGCGGCACGATCCTGCCGGGCATCACCCGGGCCTCCGTGATCGTGCTCGCCGAAGAAAGAGGCTTGCGCGTCGAACAGCGCCCCTACTCCTTCGCGGAATGGCAAGACGACGCTGCCAGCGGCAAGCTCGTCGAAGCCTTCGCTTGCGGCACTGCCGCAGTCCTGGCGGGNATTGGCCTGGTTCGACATGCCGGCGGCGAGTTTCTGGTCGGAGACGGACAGACCGGCAAATTGACCAGCGAACTGCGCCAGCAGCTCGTCAGTCTGCAGAAGGGCGTAACGAACGATGAGCGCGGCTGGACCCGCCTTATCCCGGCCTGAATTCCCGACGTTCCACGCAAACGGCGGCGTCAACACCGACATGGTGGGCGCCGCTCTCCGCCTCGCGCGCAAAGCCGCCGGGCTGTCGACCCTATTCCGCCCTCGCCGGAGTTCGTGTCGAGCTGCACGATACGCTACGATGCTCTTCGAGCGGACGGCCACCAAGCAATCCGCGGATCTCTTTCGAAACCGCGCGCCGCCCGGTCTTTTGTGGCCGAGTCAGCGGGAAGAATCATCGCTACTTCTCCTTTGGCGACCAAAATAGCACTAACGCCGAAAACACTTCGTCATTGACGGATGTCAGATGAATTCTTACCATTCATCTATCGATGGAGGAAAGGTAAGAATGACAACCGCAACCCTCTCCACAAAATTCCAGATCTCCATTCCCAAGGAAGTGCGCGAACAGCAGCACTGGTCGGCGGGGCAGGAATTCGTGTTCATCCCCAAAGGGAAAGGCGTGCTGCTGATGCCGGTCCCGACGCTTGCCGATCTTCGCGGCATTGCCGAAGGCGCTGACAAGGAAAACTACCGCGACCGGAACGACCGTTTCTGATGCGCGTGGTCGACAGCTCCGCATGGATAGAATGGCTGACGAAAAGTGCCGCCGGAACCCGGTTGCAGGCCAATATCCCGGTGCGCGATCAATGCATCGTTCCAACGATCGTGCAGCTCGAGCTCTCCAAATGGCTGGCACGCGAGAAGGACGAGGAAGCCGTCGACAGCTTCATCGCTTATACCGCGACATGCATGGTTGTCTCTCTCGACACGACGCTTGCCCGCCGTGCTGCCGAAATCTCGACGATCCACAAACTCGCCACCGCCGATGCGATCATTTATGCGACCGCGGAGCGCCATGATGCCGACATCCTGACCTGCGACGCCCATTTCAAGGATCTCGAACGCGTCATCTATGTCGATAAAAAAGACTGACCTGGATGTGACCCAAGTGCTCGACGGCGGAGCGCAACGCTTCTATCACAACGTGGGAAATGGTAATCTGGCATCAACCGGCATGGACGGACTGCACCGAATTCAATGGCGAAAATGACGATCTCTCTTCCGGATAATCTGGCGGATTACGTCGCACGCCGTGTCGCAAGCGGCAGATACGCCAATGCCAGCACATATCTGGCGGAACTCGTCCTGAGGGACCAGGACCATCGCAAGCTCGATGACGAAGAATTGCGTGAGATTCTGAGGCTGGCCGAAGAGAGCGGCATCAGCGACCGGCGCATTGCCGATATCCTGTTGGAAACGAAGGCAAAGCTGCGTGACATCAACCTATAGGCTGACCCGAACCGCAGATGCCGTGCTGTCGGGCATCGACGAATATGCCAGCTTGCACTTCGGCGAGGCACAGGCGGATGCCTATCTTCTCGACTGGGACAGAATTTTCGTGCTTCTTTCGCGCGCGCCCTCCATGGGAGACGAATGCGAAGAGCTTGGCGTCGGCCTTCGCCGCCTTCTTCACATGCGCCACGTCGCCTTCTATCGTGAAATACCGGACGGCATCCTCGTCATCGACATCATCGGCGCCGATCGGCTCCCCGAAAGGCACCTTCAATCCAACCGACGCTCCCGAACGGCCGATCCGCATGGCTCGTGACAATACCTCTGACTTCTACAGGCAAAACGCCGAGACCTACGCCAACCGGGCGCGCAGCCTGCCGAAGCAGCAGCTCGATGCCTTCCTCGCCGGGCTTGCGCGGGGTGCGGCAATCCTCGAACTCGGCTGCGGTGGCGGACAGGACAGCGTCTACATGCTGTCGCAGGGTTTCGACGTGACGCCGACGGATGGCTCTGCCGAGCTTGCAACACAGGCCGAAGCGCTGATCGGCAGGCCGGTCAGGGTCATGCTGTTCCAGGAACTCGACGCCGACAGCGCCTTCGACGGCGTCTGGGCGCATGCGAGCCTTCTTCATGTCCCCCGATCCGAACTGCCCGACGTCTTCGCCCGCATCCGCCGCGCCCTGAGGCCCGGCGGCCTCCTTCACGCAAGCTTCAAGGCCGGGGAAGCAGAAGGCCATGACGGCTTCGGNCGTTATTACAACTNTCCCTCCGCCGAATGGCTCTCGGAGCTTCTGACGAAAGGCGGTTGGNGGAATATCGCCCTAAGCGAATACGACGGCGGCGGATATGACGGCAAGCCGACGCGCTGGCTGACCGTCAGCGCACAACGATAAAGGCCGGAGCTTTCGCCCCGGCCCTCGATTCCTACAGTCTGAAAACCGCTTAGTTCACGCTCTTGTCGACCAGCTTGTTCTTGCCGATCCAGGGCATCATGCCGCGCAGCTTGGCGCCGACTTCCTCGATCTGGTGGCTGTCGTTCAGGCGGCGGATGCCTTTGAAGCGCGAGCCGCCAGCGCGGTATTCCTGCATCCAGTCGGAAGTGAACTTGCCGGTCTGGATGTCCTTGAGGACGCGCTTCATCTCGGCCTTGGTCTCAGCGGTGATGATGCGCGGACCGGAGACATATTCGCCCCACTCGGCCGTGTTCGAGATCGAGTAGTTCATGTTGGCGATGCCGCCTTCATAGATCAGGTCGACGATCAGCTTCACTTCGTGCAGGCATTCGAAATAGGCCATTTCAGGCGCGTAGCCGGCTTCAACAAGCGTTTCGAAACCGGCGCGGATGAGTTCGACCAGACCGCCGCAGAGAACGACCTGTTCGCCGAAGAGGTCGGTTTCGCACTCTTCGCGGAAGTTGGTTTCGATGATGCCCGAGCGGCCGCCGCCGACGCCGCAGGCGTAGGAGAGAGCGAGTTCAAGCGCATTGCCGGAAGCGTTCTGGTGAACGGCAACGAGGCAGGGAACGCCGCCGCCCTTCTGGTATTCGCCGCGAACCGTGTGGCCCGGGCCCTTCGGCGCGATCATGACGACGTCGACCGTGGCCTTCGGCTCGATCAGGCCGAA
>Ga0063456_1001618_pt1 | contig 11682 bp, 10 predicted proteins | sample AraplaMF_Cvi_mMF_FD_56228 | JGI IMG/M metagenome (GOLD analysis project Ga0063456, IMG submission 56228) | Arabidopsis root microbial communities from the University of North Carolina, USA - plate scrape MF_Cvi_mMF version 2 (version 2) | ecosystem: Host-associated > Plants > Roots > Endosphere ... | reverse complement strand
GCCGCGGTGCGGTTGTAGACGGTGACCTCATGGCCCCCTTTTTTCACGAGGTGTCCGGCCATGGGGAAGCCCATCACGCCGAGACCGAGGAAAGCGACTTTAGCCATGTGTGGTACCTTGTCCGTAGTTCGAGTTTTACGGTTGTAGCCGGGCGAGGGCGCCCATGCGGCATTTTTGGGGTTCCGCCGCGGAAGCGGATCGGGCGCACCATAAACCCTTAGGTGCGGAGGGCAACGGCTTCGTTTGGCGGCCCCCTGTGCTAGGATGGCGGACCTCAAGGACTTCAATGCGAGGGAGCGAAGGCATGGCATCGGGCTTGGGCGGCGTGAGCGTTGGCGTCCTCGATCATTTCAACATCCGGACCCGGAATCTGGCCGAGACGGTGCGCTTTTACGAGGACGTGCTGGGCCTGGAAAAAGGCGCCCGGCCGAACTTCGCCTTCCCGGGCGCCTGGATGTACAGCGAGGGCAAGCCCGTGGTGCACCTCGTCGATATTTCCCCGACCTCTGAGCCGCAGAAGCCGGATTCCGGCGTCGTCCACCACGTCGCCTTCGTCAGCCGCGGTTTCGACGGCATGAAGCAGCGGCTGACGTCCAAGGGCATGAAATTCGACGCCCGCCAGGTGCCCGGCGGCGACCTCTGGCAGATCTTCGTCCATGACCCCAACGGGGTCATGATCGAGCTGAATTACGAGGCGGCCCTGGAGCAGGGGGCGGCGCCTGCCGAGATGGCTGGTGATATCGGCAGGCAGTAGCCTTTTGGCCGTTTCCGCTCTAATGGGGCATCCTGAACTTCTGGGAGATGCGCTTTGAGCGTGACGCAGCAACAGGTTCTCGACAGCCTGGCCAAGATCAAGTCGCCGCGCGGGGTCGCGCTCACCAATGCCAATGTGCTGAGCGTGATCAGCGCCGCCGACGGCAAGGTGTTCTTCTCGATCAACGTCGACGCCGCCGAGGCGCGGGCGTGGGAATCCGTCCGGGCCGAGGCCGAGGCCGCCGTCCGTGCCATTCCGGGCGTCACCACCGTGATGGTGGCGCTGACCGCCGAGCGCAAGGCGGGCGCAGCGCCGCCGCCACCTCCGCAGCCCAGCCGCGGCACGCCGGGCGTGCAGCCGGTTCACGCCCACAAGCCTCCGCCGCAGGGCGGCGCCCAATCGCCGATGGCGCGGCAGTCCGAAATTCCCGGCGTTGCCGCCGTAATTGCGGTGGCCTCCGGCAAGGGTGGTGTCGGCAAATCGACCACCGCGCTCAATCTGGCGCTGGGCCTGCGCGACCTCGGCCTCAAGGTCGGGCTGCTCGATGCCGACATCTACGGCCCCTCGGTGCCGCGCCTGACCGGCCTGCATGAGAAGCCTGAGCTCGACGGCGAGCGCAAGATGATTCCGCTCAAGCGCTTTGGCCTTGCCATCATGTCGATCGGCTTCCTGGTCGAGGAGGAGACCGCGATGATCTGGCGCGGGCCGATGGTGATGTCGGCGGTGACGCAGATGCTGCGCGATGTCGCCTGGGGCACGCTCGACGTGCTCGTCGTTGACATGCCGCCGGGCACCGGCGACGCCCAGCTCACGCTGGCGCAGAACGTGCCCTTGAAGGGCGCGGTGATCGTCTCGACCCCGCAGGACCTCTCCCTGATCGACGCGCGGCGCGGGCTTGCCATGTTCAAGAAGGTCAACGTGCCCGTCCTCGGCATCGTCGAGAACATGAGCTATTTCCAGTGCCCGCATTGCGGCACGAAATCCGACATCTTCGGCCATGGCGGCGCACGCCACGAGGCCGAGAAGCTCGCCGTGCCGTTCCTGGGCGAGATCCCGCTGCACATGGCGATTCGCGCCTCTTCCGATGCCGGTAGCCCAGTGGTCGACAGCGAGCCGGACGGGCCTCATGCGGCGATCTATCGCGCCATTGCGGGACAGGTCCGGGACCAGCTCAAGGGCGTCATCGCCCCAGCCTGAGGGGGGCCAAGCCAATACGTGGGGACATGCGACTTTCGTAGCGCCCCGTCATGCCATTGTCGCGTTCCGCAAAGGGGGCTTCCGTGTTAAAGGCCCACGGCAGTCAAGCCCCTTCGGTCCGACGCGAGCCAAACGCGTCGCCGGAATGAGCGGCGGCAAAAGAGGAAGTTAGGGGAAACGCCCCAGCAAGGAGAGACCTGAAGATGAAGCGTCGTGATTTCCTGAAAGTGTCGGCAGCAGGCGCGGCGGCGACCGCCGCGGTGGCCTCGCCGGCGATCGCGCAGTCCTCGCCCGAGATCAAGTGGCGCATGACGTCGAGCTTCCCGAAGTCGCTCGACACCATCTATGGCGGCGGCGAGCAGGTGGCCAAGTACGTCGCCGAGATGACCGACAACAAGTTCCAGATCCAGGTGTTCGCCGCCGGCGAAATCGTCCCGGGTCTTCAGGCGCTCGATGCGACCTCCAGCGGCACCGTCGAGATGTGCCATACCGTGTCGTACTACTACGTCGGCAAGGATCCGACCTGGGCGATCTACGCCTCGGTGCCGTTCGGCCTCAATGCGCGCCAGCAGAATTCCTGGTGGTACCAGGGCGGCGGCATGGAGCTCGGCAACGAGTTCTTCAAGAAGTCGAACGTGATCGGCTTCCCCTGCGGCAACACCGGCACCCAGATGGGCGGTTGGTTCCGCAAGGAGATCAAGACCGTTGCGGATCTCTCCGGCCTCAAGATGCGCATCGGCGGCATCGCCGGCCAGGTGCTCCAGAAGGTCGGCGTCGTGCCGCAGCAGCTCGCCGGCGGCGACATCTACCCGGCGCTGGAAAAGGGCACCATCGACGCGGCCGAGTGGGTCGGCCCCTATGATGACGAGAAGCTCGGCTTCGCCAAGGTCGCGAAGTACTACTACTACCCCGGCTTCTGGGAAGGCGGCCCGACCGTCCACGCCTTCACCAACCTGGACAAGTGGAATTCGCTGCCGAAGAACTACCAGGCGATCCTCACCAACGCGATGGCCAACGCCAACAGCTGGATGGCCGCGCGCTACGACATGCAGAACCCCGGCGCGCTGAAGCGTCTGGTCGCAGGCGGCACCCAGCTTCGCCCATTCACCAACGAGGTGCTGGAAGCCTGCCTCAAGGCGACCAACGAGCTGTGGGGCGAGATCTCGGCCAAGAACGCCGACTTCAAGAAGTCGATCGACGCCATGCAGGCCTACCGCTCCGACGAATATCTGTGGTGGCAGGTCGCCGAGTACACCTACGATAGCTTCATGATCCGCTCGCGCACCCGCGGCTGATCTTTCGAAAGTCGCAAGACGACAGGGCCCGGTCTCGTTCGCGAGGCCGGGTTTTTTGTTGGCTGGAAGGGGGGCTCAAACCAAAAGTGTGAAAACAACCCCATGCACAGTAGAAATGGGGACAGGGCAATTTGCTCGGCGAATGTTGCCAACGGTCTGGCGCGTTGGGAGAAATCAGCGGGGCGCCGCAACCATCGTGCAATTGGGGCCGAAATGCGACTTCGAGGCCGAGTGACGAGTTTCGCTTCAGCCCCTCCGTGCTGCCAACGGCGGGCTGTGCAGTTATTGAGCCGCCTCTGTCTCCACATCGTCATTGCGAGCCAACGGGTCCGCGCGAAGCGCGGCCCGATGACAGGCTCCGCGAAGCAATCCAGAGTTTCTCCGCGGAAAGATTCTGGATTGCTTCGCTGCGCTCGCAATGACGGGCGGATGGAGTCGGGCTCAGCCGAGTAACGAAGCCGTTTGACTCGTCGGGCAAAACAGGAGCATTATGCGATAATCGTATAATCCGAAGTGAGTGCCGCGCCGCCGCTCTCCGGGAGGGCCGATGAGCTTCGATGCAGATGGGGTTCAACGCGCGCTGCGCAAGGCATGGTCGCTGTCGACGTCCAGCCAGTGGACGGCGGACAATCCGGCCGCGGGGCAATGCAACGTCACGGCGCTGCTCGTTCACGAGCTCTTCGGCGGCGAGCTGCTGAAGACGCCGCTGCCGGCCGGCGATCATTTCTACAATCGGATCGAGGGCCGGCGGTATGACTTCACGGCGAGCCAGTTCGATCAGCCGATGGCTTACGCCGACCTGCCAACCAATCGGGACGACGCGTTGCGGGGAGCAACAAGCGGGCAATTGGCTGAACTCAGAGACGCGTTTCAGGGACGCCGTACCAAGTCAGGTTAGCTGCTCCCCGCGGCGCTTGTTTCAATGCGCGCCGGTCAGCGTTGCCCCGCCTTCCAGTCGCGCTTGATCTTCTTGGCCAGCGACCATTTGTGAACTTCGGTCGGACCGTCATAGATCCGGAAGGCGCGGATCTCGCGGAAGGCCTGTTCGACGATCGTCTCCGTCGAGACGCCGGTGCCGCCCATCACCTGGACGCAGCGGTCGGCGACGCGCATGAGCGCTTCCGAGACTGCAACCTTCGCCATGGAGCTTTCGGTGGTGCCGAGCGAGCCGGTGTCGAGCACGCCTGCGCACCAGTCGATCATCAGCTCCGACTGCTGGAGATCGATCAAATTCTCCGCCAGCATGAAGCCGACGCCTTCGTGATCGACCAGCGGCTTTCCGAACGCCTGGCGGCGGCAGGCATAGTCGGTGGCAATCTCGTTGGCGCGGATCGCGAGACCCAGCCAGCGCATGCAGTGCGACAGGCGCGCGGGGCTCAGGCGAATCTGCGCATATTTGAATCCATCGCCGGAGGCGCCGAGCATCTGGTCGGCCGGCACGCGCAGATTTTCGATCTCGATCTCGGCGTGTCCGCCGGGCATCGAACTGTCGATCGTGTCAAGCACGCGCAGCGTGCGGATCGCGGGATTGGGCAGATCGACCAGGAACATGCAGGCGCCGTCATCCGACTTCGCCATGACGATGCCGACTTTTGCGCCTTCGGCCCCGGTGATGAATTTCTTTCGTCCGTTGATGACCCAGTGATTGCCGTCCAGACGGCACGTTGTCTGCATCATCGACGGATCGGAGCCGGCTCCGCCCGCGTCCGCGGGCTCGGTCATGAAGAACGCCGAACGCGCCTTGCCTGACACGAGCGGCTCCAGGAATCTTACCTTCTGCTCGCTGCTTCCGACCTTGCCGAGCAGATACATGTTGCCTTCGTCCGGCGCCATGGTGTTGCACGCCAGTGGCCCGAGCGGCGAGAGGCCGGTCTTGATCAAAGCCTTTGCGGTCTCGCGTTGCGTGAGATGAGATCCGTCCGGCAGAATATGCGGCGTCAGAACGCCGGCCTTGCGCGCCTTGGCGCGCAATTCCTGCACGAGTTCGTCGCTCGGGCCGTGTCGACCCGTCCGCGGATCTTTCTCGTAGGGAATGACTTCGGTGCGGATGAACGCTTCGATCTTCGCGGCAAGGCTGTCGTCTTGATGGGACATATTGAAGGAAACTCCGGTCGACGCCGTCTCGGCGGAACGTGGCTTTCGATGACCTATAGACGGATGGGTCGGATTTGAGCAACACCCGGGCTGCGCTTGCGGAGCCCCGCTGGGTGACGAAAGGGGGCGCATCGCGAAGAGGCCTTCGTATCTGCTGAGGGCCCAGAAGCGGACGTCGGCGCTTGGATGAACGAACGATGCTGCCAACGGAGGCGGCCCGGACTACTGAAGCCACAACAACCAACATGTAAAAATCCCCAGCGCGCAAATAGCGAACTGCACAAGCAGGTCTACAAAAATAGCCTTCCATATGGAACGCGTAACGGTGCCGCAATCGGGGCATTTGTCGCGTGTCTTCCAGCGACCGCACGCCGGGCAAAATAGATACGCCAAACATCTCTCCCATGGCAGAGCCATAAGATACCACGGATTTAGAACCCACCTGCCGATCCGCTCTGGGGCAATCTCGACGGATTGGTAGCGCCTGCGTTAGGTCCGGTGCATCCTTCACAGCCGACGCACTAGCGGCAGGGCGCTTCGGCCGCAACGGGTCAAAGGCTGCCTTTAATGGGCAGATGGGTTTCGCTGCGCTTGGCCCATCCTACGAATTCCGGAAAATGTGCGCGCTAGACCTGCACTTCCGCTTTCGTATCCGGGCTGCTCCGACCCAGCCTCGGCTCCGTCCCCGCCACCAGCCGCCCGATGTTGGCACGATGCCGCACGATCACGTAGAGGCCGCCTGCGATCACCAGCGACCGATAGGGTAACGGGTGCTCGAACGCGCAGACGAGAACGATGGATGTCAGCGCCGCGAGGATCGAACTGAGGGAGACAATGCGAGTGCTCGCCAGCACGATGCCGAAGGTTGCCGCTGCGCCCAATCCCACCGGCCACGACATCGCCAGCAGCACACCGAGCCCGGTCGCGGCGGATTTGCCGCCCGTAAAATTCAACCAGATCGAACGGCCGTGGCCGAGGAGCGCGGCGATGCCGGCGAGGCAAACTGTCCATGCCAGCCAGGCTTGCGGATCGGGCACTGTCGGCGGCGTGGAGGACAGCTGCGTCGCGAGCCAGGGACAGACCCAGCGGGCGACCAGGATGGCCGCGACACCTTTCAGCACATCGATGACGACCACGGCCAAGGCTGGCCATTTGCCAAGCGTCCGCAGCACGTTCGTTGCTCCCGTCGATCTGGAGCCGTGCTCCCGGATGTCGATGCCCCGCAGCAGCTTTCCCGCCAGATACCCTGTGGGTGTCGAGCCGAGGAGATAGGCGATCACCAGGCCAAATGCGCTCGCTGTCCAGGATGCCATCGGTCCATGTCCGGTTTCCACAATCGGCGTTTTAGCGCCGGCTTTGCCTGACCGCCACGGGCTTGCGCTTGAACCTCACCCCGGGTGGGGACGTCAAACTGCCGACGCTTCGGAGAGATGACCTTGCCGCCCGGTTTGACCAGCCTTTTCGATGGGTCTTTCCTGCTCCTCATATGGGCCTCCACGCTTGTTTTCGCTGGTGGGCCGCTGCTTTGGAGGTTTTTGAACTACAAGCCGGTGACGCGGTCCGCGGCCGTGCAGGCAGCGGCGAACTTCGTGACGAGCGGGTGCTGGTTAACATTTGGCTCGGCTGCAATGAACGCTCATCAGCGCGGCTTGATCTCGTGGCCCACGAGCATCCTTGCCGTGGCGCTGATGTTTGCCGGTGCGGCCGGCGGCCAGTTCCTGATCGCGCGGTGGTGTCCCGACGAACAGCCCTAGGGCGCGAAGACGCGGCGAGGGCGCAATGCCGGCCACGTTGCAGGTCGGCTCAAGCGCCAAGCTGACGGGGAGCTGACAAAGGCAAAAAGCCGCCCGGAACTACCTTTTTGCTGGCCGAAATCGGACGAATGATGGAAGACAGCAAGCATGCTGCGCGAGCAGCGAGCTGAATATTCTTGCGGACATGCGATGCGCCTTCTGATCGTCGAGGACAATGCCGAGCTGTCGCGGCTGGTTGCGAGCGGCCTGTCGGCGGCGGGCTACCAGAGCGACATCGTGGGCAGCGCGGCCGAGGCGCGCGAGGCGGTGAGCAGTGTCAGCTATGCCGCGATGATCCTCGACCTCGGCCTGCCCGACGGCGACGGCCTGTCGGTGCTGCGCGAGCTGCGGCGGCAGATGGAGCCGCTGCCGGTGCTGGTGCTGACCGCCCGCGGCGGCTTGCAGGATCGCGTCAGCGGCCTGCGCAGCGGCGCCGACGATTATCTCGCAAAGCCGTTCGCGATGGAGGAGCTGGTGGCGCGGCTGGAGGCGATCCTGCGCCGGCCGGGCCAGTTGCTCGGCCGCTCGTTGCGCCTTGCCAACCTCGTCTACGACACCGAAAGCCGCCAGATCTTCGTCGACGACCAGCCGCGGATCATCTCCGCGCGCGAGACCTCCGTGCTGGAGATCCTGCTGCGCCGGCAGGGGCGGGTGGTGCCGAAGAAGAACGTCGAAGACCACATTTTCGGGCTCGAAGGCGAGGTCGCCTCCAACGCCGTCGAGGTTTACGTCTCGCGGCTGCGCAAGCAGCTCACCGAGCACGGCGCCAGGGTCGTGATCCACACCATCCGCGGCGTCGGCTATCTCATGGCCGAGGAGAAGTAGCGTGAGTGCCGCCGGGGTCTTCGCGAGATCGCCGACGTTCAAATCGCTGATCTCGCGCATCGTGTTCCTGCACATCGTGGCGGTCGCGGTGGTCGCGATCTTCCTGCCGCTGGTGCTGTTCTGGCTGCTCAACTCCGAGATCGACCAGCTGCATCGCGACGCCATGCGCGCCCAGGCCGAGGTGCTCGCCGAGCGCATCGTGCCGCAGGCGGACGGCACGTTGACGTTCAATCTGCCGGACAGCCTGCGAGGCCTCTATTCGGAAGCCTATGGCCGGTATCTCTACGACATCCGCGATGCCGACGGACGCCTGCTGTTCTCCTCGCGGCGGAAGACCGGCGACACGACGCCACAGCGCTTGTCCGAGACGATTTCGGGTGCCGGCGTCAGCCGCGTGATCGAGGGCCGGACGGTGCGCATCCGCGTTGCCGAAGATCTGGCGCATCGCGACGTCATCATCGACGACATCGTCTCGAACTTCTTCCGGCAGGTCGGGTGGATCACCATCCCGATCCTGCTGATTCTGCTCGGCATCGATATCGTCATCTTCCGCCGCGCCATCGCGCCGCTGTGGAAGGCCTCGGAGGAGGCCAGCAATATCGGTCCGGCCCGCACCGACATCCGGCTGCCGACCGAGCAGATCCCGCGCGAGATCATGCCGCTCGTCACGGCGGTCAACCAGGCGCTCGACCGCCTCGAGAACGGCTTTCGGGTGCAGCGGCAGTTCACGGCCGACGCCGCGCATCAATTGCGCACGCCGCTCGCGATCCTGCGCACGCGGATCGAGACGCTCGCCGACCGCGAGGTCAGGCAGGCGCTGCACGCCGACATCGAGGCCATGAGCCGCATCGTGGCCCAGCTGCTGGAGATCGCCGAGCTCGACACCCTGGTGCTCGATCCCGGCGAGACCGCCGATTTGCGCGCCGTCTGCACCGAGGTGGTCGGCTCGATCGCGCCGTTCGCGCTCGCCCAGCACAAGGATATCGCGCTCAAGGGCGCCGACGCGCCGGTGCTGATCCATGGCAATTCCGAGATGCTCCAGCGCGCGATCTTCAACCTCGCCGAAAACGCCATCAAGTTCACCGCCGCGGACACCTCGGTCGACGTCGAGGTCGGCGAGGACGGTTCGGTGCGCGTGCGCGATTGCGGCCCCGGCATCACGGCGGCCGAGCGCGAGCTGATCTTCCAGCGCTTCTGGCGCGGGGATCGCCAGCGCAGCGACGGCGCAGGCCTGGGGCTGTCGATCGTGCGCGGCGTCGCGGACGATCACGCCGCGACGGTGGCGGTGGAGAACCTCCCCGGTGGCGGCGCCGAGTTCACGCTGCGGTTCAGGCCCATTCGGGAAGCAACTCCGGCCGATCGACGGACCGGCCCCGAGCCTGCGGATTGAGCCGCTACTGCTTGGGCTGACCGAAATCGAGCGGCGGCAGATCGATCTGCGGCACCTCGATCTTGATGCTGTTCGGGTCGATGGTCGACAGAGTGCCCTTGTAGTGCATCACCATCGACGGGAACGTGATCACCAGCCCCACCATGATCAGCTGGATGACCACGAACGGGACCGCACCCCAATAGATCTGCCCCGTCGTCACCGGCTCCATGCGCTTCTTGGTGAGCCGGTCGATGTAGGATTCTTTCGGTGCGACGGAGCGCAGATAGAACAATGCGAAGCCGAACGGCGGATGCATGAACGACGTCTGCATGTTGACGCCGAGGATGACGCCGAACCAGATCAGGTCGATGCCGAGATGCTCGGCCGCAGGCCCGAGCAACGGGATCACGATGAAGGCCAGCTCGAAGAAGTCGAGGAAGAAGGCCAGCACGAACACGAACGCGTTGACGAAGATCAGGAAGCCGATCTGGCCGCCCGGCAGCGACGTGAGCAGGTGCTCGACCCAGACGTGGCCGTTGACGCCGTAGAAGGTCAGCGAGAACACGCGCGCTCCGACCAGGATGAACACCACGAACGCCGACAGTTTGGCCGTGGATTCCACGGCCTGGCGGATCAGGTCCCAGGAGAGCCGGCGCTTCGCAGCGCCGAGAATGAGAGCGCCGGCCGCACCCATGGCGCCGCCTTCGGTCGGCGTCGCGATGCCGATGAAGATCGTTCCGAGCACGAGGAAGATCAGGAACAGCGGCGGCACCATCACGAAGGTGGTTTGCTGTGCCATCTTGGAGAGGAAACGGAAGCCCAGGAACCGGCTGGTCAACCAGTTTACGACGGCGACGAAGAAGGCAAACAGGATACCGAAGAACATGCTGAGCACGACGAAATCGGCGCCATGGGTCTCCGAGCCCCGCATCATGACCCAGCCGAACACGCAGCTCGCCAGGAACAACACGCCCAGCGACCGCAGGCCGCGGTCGCCACTGTCTTCCCGGAATCCGATCGCCTCCTTGGGCAGGCCGGGAGCGGCTTTCGGAAAGATCAGCGTGACGAGGAACGCGTAGCCCGCATAAAGCCCGGCCAGCACCAGTCCCGGAATGAACGCGCCTTCGTACATGTCGCCGACGGACTTGCCGAGCTGGTCGGCCATCACGATCAGGACGAGCGAGGGCGGAATGATCTGCGCCAGCGTACCAGAGGCCGCGATGATGCCGGTGGCCACGCGCCGGTCATAGCCGTAGCGCAGCATGATCGGCAGCGAGATCAGGCCCATCGAGATCACGGATGCCGCGACCACGCCGGTGGTCGCCGCAAGCAATGCACCGACGAACACCACCGCATAGGCGAGGCCGCCGCGGATGGTGCCGAACAGCTGCCCGATGGTGTCGAGCAGGTCCTCGGCCATGCCGGATCGTTCGAGGACCAGGCCCATGAAGGTGAAGAACGGAATCGCGAGCAGCGTGTCGTTGTTCATCACGCCGTAGACGCGTTCAGGCAGGGCCTGCAGGAAGTCCGGACGGAATTCGCCGAGCTGGATTCCAACGACTGCAAAGATAAGGCCGACCGCCCCGAGCGAAAAGGCCGCGGGATAGCCCAGCAGCAACATGACGACCAACGACGCAAACATGATCGGCGCCATATTGGCGATTAGAAACGCGGTCATAGATTCCCCCGAAAAACGCCGCTCGCGGTCACTTTTGTTCGATCGCCTGGACGAGGTGCTCGACCTCGGCCTCGATCGCCTTCACCTGCGATTCGTGAGGATCGGGTATCAACCCGCGCATCACCGCAATTCGCTTGATCAATTCGGAAATGCCCTGAACGAACAGGAAGGCGAACGCGATCATGATCAGCGATTTCGCCGGCCATTGCGGCAAGCCGCCGGCATTGCCGGATTGTTCGTTGATATGAAAGGAGCGTTCGAAGAAGGGGACGCCGGTAATCATCATCACGACAGTCAGCGGCAGCAGGAAAAACGCATGGCCGATGACGTCGATGATGTTGCGAGCCTTCTTCGGCATCATGCTGTTGAAGATGTCGATCCGGATATGCTCGTTGTCGAGCAGCGTCCAGGGCGCGCAGAGCAGGAAGACCATGCTGAACAGCACCCATTGCAGCTCGAGCCAGGAATTGGATGAGGAGTCGAACATCTTGCGGATGATCGCGTTGACGGCGGAGATGACCACCGCAACCAGGATCAGCCACGCCAAACGCTTGCCCGTCCAGCGGGTGAACGAGTCGATTCCACGGCTCAGCTTTAGGAGCGCTTGCAACGTTAGGTCCTCCCCCGATTTCGCCCTGCATCCTGGGTCTGCGCCGACCCGGCGCGTCGGCTTG
>Ga0063456_1001616_pt1 | contig 11693 bp, 10 predicted proteins | sample AraplaMF_Cvi_mMF_FD_56228 | JGI IMG/M metagenome (GOLD analysis project Ga0063456, IMG submission 56228) | Arabidopsis root microbial communities from the University of North Carolina, USA - plate scrape MF_Cvi_mMF version 2 (version 2) | ecosystem: Host-associated > Plants > Roots > Endosphere ... | reverse complement strand
GCCAGCGCCAGGTTCTGGATGGCCGCGAGGCCCCATTGCGCGGTGTCGTTGGTGGTCATCCATGGCACTTCGCTGACCGGCACCAGCACGTCTGGACCCTTTATGGTGGTGCCGCGCAGCGCTGGCGTACGGCCGCTGAAGAACTCCTGCCACGCCCTGCGCGCAAGTTCCGCATCCTTGCGGCGCCAGGCCGCGTAGGCGGTCAGGCGCGAGTGGCCGACCCGCAGGGCATTGGTGCCGCCATGGGGCCCGCCAAGTTCGCGTTGCTGCTCCGCAGGACTTGCGTTGTAGAGGGCGCAGTAGCGCAGCCACGCTTGCTCGAAGCGCGGCTGGTCGAGCATGCCAATCAGTTCGGCGAAGATTTCAGGCGCGCCGAAGGCGACGTTCAGGTGGCTGGCGGTGACTTTGCCGCCCTGGGTGTTGTGCAGGTGGCCGCTGCTGCGGTCGTAGCCCATGGCATTGGCGCTGAAAAAGCCTTGCGGCATGGCGGCGATGTCGCGCATCCCGGCCAGCAGCATGTCGCGCCAGCGCTTGTCGCCGGTGCGCTCCCACTCCACCAGCCAGGTGCCGGCCAGCGAGCTCCAGTCGGTGCCGAAACTGGCGCGCGCCGTGTATGGACCTTGCAGCGCACCGGCGCGTTTGCGCAGCGGGTCGACGGCAGCCAGGCTGGCGTCGGCATCCAGCAGTTCCCGCATGATGTCGCCGATGCGTTCGTCGGCTGTCAGGTAGTAATAGTAGCGGCGGTACAGGGCCTGGCTGATGCGCAGTTGCTTGGCGCTGCAGCCCCAGTGCTGCACGTTGTGGCGCGAGCCTAGGCCGGCGAAGCGGCCCAGGTGGTAGGTGTCAACTTCGCTGGTGTGGCGCACCATCGCTTCGGCCAGGCGGAAGATATCGGCACGGCCGGTGCGAAGGAAGGAGTACCAGAGCCACAGGTCGGGCGACAGTTCGGAATTGTCCCAGGCGTAGCCGCCGACATCGTAGCGCCAGGTGTGGCGGTCGGCGTCGTAGGTGTGCATGACGTCGCCGTAGTCCCAGAAGCCGTACCAGTGGCGCTGTTCGACCTCGTTGCGGTAGAAGTCGAAGCGCTTGTCCAATTCATTTTCGAGCTCCGCGCGGGCGGGGGTGGAGCGGTCGGGCAGGTCCCACATCGGGCCAAACACGCCGGTCGCCAGGTAGCGGGCTGGCGAGACCACCAGTTGCGGCGGGGTTTGCACGGCGGCGGCCATGCGCACCATCTGCTCGCGCTGCGGCGTCGCGGCCAGGGCCCATAACGTGATCTCGCTGCTGCGTGCCACGCCGACCGGAGTACCGAAGCCTTTTTCGTAATCCTCGTAAGTGATCTCCAGGCCTTCCAGTTCCTGCTCGTGGGTTTCCATGCCCATGCCGTCGTGATAGAAGCGCAGGTCCATGGCCGGGGCGTCGGGAGACCACATCCACATCGTGACTTCGGCTTTTTCCGTGTGGGCGCTGCGGATGTCGAGCTGGGTCGGGTGGCGCTGCCAGAAGTCGCAGGCCGAATGCGACGCCGCCGCTGGTGCCGCCGATGTAGCCGCAACCGGGGGCGCGACGACCCCACGCGGCGTTGATCCAGCCGTGGCCAGGCTTGGTGCGCTTGCGGATCTGGAACCCGTCTGCCGACAGTTGCGACAGGGTGTAGTCGCCCCAGGCAGGGATCAGTTGCAGGCGTTCGCTGACCTGCTTGTTCATTTGCCCGAGCGGCGGCACGGGCAGGCCGGCTACCTGGGCCTGGCGGAACGCTGCGCCGGGATCGCGGCGCAAGCCGGTCAGTCCGCGCACGCCTTCACCCCACAGGCCGCCGTCCTCGCCGCTGAAGCGCACGTGCCGGTCGTGCAGGGCGTCGCGCATCGGCACATCGAAACGAAGTCCAATGCCGCGCAGGAAGTCCTTGCTCTCGTCGCCGTCGAACACGAAGGTGTGCATGATGCGGATGGATTCGGCGCCAGCGTAGAAGTACAGGCGCACCGTGAAGGGCAGCCAGGCGCGGTTGGCGCTGCGGTGGCGGCCCTCGATCTTCGCGACGGTGCGCAGGGGGCCGCGCTGTTCGATGGTGGTGCGTTCGATGGCGCTGGAGAATTGCTGCTGCCGGGTGGCGCCGTTGCCGGCGTCCGGCTGGTCGTCGCAGAGCGCCACCAGGCGACACGCCTGCGCAATGGACCTGCCGTCGCGCGTGATGCTGCCGATCAGTTGCTCGCCCCGGCGCGGCAGCACGCAGCGGATGGTGCCGGTGTCGATCGTGAACGCGTCCTGCGCTTCCTGCACCACGATGGCGGCGGCAGGACGGGAAGCGGGCTTGCCGGGCCGGACGCTCAGGGAGCCGTCAACGGGGAGGGATTTCTGGGCTGGCATCGCATGGGCGGTCCACTTCAGCGAGCCGTCGGGCCAATAGGCGAGCGGCCAGCTTTGCATGGGATGTTCACCGGCAGCGCTGGCAAGGACGAAGGTTTGCTGTTGTTTCTGTTGGCCGCGCGGCCACGGAACGGTAAAGGTCGTGCCAAGTGACAGCGCTGGAGCGGCGCCTTCGAGCCAGCGCAGGGGGATGTCGGGTTCCGAGGCAGCGGCAAGTGCCGCGGCATTCGCGGCAGTGTCGGAACTGTGTGCCGCCCCGCCGGCATCGCCCGCACCGGCAGGGCCGGCGATGCCGGCCAGCGAAGCGAGCGCCGATGCCTGGATAAACTGTCGTCGTGTCAGCTGCGCCATGTCATTGACCGCCCTTGTACGAGACCTTCAACGGCGCCTTGATGCGCGCGGTCTCGGCGGCTATGTGGCGCTCCCAGTCAGCCTTGCTGGCGAACGGGCTGCCGCGCGACCATGCCGCGCCGGCGTAATAGCGCAACGGCTTGCCTGGGACGACAGGCGCAGTGACCAGTTCATTCAGGTCGTCCTGCGCGTAACCTTCAGCGGACGGCAAGATGACGGCCACGCCAAACGCACCGTTGCTTTTCTGCTCGACCCACTGGCTCAGCGAGCCTGCGGCGCGTCCCGTCGTCACGACGGCTTCCTGTCCNTTGTCGGCTGGATTNCGGTTCAGCCCCAGGGCCGCNGTCAGCGANGGAANGCCGTTGAACGTGAAAGTGCTTTCAACCTGGTCGAAATAGTGTCCCGCGTCGACGGTGAAACGCTTTACTTCCGCGACCNTTACACCNGCCGCATCCCAGCTGTCGTAGGACAGTTCGAAGACGGCCCGTACCGGCCCATTGGCCAGTACCTTCCATTTCGCATAATTGCGTGCGGTGGACAGTGTCTTGCCATCCCANATCCCGGTGCCGCCGGCCCCGCGCGAGCGGCCGACGTTGTACATGTCCATGCCTTCGCCTTCGTCATGGTGGTAATGGTCGTGGCCCTTGTTGTACCAGCGGTCGACGATCGGATAATCGACGCGCTTGAACCAGATATCGAGGCCGCTCGTTACCAGCACTTCCTTGCTGCTGCCCGGTTCTGCCGGTGCGCCCAGCGCGGGTCCGTAGGTGCGGTGCGCCACCTTGTCGTTCTCCCACGCGAAGTCGTCCAGGCGCTCCGGCACGTAGCGCGCAAATACCTTGGAAGGGAAGGGCGGCGACACGGTGCTGCTTTTCTCCACGGTGAAGGTGGCGCTACGCTCGCCGGCTGCGAAATCGTGCTGGAAAATCAGCTCGCCATAGGCGATGCCTTTGCCCTCGGGATCTTTCGCTTCCGGCAGAACGTTGGTCACCTGGTAGGGCAGGGCCTTGCCCGACGCATCGCGCACCGTGATCTTCTGTAGCAGTGCGCCGGGCAGGGCGCGATTGACTTCAGCCCATGGCACCGCAATCGTTTCGGAGGGGCGCGCCTGCGCCAGTTCGTGGCTGGCGGTGATGGTCAGGCGTTCGGCAGCGTGCGAGCTGCCGGCAGCGGCGAGAATAAAGAACAATGCTTTGGCGCGCATGGTAGCCTGTGTTAAGGTTACTGTGATCAAAATAGTGTTCCGAGTATTGGATTTCGCGCAGGGAGTGTCAACGGAGCAGGGCATAGTAATCATGTAAATGATCAGATACACGCTGAGGGAGAATTGCATGGCCGACCAAACCAACCTTGCAGCGCAAGCAGTGGAATACTGGACCGACGCCTGGCAGCGCTCGATCCTGTTCATGGACGTACTGTATCGCCGCGGGACGGAGCGCAATGCGCGCGAACGCGAGACTGCGCCCCATGTGCTCAATTTCGAATTCGAGACCATCATCGACGGCCGCACGCTCGCGCGGCCGGTGAATTATTCGCTGATGCGCATCATCCCACCCGAAGGCGTGGAGATCGACGACACCAAGCGCCCATTCATCGTGGTCGATCCGCGTGCCGGGCATGGCCCGGGCATCGGCGGCATGAAGCAGGACAGCGAGATCGGCGTCGTCCTGAAGGCGGGCAATCCCTGCTACTTCATCGGCTTCCTGCCTGCGCCGGTGCCGGGGCAGACCATTGAGGACGTCTGCCATGCGGAAGCGCAGTTCATCGAGCAGGTGGCTTACCTGCACCCGCAGGCGGAAGGCAAGCCGGCCCTGATCGGCAACTGCCAGGCCGGCTGGCAGATCATGATGACTGCGGCGTTGCATCCCGAGCTGGCCGGCCCGCTGGTGCTGGCGGGCGCGCCTTTGTCTTATTGGGCCGGCGTGCGGGGCAAGAATCCCCTGCGCTACCTGGGCGGCCTGACTGGCGGCACCTGGATGACATCCCTGGCGGGCGACCTTGGCAACGGCAAGTTCGACGGCGCGCACCTGGTCAGCAATTTTGAGAATATGAATCCTTCCAACACTTACTGGAAGAAGGGCTACCATGTGTACGCCAACGTCGACACCGAGGAAAAGCGCTTCCTCGAGTTCGAGCGCTGGTGGGGCAATCCGGTGCTGCTGAACGCGGAGGAGATCCAGTTCATCACCGATAACCTGTTCGTCGGCAATCGCCTGAGCAACGGCACCATCCACGACACGGCAGGTCGCCGCATCGACCTGCGCAATATCCGCTCGCCGATCGTGGTGTTCTGCTCGTGGGGCGACGACATCACTCCGCCGCAGCAAGCGCTGGGATGGCTGCTCGATTTGTACGAGGACGATGCCGCGCTGGTGGCGGGCGGGCAGACGGTGGTGTACACGCTGCACGAATCGATCGGCCACCTTGGCATCTTCGTGTCGGCCTCCGTCGCCAACAAGGAGCACGAGGAGTTTACCCGCTCGATGGACTTGATCGACGTGCTGCCTCCCGGACTGTACGAGGCCGTCTTCATCGACAAGGCCGGGGAAGGCGTGCATAGCCCAGAGCTGGCCGACGGCAACTACGTGGTGCGCTTCGAGCGGCGCGACCTGAACGAGCTGCGCGCGCTGGGCGGCAATGACGATGAAGATGAACGCCGTTTTGCCACGGTGGCGCGGCTGTCCGAAATCAACCAGGGCCTGTATCGCACTTTTGTCAGTCCCTTTGTCCAGGCGACGACCAACGAACAGGGCGCAGAGTGGATGCGGCGCATGCATCCCTATCGCATGCGTTATGAGCTGTTCTCCGACATGAATCCTTTCCTGAACGGGATCAGCAACTTGGCCGAGCAGGTTCGGGGGCAGCGCAAGCCGGTGGCGAAGGATAACTTTTCCTCAAGATGCAGGAGGCGGCTTCGGAGCAGATCGTAGCGGCGCTGGACCAGTACCAGGTGATACGCGACCAGGCGGTGGAGCAGTTCTTCCTGTCCACCTATGGACAGCCTTTGCTGCAAACGCTGGTGGGCCTGCGCGCCGATTCGGCCAATATCCGCCGCCGCATCGGGCGCGATATCGCGCGCGAATCGGTGGTGGCTGCGCGGCGCACCGAAGCGGCCAAGCGGCTGGCCAGCGGTGGCGAGCGCGAAGCGGTGGTGCGCTCGATCCTGTATATCGCCCGCAGCCCGGAGGTGCGGGTGGCCGACGAGCGGGCGTTTGGCGTGCTGCGCGAGTTGCGCGCGCTGCTGCCGGCCAAGGAGCGCGTATCGCTGGCCCGCTTCAAGGAAGTGGTGCAGGAGCAGAACATGATCCTGCAACTGGACGAAGAGCGCGCGATGTCGGCGGTGCCCAAGCTGCTGGCCGACGTCGACCGCAAGCGCGCGCTGGAAGGCATCCGCCAGATCATGACCGCCTCCGGCGCGCTATCCGGCGAAGCGGCCAGGCGGATGTCCCGCGTCGAAGAGCTGTTCAACGGCTGACCCCGTGTCAACCTTGGGGTCAGGCGCTCAGGTTGACACAGGCTCAACTGCTACACGGCCGGGGCCGTGTCAACCAAAGAGCCTGACCCCAAGGTTGACACGGGCGCGGCTGTGCGCTTGCCTGTATAATGTGCAGCCCCGTTTGCTGACCTTTGCATTATGACCACCTCGATCGCCCCCAAGCCTTCCCGCCGCCTGTCCGTGGCGCCGATGATGGATTGGACCGACCGCCATTGCCGCCATTTCCATCGCCTGATCTCGCAGTACACCTGGCTGTATACGGAGATGGTGACGACCGGTGCGCTGGTGTACGGCGATGTGGAGCGCCACCTGCGCTTCAATGATGAGGAGCATCCGGTGGCGCTGCAGCTTGGCGGCTCCGATCCGAAGGATCTTGCCATTTCCGCCAAACTGGGCGAGAAGTGGGGCTACGATGAGATCAACCTCAATTGCGGCTGCCCGTCGCCGCGCGTGCAGAAAGGCGCTTTCGGGGCCTGCCTGATGACCGAGCCCGAACTGGTGCGCGATTGCGTCAAGGCGATGAAGGATGCGGTCGATATCGAGGTCACCGTCAAGCACCGCATCGGCATCGACCATGAGGAAAGCTACGCCTTCGTGCGCGATTTCGTCGGTACCGTGGCGGAAGCCGGCTGCACGACCTTCGTGGTGCACGCCCGGAACGCCATCCTGAAGGGCCTGTCCCCGAAGGAAAACCGCGAAATCCCGCCGCTGAAGTATGAGTACGCCTACCAGCTCAAAAAGGATTTCCCACAGTTCGAGATCCTGATCAACGGCGGCATCAAGACCCTGGAAGAAATCGATACCCACCTGCTGCACGTGGACGGCGTCATGCTTGGCCGCGAGGCTTACCACAACCCTTACCTGATGGCCGCCTTCGACCAGCGCTACTACGGTGCGACCGCAGAGCCGCGCAGCCGCGAGCAGGTGCTGGAGGCGATGATGCCTTACATCGAAGAGCAGCTGGCGAAAGAGGGCGGCAAGGGCCTGAAAATCAATACCATCACCCGCCACATGCTGGGCCTGGCCCAAGGCTTGAAGGGCGCGCGCCAGTTCCGCCAGACCCTGTCCGATGCCAAGAAACTGGCTGCCGGCGATCCGCGCATCTTGCTCGAAGCTTACAGCCGAACCAAGTAAACGCGGTTGTCCTGCGCATTCACTTCCGTTTTGCGCTGCTGCTGAGCTCTTTCTCCATAGAAAGTTCAATTGCCCACACTTTAAGCAAAATATGCTTGCCGTGTGGAAACCTCACGTCTATAATTTCCCTGATTCACACATGCTATTTACGGTTCCTACCGTGTGTTTTAGGGATGAAATACGACAGGTTTCATCCCGCGGCGATAGTGGTCTTTGCATTCGCAGTCATAGTTTGCTACTGTCGATACTTGCGTAGCAGCAAGGGTCAGTGGATCCGGTAAATGTTTCATACCGTTATCCTTTAGGCATTCAAAAATCTATCTAATTAAGAGCCGAAATGAATTTGAGTAAAATGAAAGTGGGGGCCCGTCTCGGCCTCGGTTTTGCACTGGTACTGGCGTTTCTCGTCATTATCACCATCGTCGGTATCTGGCGCATGGCTCAGATTCAGGACCGCCTGGATCATGTAGTAAGTGTGAATGCTGTCGCGACCCGCCTGGTGATCGACATGCGCAACAACGTCGAAAACGTCAGCGACCTGAAGATCCTGACCCTGATGTCCGAACCGTCCGACATGGAACCGGAACTGGCGCGCATCAACAAAGAACTCAAGAGCTACCAGGATGCCGACGCCAAGTTGAGCACCCTGTACGCCAAGGATGCCACTCCAGAAGAAAAATCGCTGCTGGCGCAAGTGAAGGCTCAGGAAGCCGTGGTGCTGCCTGCCGTGAAGAAGGCGTCCGAACTGTGGCTGGCCAACGATGCCCTGGCCGCCACCAAGACCTACCTGAAAGAAATCAAGCCGGCGCAGAAGAAGTGGATGGAAGCGCTGGGCCAGCTGGCTGCCCTGGAAGACAAGTTGAATGAAGAAATGAAGGTGGAAGCTGCTGAAGGCTTCTCCTCCGCACGCCTGTTCATGATCGTGGCTGGCCTGGCCGCCATGGTGGTGTCGATTTTCGCAGCCTGGGTCATCACCCGCGGCCTGCTGAAGCAGCTGGGCGGCGAACCTGACTACACCGCTTCGATCGCCGGCGCCATCGCCAACGGCGACCTGTCGGTCAACATCGATACCTCGTCCACCGACAAGGATTCGCTGCTGGTCGAAATCAAGGAAATGCGCAACAGCCTGGTGGACATCGTTGGCCAGGTGCGCCAGGGTACTGAGACCATCGGCACCGCTTCCCGCGAAATCGCGGCCGGCAACATCGACCTGTCGTCCCGTACCGAAATGCAGGCTTCCTCGCTGGAGAAGACCGCTTCCGCAATGGAAGAACTGACTTCCACCGTGAAGCAGAATGCCGACAATGCCCGCGAAGCCAACCAGCTGGCAGCTTCCGCATCCGACGTGGCGCTGAAAGGCGGCCAGGTGGTATCGCAAGTGGTCGAGACCATGAGCTCGATCAACGCTTCCGCCAACAAGATCGTCGACATCATCGGCGTGATCGACGGCATCGCCTTCCAGACCAACATCCTGGCGCTGAACGCTGCTGTTGAAGCAGCGCGTGCCGGTGAGCAGGGCCGCGGCTTTGCGGTGGTGGCATCGGAAGTGCGTAACCTGGCCCAGCGTTCCGCTGGCGCTGCGAAAGAGATCAAGTCCCTGATCGGCGACTCCGTCGAGAAAGTGGAACGCGGTTCGAAACTGGTGGGCCAGGCTGGCGTGACCATGGATGAAGTGGTTGCCTCCGTGCGCCGCGTGACCGACATCATGAGCGAAATCGCCAGCGCCTCGCAGGAACAGAGCGCCGGCATCGAACAGGTGAACCAGTCCATCATCGAGATGGATGCCATGACCCAGCAGAACGCTGCGCTGGTTGAAGAAGCTGCTGCCGCTGCGCAGTCGCTGCAAGACCAGGCTGGCGAACTGTCGCGCGTGGTGTCGATCTTCAAGCTGGACGCCGAAACCGAATATGCACTGACCGCCGCCAAGCCGGCCGTCACCCAGACCGCTGTTGCCGTGGTACCGAAGGCTCCGGCGAAGCGCGCGCCTGCTGCCAAGCCGGCAGCCGCTGCTGCACCGAAAAAAGTAGTCGCCGCCACTGCCGGCAGCGACGAATGGGAAGAATTCTAATAATCGGGGACACACCCGCAGTCTTTTAAAAATTTTGATTGGGATTTGAAATGAACAAGCGTCTGATTGGTTTTATCGCAGCATCCATCGTTTCCGTTTCCGCGTTCGCGGGTGAGACTCCGGCCGTATTCGATGCCAAGAACTGCAAGGCTGAATACCCGAAAGCTTCCCTGATGAACGAAGAACAGGGCCAGGTGACCATGTCCTTCCTGATTTCGGCTTCCGGTGAAGTGATGGAATCCAAGGTCGACAAGTCGAGCGGCTTCAAGAACCTGGACAAAGCTGCAGTCAAAGCCATCAGCGCTTGCAAATTCAAGCCAGGTACCAAGGACGGTGCCGTAGCCCAGACCTGGACCAAGGTCGACTACGTCTGGTCCCTGTAATTCATTTCTTTTCTCGTTCAGTAGGGGAACATCATGATTACCAAGTTGAGTGTTATCGCTGTAGCGCTCGCAATGGGCGCATCGGCCTTCGCGGCCGAAGTACCGGCATCGTTCGATGCCAAGAATTGCAAGGCTGAGTATCCCAAAGCGTCCCTGATGAACGAAGAGCAGGGCACTGTGAGCATGTCTTTCCTGGTTGCCGCCAACGGCGACGTCAAGGATTCGAAACTGGACAAGTCGTCCGGCTTCAAGAACCTGGACAAGGCTGCAATGAAGGCGCTGAGCGCCTGCAAATTCAAGCCGGGCACCAAGGATGGTTCGCCGGCTGAAACCTGGACCAAGGTTGACTACGCCTGGAAACTAGACTGACCTGGTGTTCCTTTACAAGAAAACGGCCCCTCGCGGGCCGTTTTTTGTTAATCTGCGGGTATCTAGTCAGGATAGCCCGTATGAAAGTTCTGTTTCTCGTTCCACTAGCCGGCGTTTTGCTATCCGGTTGCGCAATGTGGCGCAACCCGAATGATCCGGCGCGCAACAATCAGTCTGTTGTGGTTGTCAATTCCATGACCTGGCCCAATGCGGCCAGTGGCAAGCTGGACGGTACCCGTACCATCTGGCAGCTTCAGGAATTAAGCAGTAACGAGGAAATCTTCCCGCTTGCCCAGCTCAAGCACTGCCCGGATGCCTTGCCTTGCGCGTGGGGCGTGCTGCTGGCCTCGCGCAACGTCACGCGCTACACCTATGAGCCTGGCGGCGTCACCCTGGACCTGGGCCTGAATGTGGACGTGCATCGTCGCCAGCAGGACCGCCGCCGGAACTTCCATACTTCGATCGCCGTGCCGGCCGACGTGCCGGCCTTGAGCTACCAGCACGTGCTGCAGGAAACGGTCTCCCTGCCTTATGGCAAGGTGTACCGTGTCGAAATGGATTATGGGGTCACTTACCAGCTATGCGCCCAGCGCATCGATGCCGCGGGCAGGGCCGTCGACAAGTGCGATATTCCGTATATTTGAGTTGCCCACGGTAAGCATTTGTAAAAGCTGCGACATGCGCGCGATTTTTCCCTATAGTTGAATCCTGGGAAGGAGAATGCCATGAAAACCTTGATGATCTTGCCGGTGCTGGCCCTGGGCCTGGCCGGTTGCGCCACCCAACAGCCGGTGCGCTATGCCTCCAGCAATCCATACGAATGGCGGACGGTGTCGGTGACGCCGGTGCCGAACGGTACTGCAGCGCGTTCCGGTGCGGCGGTGAGCTATTCGAGCGAGCCGGTTTATGTTGAGCAGCCACAGCCCGTATATGTGGCGCCGCAGCCGGTGTACGTCGCGCCTGCGCCTTACTATGCGCCGGCACCAGTCTATGCGTACCCGCCGGTGACAATCGGCTTTGACTTCCTGTTTACCAACCATCGCCACGGCTATCGTGGCCGTCGCTGGTAATCAGTGGAAGAAGAGGGGGATGTGCGTCAGCACGTCCGCCGAGCACAGCAGCCAAGTTGCGGAGGCCACCAGGCTGAGCAGCACAGCGCTGCTGGCAAATGGATGGTGGGACATGGGATGCTCCTGCCTAAGATTATGATCTCATCTTAATCAAGAGCAAACAAAAAAGGCATCGGATAGGTGCCGATGCCTTTGTAGGACTATTGCTCGTCCGCTATTTTTTACCCCAAAGTACAACAGGGCTATCTGGCGCCGTATCCAGGGCATTGGAAAGGTTCAGCCAGTCGGTCAGGCGGTCCGGCTCTTTCAGCGTGATGCCGGCGCCATCGATGTAGCCAACCTGTTCGAGGTACCGGCATCCATCTTGGCTTTCGACACAGTCGGTGCTACCGCTACCATGCGGTCGTAAGCTTTGCGCGCCTTGTTTTCCCATTTGTGCAGCGAAGAATCGTCGA
>Ga0063456_1001612_pt1 | contig 11713 bp, 13 predicted proteins | sample AraplaMF_Cvi_mMF_FD_56228 | JGI IMG/M metagenome (GOLD analysis project Ga0063456, IMG submission 56228) | Arabidopsis root microbial communities from the University of North Carolina, USA - plate scrape MF_Cvi_mMF version 2 (version 2) | ecosystem: Host-associated > Plants > Roots > Endosphere ... | reverse complement strand
GAAGGCAAGGCCGCCACCAACCCGGACGCCATGAAGAAGGTCTATGAGGAGGCCTCCAAGCAGATCACCGGCGAGCAGGAAGTGCGCGCCCGCCACATCCTGGTCGAGACCGAGGACGAGGCCAAGGCGGTGAAGGCGGAGCTCGACAAGGGCGCCGATTTCGCCGAGCTCGCCAAGAAGAAGTCGAAGGATCCGGGCTCCGCCGACGGCGGCGACCTCGGCTTCTTCACCAAGGAGCAGATGGTGCCGGAATTCTCGGCCGTGGCCTTCGCGATGGAGCCGGGCAAGATCTCCGACCCCGTCAAGTCGCAGTTCGGCTGGCACATCATCAAGGTCGAGGAAAAGCGCAACCGCAAGGCGCCTGATTTCGATCAGGTCAAGCCCCAGATCGAGCAGTACGTGACCCGCAAGGCCCAGGCCGACTACGTCGCCAAGCTGCGCGCGGAAGCCAAGGTCGAGCGGCTGGACCAGCCGGCGGCCGACGCCAAGCCGGCTGATGCGGCCAAGCCTTCCGACAGCAAGATGGCGCCTCCCGCAAAGAAGTAAGACCGCGAAGAAGCAAGAATTCGCTGTCACTTCACAGACGCCAAGAGTATCTAACGTCGCAATGGCCGGGCAAATGCCCGGCCATCTGCATATCCAGACCTCACCAAGGCACCCCGCGATGTCCTCCTCCGTCTCTCCGCTCGCCCCGAAAAACGTTCCCGACATGCCCACCATCGCGGGCATCCGCCTCGCGACGGCCGAGGCCGGCATCCGCTACAAGAACCGCACCGACGTGCTGCTGGCGGTGATGGACAAGGGCACTGCGGTCGCCGGCGTCTTCACCAAGTCGAAATGCCCGTCCGCGCCGGTGGAATGGTGCCGTGCCAAGCTGAAGGGCGGCAAGGCGCGGGCGCTGGTGGTCAATTCCGGCAATGCCAACGCTTTCACCGGCAAGACCGGCCGCGCCTCCACCGCGCTGACCGCGAAGATCGCGGCCAAGGCGGTCGGGTGCAGCGAGAGCGAGATCTTCCTGGCCTCGACCGGCGTGATCGGCGAGCCGCTGGACGCGACCAAGTTCGACGGCGTGCTGGGACGCCTCGCCGAGGCCGCGGAAGCGGGCGATTATCTCGCAGCCGCCAAGGCGATCATGACCACCGACACCTTCCCGAAGGTCGCGACCGCGACCGTCAAGCTCGGCAAGGCCAAGGTCACCATCAACGGCATGGCCAAGGGCGCCGGCATGATCGCCCCCGACATGGCGACGATGCTGTCCTTCATCTTCACCGACGCGCCGATCGCGCCGGCTGCACTCCAGGCCCTGCTCAAGGCCGGGGTCGAGGACACGTTTAATGCCCTGACGATCGACGGCGACACCTCCACGTCAGACACGCTGCTCGCGTTCGCGACAGGTGCCGCCGCCGCACACGGCGCGCCAAAGATCAGCCGCGCCAGCGATCCGCGCCTGAAGCCCTTCGTCAAGGCGTTCAACCAGATCCTCGCCAATCTCTCCGAGCAAGTCGCCCGCGACGGCGAAGGCGCCCGCAAGCTGGTCGAAATCACCGTCGAGGGCGCCAAGACCAAGGCCTCGGCGCGCAAGATCGCGATGTCGATTGCGAATTCACCGCTGGTGAAGACCGCGATCGCCGGCGAAGACGCCAATTGGGGCCGCGTGGTGATGGCGGTCGGCAAGGCCGGCGAGCCGGCCGATCGCGACAAGCTCTCGATCTCCTTCAACGGCATCCGCGTCGCCAAGAGCGGCGCGCGCGATCCGTCCTATGACGAGGCGCAGGTGTCGGAAGCGATGAAGGCCCCGGAGATCGCGATCAAGGTCTCGCTCGGCCTCGGCAAGGGCCGCGACCGCGTGCTGACCTGCGACCTCACGAAAGAGTATGTCGCGATCAACGGGGATTACAGGTCGTAGTCTTCCATCCTGAGGTGCGACGCACGCGGCGCAAGGCGCCGCGTGGGGAACCTCGAAGGATGCACGGCCACCGCACGGATAGAGCCGGGCCGTCGCCCTTCGAGGGCCGCTGAAGAAGCGGCCACCTCATGGTGACGGCAGGAGAGCGTTGATTTAAATCACCCCGAAATCCTGGCGTCCGCGATGGCCTTCTTGAACAGCGCGTTCATCGCGTCCGAGATGCCCTGCGTCGGGCTGACCTCGAAATAGAATCCCGGCGAAGCGCAGCTCTGCATGTTCTGCGCGATCTTGCTGTTTGGAGACGGCCCCCAAGGCCCGACGTTGAAGGGCGATATCCAGGTGTTGTACCAGTTGTCGGTCGGGGGTTGATATGTCGTGTACAGCACCGCGATCTTGATACCGCGATCCTTGATCGTCTTGCACAACGCCGGATTGATCGGCGACTGACAGCGGTTCGTTGGCGTGTAACGTGGATACGAAGCGGATGAGACGCTGCACATCGACGTGCTCGAGTTGGTTTCGTCGGCAACGCCATCGGATACAAAGAACAGATATTTCAGCGGTGACGCGGATGTGCCGGCTCCCGGCGAGGCGATTTCGGTATTGATCGCGGGAAAAATCGTCGTGAAGGGAGTGTCCTTGTCGGCAGTATAGGAGTCGTTCTGGCCGGCGACCGCCATCAGGTCGATATTTCCCGCCGCCGTCTTGGCGGACGTCAGGCTCGACGAGAGTGAAAACAGGTTTCTCAATCCGATCGTCGCTGACGAAGCGCCGAAGTCGTAGATCGCCATTCTGAACTGGTTGGAGTAGGTCTGCGTGTTCCGGGCTGTGTCCATCAAGTTCGCGCTCGCCTGACGCACCACGTCGATTCGGGTGGTGATGCCGTTTGCTTTGGCGATGTCGTAGTTGCTCGTGCCGGCGCTCTTGGAGGTGTCGTGACACGCGAATGCGCATCCACCTGTCTTTGCCTGCATATTCGTGATGTCAGTCGGTGTCGCTGCGACACCCATCGATGGCGAGTTGTCCAGCAGGAGATAGAAATCGACATAGAGCGGCATGCTGGCCGTCGACGTCGACGTGCCGCTCATGGTCAGCGCGGATTTGCCGATCACGCCGAGAAACATGGTGTTGATGGTGGCGGTGAACGAGACGGTCGCATTGACGGTCGAGCCGGTCTTGACGACGGTCGGGGTGACGCTGTCGAGCGTATAGCCGGTCAGATTGACGCGATTGGCATCGAAGATGTTCTGGGCGTCGGTGGCACCGACGGAAATCGGACCATCCGATGTCATCGCGCCCGCGGCGATAAACGCAGGCGAGGCCTTGGCGATCGCGCCGACGCTGGCCGCATCGGCCGCGGCCTGGAGCTTGGACCGGACCTAGGTCGCGCGGGCGTAATCGACCGCGCAGCCGACCATCGTGATCAGCGGAACGCAGCAGAGCGCGAAGATCACCGCAATATTGCCGCGCTGGTCGCGGGCAAATCGGCGCGAGAAGGTTCGAAGCGCAGCGCGCATGGGTTGGGCCTGGGAGGAGGTTTAAGCGGTTCCACCCTAGGAACATTCGATTAAATATGACTTATGGGAACCGTAGAAACGCAGGCCGTGACGAGGTTAACAAAGCGTTGCGGACGATCTTCAGCGAGCGACATCACTCATGGCCGATCTCAAACTGACACTGGTGGTGGCCTGCGCACTGGTCGACGCCGACAAGCGCGTCCTGATCACGCAGCGCCCCGAGGGCAAGGCGCTGGCCGGCCTGTGGGAATTTCCCGGCGGCAAATGTGAACCCGGCGAGCGGCCGGAGCAGAGCCTGATCCGCGAGCTCAACGAAGAGCTCGGCATCACCGTCGCCGAGCCGTGCCTGGCGCCACTGACGTTCGCGAGCTACGGCTACGAGACCTTCCACCTGTTGATGCCGCTCTACATCTGCCGGCGCTGGGAAGGTCAGGTGGCGGGCCGCGAAGGCCAGAACCTCGCCTGGGTCCGCGCCAACAAGCTGCGCGACTACCCGATGCCGCCGGCAGACATTCCGCTGATCCCGCATCTGATTGACTTGTTGATGTGAGGCCGCTGTGCCCCGGACGCTGCGCAGCAGCGGTTCACGCTGCAGCGCGTCCGGGACACACATCACTCCGTCCCCGCTTTCTTCACCGCCTCCGCCAGGCTCGCCTTGGCCGACCCCGGCTTCAGCGGCTGCTGCTGGCTCGCATGCGGGGCCCAGCCGGAGAGCCAGATGATGTCGAACGTCGCGCGGATGCGGCCGTCGGCGTCGGCGAAGCGCTCGGCATAGATTTCGGCCATGCGCAGCAGCGTCGCGCGGCGCGTCGGCACGCGACGCCGCTCGCTCAGCACGTTGGCCGCGCCCATGCGGCGGAGATCCTGCATCAGCGCGAACGCATTGCCATAGCGCACCACAACGCGGTCGACGTCGGTGACCGGCAGCGCAAAACCCGCCCGCTGCAACAGCGCGCCGATGTCCCTGAGATCGGCGAACGGCGCGACGCGCGGCGACACGCCACCCTCGCATTCGGCCTCCGCCGCGGCAAAGGCCTGCCGCAGCTCCGTCAGGCTGTCGCCGCCGATCATCGCCGCGAGCAGCAGGCCATCGGGCTTCAGCGCACGGCGGATCTGCGCAAACACGCCCGGCAGGTCGTTGACGAATTGCAGCGCCAGCGCCGAGACGACGAGGTCGAGGCTTTCCGGTGTGAAGGGCAGTTTTTCCGTATCCGCCGCATCGAGCGCGATGTGCGTAATGGAGGGAAGCCGCGTGCGCAGGCCAGCGAGCCCTTCACCCGATGTCCAGAGATCGGCCGGAGCATGAAATTCGCGCATCACCGCGGCCAGCCGGTCGGACATGTCCTCGGCAACGCGATCAAGCAGAAAAGTGACCTCGCCCTGCGCCTGCGCGCGCCGCTGCCGCGCATGCAGCAAAGCGCGATCGAACAAAGCGGGCGGGGTTTGCGGGGTCTGGGCCATGCCGCTGGTTACGCCGATCACGACGGTCATTGCAATCTCCTCTCTCGTGTCCCGGACGCGCTGCAGCGCTCTTGGCGCTGCTGTGCAGAGCCGGGACCCAGTCGGCGACGCGGCACCGATACGGCGAGATGGGCCCCGGCTCAGCAGCGCACCGCTTCGCGCTGCGCTGCGTCCGGGGCACGAGACCGAATTCCGCCGCTTGAGCGATCTTAAACAGAACGCTAGCCTCCCCCTATGGAAGCCGACGCCGCCCCCTCCCGCTCCATTGCCGCACCGCTGCGCGCCGCATGGACGGCTGGCCGCAGCGTGCTGTCGCGCGCGGCGCGGCTCGCGCTCGACATTGCGCTGCCGACGCTGTGCGTGTCCTGCCGCGAGCCGGTCGAGGGCGAGGGCGTGTGCGCGTCCTGCTGGGCGCGGCTGTCATTCATCGAGCGGCCCTATTGCCCGCGGCTCGGCATACCTTTTGTTTATGATCCCGGCCCCGACATGCTGTCGATGGAGGCGATCGCGAGCCCGCCGGCTTACCAGCGGGCGCGGGCAGCGGTGCGCTATGACGACGTCGCGCGCACGCTGGTTCATGCGCTGAAATACCAGGATCGTACCGATCTGGCGCCGGCCATGGGCCGCTGGATGGCGCGCGCCGGCGGCGAGCTGCTCGCCAGCGCCGACATGCTGGTGCCGGTGCCCCTGCATTGGCGACGGGCCTGGCGCCGCCGCTACAACCAGTCCGGCGCGCTCGCGCGCATCATCGAGCGTCAATCCGGGGTAAAGGTGCGAGGCGAGGTGCTGCGCCGGGTGCGCGCCACCGAGCAGCAGATCGGCCTGTCGCGGGCCCAGCGCGCCACCAATGTGCAGGGCGCATTCCAGGTATCCGCCGACCGTCAGGCCGAGGTCCAGGGCCGGCGTATCGTTCTCGTCGATGATGTCCTGACCTCGGGTGCGACGCTGGATGCCTGCGCGCGTGCATTGCTCCGCGCCAAAGCGGCCCAGGTGGACGTGCTGGTCTTCGCCCGGGTTGTGGAGGTCAGGTAAAGTCCCATATAATTCAATGAATTCACGATACGAGAGCGCCTGAACATGACCGCTGCTGTCGAGATCTACACGAGGCCGGGCTGCGGCTATTGTTCCGCCGCCAAATCGCTGCTGACCCGCAAGAAGGCCAGTTTCACGGAATTCGACGTCGCCAAGAACGCGTCCTGGCGCGAGGAGATGTACGATCGCGCCGGCGAGGGCTCGACCTTCCCGCAGATCTGGATCGGCGGCACCCATATCGGCGGCTGCGACGACCTTTACGCGCTCGACCGCGAGGGCAAGCTCGACGGCATGCTCGAAAGCGTCAAGGCGGTCTCATGAGCCAGAATCAAGCTCAGGACAGGACCTTCACCGCCGCCATGATCCAGATGCGCACCGGCCTGATGCCGGAGCCGAGCCTGGCGCAGGCCACCAGGCTGATCCGGCAGGCGGCGGCTGATGGCGCCGACTATGTGCAGACGCCCGAAGTCAGCAACATGATGCAGCTGAATCGCAAGGCGCTGTTCGAGCATCTCCAGAGCGAAGAGGACGATGCCTCGCTGAAGGCCTATCGCGCGCTCGCGGCGGAATTGAAGATCCATATCCATGTCGGCTCGCTGGCGCTGCGCTTCTCGGAGGAAAAGGCGGTCAACCGCTCCTTCCTGATCGGACCCGAGGGCCAAGTGCTCGCGAGCTACGACAAGATCCACATGTTCGACATCGAGCTGCCCGACGGCGAGAGCTATCGCGAATCCGCCAACTACCAGCCGGGCGAGACCGCCGTGATCTCCGACCTGCCCTGGGGCCGCGTCGGCCTGACGATCTGCTACGACGTGCGCTTCCCCGCGCTCTACCGCGCGCTCGCCGAGAGCGGCGCCTACTTCATCACGGTGCCCTCGGCCTTCACCCGCAAGACCGGCGAGGCGCACTGGCATGTGCTGCTTCGTGCGCGCGCGATCGAGACCGGCTGCTTCGTGTTCGCCGCGGCGCAGGCAGGCACCCACGAGAACAAGCGCGAGACCTACGGCCACTCGCTGATCATCGACCCCTGGGGCGAGATCCTGGCCGAGGGCGACGTCGAGCCCGGAATCATCATGGCCAGGATCGACCCGGCCAAGGTCGAGACGGCACGCCGCGCGATCCCCTCGCTCCAGCACGGCCGCCGCTTCGGCGTCGCCGATCCCAAGGCCGGGCCGGACCATCTCCACCTCGTGCGGGGATCGGCATGATCCGCTACGCGCTCCATTGCGACCGCAACCACGACTTCGAGAGCTGGTTCCAGAGCTCGTCGGCCTACGATTCGCAGGTGAAGCGCAAGCTGGTGACCTGTCCGATCTGCGGCTCGGCCAAGGTCGACAAGGCGATCATGGCCCCGCGCATCGTCGGCAAGAAAGGGCGCGGGCGTGCAGCCGCGCCGCCTGAGCCGGCCGCGACCGCCGCGCCCGAGGCCGCACCGTCCGGCTCCACCTCGTTGATGATGGCGCAAGAGCGCGAGTTGCGCACGAAGCTGAAAGAGCTGCGCGACCACATCGTCAAGAACGCCGACAATGTCGGCGAGAAGTTCGCGAACGAAGCCCGCGCCATGCATTACGGCGACAAGGAGCACCGCCCGATCTACGGCGAGGCTTCGCCCGAAGAAGCGAAGTCGCTGATCGACGAGGGCATCGAGGTGTCGCCGCTGCCGACGCTGCCGGAAGACCGGAATTAGGTCCCCACCAGCACCGCCACGCCGATCACGATCAGCGCGATGCCCGCAAGCTCGCGCGGCGCGACCGGCTGCTTGAACGAGTAGTAGGCGACGGCCTGCGCGAACAGCACCTCGATCAGCGCGAGCGTGCGGACATTGGCGGCCGCCGTCAGCGCAAAGGCCAGAAACCAGAACTGCGAGGCGAAAGCGCCCATGAAGCCGGCGAGCAGTGACGGCTTCCACAGCCCCAGGATCGACTGAAGCACCTTTGGCGCGCGCAGAAGCAGGTAGATCGTCAGGATCAGCGTCTGCACGAACAGGCCGAGCACCAGCGTGAACGAGGCCGAGGTCACGAAGGAGACGCCGGGAACGTTGATGATGGCGCCGCGAAAACCGACCGCGGACAGCGCGAATGCCGCGGCCGCGACAAGGCCCGTGATGGTCGGCTTGAGCTCCGCAAAACTCTTCTCGCCGCCGGGCCGCAGCGCGGTGATGACGACGCCGATGGTCGCGATCACGATCGCCAGCACTTTCAGCCAGGTCAGGTGATCGCCCAGGAAGACAAAGCCGAAGATCGCAGTCTGGATCGCCTCGGTCTTCAGATACGCTGTCGTCACCACGAAGGAGCGGTCGTTCATCGCGAGCAGCATCAGCCCGGTGGCAACGATCTGGCTGAGCGCGCCCAGCAACAGCCACGGCCAGAACACGGCCGGCGGCAGGCCGAGATGATCGCCGGTCGCGACCAGTACCACCGCGAGAAACAGCAGCGAGAACGGGAAGCCGAACAGGAAGCGGATATTGGTCGCTCCCCAGGTCCCCAGCGGCTTCGTCAACGACCGCTGCATCGCATTGCGCGCGACCTGGCCGAGCGCAGCGATGATCGTGAAGGGAATCCAGAGGCTGGTGATGGTGAGCATGGGTGGGAGGCTGGGGCTGAAGATGGGGGCCAACCTGCCGCTAGCCGCGAAGCAGGTCAATCACGCCTATGTCATGGGAGCGATGCTCGCGCCTCGCTCACCCCCTCACACCATCCCTTCGGCCACCACCATGTAGTTCACGTCCATGTCGGACGAGAGCGCCCATTTGTCGGCGAAGGGTGAGTAGACGACGCCGGTCTGCTCGGTGATGACGAGGCGGTTGTCGAGGAGATATTTGGTCAGCTCATCCGGCGTGACGAACTTGTTCCATTCGTGGGTGCCGCGCGGCAGCCAGCGCAGCACGTATTCGGCACCGACGATGGCGAGCGCAAAGCTCTTCCAGTTGCGGTTCAGCGTCGAGACCACCATCAGGCCGTTCGGTTTCAGCATCGCGGCGCAGCGCTTGAGGAAAACGCCGACGTCGACGACATGCTCGACCACTTCCATCGCCAGCACGATGTCGAAGCGCTCGCGCGGGTCGATCTCCTCTACCGTGGTGCAGCGGTAGTCGATCGCAAGATGGCTCTTGTCGGCATGCAGCTTGGCCGCCGCGATGTTGCTGGCCGACGGGTCGACGCCGATGACCTGCGCGCCGAGGCGCGACAGCGGCTCGCACAGCAGGCCGGCACCGCAACCGATGTCGAGCACGCGCAAGCCGCCGAGGCAGTTGAGGCTGCGCACGTTGCGCTCGAACTTGCGGCAGGCGGCATCGCGGATGTAGCCGAGCCGCAGCGGGTTGATCCGGTGCAGCGGCGCCATCTTGCCCTTGGGGTCCCACCACTCGGCCGACAGTTTCGAGAATTTCGCGATCTCGGCGGCGTCGACGGTCGAGCCCGGCTGGGCGGTGGCGGAGAGGGAAGTATTTTGCTGCATGCTCATGGTTACGCGCGGTCCTACCGCGTGGTGATCGAACTACGGAAGGCCAGTGGCGAGGCGATGGTCCGGATGGTTTCGCGACCTTCGCCGACGCCGTTGATGGTCACGTCGCCGTAGTTGAGAATTCGTCCAAGAATCGTCTGATTGACATCGACGCTCTCGACCTTGTCCAGCGCCATCTCGAAGGTACGGCGCTTGATGAACCCGGTCTTGTGCACAACCCTGAGGTTGGTGACGTCGGTCTCGGTGGTAAAGCGATGGAACCAGCCTTTTAAGGTCCAATAGAGCGCGGCCAGCGCCACGAGGCCGGACCCGACGAGGCACAGCAGCACGAGCCCTTCGACGATGGTTTGGCGGGACAAGACGAACAGCGCCAAGGCCACGATCCAGGCCAGGATGGCCGGAAAATAGAAGATCCAGTGCGCATTGGTCGAATACAGCACCTTCTCGCCGGGCTGCAGGATCTCGTCGATATAACGCGCCATCGTCTCGCTTAACCCATTACCCACGCCGCGCGTCCGGGGGGCCCGCAGGAACGCGCTTGCCCCCGGCCCCGCCGCTCTGTATACGCGCGGTCGGAATCCGCGGCACCACGTGGGCCACCATACTGATCCTTATGAGGGAATGCACGCGTCGTCATGAGCCGCCTCGTGATGAAATTCGGCGGCACATCCGTCGCCAATATCGAACGTATCCGCAACGTCGCACGCCATGTGAAGCGTGAGGTCGACGCCGGCCATGAAGTGGCCGTGGTCGTCTCGGCGATGTCGGGCAAGACCAACGAGCTGGTGGCCTGGTGCACCGAGGCCTCGCCCATGCACGATGCGCGCGAATATGACGCCGTCGTCGCCTCCGGCGAGCAGGTGACGTCCGGCCTGCTGGCCATCGTGCTCCAGGGCATGGGCATCCAGGCCCGGTCCTGGCAGGGCTGGCAGATCCCGATCAAGACCAGCGACGCCCATGCCTCGGCCCGGATCGAGGACATCGACGGCACCGAGATCATCAACCGCTTCAGGGATCGCAAGGAGGTCGCGGTCATCGCCGGCTTCCAGGGCATCAATCCCGAAACGAATCGCATCACCACGCTCGGCCGCGGCGGCTCCGACACCTCGGCCGTGGCTGTCGCCGCCGCGATCAAGGCCGACCGCTGCGACATCTACACCGACGTCGACGGCGTCTACACCACCGACCCGCGAATCGTGCCGAAGGCCAAGAGGCTCGACAAGATCGCGTTCGAGGACATGCTGGAACTGGCTTCGCAGGGCGCCAAGGTGCTCCAGGTCCGCTCGGTGGAACTCGGCATGGTCCACAACATGCCGATCTTCGTCCGCTCGAGCTTCGACAAGCCCGAGGATATCGACCCGCATGCCAACCAGCCGCCCGGCACGCTGATCTGCGGCGAGGAGGAGATCATGGAAAACCACGTCGTCACCGGCATCGCCTTTTCGAAGGACGAGGCCCAGATCTCGGTGCGCCAGATCGAGGACAAGCCCGGCGTCGCGGCGTCGATCTTCGGCCCGCTGGCCGATGCCAACATCAATGTCGACATGATCGTTCAGAACGTGTCCGAGGACGGCAAGACCACCGATCTCACCTTCACGGTGCCGGCCGCCGACTACGCCCGCGCCAAGGAGACGATCACCGCAGCCAAGGCCACCATCGGCTACCACCGGCTCGATACCGCGACCGACGTCGCCAAGATCTCGGTGATCGGAAGCGGCATGCGCAGCCATGCCGGCGTCGCCGCCCAGGCGTTCTCGGCCCTCGCCGGACGGAATATCAACATCCGGGCCATCACAACCTCCGAGATCAAATTCTCGGTTTTGATCGACACCGCCTATACCGAGCTTGCGGTGCGCACCCTGCATACGCTCTACGGCCTCGATCAGGCCTGAAGCACGACCCTGTCCTGGTCGCGCTTCAGGTTGTTGTTTTGAGCATGGTCTTGCCGGAAAACCGGTTCGCACTTTTCCCGACCATGCATGGACTAATTTTCTCTTAGCGGGCGCAGCAAACGCGAAGGTGTACACACCTTCGCGCTTGGCAGGCGTTTTGCTTGGCAAAACAAGCCTCAATTCGCTATACGGCGGACAGGGTGGGCTGCCGCAGACTGTGTCCCAGTTCAGGCCGCTGATTCGGTGCAAAGCACGAAATCTCAGGAAGATTTGGGTTTGCGCCTGCGCCGGACGAACAAACTGGTTGTTTTTCTGGAATTTTGGGCCAGCCGCCGGCCGATACCGCCGGGCCCGGCAGACGGAGGAGATTGACGGTTCATGCGGAGCGCGTCGGGAGGTCCCCGCGTCTTGTTGAGACGGCTCCGCGAAACCATGGCGGAGCA
>Ga0063456_1001605_pt1 | contig 11737 bp, 14 predicted proteins | sample AraplaMF_Cvi_mMF_FD_56228 | JGI IMG/M metagenome (GOLD analysis project Ga0063456, IMG submission 56228) | Arabidopsis root microbial communities from the University of North Carolina, USA - plate scrape MF_Cvi_mMF version 2 (version 2) | ecosystem: Host-associated > Plants > Roots > Endosphere ... | reverse complement strand
AGCAGCCATGCAAGCATGGCGCCAAATCGCGCAACTTCAAGCCGCGTGAAACGGGGCCTCACTCCCAGTTCCAGTTTCCACGGCGTTAAGTTTACAGTGCCCCTGCAACATCTCGCGGTTCAGCGTCAGATCGACGACGATCCGTTTCAACCGGGCGTTCTCGTCTTCGAGCTGCTTCAGCTTCTTCATCTCCGGCGGCAACATGCCGGCATACTTCTGCTTCCAATTGAAGTAGGTCGCATGGCTGACGCCCGCCTTGCGGCAGATCTCGGCAACCGAGATACCTTCATCACCTTGCTTCAGAATGAACGCCTTCTGCGCGTCCGAAAATTGCGATGCCTTCATCGTCTTCGGTTCCTTTCCCAGCCAGGAAAATGCACCGGAAAACTCTAACCAAAAACGGTCCAGTTTGAAGGGTTCAGGTCAGCTGACGAACGGGCTGCTCCGATGGAGCCGGTATGTTTGTTGGCGCGGCAAAGTGCTTGTTGGCTGCTGAGTGTTGACTAGCTCAGGTAACTGTTGTAAATGGAGACAGAAATTATGCGTCATGAATGTACTAAACCGTCACGGGGCTCTTTATGCTGCATACATCCAATGGTCAATTTCCGGACGACATGATCTCGCACCCGTTCTCGTTGGGCGAGGTTGCGGAGATTCTCGGCGTGTCGGGCAGTTATCTGCGCCAGTCGTCCGTTGATGGACTGGGGCCAACACCGGAGCCAGGGACCGCAGGAAGACGCTCCTATACGCTTCGACAAATCAACGAACTCCGTGCTCATCTCGCGTCGGCCCGTCCGAAAGAGGCTTTGAAGTTTTGCCCGCAGAGGCTCGAGGGTGAATCGAGCCCGATACGGGAAGCGGGGCTCAAAAACCGATCGTTGTATGAGCTGTCAGGGGTAGCGGTAGGCCGATCGGCGTACGAGCAAGCGATCGAATCGCTGACTTCCACCAATGCGGAGGTAATGGACATCCTATCCAAGGTTTGGGGCCGTCCCCCGATCTATATGTCACAGGCTTCGTGCTCCAGGACTGCAGGTAAGGCGAACTCCCAATCCAGGGGACTTAGCAGATGAGCCCACGCACGCAGCGCATACGCTTCATGTTGTACGGACCGGCCGAGCTCTGCCGAGCTCTTGAAGGCGGCCCAACGCCATGGCGGAGGCGGCGGCTAGAAGCAGACATTTATAAGCTCGCACTCTGGGGCTGCCGCGCTATGGCGAGCTCGCGGCCGCGAAGACCGACATCTGCAGAATAACGTTTGGAGAGAAACCTGATGCGAATGCTGCTTTTAGAGACCCAGGCCTTCCACTCAACTCCACTTTCAAAGGAACATCGTCTTGACTGAATCCGATCGCTTTGTGTGGCAAAGACTTCGTCGCCATTTCAAGACCGATGAATTGGCAGTTCTCGTGAGCTCACGACGACAGTTTACCGCACATCTTCTGCCAGATCTTCAAACCATTATCGAGGACCAAGTCGCACATTGGTCCCCTGAGCTCTTGGGCTTCCATCAAGAGATCGAATTTTTCCCGATGAAGCTGTCAGACCTGACCATTTCCGAGGGAAAACGCGCCGTGCAGCTGACGCCCGTGCAGCATCAGGACATCGACATTGGCGAAGATGAGCCCTATGCTTCGATAAACAACGGGCTCTGGCTGATCATGATCGACGGCGACGTGCCTGCAGCAGTCATGTTGTCGAAGTTCCTTGCCCGGGGTGGTCCAAAGGTCCAGGTCGAAATAGCTCACCTGCCCAATGACGTGGGTCATGACTTCGCCGACGGCTTTCTGCGCACAATCCAGTCGCAGGGCAAGAGCTCCCGATATTATCGCAACAAGGCCGTCTCTTTCGAGTCAACTGACTTCGAAGGCACGAATGAAACAATGCGCGTGCATAAGCTCCCTGCTGTAAGCCGTGAAGACGTAGTGCTTTCAAAGGCGACTATGGCCCAGCTCGATACGCACATCTTCGATTTTGTTAAATGCCGGGAGGAGTTGAAGCGCCTTGGCCAGTCAGGACAGAAAGGGATCCTGCTCCACGGAGAGCCTGGCACCGGCAAGACCCATGTCGTCCACTATATCGCTGCCAACCTGCCCGGGCACAGTGTAGTTCTGGTCACGGCTGAGCAGATGCTGGATATGGAGGAACACTTTGCGCTGGCTCGTGTCCTGCAGCCATGCATCATGGTGTTTGAGGATGTGGATCTGGTTGCCCGTTCACGCGAAGATATTTCGGGCCAAAAGGCAGAAACCCGCCTGAACCGTCTGTTGAACGAGTTGGATGGTCATGGCGAAGATTCCAACATCGTCACCCTCCTGACCTCGAATCGGCCGAGATCGCTCGAGGAGGCACTCGCCACCCGATCGGGCCGTGTAGATGCGGCGATTGAGATTCCTCTCCCCGATGACGATTGCCGCGAGCGGTTGTTCAAGCAATACGGTCAAGCGCTGAACGTCCAGGACGGCGCTTTGGCCGAAGCCGTCCGCCGTTCAAAGGGTGCCAGCGCCGCATATGTCAAGGAAATTGTGCGCCGTCTCGCCCAACGGAGCATTATGAGAGGTGTCGCCCCACTCGTCTCACGCGAGGATGTTGAGGCGGTCTTCGCCGACGCTGAAGCAGAGGCCAGCTCCCTCAAGAGGAATGAGGAAACCGTAAGAAGACACATCGTAGAGCAAGGCGATGAAGACGACTGCGGTTCCTGCTGACGCTTGCAAGACGTCCAGCGCGTCATGCCGTACTTCCCCGCTGTTCGTGCGGTGGAGTATCTGGCGCCGACAATCGCCGCGTAGGACGTCTTCTAAATGCCGCCTTAAGTCATTGGCTGCCGGCAACGCTTGCCGGTCACCTTCCGCCCTTTCATCGCATAGAGAGTGAAGTGCCATCATGTCCAGACAATCCTTGCCGACGCTGCCGATGTGGCGCGTCGATCACATTGAGCCCTCGCCCGAGATGTTGGCGCTATGCGCTAGCGGTCCGATCCACCGCGTGCGCCTCCCGTCGGGGCACGAAGGCTGGTGGGTGACAGGCTACGACGAGGCTAAGGCGGTACTGTCCGACGCGGCGTTCCGGCCCTCGGGAATGCCGCCGGCGGCATTCACCCCGGCTACGGTGATTCTCGGTTCGCCGGGGTGGCTGGGCTCGCACGAGGGCAGCGAGCATGCCCGGTTACGCACAATCGTGGCGCCGGCCTTCAGCAAAAGCAGGGTGAAGCTGCTCGCGCAGCAGATCGAGGCGATCGCCGCGCAGTTGTTCGAGACGCTGGCGGCCCAGCCCCAGCCCGCCGACTTGCGACACTACCTCTCCTTTCCGCTTCCGGCCATGGTCATCAGCGCGCTGATGGGCGTGCCCTACGAGGATCACGCCTCTTTCGCCGAGCTGTCCGACGAAGTGATGACGCACCAGCATGAAAGTGGCCCGCGTAGCGCGGCGCTCCTGGCCTGGGAAGAATTGCGCAGCTACATTCGCGGCAAGATGCGAGGCAAGCGCCAGGATCCGGGCGACAACCTGCTGACGGATCTGCTCGCGGCGGTCGACCAGGGCAAGGCGACCGAGGAAGAGGCGATCGGCCTGGCCGCGGGCATACTAGTGGCGGGGCACGAGAGCACCGTCGCACAGATCGAATTCGGCCTGCTGGCCATGTTCCGCCATCCGCAACAGCGCGAACGCCTGGTCGGCGATCCATCCCTCGTGGACAAGGCAGTGGAGGAAATCCAGCGGATGTACCCGCCGGGCGCGGGCTGGGACGGCATCATGCGCTATCCGAGGACCGACGTGACCATCGCGGGCGTGCATATTCCCGCGGAGAGCAAGGTGCTGGTCGGCCTGCCGGCGACGTCGTTCGATCCACGCCATTTCGACGACCCGGAAATCTTCGACATCGGACGCGCCGAAAAACCACACCTGGCGTTCTCCTACGGGCCGCACTACTGCATCGGCGAGGCGCTGGCCAGGCTGGAACTCAAGGTGGTCTTCGGTTCGATCTTCCAGCGCTTCCCCACGCTGCGCCTAGCCGTGGCACCCGAAGAACTGAAGTTGCGCAAGGAAATCGTCACTGGCGGGTTTAATGAGTTGCCGGTGCTCTGGTGATGCGCGGACACCACCGGGAATCGCGATCTTTCCGAAATTTGCCGGCGCACCCGGCGGCGCCAGTCAGATCAGCCAGCCAAGAGGTAACCCAGATGGACGTGCAAGAAACCAAGGCAAGCGATCTGATCGCTCGGAGCACCAGATGTGACGCCATGAAAGATTTCGCCCTTCCTTTCACAGTCAAAGTCTACCTGGGCTCTATGGGGCTCTCAAACAGCGGATCCGACCAGCTCATTGGTTGGGCGAGCGACGTGCTCCACGGCAATGATGTTAAACGTACCGAAGCGGCCCAATCAATCGTAAGTTTCATCGACGAACTTGCAGCGAGCCGTCGGAAGCAATCGGCTGGCGATTTCACGACATACATCGTGCAGGCGCAGGTCCAGGGTCGTTCCCTGACAGATGAGGAAGTCCGGGGCATCGACGTACTCTTCTTGATTGCCGGACTCGACACGGTCGCTGCCGCGTTAGGCTTTGACCTAGCCTATCTCGCACGCAATTCGGAGGCCCAGGAATCGCTGCGGAGAGAGCCGACCCGGATCGCAACCGCAGTTGAAGAATTGTTGCGCGCCTCTTCAACCGTTCAGATTATCCGCGTGGCTACCAAAGATGTGGACTTTGAAGGAGTGTCCATGCGTAAGGGAGACTTCGTTTCCTGCGCAACGATGATTGCTAACCGCGACCCCGCAGAATTCATGTGCCCCGACACAATCGACTTGGCGCGACAGGACCACCGCTACATAGCGTTTGGCTATGGTCCTCATCTTTGCCTCGGGGCAAATCTTGCCCGGCGTGAGATTGCCGTAGGCATCCACGAATGGCTGACTCGGATCCCCACCTTTGGAATCAAAGAGGTATGTCGCCGATGATCCATGGGGGTCATGTACTCGGGCTCAAAAATTTAATTTTCACTGGTCCTAACAAACTCAGCGATCGTGGGAAAAACAATGGACGAAGCCAAAATCAGTGAGCTATTCGACCGCGAGGCAATCAGAGACTGCCTCTACCGGTATTGCCGCGGGATTGACCGGGGCGATGAGGCGGCGCTGCGCAGCGCGTACTGGCCGGATGCGCATGACAACCATGGGGGCTATTCTGGACCATCCGAGGGCTTTATCCGACTTGCGCTTGGCATCTTCAAGACCGAGCCGCGTAATGTTCATCAGATAGCGAATATACTGATTGAATTCTCCAGCCCGTCAGAGGCCACGGTCGAGAGCTATTTCACGGCGCTTCAACGTGGACCGGACCCAGGCGGTGAGATACGGCAGGTGCTCCTGTGCGGCCGCTACGGCGATCTGTTCCACAAGCGGGAAGGGGAGTGGCGCATCATAGCCCGAACAGTGATTTACGATTGGATTGAGCAGCAGATCCCACCCGAACTGCCTGAAAGCGAAAGGTTCGCATCACGGCGGCCAATTGGAGCGCCGCATCCGAATGATCCGATTTATGCGCTTCTCAAAGCCACCAGCCCGAGATGTGGACCAACATCGGAGGCGAAAGACCATGATTGATCTGCAACATCCACCATTTCCTCCCCCTGGAGTCTGCTTGGTGACGATGCGCATAAATGTTTGTCTCTTGATCTTCATATCTGCGCCGCCGACGTGCTCATCCAGCAAGGGCCCGGTATTGGCGGAGCGATTACGAGAGTACAAAGAGATCTCGTGTCAACGTTTTCCTGAGAGAACGGCCCCAGCGTTGCTTCACTTGTGCAGACGCGTTCCTAAAGAAAGGGTCGGAATGCGGCTATGCCTCAAGAAAAAGCCGACGTTGCATTCCCGGGCTCCTGCAGCGAGGCCCGACACTCAGCGTGCGGAGGAGATCTCATGAAACAGCAGCAAGGGCGCGTCGTCGTGATCACGGGTGCTGCAGGCGGGATTGGCCGCGCGTTGGTCGATCTTTTTGCCACAGGCGGGGACAATATCGTCGCCGTAGATCTCCCTGACAGTGGCGTGCTCGAGATGGCACGCCATCTCGGGTATCCGCATCTCTGTCTCGAGTGCGACGTCTCGCGCGAGGAAGACATCCTGTCGCTATACAGTCGTATCGAAGAACGGTTTTTGCATATTGATGTGCTTGTCAACAATGCGGCGGTGGGGCCTGACCTGGTGGCGACATCGAACACCCATGTCGAAGATTTTCAACTCGCCCTTCGGGTAAACCTCGTTGGACCTAATATCATGGCGCGCGAGACAGCGCGACGAATGAAGCCTGGCGGCGTGATCGCAAACGTCGCCTCGGTCGCTGGATTACTAGCCAACCCTCATCGCAACGCATATGCCGCATCAAAAGCGGGCTTGATCGCGATCACAAAAGTGTTGGCATGCGAATGGGCTCCACGCGGCATCCGCGTGTGCGCCGTAGCGCCCGGCTACGTGCGCACGCCGATGATTGCGGAGTTAGAACGCGCAGGCAAAATCCGTTCTGCTCAAGTCAGGAGCCGCATACCAATGGGGCGCATGGCTCGGCCTGACGAGGTCGCTCGGGCAGTTCGTTTTATGGTCAGTGTGCAGGCAGCGTACATTACCGGATCAACGCTGGTCGTGGATGGCGGTTTGATGTCATTCAACCAGCCCGGCGAAGCGCATCCAACGGTGGACAACTCACGCGATGCAGAGCCCCCAAGACGCGTTGAAGGCACCCATGCGCGAATCGCGGTCGTCTTGGGTGGTGCGAAAGGGATAGGCGCTGCTGTAGTTCGCCGGTTTGCCGAACGAGGCGACACTGTCGTGATCGCCGACAAAAACGGCGAGGCAGCGGCAGATTTGGCGAGTTCGCTTGGTGACAAGCATCTGGCAATATCGGCAGACGCCACCCGAGAGAGCGAGGTCGTCGCACTGTTTGACGAACTGCGGCAGTGCTACGGCCATATTGACATTCTCGTCAACTGCACTGCACCAAAGGTCGCGTTTGTCCTGTCCGTAGAAGACGTTTCGCAAGTTTTTGAACAGGGGCTGAGTGTCAATCTCACCGGCGCCTTCACCTGCGCCCGCGAGGCCATCAAGGTGATGCGACCTGGTAGCGTGATCCTCAACCTCGGAGCCTGCGCGGATCTTCTACGCCCCGCTTCTCGCCATACCGCCGACGCATACAACGCGGCAATAGAAATGCTCACGAGGTGCATGGCGGCAGAACTAGGACCATTTGGCGTAAGGACAGCCACAATCGTTCCAGGCCATATCCGCACACTTGGCGTCACCCACTGGTCGAAATTCATGTCGAGGTGGGTCGCGCGGCAGATCCCGATGGGCAGGCTTGGAGAACCGGAAGAAGTGGCCGACGCTGCCTGCTTCCTGGCTTCGGCTGACGCTTCCTACATCACCGGCTCGATCCTCAATGTGGATGGCGGGTTGACTTCAAACTTCGGGCCGAGGTGCGTCAGAAAATCTAATCTGACTGGCAATCGCCTATGTGATGACGATCGCACGAAGCTGAGGATTCCAGGGACTTAAGTCCGGCACACTCGGGCGCAAAGTGCATGCTGCGGCATTTTTCGGTGGAACGTTTCCCTGAATGCGCAGACACGTTCTGCGGTTCAAGGCGAATGGCAGAGGCAGCTTCTCGCGAGATGGCCGCTTACCCGATCATCGAAAGCTGGATTGGTTAAGGCTTTACAACCTGCGTCCCACGTCGGGTCTGTCCGATAGCGAACAAGGAGACTGCATGGAGTTCGCGACATTCATTCTGGCCACCCAGCGCGGCTATCACCAAACGTCGGACAGCGTCATTCACGACGCCATTGAACAAACCGTCCTTTCTGAGCAGGCAGGCTTCGATACCGTTTGGTTCGCCGAACATCACTTTAACAACTACAGCCTGGTCCCGTCGCCGCTGATGATGGTCGCTCATTGCGCCGGCGTTACAAAAAGAATTCGTCTTGGAACCGCTGTCTGCGTCCTGCCGCTTTATCAGCCGCAGCGCTTGCTCGCCGAAATCGGTTTTGCCGATGTAGTTTCGAACGGCCGCCTCGAGCTCGGTGTTGGCTCAGGGTATCAGCAGTTCGAATTCGAGCGCTTCGGCGTCAACATTGATAACGCGCCAGCCGTGTTTTCGGAATACCTTGATATTGTGCTCAAAGGTCTCCGTCAGAATATCTTCTCGCACAGCGGCCACTTTATGCAGATCCCTCCAACTGCGATCTCGGTCCGAACTATTCAAAAGCCCTCGCCGCCGATCTGGATCGCAACCGGGTCTCCGAGCAGTATGCGGCGGGCTTATCGTGAGAGACATAATCTCCTCGTAACCGCGCTACACAACGGATTGGAGACTTTGGGTGCTTTGCGAGGAATGATCCAGGAGGCAGCAGCTGCCGAGTTCAGGAGCCCTGGCGACGCGAAGATATCATTGCTGCGCTGCTGTTACGCGAGCGCTGACGGAGCGGAGATCAACCGCTATCTCGACAACGCACGTTTCCAGCGCCAGCTATCCGAAGCGCTTCATCAGCGTCGTCAGCAGAGCCACGATGGCTATATGCTGCAGGCAACGCCGACGCAGCAGGATATGTCTCTCGAGACTATGCGGGAGAACCTGCCGATCGGTAGCATAAATCAAGTCATTGACCGCCTCCTGCAGGAAATCGAAATTCTGAAGCCCGACCAGATTGCAATTCAGACCCAACTGGGAGACCTCGACCAGACTACGATGCTGCGCCAGATAGAGCTCTGGGGAGATAAGATCATTCCAGCAGTCAATAAGTCCCTCAGTCGGTAGCGTCGCCTTAACTTGCGTCGGGCACCGTCGTCGACCGGCTGGCTGGCTGGCTGGCTGGCAACGGTATCGGCTGTGTCAACGGCGGAGTAAAAACCGGCCAGGGGGCGGAGCAAAACCAGGCCAGTGGTGGGGCGCGCATGAGACCTCCGGGAGGGCGTAGCCCAAGCGGGGGTCTCATGCGCGCGGCGATTTTTTGAGAGGGTCTCAGCCGGGCTTGCGGGCTCGACTTTGAGCGAGACGATAGCTGTCGCCGTTCATCTCGAGGATGTTGACGTGGTGGGTGATGCGATCGAGAAGAGCGCCAGTGAGACGCTCGGATCCCAAGGTCTCCGTCCATTCGTCAAACGGAAGATTGCTGGTGATCAGGGTGGCACCGCGTTCGTAGCGTTGCGAGATCAGCTCGAACAGTAACTCCGCGCCGGTTTTGGAGAGCGGCACGAAGCCCAGTTCATCGATGATGAAGAGCTGGTAGGCGGCCATCTGCTTCTGGAAACGGAGCAGACGCCTTTCGTCGCGCGCCTCCATCATCTCGCTGACCAGCGCGGCGGCGGTCGTGAACCCTACCGAGAGGCCCTTCTGGCATGCGGCCAGGCCGAGGCCGAGTGCAACATGGGTCTTGCCTGTACCGCTTGGACCGAGCGCAATGACATTCTCGCGACGCTCGATCCATTCGCATCGCGCCAGTTCCAGCACCTGCATCTTGTTGAGCTTGGGGATGGCGGCGAAGTCGAAGCTGTCGAGTCTCTTGACGACAGGGAACCTGGCCGCCTTGATGCGGCGCTCGACCTTGCGGCGATCCCGTTCGATCATCTCCCGTTCGGAAAGCCGGGTGAGGTATCCGACATGATCGACGCCCTCGGTGGCACATAGCTGTGCTAGCTTTTGATACTCGCGCTGGAAGGTCGAAAGTTTGAGGATTTTGAGATAATGGGACAGCAGGATCTCCGGGACTTCGGTTCTCATGCCGCTTCTCCCGCATCCGACGACAAGAGGCGCATGTACGCTTTCGTCGAAGTCGTCTCGACCGTCGCCCTCGGCAGGTAGGGATAAATAGACAGGTCCAGTCTCGGTGGTCGGCGCTCCACCCGGCACAGGGTCAGACGCTTGACGGCGTCGAAGCCGATCGCGCCGAGATGCAGAGCTTGCTTCACAGCCGCATGCAGGTCTGCAAGCTGGAAGCTTTCCAGCAAGCGCAGAACTTGCACATACTCACGCCGGCCATGCTTTGCCATGGGCCCTTCCATCAGGCGGCGCAGCTTGGCGAATTCCTCTGGCAAATCCCAGCCCTAGCCCGAATCTCTCAAAGTAAGGGGTACATCGGGGCTGCGAATCTGAGAAACTGCTTTTGCTACAAAGGCTTACCAGATTCGTTAAGGAGGCCCCGATGCAAACAGACTGTATCTCCGCGCAGTTGGAATTTAAAGGCTTCGACGGCCACAAAGTTATCGCTGGTTTCGACGGCGGCGCGATCACCTCGGATGCCGGTGCGCTGCTGCTTCGTCACGTCGATGCGGCCATCGGGCTGTTCGACCGGGTGGCCGCCTGCTTCGTTGATGGCCGCGATCGCAAGTGCACGGTCCACAGCACGCGCACGCTGGTCGGGCAGCGCATTGCGGCGATCGCGCTGGGCTACGAGGATGTCGATGATCACGACACGCTGCGCCACGACCCGGTGCTTGCGCTGCTGTCGGAGCGGCTGACGCCGAAGCGGCAAGACTGTGCAGTCCTTGCCGGCAAATCCACCTTGAACCGACTGGAGCACGGCCGCCCCGGCGCGCCGACGCGCTATCACAAGATCGCCTATGACGCCGGGGCTCTGGAAGCGCTGTTCGTAGAGCTGTTCCTGGACGCACACGACAGGCCGCCAGAGGAGATCGTGCTCGACCTCGACGCCACCGATGATCCGCTGCATGGCAATCAGGAAGGACGGTTCTTCCACGGCTATTATGACGGCTATTGCTATCTGCCGCTCTACATCTTCTGCGGCCGGCACCTGCTTTCGGCCAAGCTGCGACGCTCCAATATCGACGCCAGCGCCGGCGCGGTCGAGGAGGTCGGGCGGATCGTCAAGCAGATCCGCGCGCGCTGGCCCAACGTCCGCATCATCCTGCGGGCCGATTCCGGCTTTGCCCGCGACGAACTGATGGACTGGTGCGAGGCAAACGGCGTCGACTATGTCTTTGGCCTTGCCCGCAACAAGCGGTTGGAAAAGAAGATCGCCGAGGCCCTGGAGGAAGCGAGCCTTGCGGCCAAGGCAAGCGGCCAGGCTGCCCGCGTCTTCCGCGACTTCCTGTGGTCGACGAAGGGCAGCTGGTCATGCCGGCGGCGGGTCGTCGCCAAGGCCGAATGGACGATGGCGGCCCCCAATCCGCGCTTCGTCGTCACTTCGCTGGAACCGGAGTGCTGGGCGGCACAACCGCTTTACGAGGAACTTTACTGCGCGCGCGGCGACATGGAGAACCGCATCAAGGAATGCCAGCTCGATCTCTATGCCGACCGCACCAGCGCCCACACCATGCGCGCCAATCAGTTGCGGCTCTGGTTTGCATCCTTGGCCTATGTGCTGATCTGTGCGCTACGCCGCCTCGGCCTCACCGGTAGCCGCCTTGCCGATGCCACCTGCGGCACGATCCGATTGAAGCTGTTGAAGATCGGCGCGCAGGTCCGCGTCTCAGTCCGCCGCATCAAGGTGGCGATGGCTTCGGCCTGCCCCTATGCCGAGGAGTTTGCTCTGGCTCACGCCCGAATATGCGCCGCGGCCCGATGATGCCGCAGGACCTCAACCCTTACCGCCAACAACACAGGATACATCGCCGGCTCAGACAAAACGCCCCACATCGCGGCGACGGCCGCCCGCGTCTTCGGCGGCGAGCCCGGCCCCGACCGCCGCCAACAGCCCAACGTCAACCAAAGCCACAGGCGCTGTGAGAGATGCGGG
>Ga0063456_1001599_pt1 | contig 11757 bp, 14 predicted proteins | sample AraplaMF_Cvi_mMF_FD_56228 | JGI IMG/M metagenome (GOLD analysis project Ga0063456, IMG submission 56228) | Arabidopsis root microbial communities from the University of North Carolina, USA - plate scrape MF_Cvi_mMF version 2 (version 2) | ecosystem: Host-associated > Plants > Roots > Endosphere ... | reverse complement strand
AAGCCTTCGCCAGTGCAAGCACGGCCTTTCGTTCGGACGTGCGCAATGCTTCATCCTCAACCACGCCGCGTTTGCTCAGTTCATGCAGGAAGGCCAGCCGCTGCGTAGTGTGGGTGACGCGATGCATTTCCGTGATGATCTGCTCAGCGGCCTGCAGCTCGATGGCCAGCGACGCGATGAGCGCTTCCGTGGGCGTCGGCAGGACGGGGACTTGTGTATGATTTTTGAAAGCGTTCATATTGATCGTTCGTTGCGGTTATCCGGTCACCAGCAGCACCAGGAAGGCACTGCAGGTGGCGATGATGAGGAACATGGCTGCGTCGAGCAGGCGAGTCATAGTTGGGCACCTTGGCGCTTCGTGGGGAATGGCCAGGCGGCGGTCGGGCCGGGGGCGCTCGGATCGGCGTTGGGTGGCGTCCATGTCGCAGTGGCTGCCGTCAACGGTGCAGACGTCTGCACTTGGGCTGCGCGGTTCTTGCGGACCTTAATCACAGGGCCGGCCGGTTCGGTGTGCACGACTTCAGTCTTAACTTTTAGCTTCAGCTTGGCGCGAGCCGGTGCAGCTGTCGGAGCAATTGCCTCAAATCCGTTCAGCCCGGTGTCCTTAACTTCTTCGACGCTGTCCGACTGCTCAGGGGTGACTTTCTTTTGCCAGCCTTCGGTGCTGTGGAAGTAACCCAGGCTGTTCGCTGCGACCTCCACGTTCGACAGGTGGTGCGGTGCCTTGTCGATGATGTGCGCCGCCACCGCACTCAGGTGCTCAACGTTTTCTGTGATGGCATTGCGCACATCAACGGCATCTTCCAGCGCATCAATGTCGATGCCAGCAAGTGCAAGGTCAACCGGCATAACTTCGATGCCCTCGGCATCGGCCATGGTTTGTACAGCGAGGTAGGAGGGCGCCGGGGCGTCGTCCAGATCCCAGATGCCTACGCCAAGGTTCTCGCCCACGATCAAGTCCATCATCAGCAGCTGAATCGTTGGATAGTCAGCTTGGTCGATGTAGGCGCAAACCGATTCATCGTCCCGCTCGAAGTCATACAGATCGCCGATCAGATCGTCGGGGAGGCTGCAGGAGATATTGCAGTCGCGGACCATCGCCTTGGCCAGTTCGCGCAGCATTGGAGTGTTCAAGCCGCCAACGGTGCTGATGTGTGCGCGCAGCTTGCGGTAGCGAGTGACGCGCTCCAGCGTCATGGCGTCTGCGCGGCGCTGCTTGTCCTCGCGTTCCTTTTGTTGCGCAAGTGCGGCTTCCTGGGCTTTGTTCAGTTTGGCCTGAGGGGCCGGGTTCTCGGCCTCTTTCGCCAAGCGCTTCTCGCGTGCAGATTTGGTTTCGCAAGCGCCTTTCTTCTCCAGCGCCTTCTGGACATCTGATCGCTTGTACACGGCCTCAAGTTCGCCATCGTCGTCCTTCAGATACTTGACCGGAGTCGGGCGCTCTTCAGCTGCCAGGTGTTCATACACGCTGCCGCTCATGCCTGTGCCTGGTGCCACGCGCTCAAATGTGCTGAGATGAGTCGCGCCGATGACCAGATCGCCGGCGCCAGTCCAGGCCGGGCGACGTGCTACTGCGGCGGCTTCGCCTTCCAACACTGGGGTACCCCGCTTCGATGCAATCAGTTCGATGCGCTGATAGTGCGCCGCCTTCTTCTCGGCGAAACATGCCGTATCAGTGCAGACGTCTGCACTTTTCGCGTCCTTGAAAATTTCAGACTGGTTGCCGGTGCGTTTGGGGCACTTGAGGCAATTGCCGGCGTCGGCAACGAGTTTGCCGTCCGTGATATCGAATGGGGCGCTCTCCAGTTCAAGTGTGTAGCAGCGCGAGATGTGCGCTACTGCTTGACGGTAGGACATCGGCTCGCCATTGAACTGTGGCTTCAGAATTTCTGCCAATGCTTGCTGCTGCAGGCCAGGTACTGGAATGCGGGCAATCAGCAGCGCAGTGGACGCAGGGATAGCGTTGTCCAGGAACGACTCGCGCACGCTGAGCGACAGGGCGCACAGCTTGATTCGGGCATAGATGTATGCCCGGCTTTTCTTGACGCGTTCGGCCAGTTGGTCGGCAGAGTAGCCGTGCTTAAGCATCATGCGCTCGTATCCCTCCGCTTCCTCCAGTGGATGCGGATCTTCTCGCTGCAAGTTTTCAAGGATCTGCAGTTCGTCGGCCTCCTGGTCGGTCATGGGACGGCAGGTGGCAGGGATATGGTTGATTGGCGCCATCACCGAAGAGCGCCAGCGGCGCTCGCCGGCGATGACCTCCCATCGCGGCGTGCCATCCTCGGCTGCTGGAAGAGGGCGGATCAGGATCGGCTGTGCGACGCCCTTTTCGCGGATCGATGCGGCAAGCTGTTGCAGGCCGTCTTCGCTGAAGCGCTTGCGGTTGCCTGGAGAGTTGACCAGGTGCGTCACGTTAAAGTGGCCGAAGCTACTGCCGTCTTCCATCTTCAATTCGTTGAGTACGGCTGGTAAGCCATTGGGCACCAACTGCGGCGCCGGGATAAGGGTGAGTTCAGTTGCCATAGAGGTTCCAGGGTTAATTGCGGTCGTTCGCCGCGAGGGATTTGAAATCGGTGGTGTTGGCGGATCGGGCAGGGTACTTACGAGCGACGGCTCGTATCGCAACGCGAAGCGAGGGATCGTCCAGCGCTTGATCCAGTGAACACTTGATCTTCAGGGCGCGATGAGCAGCTGCGAGGGCGATGCGGCTTAGCGCGGTTTGCGTGACCGTGACGCCGCAGGCATCGTCGCCGTGCTGTTCCATCGCGCGCTCTGCGGCTGCACTCGCAGTTGATGCGCGAGTGCAGAACGTGGTCACGCCGCTAAGGGTACGCACGGTGACATTGAATTGATGGAGTAGGTGGCCGTGTACGACCAGTGCCTGGCGCAGATCGTCAGCGGTATCGCCGCGCATGCCGGCGAAGCCCGCTTGCGAGAGCAGAGAGGTTGCATTGTTCGCCGCATCCAGCACGCTGGTCATGCTGGCCAGTAATTTCTCGGCGTGATCCAGCAGCGAGCCATCGAGCGAGGGCAGGGTAATGGCGCTCATTCCGCCACCTTGTTAACTGTCGCCGACAAAGCATGTGCAGACGTCTGCACAATCCTTTGAATTTGCGGAGCTAAGTTGCGGGCCTTTATATAGTCGTGCCCTTTGAGGCCAGCGAACGCGTCAACGTCACTGGAATGTGACCGCTCAGCAACGGCCAGGTGCTGAGCATAGATGGAGCGTCCCTCAGCCACCCCGGCGAAAAATGCGTCTGCTTCTGCGCTGCCGGGGTTGTGCGGGCATGTCAACGGTTTGCCGACTAGTTGTTGGCGCAGGAGGGCGCGCACTCCGTCCAAATACTCGGGGCTTCGCTCTAGCCTGCGTAGCGATGGCGAGAATGCCTGCTGCAGCAAGCGGTTGATCAGATCGGCAGGAGGTGGGGGCGCGGGAATGCCGGCTGGCAGGAAAGGTGTGTTCAACTGTTTCTCCATCGTAGTTAACCTTCGATAGAGAAACTTTACCTAAAAGATAAATATGCCGCAAGGATTATTTATCAAAAAGGTTAAAATGCAGGGCGAGCGGAAGCGTTGTATTTATCCCAAAAGTTGAATTGCTAGATTAGGGTTTGGAAGGGACGGAGTCGTCGCAGAGCTCAAGCCAGCGATAGTCCATTGCTGCCGCGTCTGTTCCTTCGATTTTGGTCATCGCTTCGGTAACGATGAAGCGCTTAAACCCAGGATAGCCGCCATAGGCGTTCTTCGCATTCACGAAGCCGCAAACTGCTTTGGTGCTTGGAGAGATTCCAACGTCGCGAAAGCGCGCTGACTCGGGATCATTCAGTATTGCGACGACTTTTCGTTGTGCGGCGTCGATTACTGCCAGCGTGGGTGACGACTTGGGCTTTGATGTGGCCGCTCCGGCCAATAGAGTAACGGAAGCCAGGAGCAGAGTGGAAATAGCAGCGCGCATAACGATCTTAAAAATTGTCACCCTCTCGACGAACAACCCGTCCGACGATGATGCAGCGATTTCCCTGGCATGCGCGGCGGAAGTATTTGCGTTGATCTGGATTGTCAGACATCAGCCACCATTGACCTGCATCGCGAGAAAGTCGCTTTACAACAGCCTCACCTTCGTAATTGACCGCGTAAACCCCATTATCAACAGGTCTTTTGTCGGCGAGATTAATTACAACGGTGTCGTCTTCGTAAAAGGTCGGTTCCATGCTTTCGCCGCGAACCTGTATGGCGATGAGATTTTTCGGATCGAAGCCTTTACGTTCGATCCAGCTGCGGGCAATACCCAGCGTGCCTCCATCTCGAAGGTCGGGCTCCGTTTCGATCCCGGTCACGCCTGCTTGGAGCTTTAGTGTCACTTTTGGAACTTGAACGTGGTGTGGCGAATCGTCTTCCGCGACAGTAACGGCTCGCGCTCCTGCGAAAGCAGAAGTGATAGTTGCTGCACTGTCGAGTATCGCATCTTGGCCCATTGGCGGTGTGTCCAGGGCGCCTTCATTCAAGTCGAACGCCAGTTCGATTCGCGAAGCGACGATATTGCCGATATTTTTCGTTGGATTTTTGCCAATGATTTGACTGACTTGGGAATTCTCCATTCCGGTTCTGCGGGCGAACTCCGTCAACCCGCCAGCATCTGCCGCAAGTCTGCGCGCGTTTTCGCGCCTAACGTCTTCTCTCTTCATTGGTGTCATAAAACGGATGATCAATGTTTTTAGCCAAAAGATAAATGACCAAAAAGATAAATAATCCTTGATGTAGGTTTATCTTTTAGGTAAAGTTTGCCCATGGACATGAAAACCTACCTTAGACAAGCAACGCAGGACGAGCGTAAGGCGCTTGCTATCGCTGTCGGCTCATCTGTGGGCTACCTCTACTTAATTGGAGGCGGTCATCGGCGGCCGGGGCCAAAACTTTGCAGGGCGCTCGCTGTTGCTGAACCGAAATTGACCCTTCATGAACTTCGGCCGGACATTTGGATGCCGCCCGCCAGTCTCAAGCGCAGCACCGATGCCGTGGAAAGGGAGCGTGGTCACGGCGGAAGGCAACTGCCTTCTCCGACTCAGGTTTTCGATACGGTGCCTGATCGTGGTGTTGTAGTGGGCAGATTCCTTAGTGATGACGAGCATTGAGTTGGCGGTGCTTTCTGACATGAACATGGAGTCAGTTTGCCGTATCAGGTTGTTATTTACATCATTTTATTTTTAGGTTAGCGCATGAACGTTTTTGATGCTTTCTACCAAACAGTGCATGGAACTCCTGGGGGATGCGAGGCGCTTGCTCCGCGTATGGGACTGTCTGCGGCAATCCTGCGCAATAAGGCCAATGTCAACTCACTCAGTAACAAGCCCACGTTAGAGGATGTGGATCGCGCAATGGGTCTCACCGGAGATATGAGCGTTTTACATGCGCTCGCTGCAAATCACAGCCATGTATGCGTTCGGGTTGATGCAGATGCGGTCTCCTCTGACTTGGCTGTATTAGAACTCGTGACGCAGGTTTGGACCAGCAATGGCGACGTTGGAACAGAAGTCAACCGCACGTTGGCGGATGGTCGTGTGGACCGAGAGGAAATCGAGCGCGTGAGGGCTGCCATTTATCGAACGAATCAAGCCATGCAGCAGCTGGCGGCACGCTTGGAAGAAATGGCCGAGAAGTAACCAAACACGAAGCAATATTGAAGCATTCGAATCCGCCTACTCGGTGGACTTTCCCAAACTACATATGAGATGCGCAATCCGCGCATCAAGGATCACACATGGCTAAGCATAACCTACCGCGCCGCGGCACCGTGCCGGCGAATACGCTGATTACGCTGTTTGCGGCGCGCATTGCAGTCCTCCCGGCGACCCTCGCGGCACGCGTCGGCTGGACTCGCGGCCGCGTCCAATTCGAAGAGGAAGTAATTGGTGCGCTGTGCGGCGCCGGCCTGGCTCGTATCTGCACGAAGGGTGTGGAGATCACCAAGGAGGGCGAGCGCTTCGTCCAGTCAGATCAGCCTGCTGCGCCAAAATATCAGGGCGTGCCGGCCGCACCGCGCACAGCCATCGTGAATCGCCCACTGCGTAGCCGTAGCGCGATGGTGCTGCGCCCTGGTGCGCTGGACTACCGCGAAATCCCTTCGCGCATGGGGGATGTGTATGTGCCATTCGGAGAGAAGGCAGCTGCGTGACGCTGGACGATTTTTCCTTAGTCGGGCGCGTAGCGCTCGACTCTATTCATACACTCCTTCAGGAGTGGTTCCCGAACGGCGTAAAGGAGGGGAGCGAGTATTGCGTTGGTTCGCGAGCTGGCGAAGCAGGGCAGTCTTTGCGCGTGCGCCTTACAGGGGACAAGGCCGGGGTTTGGTCAGATTTTTCCGACGGCGCAGCCGGCGGCGATCTAATCTCGCTTTATGCCTTTATCCACGACTTGAAGCCTGGTCAAGCGTGCAAAGCGCTCGCCGAGCGGCTCTCCATCACCCTTTCCGATACCGGTACGCATAAAGGTAAGCCGAAGGCACCTATTAAGCTGGTGCAACCACGACCTAATCACGCGCCTGCGCAAGCGGACAAAGGGGTAGAAGCACCTGCCGAGGAAAAAAAACGCACGCCGTGGACCCCTATCTTGCCTGTGCCGGACTCTGCTGGCCCGTACCCTAAGGCACACGTCGTACGTGGTCGTCCGGAAGCCAGTTGGGAATACCGCGACGCTGAAGGGAGGCTGCTTGGTGTAGTCTTCCGCTTCATCCGTTCCGACGGCAAAGGCAAGGAAGTGCTGCCATGCGTGTACGCAAAGCGAGCTGATACCGGTGCGTCCGAATGGCGATGGCTTGCGTTTCCTGAGCCTCGCCCGCTGTATCAGCGCGGCCCGCAGCGTATGGACGTGCCGGTGCTTGTTGTTGAGGGTGAGAAGTGTGTGGACCGCGCCGTGTCGATGCCTACGGTTCATGACGCATTCGAAGTGGTTTCCTGGTCGGGTGGCAGCAAGGCGGTGAAGAAGGCGGATTGGTCAGCCATTTGCAATCGTGATGTGATTCTGTGGCCGGACGCGGATGCGAAACGGTACAAGGAGGGGCACGAGCATGCAGGCCAGCTCATACCAGAGCACGAGCAGCCAGGTGTGAGTGCGATGATTAAGATCGCTGAAATCCTGGGTGCGCAGGGCTGCAACGTGTTCATGGTGGACATTCCTGCGCCAGGCGAGTTGCCAGATGGCTGGGACATCGCTGACCTGATCGACGGCGGGGCAACCGAGGAGGAGGTCATTGCCTGGACTACGAAGCTGCGCCCTGCATTGGCATCTGCTCAAGAGGCACAGCAGCTTCCGAACCAGCCCACAGCCGATGCTGTGCCGGCGTGGGTGAGAGAGCAGATGGCGGACCAATTCGATTCCGCTTCTACCCCTTTACCGGCTGGCGCAGGCGATGAGCTACATGGCTCCTTGCGGGACAACCTGATCGCGACTGCAAACGGTGGTGTGAAGGGGTGTCGAGAGAACGTGTACTTGGTCATGCAGCATGACAAGGAGCTGCGTGGCCTCGTCGCCCTAGATCTTTTTTCCGGACTGCAAGTCAAGCGGCGCAAGGCGCCGTGGCCAACCACGCCTGGCGAGTGGACGGAGTCGGACGACTTCCGCCTCGGCATGTACGTGGCGAAAAAGTATGGACTGGTCGTCGCGGCGATGGGTGACATCGAACGTGGCGTTGCTCAGGCCGCCCGAGAGTTCGCCTTCGATCCAGTTGTGGACTATCTGGACCACTGCGCGGCATCGTGGGATGGCCAGCAGCGCGTCGCGACAGCGTTGACGCGTTACTGGAGCGCCGACGACTCCGAGTACATGCGTCTCGTATCGACCATGTTCTTTATCGGCATCGTCATGCGCGGCTACAAGCCGGGCGTGAAAAATGACCACGCTCCGGTATTTGAGGGCGGGCAAGGTCAAGGTAAGTCCACGGCATTGAAAGTGTTGGGTGGTGACTGGTTCGCGGACACGCCGTTCAGGATGGGGGAGAAGGACGGCTATCTGTCGATCCAGGGTGTCCTACTGTACGAGGTGGCCGAACTGGAGCAATTCAACCGCTCTGAAGTCACTGCTATTAAAGCGTTTATGTCCAGCACGGTGGATCGTTTCCGGGAGCCGTACGGTCGCCGTATGAAGAGTGTCCCGCGTCGGTGCGCCTTCGCAGCGACGACCAACGAGGATGCATATTTCAAGGACTCGACGGGCAATAGGCGGTTCTGGCCAGTTAACACGGGCAAGATCGACATCGAGGCTCTGAAGGCGGATCGGGACCACCTGTTCGGTGAGGCCATTGCGCTGATGAAGACTGGCGTGCAATGGTGGCCAACATTTGATCAGCAGCGCCGCCTGATCGATCCGATGCAGGATGACCGGGAAATTCCTGATCCGTGGCGCGGCCGCCTTTACGAGTATGTGGAGGGGAAAGACTCGGACGGGAAGCCAACACTTTCGGGGAAGCTCAAGAGCGTCACGGCACGGGAGCTGCTCACCAAGGCGCTCCATTTCGAGATGTCCAAGCTCGGGCCGGCCAGGGCGGAGACCATGCGCGTGGGCGCGATCATGCGCAAGTTCGGCTGGATCAAGAAGCGAGAGACGGGTGGTGCGCGCGAGTGGTATTACGAGCGTCCTGCTGCGGAAGCGGAGCAAGGGGTGGACAGCCATGGAGACGCGCAATGAGCGTCGGCCAGATCAATCAGAAGCGCGGCGCAATGCCTGCGCCTCACCAGGGATCGTGTGCGGAATATCCGCGTGCGGAAAAGGTGATGGCGTTGGCCTTTGAAGCCAGTCCATTCGCCTATCTTGGGCAATCCGTCCAACCTGCATATTCTGAGGTTAGACGGCCGAAACCCGCATGGATAAAGGCTTCGTCCAACCGTCCAACCTCGCCAACCAAGCCGCGCACGCATATGCGCGTCACGCGTATACGTGCGCGACGGACAGCTATGACTCGGTGTGCATTTGCAAACATTGAAAATGAGTCAGACGGGTTAGGAGGTTAGACAGACATAGCATTGATGCGGGTTGTAGCCGTCTAACCTAAAAGGCCAACCTTCTTGAGGTTAGACGGAATGAGAACGAGGTAAGGGCGGCGGAAAATGAGAAAGGTAGCGAATGGGCGTGGAGATTGAGGTGGGTGGGATGAAGTTTTCCGAGGTTGAGGCTGAATTGAACGTGGCGCCGCGTCCGCGCACTGAGGCCGGCGGGTGTGCATCGCGGCAGCAGGAGCAGTTCCTGGCGCGCATGGAGAACTGGCGCAAGGTGGTGCATGGCAAGGCGTCCGCCGGTGGCGCGTCGCAGTATTGCGCTGGCTGGGCGAAGCTGTACGTCCAGTTGCGTACGTCGGAAGCTGCGCCGGCCAGCGACGTGATGGATGAGCGGATCAAACCCTTGAGCCCGCTGGTCTCAGCCGATGAACTGGACGGCTGGCTGGTGGAGGCGGCATGGCGCACCCTCGGCGACAACAACGCGCGGCAGGCGCTGAAGTGCCTCTACATTCAGCGCTGGCCGGTGTCGCAACTGCGTCGCTTCCTCAAGGGCGTGCGCGGTCCACACGTCGAACTGGTGGTGTCGAAAGCCGAGCGCGACATCAAGGCGATCCTGGCGAAAGTAGGTAGCGTTGACGCGATTCATTCCGCTGCTGTCGAAAAATAGATCTTGATTATTGTTTTTGAACGCCGCTAACATTCGCCCTACAACTTGTCTGCCGGGATGCCCCGAGCCTTTAGCCGATCAGGCGTCTCCTTCGTGGAGGCGCGCGCTCGGCTAAAGCGCAACAAGTAGAAGGCCCGCCACTGCGCGGGCCTTTTCTTTTGGCGTACGCCTTTCACCGAAAGACATCATGTTCAAACTGACCTCCTCGAATGAACTGGGTAGCCAGATCGCGCGCCTTCTCGGCCTGCCTGATCACCTGCTCTCGTTCACTGTGAAGTTCGTGGCCGGCGCACCGGTCGTGGTGGAGTGCGAGTCATACGCCTCCATTCCCAACTCCGCGGAGTGGACTCGCGTGCTGGGTCAGTATCACCTCGTCAAAGGCGAAGCGGACATCGCTGAGACGGGCTTCGATGCCTGGATGGCAGCACGGCGCGAAGTCGGGCATCGTGAACTGCTCGCAACATACAAACGCCTGAGCGCTATTGACGCTCGCATGGCGCGCCAAACTCGACACTGACACGACGGCCGCCAGCGCGCTCCCAGTGGCGGTATGAATAACGGGCGCAGTCACCGACGTTTCCAAGGACAAGAGGGCTCCGACCGCATCCGTGCGGTTCCTGCTTGTCGCGGGCGGTGACATTTGTTTGATGTAGGAGAAGGTCATGACAATTCGTGCGCGCGTCCCTTGCCGGCATTCCGGCTGCGCGGCGCTCCTGGCGGAGCCTGGCTACTGTGAGAAGCATCTCCAGCAGGTTCGGCAACAGACTGACGAGCGGCGCGGGTCCGCATCCAGTCGCGGTTACAACAGCCGCTGGCGGAAGGCGCGCGCGACCTGGTTGTCTCGCCATCCTCTCTGCGCTGAGTGCGAACGACAACGGCGCGTCGCGCCTGCAACTGTGGTCGATCACATCACACCACACCGTGGCGACCAGGATCTGTTCTGGGACACCAAGAACTGGCAATCCCTGTGTAAGCCGTGCCACGACAAGAAGACCGCCCGCGAGGATGGTGGCTTCGGAAATGGAGTATCGATATGAGTCTTGAGCGATGCGCATATTGCGGACTGCAGCATCCGACAGCGCTTTGCCCGTCCACCTGGGGCGGCAGCGCGGCACGCGCGAATCTGTGGTGCAGCTACTGCGGCAGCAATGACCATGACGTTCAGTTCTGCCCGAAGACGGCAGGCGGCCTGGGCCAGCGCCGCGCGAATCCGCAGGGCGCGTACCTCGACCGATAGGCGGGGGTGCCTAAAAGTCTGGCCGCGATGGCTGGAGACCGTGCGGTTCCCTAAGTTTCGCGCGGGTGGGATTTTCAGATAGGGGGGGGTCTTTTTTCTAGCCCCCACAGATCAACAGGGTCAGTTTTTGATGGAAGGAGACCGTTATGAGCGTGCAGCCCCGTTTGACCGGCCTGCCGTCGGTAAATGGCTCGAAGGCAGCTGCGATGGATCGCATTGATGCGGTTATCGAATCCCGGATACCGGATACGCTGAGCAAATTGTCTCCCAGGGAGAAGAAGATCTGGCGCCACGTGACGGAGGCGCTGCTGGAGTATGGCCTGATCCATCGAACCGATGCGATGCTGATGCACATCATCGTCAAGACCTACATCCGGTGGGAGGATGCTGAGGTCGGGTTGGACAAGTACGCTGAAGGCAATAGCGGCAGCTACATCATGGAAAGCGGCAACGGCTACATGACGCCGCACCCGCTCTATTACGTGGCGCGCGATCAGAAGAAAGATTTGATGCGCTACTTGCCGGAAGCCTGCCTGACGATCATCTCCTTCAACAAGGTGCAGGCCGCCGAGATTGCCGCCAGCGCGCAGGGCACGCTGTTCGATGATCCGGTCGCTGCGTTCAAGGCGCAGAAGGCCGAGATGGGCATCCGGAGGGTGAAGTGACCGCCCAAGTGGTGGACACCTCGCAATCGACCTTCAACTGGAACGAGTACGGCCTGCAGGTCATTGCCGGTGAAATTCCCGTCTGCCGCTGGACCCGCATGGCAGTGGAGCGGCATTACCGCGACTTGCAGACTGGCCATCTCCGTGGCCTGGTCTTCTCGGATGCCCACGCACAGCACGCGCTGGAATCCTTCCTGTACCTGC
>Ga0063456_1001596_pt1 | contig 11787 bp, 9 predicted proteins | sample AraplaMF_Cvi_mMF_FD_56228 | JGI IMG/M metagenome (GOLD analysis project Ga0063456, IMG submission 56228) | Arabidopsis root microbial communities from the University of North Carolina, USA - plate scrape MF_Cvi_mMF version 2 (version 2) | ecosystem: Host-associated > Plants > Roots > Endosphere ... | reverse complement strand
CCGCCAGCGCCCAGGACGGCGGCACGCTGCAGAAGATCAAGGACAGCGGCACGATCCAGATCGGCGCGCGCGACAGCCAGATCCCGTTCTCGTACAAGCTCGGCTCCGATGGCGACCCCATCGGCTTCACCAACGACATCTGCCTGAAGATCGTCGACGCGGTGAAGGCCAGGCTGGGCCTCGCGAAGATCGAGGTGCGCTACACCATGCTCAACTCGACCAACCGCATTCCGCTGCTGCAGAACGGCACCGTCGACCTCGACTGCGCGACCACCACCAACACCACGCAGCGCCAGCAGCAGGTGGACTTCGCGCCCAGCCACTTCGTGGCCAACATCACCGCCGCGGTGCGCAAGAACTCCGGCATCGACACCCTTGCCGACCTCAACGGCAAGAACGTGGCCACCGTGTCGGGCAGCACCTCGATCCAGCTGCTGCGCGTCGCACGCAAGAGCGGCGCCATCGAAGTCAACGAAATCCCCGGCAAGGACACCTCCGACGGCTTCCTCCGGCTGTCCAACGGCCGCGCCGACGCCTATGTGCTCGACGACGTCCAGCTCGCCGGCATGATCGCCAGCGCGCCCAACCCGGGCGAATACAAGATCCTGAAGGAATCGCTGCGCCAGGAGCCCTACGGGATCATGCTGCGCAAGGACGATCCGCAGTTCAAGGCGCTGGTGGACGAGACCGTCACGGGCCTGATGAAGTCGGGCGCCATCGAGCAGCTCTACACCAAGTGGTTCCTCTCGCCGATCCCGCCGAGGAACGCGAACCTCAACTTCCCGATGACGGACGCGGTGCGCGAGATCTACAAGAACCCGAACAACAAGGGCGTCTGAGCGATGGGTTCCGAGCTGTCTTCCAAACACCCCCACGGACTGGCCTTTCCTGACGCGCTCATGCGCGAGGTGAAGGCGCGCTTCCTGCAGGTCGACCACGACCACCATGGCCGCGAGCGCCTGTACTTCGACAACGCCGGCGGCTCCTTCCGCCTGAAGGCCGCGGCCGAGCGTTTCGCGCTGGTCGATGCCATTCCCGACAACACCGAGCGCATCCACGCCACGGCCGTCGAGCTGCAGCAGATCCAGGCCAGGGGCTGCGACGACCTGCGCACCATCCTCAACGCCACCGGCGGCAGCGTGTACGCCTCGCTCACCGCCTCGGGCGCCATGTTCGACATGGTGCGCGCGGTGGCCGAGAACGTGCCGGGCACGAACATGGTCACCACCGTGCTGGAGCACCCCTCCGCCTTCGACGCAATGAGCCTCTACGCCCAGCGCCTGGGCCGCGAGCTGCGCGTGGCGAAGAGCAACCCCGTCACCGGCGGCGTCGACGTGGACGAGATCGTGCGGCTGGTCGACAGGGACACCTGCCTGCTCAACGTGATCCATGCGTCGAACATCTCGGGCGCCAAGCTCGACATGGAAGCCATCGTGCGCCGCGCGCGCGAGATCAAGCCCGACCTGTACATCCTGGTCGACGCCGTGCAGCACGCGCCGCACGGTCTCATCGACCTGCAGAAGACGCCGGTGGACGGCATCAATCTCGCGCCCTACAAGTTCTTCGGCTGCCGGGGCTCGGGGCTGTCGTGGATGTCCGAGCGCGCGGCCGTGCTGCCGCACCACAAGCTCGCGGGCAAGAAGCCCGGCTACTGGGACCTCGGCAGCGCCTCGCCCTGGCAGTTCGCGGTGCTCACCGAGATCGTCGACTACGTGTGCTGGCTGGGCGGGCACTTCACCCAGGCCACGGATCGCCGCGCGTTGTTCGTCGCGGGCATCACGCACATCGAGATGCACGAGCGCGCGCTGCTCTGCGCACTGCTCGACGGCAACGCGAACGCCATAGGCATGCGCAAGATGGAAGGCGTCAACGTCTTCCTCGACTACGAGGACCTGAGCAAGCGCGACCTGATCCTGGGCATCGGCTTCGACCGCATCGACTGCACGCAGGCAGTGGTCGAGTACGCCAGGCGCGGCGTGACGGTCTACGAGCGCGTGGCGAGCAGCATCTACTCGAAGCGCATGCTGGAATCCTTCGGGCTCACGGGCACAGTGCGGGTGTCACCGCTGCACTGCCACTCGATGGCCGACATCGAGAAGTTCCTGCGCATCACCCGCGAGATCGCTCAGAACGGGTAGTGCCGCGGCGTGGTCTGCACGGTCACCCAACGCAGCTCCGTGAAGGCCTCCACGCCCGCACGCCCGCCGAAGCGGCCGTAGCCCGAGGCCTTCACGCCACCGAAGGGCATCTGCGCCTCGTCATGCACCGTAGGTCCGTTCACGTGGCAGATGCCGGACTCGATGCGCTTCGCCACGTTCCACGCGCGCGCCACGTCGCGGCCGAACACCGCTGAAGAGAGGCCGAACTCGTTGTCGTTGGCAACCGCCACCGCTTCTTCCTCGCCGTTCACGCGAACCACCGCCTTCACCGGCGCGAAGGATTCCTCGCGGTAGATCTCCATCGCCGGCGTCACATGGTCGAGCACGGTGGCGGGCATCAGCGTGTTGTCGGCCTTGCCGCCGCACACCAGCTTCGCGCCCTTGGCCAGCGCGTCGTCGATGAGCGCGTTGCAGCGCTTCACCGTGCTCATGTCGACCACCGAGCCGAGCACCACCGGGCCTTCGCGCGGATCGCCCAGCGGCAGCGACTGCGCGCGGGCCGCGAACCTGGCGACGAACTCGTCGGCCACCGCGTTGTCGACCACGATGCGCTCGGTCGACATGCAGATCTGCCCCGAGTTGGCGAAGGAGCCGAAGATGGCGGCGTTCACCGCCGCGTCGAGGTCCGCATCGTCCAGCACCACGAAGGGCGCCTTGCCGCCGAGTTCGAGCACGGCGGGCTTCAGGTACTTCGCGCAGGTCTGCGCGATGAGCCGGCCCACGCGCGTGGAACCGGTGAAGTTGACGCGCCGCACGGCCGGGTGCGCCACCATCGCCTCGACCACCGCTCCGGCGTCTGCGGGCGCGTTGGTCACGAAGTTGACGACGCCCCTGGGCAGCCCGCCTTCGTCCAGCGCCTCGATGATGAGCGCGTGCGTCTGCGGGCACAGCTCCGAGCCCTTCAGCACCACGGTGTTGCCGCAGGCCAGCGGCGTCGCGATGGCGCGCGTGGCGAGGATCACCGGCGCGTTCCACGGCGCGATGCCGACCACCACGCCCGCCGCCTGCCGCACGCCCATGGCGAGGCTGCCGGGCACATCCGAAGGAATCACCTCGCCCGCGATCTGGGTGGTGAGCGATGCGGCCTCGGTGAGGATGCCTGCCGCCAGGTGCACGTTGAAGCCTGCCCACAGCGCCGATGCGCCGGTCTCGCGTGCCATCGCCTGCACGAAGGCATCGGCGCGCGCTTCGAGCGCATGCGCGGCCTTCAGCAGCGCGGCGCGGCGCTCGCCGGGGCCGGTGGCCGACCATGCGGCGAAGGCGCGGTGCGCGGCCTCGACGGCGGCGACTGCGTCGGCCGGCGTGGCGGCCGGCGCGCGCGTGGCGATGCCGCCGTCCAGCGGGTTGCGGCGCTCGAAGGTCGCGCCGCCGGTGGCCGCGCGGCGCTCGCCGTCGATGAGCATGGAAATGTCGGTCATGGGNAGTCCTTTGCGAGGAGAAAAGAAGAAAGAGGGAGGTATCAGGCGACGCCCAGGTAGGCCTGGCGCACCGCGTCGGAATTCAGCAGCGCCTGCGCCTCGCCCGAAGCCACGACGCGCCCGCGTTCGAGCACATAGCCCCGGTCGGCGGCCTGCAGCGCCTTGCGCACGTTCTGCTCGACCATCAGCACCGTCACGCCCTGCGAGGCGATGCGGCGCACGATGGACAGCAGNTCGTCGACCATGCGCGGCGCGAGNCCCAGGGAGGGCTCGTCGAGCATCAGGAGGCGCGGCCCGCTCATCATGGCGCGGGCCACGGCCACCATCTGCTGCTCGCCGCCGCTCATGGTGCCGGCGAGCTGCGTGGCGCGCTCCTTCAGGCGCGGAAAGTCGTCGAAGGCGCGCGCGAGGCGCTCGGCGCGCAGCCGCGCCGGAATGAGCCAGCCGCCAAGCTCCAGGTTCTCGGTGACCGTCATCTGCGCAAAGAGCTGGCGCCCCTCGGCCACCAGCGCGAGGCCGCGCTTCACGCAAGCGGCAGCGTCGGCCGAAGGCAGGGCGACGCCGTCGAGCAGCACCTCGCCGGTTCGCGGCAGCAGGCCGGCCAGCGCCTTCAGCAGCGTGGTCTTGCCCGCGCCGTTGGGGCCCAGTACGACGGTGACGCCGGGCTGCACTTCCAGGCTCATGCCCTGGATGACCTGGAAGCCGTGATAGCCGGCCGACAGGCCGCGCGCGCTCATGTGGCTCATGTTCGTGCCGCTCATGCCGTCGCCTCCACCTCGTCGCCGAGGTAGGCCTCGACCACCTCCGCGTTGCGCACCACCTCGGCGGGCGTGCCGTCGGCGATCTTGCGGCCCTGGTGCAGCACCAGCACGCGCTCCACGTACTTCAGCAGCGTGGCCACCGCATGCTCGATCCACACGACCGTGAGCCCGTGCTCGTCGCGCAGCCGGCGGATGCGCCGCGCCATCGCGTCGACCTCCGCCTCGGTGAGCCCNGCCGCCACCTCGTCGAGCAGCAACACGCGCGGCCGGGTGCCGAGCGCCATGCCGATCTCCAGCAGCCGCTGCTGCGAGGGCGTGATGCCGGCGGCGGTGTTGTTCGCGAGCGCGCCGAGGCCCAGCATGTCGAGAATCTCGCCCGTGCTGCCCAGCCCCGCGATGGGCTCGCGGTGCCTGCCCGCGAACTGCATGCCGAAGCGAACGTTGTCTGCCAGCGTCATGTCGGCCATCACNCGCGGCGTCTGGAAGGTGCGCGCGATGCCGTGGGCCGCGTACANGTGCGGGCCGCGCCGCGTCAGCTCGATGCCGTCCTCCACCAGCAGCCGGCCGGAGGTCGGCATGACCACGCCCGAGATGGCGTTGAAGAAGGTCGTCTTGCCCGCGCCGTTCGGCCCGATGATTCCGACGATCTCGCCCGAGCGCAGCGTGGCGCTCACCGAATCGACNGCGGTGAGGCCACCGAAGCGCACCGTGAGCTCGCGGGCTTCCAGCAGGATCCGCGGATTGCTCATGGCCGCGCCTCCCTCGACGCCGGCGCCTTGCGCCGCCACAGCGACGCGAGCCCGTCGGGCAGGTACATCACGCAAAGGATCAGCAGCAGCCCCAGCACCATCATGTAGCCGTAGGGCAGCTGCAGCCGCAGCGTTTCCGACAGCAGGCTGAACACTACGGCCGCCGCCACCGGCCCGCCGATGCTGGCCGCGCCGCCGATCATCGCGATCAGCACGGTCTGGAAGCCGATGAAGGGGCTGAACACCGCCGGCGGGTCGATGTAGGTCCAGCGCACCGCCATGGCCGCGCCGACCGCGCCCGCGAAGGCGGCGGTGAGCGCGAAGCCCATCACCTTCGCGCGGCGCGTGTCCACGCCCAGTGTCTGGGCACGCTGCTCGTCGGCGCCGATGCCCGCGAGCGCCAGCCCGAAGCGGCTGCGCTTGACGAGCAGCGCCGTGGCGATGGCGGCACCGGCTATGGCCAGCACCGTGAGATACACCGTCTCGTTCGATGGCACCACGCTCAGCACGCGGCCCACCGTGCCCGAGACCTGCTTCTCGACGAAGGTCACGGCGTGGCGGATCAGCTCCGTCATGCCGAAGGTCAGCACCGCGAAGTAGGTGCCGCGCAGGTGCAGCACTGCCGCGCCCATCAGCACCGCCACCGCGCTCGCGACGGCCGCGCCGCTCAATATCACCAGCGGCCAGGGCAGCACCTCGAGCAGCGTCGCGCTCGCGTACGCGCCGAGCCCGAAGAAGGCCGAGGTGGCGAGCGAAAGATAGCGCGTGGCACCGCAGAAGAGCGACCAGCTCGTGGCCAGTGCGATGTACATCAGGCAGCCGAGCGCGACCGAGGCCACGAACTCCGTCGCCACCCATGGCACGGCAGCCGCCAGCACGAGGCCGGCGCCGAGCACCCACCAGGGCTTGTTCGTTGCAGACGGGAGAAGAGTCATTTTCTGGAGAACAGTCCGTTGGGCCGCCAGATCAGCACGCCGATGAACACGGCGTAAGACAGCAGCATCTTGAGCGAGGGGCTGGTGAAGTGCATGCCCAGCGCCTCCACCACGCCCAGCAGCAGGCCGCCGACCAGGCTGCCCGCGACGCTGCCGAAGCCGCCGAGGGTAATGACGATCAGCGCCGTCACCGTGTAGGGCTCGCCCATCGAGGGAGAGATTTCATAGGTCATCGACAGCAGCGAGCCGGCCACGCCCGACAGGCCCAGGCCGATGCCGAACATCAGCGGATGCAGCCGCCTGGTGTTGATGCCCACCAGCTGCGCGCCGGTGGGCGACTGCATCAGCGCGCGCACCGCCTTGCCCAGCAGTGTGAGCTTGAGCAGCGCGATGAGCACCAGGCTCAGCGCCAGCGCCACGCCGAAGAGCACCAGCTTGTTGGCGGTGAAGCGCATCTCGCCCAGTTGCACCGGGTCGGCCAGGTAGTCGTAGCCGCGCAGGTCGCCGCCCCACACGAGCAGGGCGGTGTTCTGCACCAGGAACATCAGGCCGAAGCCCACCATCAGGCTGCGCGCCTCGAACACGTCCACGTTCGGCGCGCGCGCCGCCACCTGTCGGAAGCACAGCCGGTGCACCGCCATGCCCAGCGCCATCAGCAGCAGGAAGGCCACCGGCATGAACAGCAGCGGCGACACGCCCAGCGCGGTGTGCGCCCACCATGTCGCGAAGGCGCCCAGCATCAGGAACTCGCCGTGCGAGATGTTCATGATGCGCATCAGCCCGTACTGCAGGTTCAGCCCGATGGCCACCAGCGCGTAGATGCCGCCCGTGATCAGTCCGCCGGCCAGAAGCTCGGCCCATCCGGAGAAAGACACGTGCCTACTTCCAGGCNGGCTTCGGCATCAGCTGCGCGGTGGCGCGGTCNTTCGGCCAGACCACTTCGAAGTCGCCGCCCTGCCATTGCGACACCGTGCCCGGAATCGACGCGTTCTCGCTGCCCTCGAAGCGGNTCGGGCCGAGGATGGTCTTGAACTCGTTCTTCGCGATGTGCTCGCGCAGCGCCTTGCGGTCCAGCCCGATCTTCTCCACCGCNTGCTGNAGTATCTGCAGCCCGGCCCATGCATGGCCGCTGGCCCAGCGATCGGGCTCCTTGCCGAACTTCTTCGTGTGCGCGTCGAAGTAGGCCTTGGCCTCGGGGCTTGTCTTGCCGTTCCACGAGCCCATGCCGATCACGCCCTCGGTGTTGGCGGCCATCACGTTCCTGTAGAGCTGGAAGGCGGTGCCGACAGAAGCGTAGAAATGCTTCGGGTTGAATCCCACCTCGCGCGCCTGCCGGCTCGCGAGGATGGTGTCCGGCGGGTAGGTGATGCCGATGAAGGCGTCGGGGTTCAGGTCCTTGATGGTGCGCAGCACCGGCGCGAGATCTTTCACGCCCAGCGGGTAGCTCTTGCGCTCCACCACCTGGATGCTCGTCTTCTTCAGCGCGTTGTTCAGCGCCGCGAAGTTCTCCAGCCCGAACAGGTCGTCCATGTAGACGATGGCGATGGTCTTCACGTTGTTCGCCACCAGCATGTCGACCAGCGCGCCCATCATCTTGTCGGGCTGCTGGAGCAGCGAGAAGAAGAAGGGCAGGCGCATGTCGATCAGCTTGCGCGAGAGCGCGGTGGGCGCCAGCAGCGGATAACCGAAGCGGTTGGCCAGCGGCGCGACCGCGAAGTTGGCGCCGGAGCCCCAGGGCGGCAGCACCAGGTCGACCTTGTCGCTGCCCATGAGCTTCTCGAAGGTGCGAACGCAGGTCTCGGTCTCGCTGCGGTCGTCGTAGCCGATCAGCTCGATGGGGCGCTTCGTGCCTTTCACCGAGAGCCCGCCCGCCGCGTTGACCTGCTCGGCCCACAGCAGGTAGTTGGGTTCCTGGCTCACCTGCGCGCCTGCCGCCCAGGGGCCTGTGCGTGCGATGGCGTAGCCGATCTTCACGGGGCCGCTCTGGGCGAACAGTTGCGGCGCGACGGCGGCCGCTCCGAGGGCGGTGGCGGTGCCCTTGATCCAGGTGCGGCGATCGGGTCGAAGCATTGAAGTCTCCTCCGGGCGTCGGTATGCGCCCGCTGCCCGGAATCGTAGAAATCGCAGCCTTCGCGCGCTGTGCCAGCCGCGCACAAAGCACTTGACGCAGCGTGCACGCGCCTAGTGGTTAACCCGCAATCCCTTGGGCCGCGAAGGCGCTTCACAATGCGCGGCAACCCGGCTTCGTGCTGAAATCTTTCGTTCTCGTCTCCACTGCCGTTACAGCCGCCCAGCCTGCATGACCGCCTCGCTGCTCCTGTCCACCGACCAGATCCCGCCCAAGGAGCGCGGGCCGCTGTGGTGCGAATGGGTGTGGCGCCACTTCGGCGGACTGGGCTCCGACCTCTACGACGACAGCGAATTCGACGGCCACCTCGCGGCCTCGCACGCGGGCGACGTGATCCTCACGCGGCTGGAGGCCAACCGCCACCGCGTGCTGCGCACCACGCAGATGGCGCGGCTGAGCGAGGCGCCCTACCTGAAGATCGTCGCGCCCTGGCAGGGCTCGGCCGAGGTCACGCAGCGCGGCCGCGCGGCGGCGGTGCGCTCGGGCGGATGGACGCTCTACGACACCACCGCCGACTACACCGTGGCCAACCCCGAGCGCAGCGACCACCTGATCGTGATGCTGCCCAAGAACCAGATCGCATCGCCCGCGCTGCCGCTCAACGACCTGGTGGCGCGGCGCATCGGCGGCGGCAGCGGCATCTCGCGCGTGGCGCTGGAGACCATGCGCAACACCTACCTGGAGNTGCCCTTCATGAGCGAGGCCGCNGCGCGCGGCGCGGGCGAACTGCTGATCCAGCTCGTGCGCCTTTCGNTGATGGAGCTGGCGGGCCAGGAAACGCCGCAGACGCAGCGCGAGGCCCTGAAAGACCGCATCCGCCGCCACGTTGCGCAGAACCTGCACGACCCGGCGCTGTCGATCGACAGCATGGCCCTGGCCCTGCGCTGCAGCAAGCGCCTGCTGCACAGCGCCTTCGCCGACGACGACGAGACGCTCAACGGCTACATCCAGCACCAGCGGCTGGCGGCGAGCATCCGCGAACTGCTGGACCCGGCCAACGCCGCGAGGTCGATCACCGACATCGCGCTGGCCTCCGGCTTCGGCAACCTCTCCCACTTCAGCCGCGTGTTCCGCGAGCACACGGGTGGCAGCCCGAGCGAGTTCAGGCGGCAGGCGAAGCTGCGCTGACCGGCGCGAATACCGCGTCTGCTTTGATGCAGAAAAGCGGCAACTCGGGCCGCTGCAAATCAAATATTCGGACCGATATCATCCCGGGCGGGCGCATCGGAGCAAGCCTGCAGGTTGATGAACCTGCATGTTTCGGGGCACCCGCATCAACAACGAGAAATTAATTTCCGGGAGGCCGTATGGCAATTCAAATTGACACGGATGGAATGATCATTCACGCGAAAGTCCGCAATGCGCGNAGTCCTGCGATCGAACGCGGTAGACGTACAAGCACGATCACAGGCATCGTTGTGCACCAGACCGATGCGGAAACTTCAGCGTCNTCGCTGAACAGCTACAGACGCCCAAAGGCCAATGGCGCGCACTTTCTTGTCGACACNGATGGAACTATTTANCAGACCGCCGCGATCTATCAGCGCACGAACCATGTCGGGCCACTGAAGGCGAGGTGTCTGATCACCGGGAAGTGCTCTCCGCGAGACTACCCTGCGGGAGTAAACGCGGTGGACCCGATGCATCGCATCGAGATGCGCAGGGCACCTGGCGACCGGTATCCAGGCAACATGGAAGCCATCGGCATCGAGATGGTGGGCAGGGCCAGGCTGCCAGCTGGGTTCCAGGCACCACGAAACAACAAGCTCTCCATGGATGAATTGAGAGGAAGGTACGGTGTATACGACACACCGACCACTGCCCAGAATCAGGCACTTTCTTGGCTTGTCAAGGCGCTCGAGGACTCCATGCAGATCGCCCCGGGCGAGATATTCCGACATCCAGAGGCCAGCAGAAAAAATACGACAGAGGCACAAGGTGCGAATTGGAATTTGGTGGTTCCAACGCCATGAGAAAAGTCATCGTTCTTGCGGTAGCGCTGGCTACCGTCGCTATGGCCCTGCCGGTTCACGCGGCAGACAAGCGCTATCCGGCAGCCTTCGTAAAGTCGATCAAGATCGACAACCCGTCGGGGAAAACAGCGTGGGAGAACAAGGATTTTCTGGATTGTCAGGATGTTGTCTTGACCGTCGAAGATGTGTTCTACGCGCTACGTCATATGCGGAGGGTTTCAAAGAAGTCGTATCTCGTGCCGCAGGCGCAGGAAACCGGATGCGAGGGCAGCGCGCTCGTTACCTTCAAGAACGGAAAAATCCTCGCTATCGGCATCGAGCCCACGGGGAGAATCAGTACCGCTGAGTTGGACGAGGCGCTTGGGCCCACGACTGACCCCGGAAGCTACTACGACTGCGAACCCTGCAACGATCGCAAGATGGCACTGCTCAAAGATGCTCTGAATCGGGCAGATGAACGGCGCCTCAAGCGACTGGAGGCAGAAGGTCAGATTCCACCAGGTCAGGCGGAACTACGGCTCAAGGCTCTGCGGGAAAGCCGCGAGCCCAAACCAGTCCCAAGGAACTGAAATCCACCTGGTCAGGCACGCTGCCTCCGGCGGCAAGTGATCAAGAAGGCCGTGGCGTCCGGTTTTCTTGCGGCACTGCATCGTCCACGCTCCACGGCGCATACACCTCGGCGTGCAGATCGGGCGAATTCACCTTGGCCAGCAGGTCGCGCACGTCGTCCTTCACGCGCGCCAGCGACAGGCGCACGCCGCGCACGCGCACGTAGGCGGCGAAGTCGCACAGCGCCTCGATGCTGGTCGCGTCGAGGTCGGGCGACTCCTCCAGGCTCAGCACCGTGCGCTGCAGGCCCTGCTTGGCGTCGATGCGCGCGCGTATCGACGCGAACACCGCGTCCGCATTGCCGAAGAAGAGCGGCACCTCGGGCCGCGCGATCAGCACGCCCGGGGGCACCACCGCCTCGGGGTGGCGCGCGATGTCGACGAAGTCGTGGCTCTGGCCCAGCCGTCCGAGCCAGCTCACCGTGGTGCGCGTGAAGCCGCGCAAGAGCAGCAGGATGCTCACGCCGATGGCCGCCAGCAGCCCGTTGAGCACGCCCAGCACCAGCACGGCCGCGACCGCCACCAGCGCCACCAGCCGGTCGCGCCGCCACTGGAAGTAGGGCCGCAGCGCAGCCGGGTTCAGCGTGTGGCTCACCGCGTGGATCACGATGGCCGCCAGCAGCGGCTCGGGCGTGTGCGCGATCCAGGGCAGCAGCGTGAGCACCGCCACCAGCACCACCAGCCCCGCCACGATGCCGGCCGCGCGGCTCCTGGCACCTGCGGATTCGTTGGCCGATGTGGCCGAGTAGCCCGCCCCCACCGGCATGCCCTGGAACAGCGCCGACAGCAGGTTCGCGCCGCCCAGCGCGAGCAGGTCGCGATTGGCCGACACGTTGTCGCCGTGTCGCATGGCGAAGGTGCGGATGGAGCCGTATGACTCGGCATAGAGGATCAGCGCCATCGCGAAGGCCAGCCCGCCGAGGTTCTGCCACTGCGCTCGATCGAGCTGCGGCACCGCCGGATGCGAGAAGTCGAGCGAGATCGGCCCCACCGCCGCCACGCCCCATGCATGGCAGAAGCCCTGCACGTCGAGCACGATGCCCGCCACGATCACCA
>Ga0063456_1001593_pt1 | contig 11797 bp, 8 predicted proteins | sample AraplaMF_Cvi_mMF_FD_56228 | JGI IMG/M metagenome (GOLD analysis project Ga0063456, IMG submission 56228) | Arabidopsis root microbial communities from the University of North Carolina, USA - plate scrape MF_Cvi_mMF version 2 (version 2) | ecosystem: Host-associated > Plants > Roots > Endosphere ... | reverse complement strand
GTGGCCATGGCGCTGCAGCTCGGCGCGAGCTACGTGGGCCGGGGCTTCTCGGGCAACAAGGCGCAGCTGGTGCCGCTCATCAAGGGCGCGATCAGCCATGGAGGCTCGGCCTTCATCGACGTGATCAGCCCCTGCGTGGCCTTCAACAACCACCCGGGCAGCACCAAGAGCTACGACTACATCCGCGAGCACAACGAGGCAGTGAGCCGCATCGACTTCATCAGCGGGCGGGAGGAGATCGCCGTGGACATGGAGCCCGGCGAAGTGATGGACGTGCGCCAGCACGACGGCACGCTGCTGCGCCTGCGCAGCCTGCACCCGGACTACGACCCGGGCGACCGCTTCGCCGCCATGGCCTACATGCANCGGCATCACGANATGGGCGAGGTGGTGACGGGGCTGCTCTACGTCGACCCGCTGGCCACCGACCTGCACACCGCACTCAACACCTGCGACCGGCCGCTCAATGCGTTGGGGCCGCAACAGCTGTGCCCCGGCGCCCAGGCGCTGGAACGGCTCAACGCCTCCTTGCGCTGAGCAACGGCCGGCGGCACCATTCAGGGTTCGACTCACGGAGGGCGCATCATGTCCGAGCGCACCGTTTTCCAATCGATTTCGCGCAAGCACGTGCTCAGCGTGGCCCCGCAGGCCACNGTGCGCGACGCCGCATGCGTGATGACGCGCGCCAACTGCGGCAGCGTGCTCGTCATGGANCTNCCCGACACGCTGCTGGGCATATTGACCGAGCGCGACCTCATGACCCGCGTGCTCGCCAAGGGGCTGGACCCCGACGGCACCTCGGTGCGCGAGGTGATGACACCCAACCCGATCTGCGTGCCGCCCGAGACGCTGGTGTCCGACGCNGTGGTGCTGATGCTGGAGCGGGGCTTTCGACATCTGCCGCTGGTGGCGGGCGCGAAGGTNCTGGGCGTGTTCTCGGTGCGCGATGCGCTGCCGAGGGAGATCGGCGCGGCGGTGAGCCTGAGCGAGTTCAGGGAGCAGGTGAACGACGCGCTGGGCTGAAGCGCGGCGAGGCCCCGTTCAAGGGGTCACGTAGTCGGGATACTGCTTGCAGATATCGTTCACCGCGCTGAGCGTGCCCGACAGGTGCTTGCGCAGCGCGGCCTGAGCTGCGTCCGGATCCTTCGCCTCGATGGCCCGCACGATGGCGCGGTGGTCGCGCAGGATCGCCTCGGTCTTGCCGGCGGTCGGCAGGTGCAGGCGGCGCAGCCGGTCGACNTGGCCCGAGACGCGGCCCACCAGGTCCCACAGGCCCAGCACGCCGCCGGCTTCGTACATCAGGCGATGGAANGCGCGGTCGGCGCTGACGAAATCGCTGTAGCGCTGCGAGTTGGCGAGCGATGCCTGCTGGGCGATGACGCCCTTGAGCTGGTCGACCAGCCCCGGCGATTCTTCGATTGCCAGCTGGTGCACCAGCTCCAGCTCGATGGAGCGGCGAAGGAAGTGCGCTTCGCGCGCGGCGGAGATGTCGATGCGGCTCACCAGCGTGGCGTGCTGCGGATACACGTTCACCAGCCCTTCCTCGTCGAGCCTGAGCAGCGCCTCGCGCACGGGTGTCTGGCTCACGCCGAAACGATCGGCCAGCTCCTGCCGCTGCAGCACGGTGCCGGGGACGAGTTCGAGCGCAAGGATGGCTTCGCGCAGTTTCTCCAGCACCTGGGGCGCGGCAAGGCGGGTGCGGTCAAGTCGGATCTTCGGGGAGGCGCTCATCGCCGGCGATTGTGTCATTGACGCACTAATATACTAGTGTTTTAATTCTCGGAAAGACGCCGGCGCGGGCCGGCAAGGCCGCACCTGCAGTGCAGCGCCCATGGAGACAACCCCTTGACGAAACGCCCCTACGAATCCCTTCGCAGCGCCCGCTGGTTCGCGCCCGATGACTTCCGCTCCTTCGGCCATCGCTCGCGCGTGCTGCAGATGGGCTACAGCTACGCCGACTGGATGGGCAAGCCCGTCATCGCCATCGTCAACACCTGGAGCGACGCCAACCAGTGCCACTCGCACTTCAGGCAGCGCGTGGAAGACGTGAAGCGCGGCGTGCTGCAGGCGGGCGGCTTTCCGCTCGAGCTGCCGGCCATCTCGCTTTCCGAGAGCATGGTCAAGCCAACCACCATGCTCTATCGCAACTTCCTTGCGATGGAAACCGAAGAGCTGCTGCGCAGCCACCCCATCGACGGTGCCGTGCTGATGGGCGGCTGCGACAAGACCACGCCCGGCCTCACCATGGGCGCGCTCAGCATGGGCATTCCCTTCATCTACCTGCCGGCCGGCCCCATGCTGCGCGGCAACTGGAAGGGCAAGGTGCTGGGCTCCGGCTCCGACGCCTTCAAGTACTGGGACGAGCGCCGCGCCGGCCGCCTCGGCGAACAGGCCTGGGCCGAGATGGAAGCCGGTATCGCCCGCAGCCACGGCACCTGCATGACCATGGGCACGGCCGCCACCATGATGGGCATCGCCGAAGCCGTGGGCCTGACGCTGCCGGGTGCGTCCAGCATTCCCGCGGCGGACGCCAACCACATCCGCATGAGCGCCGACTGCGGCCGCCGCATCGTCGAGATGGTGTGGGAAGACCTGACGCCCGCGAAGATGCTCACGCGCGCGAACTTCGAAAACGGCATCGCCTGCGCGATGGCCATGGGCTGCAGCACCAACGCCGTCATCCACCTGATCGCCATGTCGCGCCGCGCCGGCCACGCCGTGAGCCTCGACGACTTCGACGCCTTCAGCCGCCGCGTGCCCGTCATCGCCAACATCCGGCCCAGCGGCGATGCCTACCTGATGGAAGACTTCTTCTACGCAGGCGGCCTGCCCGCGATGCTGGAACGCATCCGCGGCCACCTGCGCACCGAGGCGCTCACCGTCAACGGCCGCACCATCGGCCAGAACATCGAAGGCGCCGAGGTCTACGACGACGACGTGATCCGGCCGCTTGCCAACCCCATCTACGCCGAAGGCGCGCTGGCCGTGCTGCGCGGCAACCTCGCGCCCGACGGCGTGGTCATCAAGCCCAGCGCCTGCGCGCCGCACCTCTTGAAGCACACCGGCCGCGCGCTGGTGTTCGACGACTACCCNTCGCTCAAGAAGGCNGTGGANGATCCGGAGCTCGACGTGACCGGCGACGACATCCTCGTGCTGCGCAACGCCGGCCCGCGCGGCGCGGGCATGCCGGAGTGGGGCATGCTGCCTATCCCGACCAGGCTGCTGAAGCAGGGCGTGAAGGACATGCTGCGCCTGTCCGACGCGCGCATGAGCGGCACCAGCTACGGCGGCTGCCTGCTGCACTGCTCGCCCGAGGCAGCCATCGGCGGCCCGCTCGCACTCGTGCAGACCGGTGACCGCATCAGCGTCGACGTGCCCGCGCGCAGCATCCACCTCGAAATCGACGATGCCGAACTTGCCCGCCGCAAGGCCGCGTGGACGCCGCCGCCACCGCGCTACGAGCGCGGCTACGGCTGGATGTTCGGCCGCCACATCCGCCAGGCCGACGAGGGCTGCGACTTCGACTTCCTCGAAACCAGCTTCGGCAAGCCGGTGCCCGAGCCCGACATCTTCTGACTCCAATCCGATTCCACCCACTTCCAGACAACGGAGACCCCACGTGAATCCCGCCACCCGCGAGCAGCTCATGAAGGTGAGCACCGCCACCCTGTGCACGGCCCTGTTCAAGCGCGGCCTGCGCCACCAGTTCATCCAGGACGTGCGGCCGCTCAACGCCGGCCTGCCCAACATGGTCGGCGANGCCTTCACGCTGCGCTACATGCCCGCGCGCGAAGACCTNAACCAGATCGGCGTCTTCCTCGACCGCGACCATCCGCAGCGCAAGGCGGTGGAGCAGTGCCCCGAGGGCGCGGTGCTCGTCATCGACAGCCGCAAGGACGCGCGCGCCGCATCGGCCGGCGGCATCCTCGTCACGCGGCTCATGAAGCGCGGCGTGGCCGGCGTGGTCACCGACGGCGGCTTCCGCGACAGCCCAGACATCGCGAAGCTGGGCTTTCCCGCCTACCACCACCGCCCCAGCGCGCCCACCAACCTCACGCTGCACCAGGCCATCGACATCAACGTGCCCATCGGCTGCGGCGACGCGCCCGTCTTCCCCGGCGACGTGATCGTGGGCGATGCCGAAGGCGTGATCGTCATCCCGGCCCACATGGCCGACGAGATCGCCGCCGAGGCGACCGAGATGACCGCCTTCGAAGACTTCGTGCAGGAGAAGGTGCTCGAAGGCCGCTCCATCCTCGGCCTCTATCCGCCCACCGACGAACAGAGCCGCACCGACTTCGCCGCCTGGCGCCAGGCCAACGGCCGCTGAGCCCGCATCGATCACAGAAATCCAAGGAGACAAGACATGCGTTTCATCCGCTTCACTGCGGCGCTGCTTTCGGCTGCGCTCTTTCCCCTGGCCGCCACGGCCCAGACACCCGACTGGCCTGCCGCCAAGCCCATCGTCTACGTCGTGCCCTTCACGCCCGGCGGCTCCACCGACATCGTGGGCCGCACGCTGGCCCAGAAGCTGGGCGAGAGCCTCAAGCAGTCGGTGGTGGTCGACAACAAGCCCGGCCAGGCCGGCGGCATTGGCGCCGCCTATGTGGCGAAGGCGCCGCCCGACGGCTACACGCTCTTCGGCGGAACCATCAGCACGCACGCCATCAACGCCAGCCTCTACAAGAAGCTGTCGTACGACCCGATGAAGGACTTCGAGCCCGTCTCGCTGGTCGCGCGCCTGCCCAACGTGCTCATCGTCAACAGCCAGCTCGGCGTGAACTCGGTGGCCGACCTCGTGGCGCTGCTGAAGAAGGACGAGAGCAAGCGCACCTTCGCCTCGTCGGGTGCCGGCACCTCGACGCACCTTGCCGGCGAGATGTTCGCCGACCTCATCGGCGTGAAGCTCACCCACGTGCCGTACAAGGGCACGCCACCCGCGCTGACCGACGTGGCAGCTGGGCAGGTGCCCTTCATGTTCGACCAGGTGACGGCCGCGCTGCCGCTGGTCAAGAGCGGCAAGCTCAAGCTGCTGGCCGTGACCACCGCCAAGCGCATCGCGCTCGTGCCCGACCTNCCGACCATGATCGAGTCGGGCATTCCCGGNTTCGAGATGTCGTCATGGCAGGCCGTGTATGCGCCCAAGGGCACGCCCAAGCCCATCGTGCAGCGCCTCAACGCAGAGATCGTGAAGGCGCTGCACCAGCCCGACGTGCATGCCAAGCTTTCCGGGCAGCTCGCGATGGAACTCGTGGGCAGCACGCCCGAGGAGCTGCGCGACCACATGGCCCGGGAGATTCCGCGCTGGGCCGAGCTGGTGAAGAAGTCCGGCGCCGTGGCCGACTGAACGACCCGGAACAACCGACAAGAACCCAAGGAGACAACCGATGCAGAACAAGACGAACAACGACCGCCGCCGATTCCTCAAGACAGCGGCGGGCGCCGGCGCCGCAGCCTTCGGCACGCTCGCGGGCGCACAGGCCTTCGACTTCAAGCCCAGCCAGCGCTACCCCGACCCGGCGGTGCTGATCCTCGACCCGAGCTTCACCAAGTACCGGCTCTACAGCAGCACGCTCGAGCAACTGGGCTCCGGCATGCGCTGGGCCGAAGGGCCGGTGTACTTTCCCGAGCACGGCTACCTGCTGCTGAGCGACATCCCCAACAACCGGCTCATGAAGTACGACGAGAAGACCGGCAAGTTCAGCGTGCACAAGACCGGCGTCAACTACGCCAACGGCAACACCCGCGACCGCCAGGGCCGCCTCGTCACCTGCGAGCACTCCGTCACGCGGCGCGTGGTGCGCACAGAGAAGGACGGCCGCATCACCGTGCTCGCCGACAACTACCAGGGCAAGCGCCTCAACGCGCCCAACGACGTCGTCGTGAAGTCGGACGACACCGTCTGGTTCACAGACCCCACCTTCGGCATCAACGGCGAATGGGAGGGAAGCAAGGCCCCGTCCGAGCAGGCGACCACCAACGTCTACCGCATCGCGACCGACGGCAAGCTCACGGCGGTCATCACCGATCTCGTCAACCCCAACGGCATCGCCTTCTCGCCCGACGAGAAGAAACTCTACGTCGTCGAATGGAAGGGAACGCCCAACCGCAGCATCTGGAGCTACGACGTGTCACCGGACGGCACGAGCGTCTCGAACAAGACCAAGCTCATCGACGCCGACGGCCCCGGCTCGCTCGACGGCTTCCGCGTCGACCGCGACGGCAATCTCTGGTGCGGATGGGGCCACTCCGGCGCCATCGCTTCGGAGCCCACCGACGTCGGAGGCGGCATGAAGGCCTACCTGCCCACTGGCAAGTCGGAGGAAATGGACGGCGTGAAGGTCTTCAACCCGCAGGGCAAGCCCATCGGCTTCGTCCGCCTGCCCGAGCGCTGCGCGAACCTGGAGTTCGGCGGGCCCAAGCGCAACCGGCTCTACATGGCGAGCAGCCATTCGCTGTATGCGCTCTATGTGGAGGCGCACGGGGCGGTTTGAGGGGCCGCTGCCGGGCGGGGGCGCCGAGCCCGCGTCCGGGCAGGAGTGGCTCAGTTGAACTTCGAATTGTCGGAGTCGCTGGTGTAGGCGGACTTCGTGACCGCTATGGACGAAATGGCAATCGGCTGCAGGAATGTGGTCACCGTGCCCGCGTAGGTCTTCAGGGCTTCCCAGTTCGTACCGGGGTCGTATTTCGCTTCCTTCTTGCAATAGCACCACAGCTTGCAGCCCACGTGCTTCGTCTTGTGCTCCAGGATCTTGGTGTCATGAGCGGGATTGCCGGGAATCAGGAGACCCATCTCGGCAATCTCTTTGCGTGTCTTCTCCATGATCTTGTTGGTGGCCTGCGTGAGCAGCGTCTCCTGGTTGCGCTCCAGGTCCGCGATCCAGCCGTCCACCGCGTCCATCACCCTCTTGAACTTTCCCAATTCCTGGTTGAGCCTCTTCTTGCGCCGCTGAACCTGCTCGTACAGAAGAGCAAACTGGTACATGTCGTCGCATGTCTGGCCGCTGTTGTTGTAGGCCTCGATTCCCTGGTTGAGCTCTTCGAATGCATGGGCCACCTTCCAGCGGTACCTGTCCAGGTTCTCGACGGTCAGCTCCTTGATGCCGAACTTGGCCACCTCCGCGTTCGAGGCGGTGGCACCAAGATGCCCTTCATGAAGCGCGCCCCGGACCTTTCCGTTGACCGCATCGACAACCGCGCCCACGACGGACCCCACGACAGGCACCGGTATGAGGGTAAGGAACAGTTTCCCCACGCCCACGAGGGCTCCGATGCCTTTGCTGGCGCGGGATCCGCCGCTCGAGAACGCACTGCGCGTCGAGTGGAAGATGCGGGAGTGCGCGATCTGCGAGCCCATGCTCTTGTTCGCCACCTCCAGCTCGGCCTGCTTGAATGGATCTGGATTGAACGCCATGTCTTTTCCTCAAAAAATAAAACGTCGATGAATGAAGCGAAGCCATCCCGCTCAGAGAGGCATTTGCCCGAAACAGGAGCGGCTCGCGCAGGGCCATTGCCGGCTGGGGCGTCGGGTGGAGAACCCGGCCGGCTCACTCCGGCCTGATGCCCAGAATCGAGAAGTAGCGGTTCAGGTCGCCGTCCTCGCGCAACACCTCCTGCATCAACTGCGGCAGCGGCATGCGTCCCCAGGCCACGGCACGGTTCACGAGGTAGGGCGTCGGGCTGTGCGGCTCCTCGCGCATCAGGTAGGCGGCCGCGAGTTCCAGCAACTGGTAGGCCTCGGCGCGGTTGCCGATACGGCCGCTCGCCACGGCCTGCGGCAGCGACCCGGGAGCAGGGGAGAGGGGGGTGTCGCTCATGTCGTTGTCGTCCATCGGGATCGCGGGAGGGGTTGATTCGTCCGCCATCCAGCTGGCGGGAGCTTCGGCCGGTGCAAGCGGTTCTTCTTCCTTGTCGCGCGGATCGCGCCCCTGCAGCAGGCTGCGCAGCGCCTGCCGCATGCGGGCGAGCATCTCCGTCACCTTCGACAGGCTCGGCGCATCGATGCCCAGCCGCCCGTCGAGCAGGGCTTGCAGGCTTTGCCACGCATCGGTGGCCGCGGCGACGCGGTCGTCGAGCGCGGCGAGCGCATGCAGGTCGCGCGCTGCACGGTCGAGGATGTCCTGGCGCGACACCGTCTGGGCGCTCGGCTCCTCGGCCACTTCCTTCGCCTTTGTCCTGGCGTTGCCCGCAGCGCCGGCAGCTGCCGTGCCGTACTCGCTGGTCAGCGCGCGCTGCCAGTCCCCCAGCGTGATGAAGGGCGGCGAGAAATCCGCCCACTCGAGCAGCGGCACGCGCATCAGCAGCACGTGCGCGATGGTGTCGTTGACCCACACGAAGGTGGCGGTGCGCATGTCGGCGTCGCCGTCGTCGCCGATGCGCGGATGCGCGTCTTCCCAGAATTCGCGCGCCAGCCCTTCGAGCAGGCGCGCACCGGCGGCCAGTCCGTCGATCGAATGGCGGTGCACCCAGGCCTCNGTGAGCCAGGCGGCCATCTGCANGTCCTTGCTGCGGCGCTGCAGGACCTCGGTGCAGAGCATCTCGGCGGTACGCCAGTCGGCCTTCTTCAGCGGGCGGGTCCATTCGCCCATCGGCAGGCTGGCGTCTTCCTCGGTGCGCGCCTCGCGGATGCGGGCGCACACCGGGTCGTAGCGCAGCGGAGGGCCGGCGGGGCCTTCGGGGCCTTGCAGCGGCAGGAGAAAGCTCGCGAGGTCGGGCGCGAAACCGCCGGTGGTTTCGTCTGCATCGGCGTTCAGGGGGGGCAGCAGGGCGGCCATCAGGGCATGTTCCATTCAGGAGCGCGCGCGGGGAACGCGGCGGGCCAGATCAGGGCGTTCTTCTTGCCGGCGGGGCTGGCCGCGATGCGCAGGAACACGCGTGCGCGTCCTCCGTCGGGTGCCTGCGCGGCGTCGCCGGCCGACTGGGCCACCAGCGGAAACTCGAACTTCAGCAGCTGCGAGCGGCCGTCGGGGCGCTGGGCGGGGTCGCCTTCGCGCTGCCGCTGCGCCAGCGTGAACAGCGCCCACGGGTCGGCAAAACGGAAGCTCACGGTCTGGCCGTCGGTGATCAGCGCGTGCTGCTGCGGATCGGCGCGCGCCATCAGCGGGGAGTCCTTCGCGATGCGCAGCACCAGCGCCACCGGCGTGCCGTATTCCCAGCGCAGCGTGCGCGGCGCGTCGCGCAGCCTGAGCACCTGGTCGCCGACCTCGAAGGACCAGTCGATGATCTTGTTGCCCTCGATCTCGGCCGTGGTGTTGGCGCGGAAATCCACGCTCAGGTCATAGCCCGGTGCGGCACCTTCCTCGCTCGGGAACAGCGGCTGCAGGAAGTCGCGTGCACGGGCGAACTGCTCCGTGAAACGGCGCGCGCCCGCTCCGGGCATGCCTGCATTGCGCACACCGGCGTCCGCGCCGCGGTTCTCCTTCAGCGCGCGTGCCAGCGGGTCGAAGGCGCGCGTCAGGTCGTTCACGTCGGCCGGGTCGGCCAGCTCGAAAGCCCGTCCCGTCGCCGGGCCGAACGGATGGCGGCCCGCCAGCGAACGGTTGAAGCGGGTGGAGAACTGCGTCCACAGCTCCTGCTGGTCGCCGAACTGCAGNTCCTGGCAGCGCGCGAGCAGGGCGCTGTAGATCTGCTGGTGGCGGTCGGCGAAGTAGTCGCCGATGCGCNTCGCCGGCGCCTTGCCGGCCAGNTTNGCGCCGCAGGTCTCGCGATCGATCTCCGCGCCGGTGGTGCCCAGGAACTGTTCGAGCAGCAGCAGGCTGCTGTTCGGGTTCTTCAGGCGGTAGCGCTCCAGGTCGCGGTTGATCGCCTGCCAGCGCTGCGCGAGCACCGAGCCGGCGCCCACGCCGTCGAGTGCCGCGATGTAGCTGTCGGCCTGCTTGCCCAGCGTTTCGGTGCGGTTGAACTGCTGGCCCAGGTAGGCGGCGAGCGAGCCCACGTCCGAGACGCCGAAGGCCACCAGCATCGGCCCGCGCTCGCCGCGCCAGGCCTGGAAGTCGCGTCCGCGCATGGCGTAGAGCTCCGACTGGTTGAAGGCCTCGTCCACGGCCTCCAGGCGCTGCAGCGCGTCGCGCGAGATCATCGCGCGAAGGTCTTCGGCGCGGGAGCCGGCTCCCAGCTCGTACAGCAGCGCCTGGATCTTCACGAGGCGCTGGCGCGAGGCCTCGTAGGCGGTCGCCTGTGTGTCGATGGAGCGGCCGCCGTCGCCCATGCCGTTCGCGGCCTCGGCCACCTGGTCGACCACCAGCTGCGCGAAGTGCGCGTTCAGCGCGCTCTCGATGCCGGGGCGCAGCGTGGCCGGGAAGGCCTGCATGCCCTCGCTCATGTAGCGCTTGCGGATGTCGCCGACGGCCAGCGCCTGGTCGAGCCGGGGCAGGTCCCACACGGCCATGGTGCGCATCCCCGCGCCGGGCAGCTCGCGATCGCGCGCGGGCGCCATGAAGGGCTGCGCCAGCAGTGCGGTCAGCGCGTCGCGCAGCGCGATGCGTTCGGGCGCCAGCGCGAAGCGGCCGTCCTTGTCCTGCCACACCAGGCCTGGCTGCGCGCCGCCGAAGCGCAGGCTGAACTCGACGCGGAATTTCTGGAAAGCGTCCTGCGCGCGGTTTTTGACCGCGTCGGCCGATTCCAGCCCCAGCAGCCGGTTCTGCTCGATGCGCGCGATGGTCCGGTCATACGAAGAGCCCAGCACCAGCACCGGCTGGCGCATCCAGCCGCCCTTGCCCGATGCGACCAGGTCTTCCTGGTCCTTGATGGCGGCGATCACCTCGCGGTAGCTCGCGGTGGTGCGCGCGAAGGTGCCGGTGCTCGCGAGCGAGGGCAGCAGCCGCGCCAGCGACTGCTCCGACACCAGCAGCTCGTTGTTGACGAAGAGCCGCGCATCGAGCTGCGCGGTGCCCTTGTCGAGCGCGCAGCGCAGCGCCGACTGCACGGGCGCCAGCGGAATGGCCAGCGCATTGCCCTCGGCCGCCTGGCGGAAATAGCGCAGGTTGCGGCTCAGGTCGGCCGGCAGCTCGGCGCCCAGCGCGTAGCGCACGGCCACGCGCAGGTCGTCGGCATTTCCGGTGGCGGGCTGGCGCAGCCGTTCCACCGCCTGCAGGGCGGCATCGAGCTGCTCGACCGAGCCCAGGTAGCGCTGCAGCGCGCCGAACTCGGGCTGATCTTCCACCAGCAGGCCGTTCTTGCGCGGCGCGTCGCCGATGGTCCTGAAGCTCGGCGGCAGGCCGCAACTGGCGCCCACGATGAATTCGCCGGTCGCCTCGTCCTGCTCCACGCCACTGATCTGGCTCACGCGCGCCATCAGCTCGCGCCGCAGCGTGCTCACCGCGATGTCGCCGAATTCGCGCTCGATGCGCTCGATCACGCGCTCGTTCAGGTCGTCGAAGGGCTGCCACGAACCCGGCATGAAGAAGGAGTACGTGCCGTCGGTGCGCAGCCGTTCGTTCATGGCCAGCAGCGACAGCGCCTTGTTGCGGTACCACGCGGTCGGAATGGTCTCGCCGCGCTGCAGCGCGCGCATGCGGTACTGCGCGTCGTGCTGCAGCTGGGCCAGCGCCGGCACCAGCGTGGCGTTGTGCCGGTGCAGCTGCCAGGTCGCGACCATCAGGCCGATGCCCCAGCCGCCGAGGAAGATCACCGCCGCCCAGCGCAGCGCACGGTGCAGCACCGGGCGCGTGAGCGTCTGCGTGCGCGAAGGCCTCGTNAGGCCGTACTCCAGGAAGATCTTCTTCTCGAACAGGTCGCGCAGGAAGGCCGGCTGGCGCATCAGCTGCGCGATCAGGTCGCCGCCGATGGGCTCCAGGTC
>Ga0063456_1001588_pt1 | contig 11831 bp, 10 predicted proteins | sample AraplaMF_Cvi_mMF_FD_56228 | JGI IMG/M metagenome (GOLD analysis project Ga0063456, IMG submission 56228) | Arabidopsis root microbial communities from the University of North Carolina, USA - plate scrape MF_Cvi_mMF version 2 (version 2) | ecosystem: Host-associated > Plants > Roots > Endosphere ... | reverse complement strand
CTCGAAGTCAAATTCTTCTATGCGGTTCCCGCGAACGACAACGACGCGCGTCTCTTCCTCGTGAGACGCATCGATAAGCATTTTGTCTGCCATGTAAGCTGTGCTCCTCGGCGTGGCCGCGAGAGCGCATTCCCGACTGCTGTTGAAACAGAAAGAATGCGGTCCACTGTAGCCGCGCCGGATAATGAAAGTCGCGCCTGATGCGAGGGGGAGGGCAGCAGCCAGACAGCAGCCGGAACCATTTCGGTCCGGGGCCTGTACACTTCAGATAAAACCTGCTGCGAAACCATCAACAACCAAGCGTGATCGACAAATACGAAGACCCGTTCGGGTCCGATGAGTTTGCTCCCTGAGAGCGTGGTGGCTGATCCACCAATGAATTCCGACAATAAGCCGGAAAATCAGGATCCAGTTCTAGGGATGAAGCGCATGAGACGGCGGACGATGACCGATGTGGCGCCAGGTCCTGATCTGGCTGGCAGCCTTTGCGGCGACTCTATCCCGTCAACACTTTACCCTGAAATTCGTTGTATGTTTTCTGTGTCACAATAGCAAGGGAAAAGCCAAATGTGCCATAATATTGATGGATTTCGTAACGCATAGAAGCTGGGGATAAAGTGATCGCGATTCGGCAGGCTAACGGGTGTTTCGTCACAGGGACGTTCGCTGCAGCCGCGTCGGGTTCATGGCAATTCAAATAGGGTGTGGCGGTTTATTGTATAAGAGGGCTCGGATCGCGGCGAAATCCGCAGCGCGGCGATCGACATTCGCAAGGCGGGTTCTGACGGCAACGCTTCTGGCCGCCAGCCTCCTGGCCGTTGCCGGCTCCGTCGAAGCCGGAGATCCGCTGCTTGCTTATGGTGCGCGCATCGTCGGCGACGACGCCAGGACCCGCATCGTCATCGACTTCGATCGCGAACCGCGCTTCTCCGTCCACTATATCGCCAATCCGGAACGCATCGTCGTCGACCTGCCGGCCACCGCCTTCGGCTTTCCGGCGAAGGATCTTGCCGCNCGCGGCCTGTTCAAGGACATCCGTTACGGCAAGATGGANGAGGAAAGCGCCCGCATCGTGCTGACGACGGCAAGGCCGGTGAAGCTGGCGCTCGCCAAAGTGCAGGCCGACGAGGCAGGCAAGGGGCATCGCCTCGTGCTCGATGCCGAGATGATCGACAAGCAGGCCTTTGCCGAGCTGGTGAAGACCCAATCCTGGAATGATCAAACTGAGGCGGACCAGACGACCAGCGCCATTCCGGCGCCTGAGAAAGCCGCTCCCGGCGATTTCGTCATCGCCGTCGACGCCGGCCATGGCGGCATCGATACCGGTGCGATCGGCGTGGACACCAAGACCGAGGAAAAGCAGGTAACGCTCGCCTTCGCCAAGGCGCTGACCGACCGGCTGAACAAGGAACCGGGCATCAAGGCCTTCCTGACGCGCGAGGATGACGAGTTCCTGTCGCTTTCGCAGCGCGTGCTGATCGCCCGCCAGAACCATGCCGGCCTGTTCATTTCGCTGCATGCCGACACGCTGAAGCAGAAGGATATCCGCGGCGCGACCGTCTACACGATCTCCGACAAGGCATCCGACAAGCTCGCCGCCGACCTTGCCGAACGTGAAAACCTTTCCGACCAGATCGCCGGCAAGGAGACGGTCGCCGAGCCGCCCGAGGTCGCAGACATCCTGCTCGATCTGACCCGGCGCGAGACCCAGGCCTTTTCGATCTCGCTGGCCGAGAGCGTGCTGAATTCCTTCAAGGATCAGGTCGGCACCATCAACAATCCGCACCGTCACGCCGGCTTTCGCGTGTTGCAGGCCCCTGACGTGCCGTCGATCCTTCTCGAGCTCGGCTTCCTCTCGAATGCCGATGATGAGAAACTGCTGCTCGACGAGACCTGGCGCGACAAGATCGCCGGTCTCTTGACCGACGCAGTGAAGCGATACCGCGCCGCCGTCATGGCGAATGGCGGCTAATCCATGCCGCGCAAAGATCTGTAGCGGGTTGCGGCATGCTGACATGCATAAAAAACAAAGACTTAAAGCGCGGCACATGAATCAAGTTCTGAGCAAGATGCCTCAGATTGGCGGCGGCGACGGCGTTGCTTGGATGTGACAGTTCTAATGAAACGCTGCCGCAGCGGTGAATGCGGCGGGCAGAGCCCTATTTTGCTCACATTCGCGCCGTTACTCCGGCTTATGTTTCGTAGGCCTGAGGCGCGGAATCGGCTTGTGGCGGTAACGCTCATGGAGTAAGCCGCGCAACGTGCAAATTGCCTTGATCCATGCAATCGTTGCGTCTGCGCCGATTGAAGATCGAAAAGACCGGTAGCTGAAATATGGTTAGACTTTTTGGATATTTCTTCGGAATGGCCTGCGTCCTGTTTCTGGTCGCGGCGGCGGGTGTTGCCATCTATATCACCAATGTCGCCAGGGATCTGCCGGACTATGCCGTTCTGAACAGCTACGCGCCGCCGGTGACCACCCGCGTTCATGCCGGCAACGGCGCCCTGATGGCCGAATACGCCAAGGAAAAGCGTCTTTTCCTGCCGATCCAGGCCATTCCCGACCGCGTGAAGGCCGCTTTCCTGTCGGCCGAAGATAAGAATTTCTACAATCACCCGGGCGTCGATCTTACCGGTCTCGGCCGCGCAATCCTCGTCAACCTGCAGAATTTCGGCTCCGGCCGCCGTCCGGTCGGCGCCTCCACCATTACCCAGCAGGTCGCCAAGAACTTCCTTTTGAGCTCGGACCAGACGATCGACCGCAAGATCAAGGAAGCGATCCTCTCCTTCCGCATCGAGCAGGCCTACAGCAAGGACAAGATCCTCGAACTCTACCTGAACGAGATTTTCTTCGGCCTGAATTCCTACGGCATCGCCGGCGCAGCACTCACCTATTTCAACAAATCCGTCACCGAACTGACCGTCGCCGAGGCAGCCTACCTGGCCTCGCTGCCGAAGGGGCCCGCCAATTATCATCCTTTCCGCCACCCGGAAGCTGCGCTCGAGCGCCGCAACTGGGTGATCGACCGCATGGTCGAGAACGGCTATGTCAGCCAGAGCGACGGTGAGGAAGCCAAGAAGCAGCCGCTCGGCGTCACCGCCCGCACGACCGGCCCGTCGCTCTTTGCATCGGATTATTTCGCCGAAGCCGTGCGTCGCCAGCTGATCGACCAATATGGCGAAAAGGTTCTCTATGAGGGTGGCCTTTCAGTGCGCACGTCGCTCGATCCGCAGATGCAGCTCGCTGCCCGCAAGGCGCTGCAGGACGGTCTGGTCACCTATGACGAGCGCCGAGGTTTCCACGGCCCCCTCAAGCAGATCGATGCGAGCGGTGACTGGGGCAAGGCGCTTGCCGATATCCCCGCACTGTCCGACGTGCCGGAATGGCGGCTTGCCGTCGTGCTCGCCGTGTCCGACAGCAATGTCGACATCGGCCTGCAGCCGGCCAAGGATGGAAGCGGCAAGGTCGCGGCTGAGCGTCAACGCGGCACGATCGATGCCAAGAACATGCAGTGGGCCTTCCGTTCGGCCGACGGCGCCCGCAAGACCGCGAAGTCGCCGGTCGGCGTCCTGGCCCCCGGCGACGTCGTTTATGTCGCAAAGCTCGGCGACGACGCCTCGACCTCCTACCGCCTGCAGCAGCCGCCGAAGGTGCAGGGCGGCCTGGTCGCCATGGACCCGAAGACCGGCCGCGTGCTGGCCATGGTCGGCGGCTTCTCCTACTCGCAGTCCGAATTCAACCGCGCCACCCAGGCGATGCGCCAGCCGGGCTCCTCGTTCAAGCCCTTCGTCTATGCGGCGGCGATGGACAATGGTTATACGCCGGCCTCCGTCATCATGGATGCGCCGATCGAGATCGTGTCGGGCGGCCAGGTCTGGAAGCCGGAAAACTACGGCGGCGAAGTCGGCGGGCCCTCGACGCTGCGCTCGGGCATCGAGCATTCGCGCAANCTGATGACGGTGCGCCTCGCCAANGATCTCGGCATGAACATCGTCGCCGAATATGCAGAGCGCTTCGGCATCTACGATCACATGCTGCCGGTTCTCTCCATGTCGCTCGGCGCCGGCGACACGACGGTGCTGCGCATGGTCTCGGCCTATTCGGTCATCGCCAATGGCGGCAAGCAGATCAAGCCGACATTGATCGACCGTATTCAGGACCGCTATGGCAAGACGATCTTCAAGCATGAGGAGCGTCTGTGCGAGGGCTGCAATGCCGGTGACTGGCANAACCAGGAAGAGCCGAATGTCGTCGACAATCGCGAAACCGTTCTCGACCCGATGACCGCCTACCAGATCACCTCGATGATGCAGGGCGTCATCCAGCGCGGCACCGCCGCCGGCAAGATCGACCTCGGCGGCCGCGACGTCGCCGGCAAGACCGGCACCACCAACGACGAGAAGGATGCCTGGTTCGTCGGCTTCACGCCGGATCTGGTTGCCGGCCTCTATATGGGCTTCGATACGCCGGCCCCGCTCGGCCGCGGCGGCACCGGCGGCGGTCTCTCCGCCCCGATCTTCAACGAATTCATGCAGGCCGCCGTCAAGGATACGCCGGAATCCAAATTCGTCATCCCGCCCGGCATGAACCTGATCCCGATCGACCGCAAGACCGGCATGGCGGCCGCGGACGGCGATCCGAACACCATTGTCGAGGCTTTCAAGCCCGGCACCGGCCCGGCCGACAGCTTCTCCGTCATCGGCATGGACAGCACCATGGCGCCGGAGGAGATCCTGAAGACCTCGCCGCAGGCCAACCAAGCCGTCCAGACCGGAACGCCCGGCCTGTTCTGACCGTCGCCGAATTTTGGAACGCTTGCCGCGGCCCTTTACATCCGCGGCGGGCGTCTCTAGAGCATTTCCAGCAAAAGTGCGCAGCGGTTTTGCGTCCGGAATTGCGTGAAACAAAGACGTAAACCAGCACTTGAAGAGACCGAGCAGAGAAGCGGAAAATGCGAGCGGAAATCGAAAACGTAGTCGATGAAACCAAGCAGGCTATCACCCTGCTGAGGAGGCATCTTTGACTGGGACCAGGCGATAAGACGACTGGACTGGTTGAACAACAAGGCAGAGGATCCGAACCTCTGGAACGATGCACAGGAAGCGCAGAAGCTGATGCGCGAGCGCCAGCAGCTCGATGACGGCATCAACGGCGTCAAGCAGCTCGAACAGCAGCTGAACGACAATATCGAGCTGATCGAGCTTGGCGAGGAAGAGGGCGACCAGGGCGTCGTCAAGGAAGCCGAGGACACGCTGAAGGCCTTNAAGGCCGAGGCCGCCCGCCGCCAGGTGGAGGCGATGCTCTCCGGCGAAGCCGATAGCAANGACACCTATCTCGAAGTCCATTCCGGCGCCGGCGGTACCGAAAGCCAGGACTGGGCCAACATGCTGTTGCGCATGTACACCCGCTGGGCCGAACGCCAGCGTTTCAAGGTCGAGCTTCTCGAAGTCCATGACGGCGAAGAAGCGGGCATCAAATCCGCGACCCTGCTCGTCAAGGGCCACAATGCCTATGGCTGGCTGAAGACGGAATCGGGCGTGCACCGGCTGGTGCGCATCTCGCCTTACGACAGCAATGCGCGCCGCCACACCTCATTCTCGTCGATCTGGGTCTATCCGGTTGTCGACGACTCGATCCAGATCGAGATCAACGAAAGCGACTGCCGCATCGATACCTATCGTTCGTCGGGCGCCGGCGGCCAGCACGTCAACACGACAGACTCGGCCGTGCGCATCACGCATATCCCGACCGGCATCGTCGTGCAGTGCCAGCAGGAGCGTTCGCAGCACAAGAACCGCGCCAAGGCCTGGGACATGCTGCGCGCCCGCATGTACGAAGCGGAACTGAAGAAGCGTGAGGACGCCGCCAACGCCGAAGCCGCCTCCAAGACGGATATCGGCTGGGGCCACCAGATCCGCTCCTACGTGCTGCAGCCCTACCAGTTGGTCAAGGACCTGCGCACCGGCGTCGCCAGCAGCGCCCCGGATGATGTGCTCGACGGCGATCTGAACGAGTTCATGGAAGCGGCCCTTGCCCACCGCATCAGCGGCGCCGCCGACGCGGTTGTCGAGGATGTCGACTGATAGGGTACACCAGAATCGAGACACGAAAGCCCCGGAGACGGGGCTTTTCTTTGTTCAGACCATGGCGCTGACGTCGCTGTCGTGAAACAGCGCGGCCGACAGATCGGCAATCTGGTCATGAATGGCGGCGCGTTCGATGCCCGGGGGATCGGTAAAGAGTTCTGCGGCAAAGGCGAGGCCGAGCGCCGTGCCCTCCGGCACGAAGACATAATGTCCAAGGCCGCCGCCGAAGATTCTAAGACGACTGCGTCGCAGCCGTGCATGCAGCCATGACGAACATTCCTCCGCCGGTGCCGCCGTGTCGGCATCGCCGACCAGGATAAGGGTGGGCGCATCGACGGCCTTCAGGCTTTCCTCGCTGAAACAGAGAACGGACCGGCCCGGCGCGCAGACGAGCGCGGCCTTGATTCTCTCGTCACGGTAGGACTGCGACACGCGCGACCATGAATCGCGAAACACATCGCTGGTGCGCAGCAATGTCGGGATATGGTCGGCCAGGTCGGGAAATTCCCTTGGTCCGCGCGAACCACCGGATTTCGTCCGGGACGGGTCAAACTGCGAGAACTGGGCGACAGCACCAAGCAGCAGCATCACGCTATAGGCTCCAGCCGAAAATCCGGCCGCAAACACGCGGGCCGTTTCGATATGGCCCGAGAGATCGCCGAGCCAGTCATCGCTATGGTCGAGCATGTAGCTGAGGTCGGGCGCCCGCTCCCAAAGGCAGGCAAAGCCTTCGGCGCGATAAGGCTCGATGCCGGTATTGCCGTGATGGCTGACGCCGAGCGCTGCAAACCCACGATCGACCAGGCGTCGCGCCAGCCACTCCAGCCCGGCCGCGGATCCGCCGGTGCCATGCGATAGCAGGACGAGGGGGCAGGGCCCGGTCGCCGGTCGGATGGGCGCATCGCGGGCAACAGTCGCCTTCTGAAACCAGCCTCTTTCCGTTATATCGCTGTCCCCGGCGTCATCGGCAGCCGGGTACCAGAGCGACCAGCTGATGGGCCTGGGGCCGGCTGCGTCCCAATTCGACCTCTTCTTGTCGTAGAGGATGCCCTCGCGATAGCCCAGTTTCATCGCCCAGATGTCTCTCCGAACAATTCCCAGCCGTTCAATTCGTCGCCTTCTCCACGGTGATGTCGCCGAATTCGTCGATCAGCACGGTCCAGCTATCCGGCTCGGCGGCGGGATCGGTCTTCAGATAGATCGTGGCAAACAGCCCCGGCTCCTTGATGATGCCGTTCGAATTCTCCGGGCGTATATCGGTAACGTAAGGCTTCAGGTCGCTGATTTCCTGCAGTTCGATGGTCGAGGCGATCGCCGGGCCGGTCTCNGTCTGGGCAATCTGCTGCAGGTAGACCTTCGAGGTCCTGTCGGCCTGGCGGACGGCAAAGAGCTTGTAGTAGCCGTGGCGCTGGGTGGCCTTTCCCTCGGGGTTGGCGACGCTCTCGGCACCCATCGGCGCCCGCTCGACATCAGGTGCGTTGCCGTCATCCTCCCAATAGCCGGTGCTGGTCGCGAAAATCACCGATGCCGGCAGGATGGCATCCTGCGCCGGGGCGGCTGCGACCGACCATCCCAATAGGAAAATGGTGGTCGTCAATATCCCTCGCATGGCCATCGTCTCAATCCTTGAACTGCTCGGCGAGAATACGGTCGGACCAGGAGCGGTCGGGATCGGAGAGGATGCGCGCCGTCATATGCTCCGACTGGGCGATTCGGATATGCAGCACCGACTTGACCTCGGTATTGTCGGCCACGGCGTTCACCGGCCGCTTCTCCGGCTCGAGAATGTCGATATCGACGGTCACTTTGTTCGGAAGCAGCGCGCCCCTCCAGCGCCGCGGCCTGAACGCGCTGACCGGCGTCATCGCGAGCAGCGGCGCTTCGAGCGGCAGGATCGGGCCATGGGCGGAAAGATTATAGGCCGTCGATCCGGCCGGTGTCGCCACCATCAGCCCGTCGCAGATGAGTTCCTCCAGGCGGACGCGCCCATCTATCATGACCCGCAGATTCGCCGCCTGATAGGACTGGCGAAAAAGATAGACCTCGTTGATGGCNAGCGCCGTCGAGTTGGTGCCGTCGGCATTGGCCGTCGTCATCTGCAATGGCCGGAAGACGTTTTCGACGGCGAGGCAGATGCGTTCCTGAAGCTGTTCGGTGCGATAATCGTTCATCAGGAANCCGACCGAACCGCGATTCATGCCGTAAACCAGTTTGCCGGAGTTCATGGTGTGGTGCAGCGTCTGNAGCATGAAACCGTCGCCGCCAAGCGCGACGATGACGTCGGCTTCGTCAGCCGGCACGTCACCATAGAGGCGAATCAGCTCCTCGCGAGCGGCAAGCGCCTCCGTCGTTGGTGAGGCGAGAAAGGATAGCGTCTGAAATGAACGGCCCATGCAATGCCCTTTATGATGCTGTCCTAGCTAAAGGATAAAGGCCTTGTACGACAAGGACGTTTTCTGCCGCGAAGCGTTTTGAGCCGCAGCCGACCTGTTCGCGCAGGCACGGATTTCCCTTTACAGAATCATAGAATCTGCTAGTTGGGCAATTATTGCCCTTGTAGCTCAGTTGGTAGAGCACCTGATTTGTAATCAGGGGGTCGCGAGTTCGAACCTTGCCGGGGGCACCAGCCTACGCTCTGTGAGCTTCGGCTCGGCGAGCCGAAGAAAGCTGCTAAGCGGAGGCGCCGCCTTCGCAGGCCATAACCTCGGTTCGACGCTGCTTTGTTCGATCGCCCAGCAGATTTTTTTAATAGCCCGCATCGCTCGATGAACAGCGCGTGAAGGGCTGCTTCAGCGCCAATTCAGCCGCGCCCGACTATCTTCGCCTCATCATCAATGAGGAAACAGCCATGAGGCTCGCACATCTCTTTCTCGCCGCAACCATTTCAGTCGGTGGGGCTTTCGCGTCCGTCGCACCGGCGGCCGCCATGCCGGTCGAGCGGCCGGCNGTGTCGGCACAGGGCGATATCGTTCAAATTCGTGATGGCTGGCGACGTGATCGCGACCGTGACGATGGTGACGACCGTGGCTGGCGTGACGACCGTGGCTGGCGCGACGAGCGCGATTGGCGCCGCTCCGATTGGCGCGATGATCGCCGTCATTGGCGGCGGTGGCGTGCCGAGCGTTGGCAGGAACGCCGCGAGTGGCGCGATCGTGATCGCGGCATGCCNTTCTGGCTCTACCGCAGCTGAAGATAAAGGCCCGGATCATNCGGGCCTTTNTTTTAATGCGCGATAGGNTCNTTGACGCTCGCCTCGATCCTGTCGCCATTGCCGGTCTCTCCGGCGCCCGATGGCGACATCATCGCGATGCTGAGCACGGAGACGACCATGAAGGCGACGACGGCGATCATTATGCGCATGAGCGTTCAATCCTCGTTCGATTCCGGGATTAACGCGTAAGCGCCCTCCGCGTTCCGGCCGGGATTATTGCACCGGTCCCGGCGTCGCGGGGCCGGGCGCCGTCGGCGACAGGGGATCGGGCTGGTGGATGGGATGCGAGGTGTCCACCCAGATGATGCTGAGAATAATCACGACGAAGACCGCGANGAAGAGGATACCGAAAATCAGCGGTCGAATGGCCATGATGGGAATCGTTCCTTCTTGCTTCTGACCGGTCGCGCCAACCGGTCATCGCCCGATCATAGTGTTCCGGAAGGTCTTTCCAAGGCAAAAGTGGATTTCTCCGGCATCGGCCAGGCGTTGCACGGGCCTTGCCGGCATCCGTTTCCCATCTGTCGCGCCGGATCGAACCATGTCAGAGATACCGAAGCATTTCAGAGGCGGACTGTGATGAAGCGGACGATCAAGACATCGACTATCCTTGCGGCACTGATTTCCTTGGCCGGAGCGTCCAAAAGCCCGGCACCGTTCGACAGGCCGATAAAAGTGGACGTCGTCGCGATGCCGAAGGACGAACTCAATCCTGATGCAAAGCCGAAGATCACCTGCAGCCGTTATCCCGCCTTCATGGTCAAGGAAGTCGATCTCGGCGAGGTCGGAGCCGAAAAGCTGGCGCTGCTTGCCGCCGATGCGCCCTGTGAGCGCGCCGACGAACGCGAGCGGGTGATCGAGGACGATATAGCCGGTTATCTCATGGGCGTCAGCGGCGGTTTCGTCTTCTTCCGGGCAGCGGACGGGTGGAACGGCGGACTGCCTTTCGTCGTCTACGATGCGGCGACGGGCGAGCGGCTACTCGACGATTCGTTTGAGGGCGACAATTTTGCCGCCATAAGGAGCGGGAAGGGGGAGCTGACCCTCGACTTCCGCCGCGTCTACACGGCGTCCTGCTCGCTCTATCTCGATGGTGCTGCCTGCGCAAAGGCGATCGCCGCCGAAACCGGGCTGCCGCTGAAGCAGCTGCCGGATTGTGCCTCAGCCTACAAGGCGGAAATCAAACGCAGCCCCGGCCACGCTGGTGAAATCGAGAAGCTGCCGAGCGTGATCGTCTATCCCGTCGAGGTGGCCTATGTGGCCGGCGATACACTGCGCCGACCGCTGGACGGACCTGCCAGCTGCCAGACGCCGAGCTGAGCAGGAGCGCGGCGTCCGAGCAGGCCAACCTATGCCTTCAGGTGGAGACGCGCCGCATAAAGCGCGATCGCTGCGGCATTCGAGACGTTGAGCGATTTGATCGCGCCCGGCATATCGAGGCGGGCAAGTGCGTTGACAGTTTCCCGCGTCTTCTGCCGAAGTCCCTTGCCCTCGGAGCCGAGCACCAGCGCCACCTTCTCGCCAGAGAAGGTGCCTTCGAGCGGCGCCGGCCCTTCCGAATCGAAGGCCGATGGTGGAGAAACCGAGCTTGTGCAATTCGCCGAGCGCATCCGCGAGATTGGTGACCTGTATATAAGGTATCAGCTCCAGCGCGCCGGAGGCGGACTTGGCGAGCACGCCTGACTCGGTCGGGCTATGTCTCTGGGTGGTGATAACGGCGCCGGCATTGAAGGCGACGGCTGAACGCATGATCGCGCCGACATTGTGCGGATCGGTCACCTGATCGAGGACGAGCAGGAGAGGGCTGTCCTTCAGCGCTTCGAGCCGGCGTACCGGAAGCGGCCGTGTTTCCAGCATGACGCCCTGATGGATCGCTTCCGGGCCGAGCACCTTATCGATCTCCTGCGGCGAGACGATTTCGAAGGGAATGCCGAGCGCTTCGACGTCGACTTCGAGCCGCGCCAGCGCATTCTGCGTCACGAACAGCTTGATCTTCTTGCGCTCGGGATTGTCGAGGGCGGCGCGCACCGTATGCAGGCCGTAGAGATGCACCTGATCGGGGGCAAGAGCCGGCGGCTTCCAGTCCTCAGCCCCGCGCCTGCGCTTCTGCGGCTGAGGTGTCGGAATCTCGCCGCGTTCGCGCTTGGCGTCACGGTGGGCGCGCCGCAGATTGGCGTAATGCGTATCCTTGGCGGATGGGTCTGTCGCGGACTTGCCGCCGGATTTGTTGTCTTTGCTCATGCGGCTTTATAGCTATGGCGCTCGCCGCCGCATAGGCTTTCTTTCATATGCCGGCTTTCGGCGGCGAATGAAATTTTTCGTGTTTTTTCCGTCGTCATCGTGTTGACAGACTGAAATGCTCCGGTCATATACGCGGCGCAGACGACGGGCGGCAACGCTTCGAAGTCTGACGAACTTGGTCTAGCGATCCGGACGAAAACTGGAGAGATGCCCGAGTGGTTAAAGGGGACGGACTGTAAATCCGTTGGCTCAGCCTACGTTGGTTCAAATCCAACTCTCTCCACCATTCGTC
>Ga0063456_1001586_pt1 | contig 11840 bp, 9 predicted proteins | sample AraplaMF_Cvi_mMF_FD_56228 | JGI IMG/M metagenome (GOLD analysis project Ga0063456, IMG submission 56228) | Arabidopsis root microbial communities from the University of North Carolina, USA - plate scrape MF_Cvi_mMF version 2 (version 2) | ecosystem: Host-associated > Plants > Roots > Endosphere ... | reverse complement strand
ATGTCCACCTTGTAATCGCCCTGCTCCAGCCTTTTGGCGGTATCGGCCAATTGGCGAAGCGGCTGTGCAATGCGCTTGGCGGTTACCACGCTGGCGATCACACAGACTATCATGCCGGCCACGGTCAGCCCGAGCAGCCAGCGCTCGAGGCGCGCGTATTCGGCGGTGGCTTCGTCGATTGAACGGCCCAGCATCGCGACCGCGATGTTGCCGTCATCTTCCCCGATCCTTGTCATGTGCACACTGAGCTTGTCGCCGCCAATGTCGACGTCGAACGCTTCGGCTGGCATGCCGCCCATTCCCTGCAGCTGCAGCATGATGCTGCCCACCGCAGCGGGCGACAGGCTGGATGCCACAGGCAGCCAGCGCCCATTCGGATCGCGCGTCAGCAGCAAGGTTTGCAGGGCGGTGGTTTCCCGCATGTCGCGCGCCAGCCGTTCGTCCAGCGGAAATGTCATCACCACGAAGCCGATGGTCACCGGGGCTTTCACCGGAACCACGACAACTTGGTAAGGCAGGCGCTCAACGATGGCTATGCCATTGGCGCCATCGTCCTGCCCGGCCTTGTCCAGCATGCCCATGACCATGTGCTCCAGGCCAGCCGCCTGCGCATCGCTGGTCGAAGCGACAACCTTGCGTTCAGGGCTGACCAGCATTGTCATCGACGCCTTGATGCGGCGGCCATGGTTGGCCAGCGCCGACTCGATGGTGGCGCGGTCATCGTCGTCCGTATTGCCGATCGCCGACAGGAAGCCCGTATCGCGCGACAGGAGGCGCGCCCCGTTGCGCAGGTTCTGCGCATTCTGCTCCATCAGGCGCGCGAACACCTTGCTGCCATTAAGCAGCTCGGAGGCGATTGCAGTGCGAGCATTGCTGTCGATGCCGCGCTGGATCACCACCAGCCCGACCAGCTGCACCACGATCAGCAACACGAGGAACAGCGTGACGATACGGCTTTCGAGGCTGCGGAATCGCATGGTGTCAGTAAGCCGGGGAATCGGGATCGGTTGAAGATGGCTTCAGCGAAAACCTGAAGCTGGCGCTTGCCGCGCCATCGGATAGGCGCAGCAACTGCTCTTGCGCGTTGCCGCCAACGATGTCCGGGTGCCAGGCCTTCAGCATATATCTGCCGGCCGGCGCTTCCACAGCCACGTCGCCGTTTGCGTCCGTCTTGCCAAAGTAAGGCGTGTCCACAATACGCACATAAGCAATCATTTTGTCGTGGATATTGCAGCCCAGGACCACCGTGCCCGGCTTGTCGAAAGTCTGAGGATCGGCGGTGGTGCCGGAGTAAAGCTTCTGGTCGAATTTGTGCGGTGCGGAAAACGAATAGATATGGTGCCGCACCTTGTCGTTATTCGGGAAGTAGATCTTGCTGCCGGTCTGGATCACCGTCACCAGCGGTATGAATTTCAGCCCCTTCTGGCTGATTTCACCGGCCTTCTGCGGCTTGGGCAGCGTTTGCCCTCCCTCGGCCTCCAGGTACACCACGGCGTCTGCCACCGGCTTGCCATTGGCGTCGGCAATGTGCACGGTAAGACCGCCGGACGCAGCGGCGACGCTGGTAAAACAGAAGGCCACCACAGCAGCGGAGCGGATCAAGGGCTGGCTCGGCATCGTTCTCAGTCAAGGGACGCGGAAGCTTATTGTAACGCCAAAAAGTGTTTCCGGCGTTCATCATGCTGTCACAATTGCGACACAGAATCATCACGTTGCCATTTTTGCGACCGCTATCGTGAGCACTTCAACCGCCGCCCTGCCGCACAACGTGACCTATCTGCGTCCCCCGCCCGACGACANGCTCGGNCAGCACCTGCTGGACATCATCCAGCGCCGCCAGCTGCANGCCCTGTTCCAGCCCATCGTCCANATGCAAAGCGGCGAAATCATCGCTTACGAAGGCCTGATTCGCGGCCCGTCGGANAGCCCCCTGCATTCGCCGCTCAACCTGTTCCGCGTGGCGCGCGCCAACAACCTGTCGCGCGAGGTGGAATATTTATGCCGCCGCATTGTCCTGGAGCGCTTCGCGGAACTCCAGCTTCCGGGCAAGCTGTTCCTGAACGTCAGCCCGGAATCGCTGGTGCGCCAGCAAGATGGCAGCCGGGGCGAAACCCTGGGCTACATCCACGAATTCGGCCTCAATCCCGCCAATGTCATCATCGAGCTGACCGAAAACCAGCCGACCTACGACTACGAACGGATGCGCGAAGCGGTGCTGCATTACCGGAAAATGGGCTTCCAGATCGCGATCGACGACCTTGGCGAAGGCTTTTCCAGCCTGCGCCTGTGGTCGGAACTGCGCCCGGAATTCGTCAAGGTCGACATGCACTTCATTCAAGGCATCGATCATGACCCGGTCAAGCTGCAGTTCGTGCGCTCAATCCAGGAGATTGCCGACAAATCCAACACACTGGTCATCGCAGAAGGCATCGAGAAAGCAGCGGAGCTGCTGGTTCTGCGCGACCTGGGCATCGCGTTTGGCCAGGGTTACCACCTGGGGCGCCCCCACGTCCAACCGGCGAAGGCCCTGCCGGCGGAAGTAGTCAAGGTACTGGGCCGCAATGGCGTGGCGGTCTATCCGCAACGCGCTGCCGAGAGAAACGCCGTGTCTATCCGCAAGCTGCTGCACGACGTCGCCGCTGTGCCGCCGTCCATGAACAACAACGATGTCTATGAAATCTTCATGGCCGATCCCAAGCTGATGATCATTCCCGTGGTCGACGCCGGGCGCCCGCTCGGACTTGTCTCTCGCTTCGAGATGATCGACCACTTCGCGCGTCCTTATCAGCGCGAGTTATACGGCAAGAAACCATGCACTCTTTTCATGGATGCCAAACCGATCATCGCCGACGTCGACACCAGCTTGCAGGACCTGTCGTGCCGCATGGCCGAATCTGATGCGCATCACCTGTTCAATGGCTTCATCATCACGGAGGATGGCAGCTATATCGGCATGGGCACCGGCCATGACCTGATGCGCGAAATTACGCAAATGCAGATCAATGCCGCGCGCTACGCCAATCCGTTGACGCAGTTGCCGGGCAACGTGCCGATCAATGAACACATCGACCGCCTGCTGCAAAGCGGCACGCGGTTCTGGGTCTGCTATGTGGACCTGGACCACTTCAAGCCTTTCAACGATGTCTACGGCTATCGTCGCGGCGACGACGTGATCCAGCTGACGGGGCACATCCTGGCCAAGCACGGCGACCGCAATCGCGATTTCGTCGGCCACATCGGCGGCGACGACTTCGTGATCCTGTTCCAGAGCGAGGATTGGGAACCGCGCTGCCAGGCAGTGCTTGACGATTTCGCCACCGCCATCTCGGACTTCTACAGCAATGAAGACCGCGAACGCGGCGGCTATATCAGTGAAGACCGCCAGGGCAAGAAGGTGTTCTATTCGCTCATGAGCCTTTCGGTCGGCGTGATCCGCGTTGAACCGCACCAGTACTACTCGCACCACCAGATCGCCGCCAGCGCTGCGGATGCGAAGAAACAAGCCAAAAAGATACACGGCAACAGCCTTTTCCTCGACCGCAGGATGCAAACGCAGGGCGCATAGTCTATATTGGATTCATGAGCCCATTCATCTACAGCATGTGCCAGAAACCCATCGTCGGATTGGCGATGGCAACTGTCGCGCTCTGTGAATTCCCGCCGCTGATGAAAGACGTCCAGATGAAGCTTGGCGAGGCGGGCACCGTCGTCACTGCCGACGTGGAAGTGCCAGTGGATTTGAGCTATGCGCTGATGCTGGAAATGAGCAATCCTGCCGGTGAATCCTTGAGCAAACAGGAAGTATTGATCATTGGCGATCGCCGCGTTGAAGACTGCGCCGACGACGTCGACCTGGCCAAGGTGCCCAAACAGGCGCGCGCCAGTTTCGGCAGGCCGATGGCCTTCAAGGTGGAAGTGCGGCACAAACCCGACAATGCGCTGGTGTATGCGCGCACCGTGAACACCTTGTGCGTGGCCAGCAAGTGGGCCAACCAGCGCTCACGCAGCCTTGGCAATTTCGCGCTGGTGCGGGGCGCTTATACCGTGCGCATCGAAAATGTCGAAGCCCAGGCCGGACTGGAACACCTGAACACCACCGTGGTGCTGGCTCCCGGCACCGACCGTCCTTTAACGGCGCAGCGATAACTGCTCAACGCGGACTGTTGCGCGCCTCCGGCAGGCGTGGATGCTGCCGCAATATTTCATCGAAATTAATGTTCCCGAGCGCCTGTTCTTCGGGCTGCGCGGCATTGCCCGCGCCTTCCCGCAAACCGGCTAGATTGTGCCGCGCCAGCGCGTGACCCTGCGCGGCCGCGCGCCTGTACCAGCGCAGCGCTTCGCCTTCATCCTGCGCCACGCCCTGCCCCGTCGCATACAGCACACCGAGATTGTTCTGGGCCGCCGCATCGCCTTTTTCGGCCGCGCTGCGATACCAATGAACTGCCTGCACCAGGTCGCGCTGCACCCCGTTCCCGCCAGCGTACAGCACCGCCACGCTGAACTGGGCCTGGACCGAGCCGTCCTTCCGCCGCCATGCTGTACCACATCAACGCTTGAACGGGGTCGCGCTCCACGCCCGTGCCGTGGGCGTACATGCTGCCTAACAGGCATTGGGCATGGACCTCGCCGCGCACCGCGGCCTTGCGCAGCCAGGCTTGCGCCAGCCGGCAGTCGGCCGCCACGCCGCGCCCATTCAGGTAAGCCTCGCCCAACAGCGCCTGGGCGCTCGAGACGCCTTGTTCGGCAGCCCGGCCGAACCAGCGCGCGGCCATTTCTTCGTTGACGGGGACACCGCGCCCGCGGCGGTACATCTGCCCAAGGTTTTGCTGCGCAGCGGGGTCGCCCTGGCGCGCGGCACGCCGGAACCAGTACACAGCCTCGGCATCGCTGTTCGCCGTGCCGACGCCCCTGTAGTACATGGCGCCGAGCTGGTTCTGCGCGAAGGCCAGGCCTTGCAGGGCCGACAGGCGCATCCAGCTGAAAGCCTGGCGCATATCGGTTTCGACGCCCTGTCCGTTTTTGTAAAGAAGCGCCAGGTTGAACTGGGCGTAGGGATTGCCCCGCTGGGCGGGGCCAAGGAACCACCGGAAGATGCGCTCCCGGTCCACCAGACGTTTGCCCATCGTCGCCTCCCATACCCTCGATTGTTATCCAAAGTATAAGAAGCGACTCCGTGCTACGTTTGATTTTGCGCAAACTCAGAACTTGGCACGCACACCAAACACGAAACTGCGGCCCGGCAAGGGCGATACGTCCTTCAGCAGCGAGGTCGAAACGCGGATTTCGTCATTCAGCAGGTTCTTCGCCAGCACGAACCAGGTCAGGTCCATGTCTTTCAGCTTCTGCGTGTACGACAGGTTCGCATTCAACTGGTTATAGGAGCCCGTTGGCGTGGCCTCGAACGACGCCAGGCGGTCCTGCGACTGCGCATGAATCCAGGTGGCGCCCGCGCGCCAGTTGGCAGTGCGGTAGCCGATCGTCGCGCCCACGCGCGATGCCGGCTGCAGCGGCAGGCTGCCGCTGTTTTTCAGGTCGCCATGCGAAGTGTCGGCGAACAGGCGGCCATTAAGACCCATGGCCAGCGGGTTGTATTCGACTTCCGCCTCGGCGCCGCGCACGGTGGCGTCGCCCTGGCTGAACAGGCGCTCGCGGAACTCGCCACCGTCATTGCCTTCTTCGTCGAGCGTACGGCCCGTGACATGGCCGTAGATGAAGTCCGAAATGCTGTTGTGGAACAGGTTGGCCTTCCAGCGAATCAGGCCGGCAGTCTTCTGCAACGAGAATTCGATATTGCGCGAAGTTTCCTTGCGCAGGTTCGGGTCGCCCTGGTCGAAGGTGATGGTCGCATCGTGCGGGCCGCCGGAATAAAGTTCTTCGGTCGAAGGCGCGCGTTGCGAGCGGGACAGGGTCAGGCCGGTCGCATAGCCGGGTGTAAACGACCACAGGGCGCCCAGCGCACCGCTTTGCAGCGAGAAAGAACGATCCAGGCCGCTCACCGGCTCACGCTTGACGCGCTCCAGGCGCAGGCCGGCATTGACGCGCACCGGGCCCCACTCCTTCTCCTCGACCAGGAAACCGGCAGTCGAATTCGAACGGGTTACCGGCACCGTGTCGGGACCGCCTTCAGCGCTAAGGGCCGAGAAGTGCGTCAGCTCGGTCTGCATGCCGAAGGTACCGTGCCAGCCGCTGAGCGCCTTGTGCACAGCTTCGGCGCGGGTTTCGATAGCACGGTTCTTGAACAGCACTTCCGGCTGTCCGTCGTCGCCCAGTTCGGCGTGACGGTAATCGGTATAGCCGGCCTTGAACTTGGCCGACTCGATGCCCGGCACGGGGTTCTTGAACAGGCTGTCGATGTCGTAACGGGTCTGGTGCTGGTCGATCGTGGAACCTTCCTCGCTCGGAATGCCGTACTTGTTGTCCAGGCCCGAAACGGATGCGCCGACATAGCCCCAGCTATCGATGTAGGAACCGCCAAAGCCGGCGCCTTTTTCCTTGGTGCCGGAGTGCGGCAGGCGGCCGGAAGCCGAATCCGGGTCGCCTTCAACGCGGTTGCCCGGGATCTTGTAGTCGCCAGTCTGGCGGGTGTTGGCGTCCAGGTGCAGCGCCAGCTTGCCGATGGCGCCATCGATGGTGCCGGAAGTCGCCTTGCCATCGTCAACGGTGCTGTAGCGTGCTTCCGCCTGGCCGGTCAGCTTTTGTTCCAGCGCCGGCGGAATGCGTTCGTTCACCACGTTCACCAGGCCGCCGATCGCTCCCGAGCCGTACATCAGGGATGCCGGGCCGCGCAGGATTTCGATCTGGTGCGCCACGGCGCCCTCGGCAGAAACGGCGTGGTCGTTGGACAGCCCCGACACGTCGGACACGGCCATGCCGTTCTCCAGCATCTTCACGCGGGCGCCTTCCAGGCCGCGAATGATCGGGCGCGAAGCGCCGGCGCCAAAGGCCGACGACGACACGCCCAGTTCGGACGACAGCGTCTCGCCCAGCGAGTTCGCCATTTTGTCGCGCAATTCATCGCCCGACAGCACTTTGGCCGGCAGCAGGATTTGCTCGGTTTCGCCCTTGTGGAAAGGGTTGGCGGTCACGACGACCCTGGTCACTTCGCCGTCATCGGCACAGGCAATGGCGGATACGGCCGACAGGACGGCGCCTGCCAGCAGGGAGTACTTGAAATTCATATTTAACCTCTGGATACGACAAACAATAGCCAGCGCGCAGCACAGGGCAGCGGCGGCAGCAAATGCACTACTTTGTTTGTGTCAGGCCAGAGGTGGAGCGCGCGAATCGTAGGCGCGTGCCGTGCGCCCGCTGTGAAGCTGCGGCAACGCGACGCCGGCTTGCGGCGCACTGTAGTCGACAGACGGGAAGGTGAAGCTCGGCGTGTGAATCGCCGTCGCCAGCGAAGCAAACGCTGCGCACTGGCTGCAGTTGTGGTCCAGCGCCAGGCCTGCGCTCAGGCCATTGCCGTCGACATCGGTCGCCTGCTGCTGTTCACTGCCATGCCGGAAGTCCGACCAGTGCGATACTGCGTGCGCCATCCCGAGCTGCTGGGACAAGACCAGCAGCACCGCGAGTAACACGTGCAGGAAATGGCGATTGGCTTTCTTCACGGCGGCTATTGTAAGCAGATTATGCAAACTTGCGCAATGCATCACGCGCCAGGCCGGCGCCGATACTGCCGAACAAGTCGCCCTCGACACGGCGGGCGCCCGGCACCAGGGCTGCGATCCTCTCGCGCAGCAGGCGCACGCCGCTCGAGCCGCCGGTGAAGAAGATGGTATCGACCTGCCCTGGCTGCACGCCTGCATCAGCCAGCAATTGCGTCACCGTGACGCCGACACTCGACACCAGCTGTTCCACCGCGCTATCGAAGCCGGAGAGCGTCACGTCCAGCAGCACTGGCGGCGAGAAGCGGTCGAGATTGAGCTGTACCGCATCGGCCCCGGACAGGCCAATCTTGGCCTCTTCCACTTTCAACGCCAGCCAATGGCCGGCGCGTTCCTCGATCAGGTGCTGCAGCCGCTCCAGCTTGGCCGGTTCGCGCGCATCGCGGATCATTTCGGTCAACTGTGCCTGCATCTTGCGGGTATAGGCCTGGTTGATCGTATGCCAGGTCGCCAGGTTGAAATAGTAGCTGGAGGGCACCTCGGCGCCGCTCCGGAACTGGCTGCCGTAACCCAACAGCGGCATCACGCTCGACAGGCTGAGATATTTATCGAAGTCGGTACCGCCGATATGCACACCGCCTGTGGCGAGGATATCGTCCTTGCGATCGGTGCGCGCCACCCGGTCCGGGCCCAGGCGCACCAGGGTAAAGTCGGAAGTACCGCCGCCGATGTCGGCGATCAGCACCAGTTCTTCGCGGTCGATCTGGGATTCGTACTCGAATGCAGCCGCAATCGGCTCGTACTGGAACGCCACTTCGCGGAAACCCACGCTGCGCGCAATCTCGGCCAGCGTGTCTTCCGCCAACTGGTCGGCGGCCTTGTCGTCATCAATGAAATGGACCGGACGGCCCATCACCACATGTTCGAAATGGCGGCCCGCAGCGCTCTCGGCGCGGCGCTTTACTTCGCCAATGAACTGGGACAGCAGCAAGCGGAATGGCAGCGCGCGTCCGCCGACCTCGGTCTGGCCGTCAATCAGGCTGGTGCCCAGCAGGCTTTTCAGGGAGCGCATCAGGCGCCCCTCGCAGCCAGCCAGGTATTCGGCCAGGGCCGCGCGGCCGTAGCTGGTTTCCTCGTCTTCCGCGTTGAAGAACACCACGGACGGCAGGGTCATCTTGCCATCTTCGAGTTCCAGCATGATGGGCTGGCCGGGGCGCACCCAACCGACGGTGGAGTTGGAAGTGCCAAAGTCGATGCCGCAAGCCTGTGCCATCTTATTCATCCGAAACCAAAAGGGGCGGTATTTTACCAGAGTGCAGCGCGGCTTGGGCGCCACACCGAAGGACAGCCTATCGCGTGTAAACCGAGGGAAACTATTGCCATGTGGTAAGATTAGGGATCTATTTTCAAATTCGCAAGCATTCCGCCCGCCAGTCCGCATTCATGCGCCAAACCAAGCCACAACCTGCGATCAGCCTTGCCGAACAAAAGGCTATCATCCTCCTGGAGGGACGCCGCGTCACCTCCTACGATGTCGCGCTTGTAGCGGGTGTCTCGCAATCGGCGGTCTCGCGCTGTTTCAAGCCCGGCGCCAGCGTCTCGAAGGCGACCTATGCGCGGGTGATGAAGGCTGCCGAAGGCCTGGAATACATCCCGAACGCTGCCGCCCGCAGCCTGATCACACGCCGTACCAATATCGTGGCGATCGTGGTGTCGCATACCAGCATGCTGTACAACCCGGCAGCTTTGTCGGAGCTTAGCCAGCAGCTCAATCGGCGCGGCAAGCGCGCCCTGCTCTTCACCATGCAGCACGAGGGCGAAATCGAGAGCATCCTGACCGAGATCTGGCAGTTCCAGGTGGACGGCGTGGTAGCTGCCTCGAAGCTGACCGAGGCGCATGTCAATGAGTTCAAGCGGCGGAAAGTGCCGCTGGTGGTGTTTAATCGCCATTTGCGCGACCTGAACGTCAATACGGTGCTGTGCGACCAGTATGAGGCCAGCCGTGCGCTGGTGACCCGCCTGGCGGCTGCGGGCCATCGCCAGTTTGCCCTGATTGGCGGGCCGGCCCAGAATTCGGTTGCGCTCGAGCGCTTGCGCGGGGCACTGGACCGGATCGCCGAACTGGGGCTCCCGGAGGCGCCGGTGTTCCACGGCTGCTTTGACTATTCCAGCGGCGTGGCGGGGCTGCATGAGCTGATTGCGCGCATCGGCGCAGTGCCGGATACGGTGATTTGCGGGAATGATGCAATGGCCATGGGCTGCGTGGACGCGGCGCGCCAGCATTTGCATATCGACGTGCCGTCGCAGATGTCGGTCGTGGGGTGCGATGCGGTGGAGGGGTCGACGTGGTTGAGCTATGAGCTCACTACGCTTAAGCAGCCATTGCACAAGATGGCGATGGCGACTGCGGACCTGATCTGCAACCTGATCGAGGCTGATGGGGAGTTTGAGGCTGAGAAGCGGGTGTTCGCGGCGCAGTTTGTTGAGGGTGAAACGGCGCGGCTGGTGGCGCCTAAGGCTGTGCTGGCGGCCTGAAAACCGATAAACCCGGGTCTGACCCGCAGGGTCTGACCCTGCGGGTCTGACCCTGGTTTACCGGTTTTAGCCCGCAGCAATCCGATTCGCAATATGCCGCAGCGACTCCTCCACCTGATCCACCAGGATCAGGCAAAGATCGCCATCCTGCAGCCGATCCATCGCCGTATCAATCGCAATAAACTCGCCGGTAATCTGGTCGATATTCCTGGTGCGGCTCGCCCCCACCAGCCCCTGGCGCAGCAAACCAACCACTTCACCATCGGCACGTCCGCGCTGGCAGGCATCCTGGTACAGGATCACATCGTCAAACGCCTTGCCCAGGATCTCGGTCTGCTCACGAATATCCTGGTCGCGACGGTCGCCCGCGCCCGAAATCACCACGGAACGGCGCTTGGCCGGCATCGCATCCACAGCCTGCACCAGTGCCAGCATCGCATCCGGATTGTGGCCATAGTCAGCAATCACGGTCGCACCGCGATACTTGAAGATATTGAAGCGGCCCGGCGCGTTGTGGCTGTCAGTGGTAAAGGTCAGCAAGCCGCGACGGATCGAATCCCAGTCGATGCCCGCCGCCCAAGCCGCTGCCACCGCCGCCATGGTGTTCTCCACCTGGAAGCCGATGGTGCCGTTGAAGGTGATCGGCACGTCCGCCAACGGAATGCGCTGCTCGTTCTTGCCTTCCACCGCCACCAGCTGGCCATTATCGATGTACACGGTGCGCTTGCCCTGCGCCAGGTGCGTCGCCACCACCGGATGGTAGCGGTCCGCACCGAAGAAGATCACCTTGCCCTTGCACTTGGCTGCCATTGCCGCCACGATCGGATCGGTCGCGTTCAGCACGGCATAACCGTGTTCGTCGACGTTCATCACGATCACGCGCTTCAGCACCGCCAGGTCTTCCACGGTGGTGATGTAGTTCAGGCCCAGGTGGTCGCCGGCGCCGATATTGGTGACCACGGCCACTTTGCAGCGGTCGTAAGCCAGGCCTTCGCGCAGGATGCCGCCACGGGCGGTCTCGAATACGGCCGCATCCACGTCAGGATGCTGCAGCACATTGCGTGCCGAGCGTGGGCCCGAGCAGTCACCGGAATCGATCTGGCGGCCGTTGACGTACACGCCGTCGGTATTGGTCATGCCCACGCGCAGGCCGGAAGACGCGATCAGGTGCGCCGTCAGGCGAACCGTCGTGGTCTTGCCGTTGGTGCCGGTCACCGCGATGACAGGAATGCGGCCATCGTCGCCTTCAGGGAACATCGCATTGATGATCGCCTCGCCGATCGGGCGCCCCTTGCCGTACGACGGCGACAGGTGCATGCGCAGGCCGGGAGCGGCATTCACTTCCACCACGCCGCCATTCTGTTCCTCGATAGGACGCAGCACGGAATCGCACACCACGTCCACGCCGCAAATATCCAGGCCGATCATCTGCGCCGCTTCCACCGCGCGCGCCGCCACTTCCGGATGCACGTCGTCGGTCACGTCTGTGGCGGAACCGCCGGTCGACAGGTTGGCGTTATTGCGCAGCACGACGCGCTGGCCAATCGGCGGCACGGAATCGGCAGCCAGGCCTTGCAGCGCCAGGCGCGCCAGCGCGATGTCGTCGAAGCGGATCTTGGTCAGCGCGGTGCCGTGGCCAGTGCCGCGGCGCGGGTCGGAGTTCACGATGTCGACCAGTTCGCGCACCGAGTGCACGCC
>Ga0063456_1001585_pt1 | contig 11848 bp, 8 predicted proteins | sample AraplaMF_Cvi_mMF_FD_56228 | JGI IMG/M metagenome (GOLD analysis project Ga0063456, IMG submission 56228) | Arabidopsis root microbial communities from the University of North Carolina, USA - plate scrape MF_Cvi_mMF version 2 (version 2) | ecosystem: Host-associated > Plants > Roots > Endosphere ... | reverse complement strand
CAGGAAGTCGAACTGCTGGCCCTCGGGCAGGCTCTTCTCGAAGGCGTCCTCGGCGTAGCCGGAGACGAAGATGAACTTGATGTCCGGATTCTTTTCCCGCATCGCCTTGAGCAAGCTCGGCCCGTCCATCTCCGGCATCACGACATCGGAGACGACGAGATCGATGCCGCCGCTCTGTTCCTCCAGCACCTCCATGGCCTCGACGCCGTTCTCGGCCTCGACCACGGTGTAGCCGCGCGAACGCAGGCCGCGAGCGTTGAGCGCGCGCAGGCCTTCTTCGTCCTCGACCAGCAGGATGGTGCCCTGGCCGGTCAGATCGGTGCGCGGCGTGGCCTCTGCCGCAGGCGCGGCTTCCTTCGCGGCGCCGTTGGTCGCGCCGACTGCTGCCGCGGGCTGCTCGACCTGCACCTCGGGTTCGGCGTGATGGCGCGGCAGGAAGATGTGGAACGAGGTGCCCTGCCCCGGCTCGGAGTCGACATAGATGAAGCCGCCGGTCTGCTTGACGATGCCGTAGACGGTGGAGAGGCCGAGGCCCGTGCCCTTGCCGACTTCCTTGGTCGAGAAGAACGGCTCGAAAATCTTGTCGCGGATGTCGGCGGGAATGCCGGTGCCGGTGTCGGCAACCTCGATCCGCACATAGTCCGCGGCCGGCATGCCCTTGTAGGCGAGCTTGGCGGCCTCTTCCGCGGTGACGTTGGCGGTGCGGATGATCAGCTTGCCGCCCTCGGGCATGGCGTCGCGCGCGTTCACCGCGAGATTGACGATCACCTGCTCGAACTGGGAGACGTCGACTTTCACCGGCCAGAGGTCGCGGCCGTGGATGGTCTCCTGCTTGACCTTCTCGCCGATCAGACGGCGCAGCAGCATGGCAAGGTCCGAGAGCGCATCGCCGAGATCGAGCACTTGCGGACGCAGCGTCTGCCGACGCGAGAACGCCAGCAGCTGCCGCACCAGCGTGGCAGCACGCGTCGCGTTCTGCTTGATCTGCATGATGTCCTGGAACGACGGATCGGTCGGCTTGTGCGCGTTCAGCAGGAAGTCGTTCGCCATCATGATGGCGGAGAGCACGTTGTTGAAGTCGTGGGCGATGCCGCCGGCGAGCTGGCCGACCGTCTCCATCTTCTGCGACTGGTTGATCTGGTTCTCCAGCGCGCGCCGTTCGGTGGTCTCGAGCATGTGCACGATGGCGGCTTCCGCGTCGTTCTCGGCGGCATCCACCGGCGTGACGAAGAACTGGCCCCAGCGGTCCTTAGTGCCTTCCAGCGCGACCTCGACCGGCGCGATGTCGGCCCGGCCTTCGGCGGCCTGGTTGATGGCCGCAATCAGCAGATGACGGTCGCGCGAATTGACCGCGCGGAAGATCGATTTGCTGCTGGTGTCGAGCCCCAGCGCCTGCCCGAGCTTGGCGTAGCGCGCATTGGCGCGCACGACATTGCCGCCGCGATCCACCGTCGCGATCGCCATCGGCGTGTGGTCGAAGAAGCGCATGAAGCGCACTTCGGCGGCACGGTCAGGATCGCTGCGCTCGTCGCGGGCGCGGCTGATGACGAGGGTGCGCGACGGCCCGGGCGCGCCGTCGGCGCCGAAGGCGAGCTTGTGATAGAGCCGCACCGGCATGGTCTTGCCGTTGCGCATGCGCAGATCGATGTCGAAGACTTCCGTCTTCACCTCGCCCGGCACCGCCACGATCGAGGTCAGCAGCGAAGCGCCGTCGCCGGAGACGATGTCGGTGAGCTTCAAGCCGCCCGAGCCGATCTCGGCGAGGTCGTAGTCGAGCCAGTTCGCCAGCGTCGCATTGACATAGGCAAGCTCGCCGGCCGGATTGACCGAGAAGAAGCCGCAGGGCGCGTGGTCGAGATATTCGATCGCGTGCTGGAGCTCCTGGAACACGTCCTCCTGACGCTCGCGGTCGCGGGTGATGTCGGCGATCGACCACACTGCGTATCTGGTTTCGCGCTTTCCCGTGCCGAGCGGACGCACGCGCATGCGCAGCCAGCGGCCCTGGCTGCCGTCCTGGCCGGAGATGCGGACCTCTTCCTGCTGCCGCTTGCCCTCGCGGGCGGCCTTCAGCAGGCGGAACACGGCCTCGGAGACGTCGGGGTTGCCGATGAAGACGCGCTCGACGGGGCGTACGTCCTGGGGACCGCTGGCACCGGTCAGCGTCAGATAGGCGGCGTTGGAATAGACCACGTGGCCGCGCGGATCGGTGACGGCGAGGCCGTCGAAAGCGTGATCGGCGATGCGGCCCATCACGGGATCATCGAGATTGCGGTCGACGAAGCGAATGATGCCGGCGGCGAAGGCGAACAGATTGAACAGGCCGACCATCGCCAGCACGGCGAGGATGCCGAGGATATAGGGCTGCGCAGCGACGCGCCCGAGCGTCATCAGCCCGACGGCGACGGCGACCAGGCCGGCGGCCACCAGCAGCACCAGCGCAATGCTGCCCGAGCGCGGCGACGGCTCGTGCGCCGCAACGGGCTCTCGCGTGAGGTCGTGGTCGGTCTCGGCAGTCATCTCAAACCGGCGCAGCCTGTCGGCAGGGAATCAACGCGCTACGCAGCGCGCCGGGTCCTCCCTGCCTGAATTGGACCCGCAGACGCAAGGGCAGCGAGGGCGAAAGGTACGCTGATTCCCAGATTACGGCCATTTCCGGTACTTTTCGGGGGATTTAGCCTCGCCCGGCGCGGAATCCCTGCTTCAGCCGCATGACGTAGCCGATGACCTCGGCGACCGCATGGTAGTGCTCGGTCGGGATTTCCTGGTCGATTTCGACGGTGGCGTAAAGCGCGCGGGCCAGCGGCACGTTCTCGACGATCGGGATGTCGTGCTCGCGCGCAATCTCCCGGATCTTGAAAGCGAGGTTGTCGACGCCCTTGGCGACGCAGATCGGCGCCGACATGCCGCGCTCGTAGGACAGTGCGATCGAGTAGTGGGTCGGGTTGGTGATGATCACGGAGGCCTTGGGAACCGCCGCCATCATGCGTTTCTTGGAACGCTGCTGGCGCAATTGCCTGAGCTTGCCCTTGATGTGCGGGTCGCCTTCGGACTGCTTGAACTCTTCCTTGATCTCCTGGAGCGACATCTTCTGCCGCTGGAACCAGCTGCGATACTGGAAGAAATAGTCGCCGATGGCGATAATCGCGAGCGCCGCAACGACCGCGCCGAGCAGGTGAATGGTCAGGCCGGTGGTGGCGCCCAGCATCGCGGCCGGATCGAGCTTGACCATCGCCTCCATGCGATGCCGCTCCGGCCACAGGATCGTGGTCATGACGGCGCCGAGCACGATCAGCTTGCCGAGGCCCTTGAGGAAGTTCGCCGCCGCCTGCTTGCCGAAGATGCGCTTGAGGCCCTCGGCCGGCGACAGCTTGCTGAATTTGGGTTTCAGCGACTCCGCCGACCAGACCAGGCGGTGCTGGAGCATGTTGCCGGCAATGGCCGCCAGCACCAGCATCAGGAGGGGCACGCCGACCGCAGCGAGCACGGCGACCTCGATCTGCTGCATCAGCGCCAGCAGAGCCCGGCCGTCGGTCTTGATCATCCAGGAATTGGCGAGCAGGTTGCGCATCGGCGTCATCAGCCCGCTGCCGACCGAGCCCGAGAAGGTCGAGACCACGAGCGTGCCGCCCGCGATCATGAACCAGGTGTTGATCTCCTGGCTTTTCGCGACGTCGCCGCGCTCGAGCGCCTCCTCGAGGCGCTTTTGTGTCGGGTCTTCTGTTTGGCTCTCCGGATCGTTGTCTTCCGCCATCGATCACCTATTTCAACGGCATCATCTGGTGCATGACACCGATGAAGTAATCCAGATACGTGCCCATCATCGCAGTGAGCACCACGGCGAGCACCAGGAAACCGGCGAAGATCGAGAGCGGCACGCCGACGAAATAGACCTGCATCTGCGGCATCAGCCGCGCCAGCACGCCAAGCCCGATGTTGAAGACGAGGCCGAATACCAGGAACGGTCCGGAGAGCTGCAAGCCGAGCAGGAATGCAGCGGAAAAGGCGCGCGTTGCAAGCGCGGCGACATCGCCGCTCGACACGGTCTCGCCGGGCGAGAAGATGCTGTAGCTGTCGTTCAGCGCCGCGATCACCAGATGATGGCTGTCGGTGGCAAACAGCAGCGTCACGCCCAGCATGGTCAGGAAATTGCCGACCAGCACGCCCTGCTGTCCCTGCGTCGGATCGACCGAGGTGACGAAACCGAGCCCCATCTGCTGCGCGATCACGGCGCCGGCGACTTGCAGCGCCGACAGGGTCACGCGCGCGGTGGCCCCCAGCACGATGCCAATCACGATCTCATGCAGCATCAGCACCAGCAGCGGCGCCAGCGAGCCCATGTCGACGTTATAGGCGTTGCGATGCAGCGGCAGGATGATCAGCGTGAGCAAGAGCGCGATCGACAGCTTGATCCGCGTCGGGATGTTGGTCTCGCCGAGGCCCGGCAGCAGCATCACCATCGCACCGACCCGGGCGAAGGCGAGCATGAAGGAAGCGGCGAGCGCCGGCAGCAGCGAGACGTCGATGCGCATGGTGAGCGCATTGTGCCTCAGCCGCCGATGATTCGCGACGAGATACGGAGCATGTGGGAATGGAGCGCGTCGGCCATGAAGGGCAGCGCCAGTAGCATCGTGGCAAAGATGGCCAGGATCTTCGGCACGTAGATCAGCGTCTGCTCCTGGATCTGCGTCAGCGCCTGGAACAGCGACACGATGACGCCGACCACGAGGCCGACGACCATCAGCGGCGACGACACGATCACAATGGTCCAGATCGCATCACGGGCGACATCGAGGGTCTCGGGTCCGGTCATTTGCTCACTTCCCTTATTCGAACTTCATCCCCGCCACTTCGGCGGGGAACGAACGCCCTCTCCCCTCGTCATTGCGAGGAGCACTTGCGACGAAGCAATCCAGACCGCCGCCTACGGAAAGATTCCGGATTGCTTCGCTGTCGCAATGACGCTCGGGGCGAGCGCCAGCGCTCAAAAATCAGATCGGCATCTTCATGATGTCTTCATAGGCCGCGATCACGCGGTCGCGGACCGAGACCAGCGTGGACACCGCAACGTCGGTGTCGGCCACCGCCGTCACCACGTCCATCACGTTGGCCTTGCCGGCGGCCATCGCCACCGTCTGCGCGTCGGACTTGCGGCCGGACTCCATGACGCTGCCGACGGCGTCTTTCAGCAGCGACGCAAAGGACTGCCCGTTCGGCTCGCTGCCCTTGCCGGCACCGGTGCTTTCCAGCACGCGGGCGAGGTTGGCGTAGGCATTGGCGGCAATTGTCGGTGTTGCCATGGCTCAGATGTCCTGTTCAGCTCTTGAGGATGTCGAGGGTGCGCTGGATCATCCGGCGCGTCGCACTGATGATGTTGAGATTGGCCTCGTAGGACCGCTGCGCATCGCGCATGTCGGTCATCTCGACCACCGAGTTCACGTTGGGATATTTGACGTTGCCGGCTGCATCCGCCGCCGGATTGTTCGGCTCGTACTTGGTGCGGAAGCTGGACTGGTCGGGCTTGATCCGGCCGAGGGTGACGACTTGCGCGTCGAGCGTGCGGTCCAGCGCCGAGGAGAAGGTCGGCACCTTGCGCCGGTAGGGATCGCCGCCGGCGCTTTGCGACGTCGAATCCGCGTTCGCGATGTTTTCCGAGATCACCCGCATGCGCCCGGCCTGCGCCCGCAGGCCGGAGGTCGCGATCGCCATCGAGCGGGCAAAGTCACTGCTGTCATTCGCCATGAACTGCTTCCTCTAGCTGCGCTGGTCCGGGATCATGCTCTAGCCCTTGCCGATCGCGGTCTTGAGCAGGTGCAGGCTCTTCGAATAGAGCGAGGTCGCCGCCGCGTAATCCATCTGGTTGCTGGCAGCCTTCATCATCTCCTCTTCGAGATTGACGGCGTTGCCCGCAGGACGGGTCTCAAAGCCCGCATTCTTGTTCTGGTCGAATCCCGAGGCCGCGCCTGATGGCGTCATGTGCGAGGCGCTGGTGACGGCCATCTTCAGCGGGCCCATCGAGCCCGTGACCGCGCCCGCTTTGTCGAGCTTGGGCTCGACCAGGTCGCGCGGCCGGAATTTGGGCGTATCGGAGTTGGAGACGTTCTCGGACAGGACGCGCTGGCGCTCCTGGTGCCACTGCATCTTGGTGCGAAGCGCCGACAGCACCGGGAGGTCGTTGATGGACATCGTCGCGGCTCCTTCCGCCTCGCCGCGGACCTCAGGGTCCGAAGCTAGGCAGAATTTGCCGCGTGTATGGTTAACAGGTGGTTAAGGATGTCATGGGCGCCTGCCCATCGCGGGGACACGAAGTCGTGCCCCCGGGATTCTACGCGTCCAAAAGCGGCGTTAACCCAATCGCTTGGCGGCGCATGCACGGGCCAAGAAGTCGTTTTGGATCGAGCGATTCATAGGTTATTAAGAGTTGGGGACGGCAAAACTTGCCGTGGGACATTAAGAAATCGCACTTTGGGGCATCCGAGGCCGGTGGTTGGCGCAACTGACCATGGGCACGAAAGAAGCGCCATTTGCCGGGGACTAGTATGAACGGTACGAACCCTCTCACCTTCATTGTCGCGTTCATCGTCGTTCTGGCGTTGATCGGCCTCGCCGCCTGGCTGGTGCGCCGATTCGCCAACACGCGGCTCGGCGCCAACACCCAGCGCGGCCGGATGCCCCGCCTCGCGGTGATCGATGCGGCCGCGGTCGACGGCCGTCGGCGCCTGGTGCTGGTGCGGCGTGACAATGTCGAGCATCTGCTGATGATCGGCGGCCCCACCGACATCGTCGTCGAGCCCAATATCGTTCGCGCCGCACCCGGCCGCGACCAGCTCCCGCAGCGTCCCAACGCCGCCGAACCGCCGCGCCTCGCGCCAATGCCCGATGCCGGCTCTTGGGCCGATGAAGCGCCGCGCCCCGAACTGCTCGATCATCCCGAGCCGCAGATGCCCGAGCCGCCGCCGCGGCCCACGCGCCCGTCCTTCGCCGACGAGGTGCGCCGGCCCGCACCCACTTTGGCCGAGCGCCGCGGCGAGCCGTCCCTGCCCGGCTTCCCGCCCGAGCCGCTGGCGCCGCGTCCCGAGCGCGAGCTGCGGACCGAACCGCTGCCGCCGCGCGCTCCCCGCAGCGAGCCGCCGCTGATGCCCCGTCCGCCGCGCCAGAGCGAGCCGGTGAAGGTGCCGCCGGTGCGCGCCGAGCGCGCAGCCGCGCCGCCGCCTCCGCCCGTGCCGCAGGCTCCGCCTGTTCCGCCGCCGGCTCCCGCGCCCTCGAACGCCGAGCAGAACCTTGCCGAAATGGCGCAGCGGTTGGAGGCAGCGCTCCGCCGCCCGGCCGGTGAAACGGTTGCGCCCCCGGTCGCGCCGGAGCCGCCGGCCGCTCCCCCGCGCGCCGCACGCAGCGAGCCGCCGATGCCCCCCGCTCCACCGCCGAAGCCTGCCGCGGAAAAGACCAGCTTTGAAAATCTCGAAGACGAGATGGCCTCATTACTTGGCCGTCCGAAGCCGTCTTCGTGAGGCTGCCGGCCCTCCCGCGTAGAGTTGTTTTTCTTTCTGTCTTGATCGCCGCGGCTTCGCTCGCAGGGCCTGCGCATGCGCAGGACATCAGCATCAATCTCGGCGGCGGCGCTGGTGGCGGCGGCGTCACCGAGCGCGCGATCCAGCTGATCGCGCTGCTCACGGTGCTGTCGATCGCGCCGTCGATCCTGATCATGATGACGTCGTTCACGCGCATCGTGGTCGTGCTGTCGCTGCTGCGGACCGCGATGGGCACGGCGACCGCGCCGCCGAACTCGGTGATCATCGCGCTTGCGATGTTCCTCACCTTCTTCGTGATGGGGCCGGTGCTGCAAAAGTCCTACGACGAAGGCATCCGCCCGCTGGTCGCCAATCAGATCAGCGTCGAGGACGCGCTCCAGCGCGCCTCCGTCCCCTTGCGCGGCTTCATGCAGAAGAACGTGCGCGAGAAGGACCTGAAATTGTTCCTGGATCTCTCCGGCGAGCCGCCGCCCGCCACTCCCGACGAGCTCGCACTGCGCATCCTCGTTCCCGCCTTCATGATCTCCGAGCTGAAGCGCGCCTTCGAGATCGGCTTCCTGTTATTCCTGCCCTTCCTGATCATCGACCTCGTCGTCGCCTCGGTCCTGATGTCGATGGGCATGATGATGCTGCCGCCCGCGACGATCTCGCTGCCGTTCAAGCTGATCTTCTTCGTGCTGGTCGACGGCTGGTCGCTGGTGGCGGGGAGTCTGGTGCAGAGTTACGGGGGATAATCGGCTTCGGGCACGACATCAGCAGCGCATCCCCTCCACCCCCAACGAATAGCCTCTGCTCTCTCCCCGTCATTGCGAGGAGCCCTTGCGACGAAGCAATCCAGGCTGTCTCCGCCGAAAGAGTCTGGATTTGCTGCGCTGCGCTCGCAATGACGGAGTGTGTGGCAGATGGGCGGGCCACACTGCGCGCGGTACGTCGGCGCCGGTCGAGAGGCCGGGAGGCAGCAGGATTGCTAGCGCGTCATCTTGATCTGGCGCACGACCGGGATCGTGGGCAGCGAGCCGGTGTGGTCGGTCTCTTCCTTGGCCTGCGGAGCGCCCGGTGCGCGGGCGGTGGCGTCGGGGAAGCGCTGCTTCATCTCGCGCAGGAAGCCGTCGAGCGTGTCGACGCTGGCGGCCAGCTTGGCGATCTCGGCGAATTCGGCGCTGGACGCCGCGGCCGGCTTGCTGGCGATGTCGAAGGCGAGACGATCGGCGCTCTCGCTCATCAGCGGCGCGTATTTCTCGCGGAAGCGCGACAGGCCGATCGAGTCGTCGGCGAGCGCATAGCCGACGGCCGCACGGATGATGTCGCTCTTCTCCACCGCATTCAGCGGTTTGAAATCGCGAAAACGTTCGCCGTAATAGAGCTCGATCTGCTCGGCGGATTCGCGCCAGCGCCGCGCCGCCCAGAAGATGTCGGAGCGCAGGCGAAGCACCTCGCGCCCGCTGACGTTGGAGACGATGTCGAGTGCGAGATCGTGGCGGCCGACATCGCTCTGCGCGCGGGCCTCCAGCAGCAGGCGCTGCTGCCTGAGCTCGCCGGAGAGATCGCTGATGCGGCTGGCGCGCAGCGCCGTGATCGCCTTGTCGGGCCTGCGATTGGCAAGATAGATCATGGACAGGCGCGCGGCCACCTGGGCACGCGCGGCGCCTTCGAGGCGATGGTCGACCTGGTATTGCAGCAGCTCGGCGGCCTGGTCCAGGAGGTCGATCGAGGCGAGCCGGTCGGCAAGACGGCGGATCAGCTCGTCGCCGCGGCGGCCGATCGGCGTCAGCTCGCGGAATTCGTAGAACATCCCGAGCGACTCGACGACGGGCAGGTCGTCCCCCTTCGGCCCCAGGAAGATCTGCGTGAACAGGTCGGACGCGAGATCCTGCGCCTGGCGCGAGGCTTCGGCATTGGGCTGGAGTCTCGTCGCGGTGCGCGCCGCCGTCAGTGCATCGCGATAGCGCCCGTTCTCGGCATAGAGCTGCGACAGCATCTGGAGCGTCTTGACCTCGATGGAGTCGCCGCGCCAGGTCATCGAGAGCGTCTCGAGATCGCGCAGCGCCTCTTCCTTGCTGATCTCGTCGCGCTTCTGCCGCAACGCGACCTCGAGCTGCTTGGCTTCCGCCGCAGCCGGCCGGTCGTTCGAGGAGACCGCGAACTTGTAGTCGTCGAGCGCGTCCTTGTCGTGGCCGAGCGCCTCGGCGAGCCGGCCGCGCAGCACGGCGAAGCCGGGGGCGGCCTCGGGCGAGACGCCGACCACCTCGAGCTCGCCGCGCCGCTTGGAGGCGCCGGCATAGTCCTTCACCTCGAGCGAAGCGCGCATCGCGTCCATCGTCACGATGCGCTGGATGTCCAGCGGCAGCGAGGCGATGGCGAATTCGACGTTCTTGAATTTCTCGCGCGCATCCGCCCATTTGCCCTGGCGCGCATAGGCAAGTGCTTTCCAGAGCTGGGAATCGTGGCTGTTGCCGATCACGGGATTGGCGAGATCCTTCAGGCCCTGCGCCGGCCGGCCGATCAGGATGCTGGCGATCGCGTGCAGGATCAGCGCGCCGCTCTCCTCCTTGTTGAGAGGATCGCTCAGCATCAGGTCGGTGACGGACTTGGCCTCATGATACATCCCGCGTGACATGTAGAACTGCGCGAGGTCGAGCCGGGGCAGCGAACGCTGCGCCGGATCGACGGCGGCGATCGCCATCATCAGATCGCTCTGGCGCGTCCAGAAGTCTTCCGACTGGCCCTTTCGCCAGCCTTCGGGGCTGAAGATCGGCCGCACCGCCGTCGGCGCGCGCTCGGCGGAGATGTCGACGGGCGACAATGTCAGTCCGCCCTTCTTGCCGAGAATGACCTTGTCGGAGCCGACCTCGACGCCGACCTCGTCGGAGTTCGGGCGGATCGCGATGCCGTGCGCCGATTCCAGCAGCGAGAGGTCGACGAGGTCCTGCCGCTTGATGAAGCCGCGCACCGGCCGCTGGGCGGTGACGACGTAGAGCATGTCGCCCGCATCGGGATCGGTGAGCTTGTGCAGCAGGCCCGGATTGGCGAAGGGAATTGCGATGTTGGCGAGCGCGGGATCGGTGATGTTGCGCGTCATCATCAGCGGCAGCGGTGTCGCCTGGATCTTGTCGGCGAGCGTCAAGAGCCAGTTGGTCTCCTTGCCGACCTCTTCGCTGGTCAGCGAGTACACCAGCGGCCGGGTCAGACGGATGCGCACCGCCTGCCCCTTGTCGAGCGGCATGCGGCTGACCTCGCCGATCATCGCGCCGCCCTTGGTGCGGATCGCCTCGACATCGATCGGCTTCGGCGTATCGAACACCAGCCAGACGGTGTCGCCGCGGCGGAACGCCGCCGCGGGGGTCGAGACCTGGAGCGGAAACGTCACGCGCAAGCCATCGCTGTCCCGGCGCGCATCGACGCCGGCGACAGCCGGCTGCGGCGCGGCCGGCGTCTCGGCAGGCGCAGCCTTGACGGTCTCTTTCGGTGCGGCCTTGGCCGGCTCCGGCGCAGCTTCCTTCACGACCTCTTTGGGTGCTTCGACGACGGCAGGCGCCATGGGCTTGACGGGAGCGGCCGGCGCCTCCGCTGCGGGAGCCATCGGCTTGACAGCTTCCTTGGGCATTTCCTTGGGCGCTTCGGCCGCGCGCGCAGCCTCAGCCGCGGGAGCCGGCGCCGGCTTCGGCGCTTCGGCGGCCGGCATCGCGGCAGGCGCTTCGGACTTCACCTCGGGCTTGACGTCGATCCTGGCTTCGCGTGCGATCGTCTCGGAGGTCGGCGGCGCGATCTCGTGATGGGCGTCCTTCTTCTCGGCCGCCGGCTTGTCCGCGGCCGGCGCTGCGCCATGAGCCTGGGCCGCCGGCTTGGCCTGCGCGATCATGGACTCGGCCGTCGCGGCCATCTTGCCCTTGTCGGGCTGGAAGGAAATGTCGACGACGTAGTTCTTCTCGTCGCGGAACGAGTGCACGTCGGAATCGCCGATCAGCGCGATCTCGACATTGGTCTGGTCGATGTCGGCCTTCTGCTTGATCGAGGCGACATTCGGCGGCGCGGCGACGACCGCGTCGGCGAGGTCGAAGCTGAGATTCGCGTTGAAGGCGAGCGTCAGCTTCTGTTCGTTGAGCACGGAGGAGACGCCGACGCCATCGGGCATTTCGAACACGAAGCGCACGAAGGTCGGCTGGATCGAGGCGCGCACGCGGATCGGCGGGCGCTTCTTGGTCTCGGCGGCGGCGCGCTGGGCGCGCAAGGCCCGTTCGGCGACGCGGGCGCGCTCGGCGAGCTCCTTGACCACGTCCATCGGCAGGCTCGGCGGCGGCCCCTTCCAGCCCTCGGGCAGGAGG
>Ga0063456_1001583_pt1 | contig 11869 bp, 10 predicted proteins | sample AraplaMF_Cvi_mMF_FD_56228 | JGI IMG/M metagenome (GOLD analysis project Ga0063456, IMG submission 56228) | Arabidopsis root microbial communities from the University of North Carolina, USA - plate scrape MF_Cvi_mMF version 2 (version 2) | ecosystem: Host-associated > Plants > Roots > Endosphere ... | reverse complement strand
ACGCATCAAGAAGCACTGGTTCGCTGCATCGAACACCGTGAGATTTTCCACGACGAGATGCTGCACCTGTTCCGCCAGATCATGTCCGGCGAAATGTCGCCGGTGATGGTGGCGGCGCTGACCATGGGACTGCGCGTCAAAAAGGAAACCATCGGCGAGATCACCGCTGCGGCGCAAGTCATGCGCGAGTTCTCGACCAAGGTGCCGATGGCGGATACCACCAACCTGGTGGATATCGTCGGCACCGGCGGCGATGGCGCCCACACCTTCAATATTTCTTCCGCTTCGATGTTTGTTGCCGCCGCCGCCGGCGCGCGCGTGGCCAAGCATGGCGGGCGTTCCGTGTCTTCGTCTTCCGGNAGCGCGGACCTGATCGAATCGCTGGGCGCGCACATCAACCTGAAGCCGGAACAGATCGCGCAGTCGATCGCGCAAACCGGCATCGGCTTCATGTTCGCGCCGAATCACCATGCCGCAATGAAGCACGTGGCTCCGGTGCGCCGCGAACTGGGTGTGCGCTCGATCTTCAATATCCTTGGCCCGCTGACCAATCCGGCCGGCGCGCCGAATATCCTGATGGGCGTGTTCCACCCTGACCTGGTCGGTATCCAGGTGCGCGTGCTGCAACGCCTGGGCGCGCAGCATGCGGTGGTGGTGTATGGCCGCGACAATATGGATGAAGTATCCTTGGGCGCGGGCACCATGGTGGGTGAACTGGTCAACGGCGAAATCCGCGAATACGAGATCCACCCTGAAGACTTCGGCCTGTCGATGATCGCTTCGCGCAACCTCAAGGTGGCCGATGCGACGGAGTCGAAGGCGCGCGTGATGGAAGCGCTGCGCGGCGAGCCGGGTCCGGCATCGGACATCGTGGCGCTGAATGCCGGTACTGCCCTGTATGCGGCAGGCGTGGCGTCCTCGATCGAGGATGGCCTGGCGCGCGCTCGCGCAGCCGTGTCCTCCGGGGCGGCCGTCGCCAAGCTGGAACAGTTCGTCCGCGTCACCCAGGAACTCGGCCGGGAGGGTTAAGCGATGTTCGGCATCCACGACCTGACGCTGTTTGTAATCTCCGGTCTGCTGCTGAACATCATGCCTGGACCGGACTCATTGCTGATCATGGCGCGCAGCGCCACGCAGGGCTGGCGCGCGGGTTGCGCCGCAGCCCTGGGCATTGGCGCCGGCACCATGGTGCATATCGGCGCGGCGGCGCTTGGCCTGTCAGCCGTGCTGGCCACTTCGGCCACTGCTTTCACCGTGGTGAAATGGGTTGGCGCGGCGTATATCGTCTGGTGCGGCATTGCCATGCTGCGCGCGCGGCTTAAGACCAGCGAAACCGGAAAACCGGCCGGATCGGCCGTCCCGCCTGACCCATTGGGTCAGGCACCGTCCTACCGGTTTGCGCCGCCGGCTGCCCTGCCCTACCGCAAAATCTTCGCCCAAGGCTTCCTGACCAACGTCCTGAATCCGAAAGTCGCGTTGTTCTTCCTGGCTTTCGTGCCGCAGTTCATCGACGCGGATGCGGCCAACAAGCCTCTGGCCTTCCTCGTCCTTGGCTGCATTTTCAATTTCAACGGCATGCTGTGGTGTAACGGCCTTGCCATCTTTACCGCCTTCGCGAGCGCGAAGCTGAAGGTCAAACCGCTGGTGGCCCTGTGGCTGAATCGCGTGACCGGAGGCCTGTTCATCGCGCTCGGCGCACGCCTGGCCCTGGCCGAACAACACTGAGAATCATCATGTCCGATATCCTGAACAAAATCCTGGCCGTCAAGGCCGACGAAGTAGCCGCTGCCAAGAAGCACCGCAGCCTGCAATCCCTGCGTGACGAAGTGGAAAGCGACAAGGACTTGCGCGCCGGCCTGCGCGGCTTTGAAGCCAGCCTGCGCAAGAAAATCGAAGGCGGCCATGCCGGCGTCATTGCCGAAGTGAAGAAAGCCTCGCCATCGAAAGGCGTACTGCGTGCCGACTTCCGCCCTGCCGACATCGCCCAGAGCTACGCCGAAGCCGGCGCGGCCTGCCTGTCGGTGCTGACCGACGTGAACTTCTTCCAGGGCGCGAACGAATACCTGCAGCAGGCGCGCGCTGCCTGCGACATTCCCGTGCTGCGCAAGGATTTCATGGTCGACATGTACCAGATCTATGAAGCGCGCGCGATGGGCGCCGACTGCATCCTGCTGATCGTGGCGGCCCTGGACCATGGCCTGATGGCGGAGATGGAAGCCTGCGCCCACGAACTGGGCATGGACGTGCTGATCGAATCGCACGACGGCGACGAGCTGACTGCTGCGCTGAACCTGAAGAGTCGCCTGATCGGCATCAACAACCGCAACCTGCGCACCTTCGACGTGACGCTGGACACGACGCTCAACCTGCTGTCGCGCATCCCGCAAGAACGCATGGTGATCACCGAATCCGGCATCATGACCCCGGCCGACGTGCAGCGCATGCGCGAAAACGACGTGCATGCGTTCCTGGTCGGCGAAGCCTTCATGCGCGCGCCCGACCCGGGAGCCGAGCTGCGCAAGCTGTTCAGTTAAATCCGCAGCGTTCCGATTTCATGGCGCCGGCGCGGCGCCATTCGGTAAACAGGCCCTTCGACTGCGGCTCGAACATGGTGATGGTCTGGCCATCGAGGCTGATCTTGAAGGCCTCGATGCGTTCAACCGTCATCCATGGTTTGTCGGCCAGCGGCACCTGCCATACGAAGTTGCGGTTACGTACGGCCCATTCACCCTGCTCCTCCTTGACCTTGTCCTCTTTGCCCTTCACCGGCAGCACAAAATAACTGCCGTCATCGCGCATGAGCACCCTGCCATCCGGGCCGATCTTGCTGGACTCCCAGATGCCGACGATTGCACAAGGCTGCGGATGGCTGCCCAGCGCTGCCTCGACATGCTTCTCCGCCGTCTGCTTCCCCAGCCCGACCAGGCCAGCCACGCCTAGCGCGGCGATCACGCCGACGATGGTCGACGGGAGAATGGCGTGGTTGCCGCCGCGCAGGCGAACGATATCGTCGAAGGTAGCGCCCAACCAGCCGGTGCCGATTTCATTTTCACGCAGCGTCACTTTGCGCGCCGGATCATCAGCAGCAGAACCAGGATGTTGGCGAGCGGGATAATCATGAAGGCCACCGCCAGGATCCGCATGACAATGTTCGATCCGGCTCCCTTGGCCAGGCGATAGACGGCAGCCATCGCCAAGGCGGTAACGGAGATCGCCAGGACGGGCGCCGGCCAGCCGGCCAGGCCGCGGATGAAATAGCTCGCGGCCACGTAAAGCACGCTCGCATATATCGTCAGGCGCAGGCCATCGGCCAGAATGTACAGGCCCGGGTCTGCGCCGGAATCACGCGCCGCAACCATTTCCGGTTCCGGCTCACGGCGCGACAACGGCGGCATGGCTGTTGTCGCTTCTGCTGGTTCCAGCGACAGGCCGGCTGCCGCCGGCGCCCGCTTTGCAACGGGCGGGCGTGCCTGCGGCGGGCTTGGTGGCGGCGGCGCCTGGCCTATCTCGCGGCCGGATTCCAGGTTGAGCGTGGCGTGGCAGCCGGCACGCTCTTTCAATGCGTCGACATAATGCTGGGCCTGGGCGCGCAGCACGCCTTTCTTGACGATGGTCCGGCGCCCGCCCGACAGCAGCGCCAGCATTTCCGTTATCGGCTTGCGCATCAAAGCCGCAAGGCGCCGGGCGGCTTCGCCCAGCTCCACGCCTGGCGCCGGGCCTTCCAGCACAACCTGGTAAAGCGCAGGGCGGTGCACTTCGCCGGACTGGTTGTCCACCACCGTCAGGCCGAGCTGGCCGGCCAGATGGAGCACGTGCGGCATGACTTCGTCGCGGCGATAGGTCACGCTCAGGCGGCCAGCATCGCCGGCGAAATGGCCCTCCGACCATGGGGTATCCGGGAACAGCGCCACCAGCGCGTCGTGAAAGCGCTTCAGCAAGGCCGACGGCGGTTGCCCGCCGCTTTCTTGCCTCAACTTGTTCATGAAGGGAAAAACGTCCAGGTCCGCCTCAGGTGTGGCGACCGACGCCAGTTGAATCTGGTAACTCATGCAAGCCAATTAAACAATTAACAATGCATGGTAAATTACTATAGTGCAAAAATAAAGACTGGCGAGACATGAAAACGACAACTCGCCTCGCCATTCTCGCCGGCCTGGCCGGTTTCTATTTCTATGCGATCGCGCCGATCCGCATCGATCTCAAGGCAGGTAGTTGACGAAAGCGTATGCGCCAGCTGCCGCGAGGACCAGCAGTGCGAGCAGCAGTTTGGTGGATGGCAGCATCCCTTCGCGGCCGCCCAGTTCGCGCACTTCGTCGGCGTCCAGCAAGGAGTTGCTGGTGGCAAGGCCGTTCTCTTTCAGGACACTCGCGGCGCGGAAATAGCTCCAGGCGGCCAGCAGGCTGCCCACGCCGGGAACCAGCGCCAGCGGCGCGAATACGAAGCGGAACAGGCTGGAGCCAGTCGCCTGGCCGAGCTGGAACACCGCGATCGCGCCCAGCACATTCATCGCCAATGCCAGCGAAATCAGGTAAGGCGACTTGAGGCGAAGGACCATGACCAGCAACAGCACTGCAATACTGATGCCCAGCGCCCGGGCAGCCATGCGCTGGGATTCTGCGGCCTTGAACATCTTGTCGTCCGGTTCGATGCCGACAAAGGCCGGCTGGTCGAAGCTGGTTGCCGGCTGCGGCTGCGGCTGCGCCACACGCGCCGGCGGCGCGCTTGGCGCCTTTGGCGCCGCCTTGGCAGCGGCTTTGCGCGGCTCGGGAGAAACCGTGGCGCGGCAGCTCGCCCGGTCGCGCAGCGCGGTGACGTAAACCTCGGCTTGTGCGCGGGTCAGGCCTTTCTTGACCAGGGTGCGGCGGCGCGAATGCAGCAGCAGCACCATCTGCGGCAGCGGCTGGTTCATCAACTCCGCAAGCTGGGTCGCGGCGACTTCGATTTCCACGCCTTCCAGCGGGCCCTCCAGCACGACCTGGTAAGCCAGTGGCCGGTGCACGGCGCCGTTTTGCTCGTCCACCACGGTCACGCCAAGGTCACTGGCAATGCGCAGTACGTGAGGAATCACTTCATCGTGGCGGCGCGCGATCGCTACGCTGCCATAGCCGCCCTTGAAGTTGTCGGCCAGCGGGCCATCCGCCCATGGGCAGGCATCGACGGCCTTGTCACCTGCACCATAACTGGTCAGGCAGGGGAACAGCTTCAGGATGGCATCGCGAAAACTTTTTAACTGCTGGGATGGCGCAATGCTGATGGTTGCGCCGGCAATCTGTTCCAGGAATGGGAGAACTTCCGCATCGTTGGCAGGAACTTCGCGCGCGACGATGTGCAGTAGATAAGTCATAAATTAAACGTAGCCAAACTCGTAATGGCTGATGTTAAATTACCGGCGGGCAAAATAATAGTCTCTGCGGCATGAAAACGACAGCCGCCAACGTGGCGACAGTCAAGCCGCTAAAGGTGTATGAGCCGCTATTTCAGTGCGGTTGCGGCCATTTTCCTTGGCCCGGTACAGGGCCGCGTCGGCGCGCGACAGGAGGCTGTCCAGGGATTCGCCCGATGTTTGCTGGCCGGCAATACCGATGCTGATTGTACAAGCCGGCAGGCCTGGCTGTTGGCATTCATGCAATTGAGACTGGATGCGCTGCGCCAGTTGCTGCGCGTGCGGCAGCGCGGTATCCGGCAGCAAGACCACGAACTCCTCGCCGCCGAAGCGGGCACGAAATCGCACTGGCGCACCGAGCGCAGCACCACCGCCGCGACATGCACCAGCACTTTATCGCCCTGTGCATGGCCATGCTGGTCGTTGATGGCCTTGAACAGGTCAAGGTCGATGGCCATCAACGCCAGCGGCGTATCATGGCGCTGCTGGCGGGCCCGCACGCCGCTGAAGCATTGCAGGAAGCCGCGCCGGTTCAGCACGCCGGTCAGGGGATCATGGGTGGAACGCTGTTCCAGGATTTTCTGCAGCTTGCGCGTAGCCAGCATGAGGAAGGCGACCGTCATCAGCAAGGTCATGAAGTTGGCCAGCGCCAGGTAGACGTTGACGAGCGGGCTGCGTTGCATCAGGTCCGCCGCCTCGCCGCTGATAAACATGGCGGCCACGCCGCGCGTCAGCACATTCACCACTTGCAGCGCCAGCAGGATACCGAAGAACCAGCTGGTAAAGTGCGGCGTGCGATAACGCCAGACCAGGCGCAACTGGTCAACGTAGAACACCGCGACCAGGAAGCTGAAGGCCGTTGCGCGGCGCGGGAAATTGGGTTCGGCCAGCAGCCACCACAGGATGGCCGCCAGCTCCAGCACCCACACGGCATGGAAAATCGTCCATCCCGGCGGCACGCCAAAAAAGCGCCGCGTCCCCACCATCGAGAGGCCGATGCCCCACATCAGGCAGGTATTCGCGGCCGGCAGCGCCACTTCATCGGGCAGCGTCCCGCGCGACAGGAACAGCCCGCCGGCGCCGACCATGCAAAGCAAGCCGCCCGCCCAGTGCCCGACACCGGCCACCTCGCGGCGGAAGCTCATATGCATGGAATACATGGCTACCGCCAGCACCGCGCAGGTCAGCGTGGTGGTGAACAGGATGGTGAACGGGTCCAGCGCGAACTTCACGGCATCTTCATGCGCTTGGGCGGCGCAGGCTGGTCTTCTGCTGCTCCACTGCGATGGTGATGCCCGGCACACGGTCGCCTTGCAGGACCACGTCGAAGGCCATCAGCTCGTCGCGGCGGAAAGCATGCACCTGCACCGTCTCGCCTACCTTGTAGCGCGACAGCAGGCCGTCCACATTGGAGGGGTTGCCGCTGACGCGCAGGCCGTCGATCGCCACCAGCAGGTCATTGGCCGACAGGCCGGCCTTCTGCGCAGCGCCGCCGTCATGCACGGCGCTCAGCTTGCAGTCGGCGCCATCGCGGCCAAGATTGACGTCCAGGCTAGGCTTGGACGCCTTGCGCTCGTCCTTGTAGCCCACCCCGAATTGCGGCAGCAGCTTGGCCAACGGCACGTCGTCGGTGCCGCGGATGTATTTGTCGAAGAAAGTCTTCAGCTTGAAGCCGGCCACGCTGTCGAACAGCGCTTCCACCTCTTCCGGGGTCACGCCCCGCGGCTTGCCGTTGTAGAAGTCGCGGCCGAACTTCTGCCACAGCGCGCGCATGATGTCGTCCAGCGAGCGCTTGCCATTGGTCTTGGCGCGAATGGTCAGGTCCAGGCCCAGGCCGATCAGCGAGCCCTTGGCGTAGTAGCTGACGATGGCGTTCGGCGAATTCTCGTCCTGGCGGTAGTATTTGCTCCAAGCGTCGAAGCTGGAATCGGCCACGCTTTGCTTGGCGCGGCCGCTGCCGCGCAGCACGGCGCCGACAGTCTTGCCCAGCATCTTGAAGTAGCCCTCTTCCGACAACAGGCCGGCGCGCACCAGCATCAGGTCGTCGTAGTAGCTGGTAAAGCCCTCGAACAGCCAGAGCAGCGGGGTGTAGTTCTCCACCTGGTAATCGTAGGGCGCGAACACTGCCGGCTTGATGCGCTTGACGTTCCAGGTGTGGAAGTATTCGTGGCTGCACAGGCCCAGGAACTTCATATAGCCTTCGCTCGGCTCCTTGCCTCTCTGCGCGACGGTCGGCAGGTCGGCGCGGGAACAGAACAGCGCGGTCGAAGCGCGGTGTTCCAGGCCGCCGTAGCCGTCGCCCACCACCATCGTCATGAAGACGTAGCGGTCCATCGGGGCTTTTTTGCTGCGCGGCTCGAAGAAGGCGATCTGGGTTTCGCAGATCCGTTTCAGGTCGGCGCAGACGCGGGCGATGTCGAGGTTGGGCACGCGGCCGGTGAATACCACGTCGTGCTGCACGCCCAGCGCCTTGAAGCTGGCCATCTCGAACGTACCCATTTCTACCGGGCTGTCGATCAGTTCGTCGTAATCCTGCGCGATATATGTGCCAAAGCCGTAGCGCTTGGCCTTCAGCTCTTTCAATGCCGTGGCAACGCGCCATTTGGCCGCTGCCTCGTGGCCTGGGCGCTGGATGTCGACCACATGCGGCTCGCCTTCCTGTCCAAGGGCACGCAGGAACACGCTGGTGCCGTTGAAGAAGCCGTGGGTCTGGTCGAGGTGGGCGGCGCGCACCGACAGGTCCCAGGCATAGACTTCGTAATGCACGGTGAGCTTGCCCTTGCATGGCGCGGCTGCCATGAGTGCTTGTCGAGCTTTGCCAGCTCCACCGGCTGGCCGCCCGCTTCGGCGCGGATCTGCACGATATTGCGCGAGAACTCGCGGATCATGTAGCTGCCCGGGATCCAGGCTGGCAGCACCAGGACCTGGCCCTCCGGGGCCGGCGCTTCAATGGTCATGCTGACCTGGAACATATGGGTTGCCGGGTCTTTGGCGGCGATCGTGTAGCTGATTTTTTTCATTGGATGTCGGACGGCGTGTCGATGTCCTGCAGGATGCCGGGATCGTCCACCGTCAATTCGTTAACCGGGTTGTTCTTCAATATGCTGCGGGCGCCCTGGTCGCCGGCCAGCGCCAGCAAGGCCGGCAAGTGGGCGTGGCCGAAGGCGACGGGATTGCCGCGCCGGCCCTGGTACAGTGGCGCCGCAATCGCAGCCGGGTTTTGCGCGCCNGNGCCNTGCCCTACCGCCTTTGCCAGCGCGGCCATCGTGGACGGCTGNACATAAGGCATGTCGGCCAGCGCAATCAGCCAGCCGTCGGCCTCGCGCGCATGCTGTACGCCGCATGCCAGCGAGGCAGCCATCCCTGCGTCGGCATTGGCGCAGGCGATGACTTCGCAGCCGGCGGCCCGGAGCTGGTTGGCCGTTGCCGCATCATCCGGCCGCACAACGGCAACCACGCGCTGCAGTGCAGCCAGCATGGCGCGGGCGCTGGCGACGGCAACCGGTTCGCCGTTCGGCAAAGCCTGCAGCAGTTTGTAACGCTCGCCTGTCGGGTCGAACCGGCTGCCACGGCCGGCGGCCAGCAGGACGCCGACGACTGTGCCGCCGCCCGTCGCGACGCCCGCATCCGCAGCAGCGGCGGATGCTTGGGCGGCAGTGGGGGCGGTCACGTGCAACGCCTGCCTCAGGCCTTGCTCAGGTCGAACGGCAGCTTGCGAACGCGCTTGCCGGTCAGTTTGAACACTGCGTTGGCCAGGGCCGGCGCCAGCGGCGGCAAGCCTGGCTCGCCCATGCCGGTCGGATTATCGGTGGAAGCCACGGTGAACACTTCCACCACCGGCATGTCTGTCATGCGCGCCACCGTGTAATCGCTGAAGTTCGACTGCTCGACCACGCCATCCTTCAGCGTGATCGCCGCGCCAGGCAAAGTGGTGCCCAGCCCCATCAACGCAGCACCCTGCACCTGCGCTTCGATGGTCATCGGGTTCACCGGCAGGTTGCAGTGCACACCCGCGGTTACCTTGTGCACCTTGGGCTGGCCATTCTTCATCGACGCCACCACCACGTAAGCCACGGAGGTCTCGAACGACTCGTGCAGCGCCACGCCCCAGGCCTGGCCTTTCGGCAGCTTGCTCTTGCCATAGCCCGACTTCTCGACCGCCAGGTTGAGCGCCGCCAGTTGGCGTGCATGCTTGGGATCGATCAGCTTGCGGCGGTATTCCACCGGATCCATTTTGGCGACGTGCGCTGCCTCGTCGATCAGCGTCTCCATCACGAAGGCGGTGTGGGTCGAACCCACGGAACGCCACCACAGCACCGGCACATTGGCCTTCACGTTATGCACGCTCAGGTTCATCGGCACCGAATACGGATCGCCCATGCCTTCGACCATGGTGGCGTCCACCCCATCCTTGACCATCATCGGCTCGAACGGAGTGCCGGTGATGATGGACTGGCCAACGATCACATGGTTCCAGCCCACGATATTGCCCTTGGCATCAAAGCCGATATCGGCCTGGTGCACATGGGAAGGACGGTAGTAGCCGCCCTTGATATCGTCCTCACGACTCCAGATCAGCTTGAGCGGACCCTTGCCCCAGGCCTTGGCCACGTTCACCGCTTCCACGATGTAGTCGGAGGTCGGCACCGCGCGACGGCCGAAACCACCGCCGGCCATCATGGTGTTCAGCGTGACCTTGTCCGGTGTCAGCCCGGCAGCCTTGGCGGCGGCTACCGCGTCCAGCGTCTGGAACTGGCTGCCCGCCCAGATAGTGCAGGAATCGGCCTTCAGGTCCACCACGCAGTTCAGCGGCTCCATCGGCGCGTGCGCCAGGTAAGGGAACTCGTAGGTTGCGCTGATTTTCTTCGGCGCCTTGGCGATGGCTGCGACATCGGCCTTCTTCACCGGCGTGCCGGCCTTCTTCGCCAGCGCCTTGTACTCGGCGAGCTGTTTCTTGCTGCTGATCTTTTCCAGGCCGTCGGTATCCCACTCGACCACCAGCGCCTCGCGGCCCTGCTTGGCCGGCCAGTAGCCGTTCGCCACCACCGCCAGGCCGCTGCCGCCACGATCGGTATCGACCTTGACAACATCGATCACGCCCGGAATGGCCTTGGCCTTGGAGGCATCGAACTTCTTCACCTTGCCGCCAAAGACCGGGGCACGCATCAGCACCGCCACTTTCGCGCCCTCCGGCTTGAAGTCCATGCCGAATTGCTGGGTGCCGGTCGACTTGGCGCGCGCATCAAGGCGAGGCGTCGGCTTGCCGATGATGGTGAAGTCCTTCTGGTCCTTCAACTTGACTTCCTTCGGCACAGGCTGCTTCATCGCCGCATCGGCCATCGCGCCATAAGTCGCGCTCTGGCCGGACGGGCCGGTCAGCATGCCCTTTGCAGCACGCACCTGCGAAACAGGCACCTTCCACTGTTCGGCCGCNGCGGCAACCAGCATGGCCCGCGCACGGGCGCCGATTTCGCGGTGCTGCTGCCAGGAGTGCTTGACGGCGGTGGAGCCACCCGTCATCTGGATACCGAAGTTGGGATCCTTGTACGGATCGCCGGCCGGCGCCAGCGATGAACGCACCTGCGACCAATCGGCGTCCAGCTCCTCAGCGATCAGCATTGGCAGCGCGGTGTGCACGCCCTGGCCGAACTCGAGGCGGTTGACCTGGATGGTGACGGTATTGTCAGGTGCAATGTGGAGGAAGGCGTTGGGCGCCACAGGCGGCTTGGCCGGCGCGTCGGCAGCCAGCGCACGGGCAAAGCGCCCGCCGCCGCTGGCCACGTAGAAGCCGAGGATCAGGCCACTGCCGGCCTTCAGGAAAGTACGGCGCGACACTCCTTCCGGAGCCACACCGTCCGCTTGAGCTGCCATGAACCATTCTTTGCGCATGGCGGCCTCCCTCAAGCGATGGATTTCGCGGCGTCCTTGATGGCGGCGCGGATCCGTTGATAGGTACCACAGCGGCAGATATTGCCCGACATGGCGTTATCGATATCGGCGTCGCTCGGCGCCTTGTTGGTGCGCAGCAGGGCCGTCGCGCTCATCACCTGCCCGCTCTGGCAATAGCCGCATTGTGGAACATCGTGCTTGACCCAGGCATCCTGCACCGCCTTGCCCACCTTGTCGGCGGACATGGCTTCGATGGTGGTGATCTTCTGCCCCACGGCCGCCGAAATCGGCGTCACGCAGGAGCGGATTGCCTGCCCTTCCAGGTGCACCGTGCAGGCGCCGCACATCGCCATGCCGCAGCCAAACTTGGTGCCGGTCATATTGAGGTTGTCGCGCAGGGCCCAGAGTATGGGCGTAGAAGGGTCGGCGTCGACTTGCACGTCGCGCCCGTTGATGTTCAATGTGACCATGCCAGCTCCCTAGTTATACGACTATTTGATGGTGGCGAACTTCGCTTCCAGCGTACGCTGGTCAACTGCTCCTGCAATGCGGCTGCCGTCGGCGAAGAAAATCGCAGGCGTGCCATTGATGCTCAT
>Ga0063456_1001573_pt1 | contig 11923 bp, 7 predicted proteins | sample AraplaMF_Cvi_mMF_FD_56228 | JGI IMG/M metagenome (GOLD analysis project Ga0063456, IMG submission 56228) | Arabidopsis root microbial communities from the University of North Carolina, USA - plate scrape MF_Cvi_mMF version 2 (version 2) | ecosystem: Host-associated > Plants > Roots > Endosphere ... | reverse complement strand
GACGTGGCCGAAATCTTCAAAAAGACACCTTATGTCGCGGATTTGAAGCCGGGTGGCCGTTATGTCGCCAAAGACATGTTTGAAGTAGGTGGCATACCGCTTCTGATGAAGACGCTGCTCGACAACGGATTTCTCCACGGCGACTGCATTACGGTCACCGGTCGAACGATCGCCGAAAACCTCAAAAGCGTGAAGTGGAATCCGCACCAGGACGTGGTGCACCCGGCAGACAAGCCCATCACCGTCACGGGCGGTGTGGTTGGTCTGAAGGGCAATTTGGCGCCAGAAGGTGCGATCGTGAAAGTCGCGGGAATGTCCAACCTCAAGTTTACCGGTCCGGCGCGATGCTTCGACCGGGAGGAGGACGCGTTCGAGGCGGTCCAGAAGCGCACCTACAAAGAAGGCGAAGTCATCGTGATCCGCTACGAGGGGCCGAAGGGCGGTCCCGGCATGCGGGAAATGCTCCAGACCACCGCGGCGCTGACCGGCCAGGGCATGGGCGGCAAGATCGCGCTCATCACCGACGGCCGCTTCTCCGGCGCCACCCGCGGCTTCTGCATCGGCCATGTCGGGCCGGAAGCCGCCATCGGCGGCCCGATCGGGCTGCTCGAGGACGGCGACATCATCGAGATCGATGCGGTCAACGGGATCCTTGACGTAAAATTGAGCGACCAGGAGCTTGCCCAGCGCAAGACCAAATGGACCGCTCGCGCGACTAACCACACGACGGGCGCGCTCTGGAAATATGCTCAGCAGGTTGGACCAGCAGTCGGGGGGGCAGTGACCCATCCGGGCGGCGCGCACGAGAAACAGTGCTATGCGGACATCTAGGCGTACAATAGTCGCGTTTGTGTTGGGGGTCAGTGCGCTGGCCGCGCCGGCGTTCGCCTTCGATGGCGCGCCGGTCAACAACAAGGACGCCACGATCCCGGTCGTGACCACCTTGCCGGGCGCCGCGGGCACCGTGCGCAGCAAGGTGCCGGCGCCGACCCAGGAAACCTCGCTCAGCGCCCTGCAATATGCCGCCGAGGGCGGCCATCCCGGCGCGCAGTTCAAGCTCGGCCGCATGTACGCCAATGGCGACGGCGTCGCCCAGGACGATTTGCGCGCCTTCGAATATTTCAGCCGGATCGCCAACGCGCATGCCGATGACAGCCCGTCGGCGCCGCAGGCGCAGATCGTGGCCAACGCCTTCGTCGCGCTCGGCCGCTATTACCTCAACGGCATTCCGAACTCGAAGGTCAAGGCGGACCAGGACCGGGCGCGGGAGATGTTCTCCTACGCGGCCTCCTATTTCGGCAATGCCGACGCCCAGTATGATCTCGCCCGGCTGTACCTGAAGACCCCGGACGCCTCGCGCGAGGACTTCCGCTATGGCGCCCGCTGGCTCGGCCTTGCCGCGCAGAAGGGCCAGCACGAGGCCCAGGCGCTGCTCGGCCAGATGCTGTTCAACGGCGACCGCGTGCCGCGGCAGGCCGCGCGCGGCCTGATGTGGCTGACGCTCGCGCGTGACAGCGCCGGCAGCGAAGAGACCTGGATCAAGGAAAGCTACAACCGCGCCTTCTCCAAGGCCTCCGACGACGACCGCGCCATGTGCCTGCAAATGCTGGAGCAGTGGGTGCAGGGGCGGCGCGAGTAGGCTCACGCCGTCATCACTGCGCTGAAGCTTACGCCGCCTCCAGATCCAGATCCGCCCACACCGGCACGTGGTCCGAGGGCTTCTCCCAGGCCCGGACATAGCTGTCGATCCCGACATTGGCGAGCTTGTCGCTGGCCTGAGGCGACAGCAGCAGATGGTCGATCCGCAGGCCGTGGTTCTTCTGCCAGGCCCCGGCCTGGTAATCCCAGAAGGTGTAGAGCCCGCCCTCGTCGGTGACGGCCCGCAAGGCATCGGTCAGGCCGAGGCCGAGCAGGGCCTGGAAGCTCTCCCGCGTCTCGGGCTTGAACAGGGCGTCCTCGGTCCAGGCGGCGGGATTATGTACGTCACGGGCATGCGGGATGACGTTGAAGTCGCCTGCGAGGATCAGCGGCTCCTCGGTCTTGAGGCGCTCCTTCGAATACTCAAGAAGCCGCGACATCCATTTGAGCTTGTAGGGATATTTCTCGGTCCCGACCGGATTGCCGTTGGGCAGGTAGAGGCAGGCGATGCGCATCACGCCGGACTTGAGCGTCACCACGCCTTCGAGGAAGCGGGCATGGGCGTCCTCGTCGTCACCGGCGAGCCCGGACTTGGTCTCGTCGAACTTGAGCTTGGAGAGCAGGGCGACGCCATTGAACGTCTTCTGCCCATGGGTGACCACGTTGTAGCCGAGCGCCTCGATCTCCAGCCGCGGGAACGCCTCGTCGACGCATTTGATCTCCTGGAGGCAGACGATGTCCGGCTGGCACTCCCTCAGCCAGGTCAGCAGCAGGTCGATCCGCTGCCGGACCGAATTCACGTTCCAGGTGGCAACTCTGATGGGCATGTCGGCAGGCTCCGGGCAGGGGCCATGGTTAGAACAAACCGCTAACGCCCCCGTCAAGGACGCCGCAAAATCTCCCACAAAATTAACCCGGCTTAAGCCGGGCCTGGGCCATTGATACCCAAAAGGTTTTTCGAATGGGATGGCCGGACAAATCCATGAAGGCAAGTGATCCGCGCAACGGGCTGGTCGGCGCGTTCCTGTACTGGCTCGGCGGCTTCGAGATCGAGGACGGCCTCACCGCCGATCTCAGCGAGCGCGAGATGCGCCGGATCCGCGCCAAGCAGATCGACGCGGTGACGCGGCTGATCCCGGTGACGATGGCCGTCACCATGCTCAACGTCGCCATCGTGCTGATCCTGTTCTGGGGCAGGGGCTGGAACGACTTCCTCGCGATCTGGGGCATAACGCTCGGCGCCACCGCCTCACTCGCCGTACGCTCTTGGCTACGGTCGCACCAGAACCCGCCGCAGGAAGCCTCGCCACGTGCCGCGCGGCATATGCTGCGGCAGGCGTTCTTTCTCGCCGCGATCTGGGGCACGCTGCCGCTCGCGCTGTTCAGCCGGATCGGTCCGACCAGCCAGCTCATCCTGGCCTGCCTGATGGTCGGCATGATGGCGGGCGGCGCCTTCACGCTGTCGACCTTCCCGCGCGCCGGCCTCGTCTATCTCGCCACCATGACGGTCGCCTGCGCCGGTGCGCTGCTGCTGTGCGGCACCGGGCCCTATCTCGTGACGGCCGTGTTCCTGCTGCTGTTCGCCTTCTTCATGGCGCGCAACATCGTCTCGCAGGGCAATCTGTTCCTCGGCAATCTCAAGGCCCAGCTCGAGCTCCAACGGCAGACCGAGATCATCTCGCTGCTGCTGAAAGACTTTCAGGACAACGCCAGCGACTGGTTGTGGCAGACCGATGCCGAAGGACATCTGGTCGACGTGCCGCAACGCTTCGCCGACGTTGCGCAGTTGCCGCTGCCACTGCTGAAGGGATCGCACTTCGCCGACGTGCTCGACATGCTCTGCCCCGAGGACAAGGCGGCCGCCTACAACATCGTCGGGCTGATGGAGCATGCCGAACCGCTGCACGAGATGAACATCAAGGTCGTTGCCGGCGGCGAGGCGCGGCTGTGGTCGCTGACCGCAAAGCCGGCCTATGACCGCGACGGGCAATTCCTGGGCTATCGCGGCTTCGGCCGCGACGTCACCGAGCGCTGGCGCGCGGAAAAGGCCGAGGCCGAGAGCCGGGCAAAGTCGGATTTCCTCGCTGTGATGAGCCACGAGATCCGCACGCCCATGAACGGCGTGCTCGGGCTCGCAAGCATGCTGCTCGAAACCGAGCTCGATCCGGAGCAGCGCGAGGCCGTCACCACGATCCGCGAGTCCGGCGACAACCTCCAGCGCATCCTCAACGACATCCTCGACCTCTCCAAGCTCGAGGCCGGCCGCTTCCAGTTCGAGGCGATCGACTTTGCGCCGAAGGCGCTGGTCGAGACGGTCGCGACCGTCGCGCGCGCCAGCGCCAAGGGCAAAGGGCTCACGGTCAAGGTCGAGCTCGATCCGAACCTGCCGCCGACGCTGCGCGGCGACGTCGCGCGCATCCGTCAGGTGCTGCTCAACCTTGCCTCCAACGCGGTGAAGTTCACAGATAGCGGCGAGGTGACGATCGCGGCCACCTGCCAGGCCCGCCGCGACCTGCTCGCGACCGTCGAATGGACCGTGACCGACAGCGGCATCGGCATCGCGCCCGACAAGGTCGGCCAGCTCTTCAGCGACTTCGCGCAGGCCGACGCCTCGATCAGCCGCCGCTTCGGCGGCACCGGCCTCGGCCTTGCGATCTCACGGCGCATCATCGAGCAGATGGGCGGCACCATCGGTGTCACCTCGACGGCAGGCGAGGGCTCGACCTTCCGCTTCACGCTGGTGCTGCCCTGGAGCCAGGCGCAGGCCTCCGACCAGGCGGCCGGACGCGATGAGGCCGACGCGCTCAAGGCGCGGATCGCCGAACTCGACCGGCCGCTGAAGGTGCTGGTCGCCGAGGATGACGCCGTCAACCGCATGGTCGTGAGCAAGATGCTCGGCGCATTCGACGTCGAGCTCCGCGTCGTCACCGACGGCGTCGAGGCCGTCGCGGCCGCCTCCGATGGCGATTACGATGTCGTGCTGATGGACGTACGCATGCCCGACATGGACGGCCTCGCCGCGACGCGGGCGATCCGCGCGGAAGGCGGGCGCTTCGAGGCCTTGCCGATCATCGCGCTGACTGCCAACGCCTTCCCCGAGGACGTCAGGATCTGCCGCGAGGCGGGGATGTCCGACTTTTTGGCGAAGCCCTTGCGCAAGCCCGCGCTCGCGGCAGCCTTGCTGCGCGCACTCGACGGCGACACGATGTCGATGCCGGATGACGCGCCGCTTCAGCCGGAGCTGATGCCGGGCGATGTCGAGTGGACGGACGAGGAAAGGCAGATGACGGGCGGCTAAGCGCCCAGATCGAGAAGCTGGCGCGGCGCAGTTACGGTTTTCCATAGACGCGTCCGGCGACCGCCTTCCTTCCTGTATCCAACCGTGTCCTCTGGTCAGACCTAGGGGGCCGCTCCACCTTGTGCTACCTGCAAGCAGTATGTGGCGCTGAACTGGGAATCCCAGCTCATTCGACGCTTCCCAAGATGGATCACGCGGCCCCCGCCAGCGGAGCGTAAGGGTCTCAGGTTCAATGTCAGAAAGCAAACGACATGCAGTTGTCTGACTGCTTCGGCTCGGCCACGCTTTGTCGGACGAACGGCGGCGATCAAACTTCGATTTCGACGGGCGTTTCGATGCCGATTTGGACGGCGACCGGGGTATAGATATCGACCTTCTCGTCGGGCGTCGAGATCGACACGATCAGACTGTAGTACGCCGTCTTATTGACGCGCCGTTCGACCGGGCGGGTGCGCCACCAACCCATTGTCGGCAAGACCGCGATATGGTTGCGCTGTGCGAGGTCCGCGGCGGTGCCGCGCCAAATGTTGGAATGGATCGACCCGTTGGTGGGTCCACGTACCCCAAGGTCCCAAGTGCCGGTCTCGCCGACGTGGTCCTCGTCGTAATCATCGTCGCGGCCGTGCGCGTTGACCCTAAGCTTAAACTCGTCGACGGTTTCGGTTGCGCGCTTCACGCGGAAGCGGAGACCGTGAGAGGGATAGCCGTACTTACGGTCCCAGCCTCGTTCACCTGGGCTCGGCTCCACGAAATAGGACAGGGTGACGCGCATCTCCACCTGCGTATCGAAGGGTAGGGCGAGCAGGGCGTCCCGTGGCCACGGTAATCCGTGAAAGTTGATGTCTTTGGTCTTGATGCCGCCGTCCCGATCCTTGAAGAACGGCTGAAGGCTGTCCTCGGCGACCAGCGTCAAGGCATTACCCGCACTGTAGAACAGCCGCTCGGGATCGGGAATACCGTAACCGAACGTCCGCAGCATCCGCTCCATGTCGGGGCGTCCTTGGTCGTCAACGGCCCGCGCGCGCATCGCATCGGTCCAACGTGCGCTATGCACCAAGAAGCCCCGAACTGTTTCGGGAGAATAGGCGGGATAGCGGGCGGCAAGCTGCGTTGCGAGGTTTGCCGCGAGCGCCGTGGCCGCGCTGGTATCTTGAAATTCGACGAACGGGGGTTCGCCGCCTGTAAATTCATTGCTGGTCGACAGCAACTGCAATTCCGGCAGGTAGAGAGGATCGCCGGCAGCCGGTGGACGGCCCATGTTGCCCGCCTCCATCACGATATCCGGCTTGTAGGGCGACTTGATCGAGCGTGGCCACGTCATGGACGTTTTGCTTGCTGGGGCAAGGTCGCCACGGGCGGCGAGGGGGTTCCAGCCGAAGTTCTCTTCATCGTTGATTAAGATGCGGTCGGTGCAGCCGCCGACGGTCAGGGCGTTCCACGATTGGCCGGGGTCTTCAATCGACGCGGCCTCATTGTAGGCGGGATAATCCTTGCGCGCCTCCGGGGGTGTGTTGCCGGCGGAAAGAATGATCAGCCTACGGGTATTGTTAATTGCCCCGCACGCTAGATTATCAATCGCCGCCGACCATGAGGTAGGGCGACCGCGTTCACGGGATTCTGCCGAAATCGCCATGCAGAACACCTTGCGGCGGGCAGCGTCGACTTCAAGTCGCGAAACAGCCTCAACGGTGACCGTGCCGTATAGCTCCGGCTGATGCTGGTCTGGGGCGTGATAAAGCTTCAACGACTGCACACCGTGCGTGAGTTGGACGGGTCCTTCGCTGCTTAAAACGGCGGTTAGGTCGCCGTAGATGGCAAGTCCGGCCATTTGGGTCCCGTGCCCATGTCGGTGGCTGTCGTGACCGCCCCAGTCGGGCTTGAACCCATCAACGTCGTTTTCGGCGATGATAGGGGCGAGCAATGGATGCGCGCGATTGACGCCAGTGTCGAGCAAAGCGACGACAGGAGCGTCAGGCGGGAGTGCCGTGATCCGCCGAAGGAGGACATCGGAAATGGCATGTTGCTCGGCCGCGGACTGGGTCGAGAAAAAGTCGGCCGTCACTTTGGCCTTGCGTACCTCGGCGATGATGCCCAGCACGTCGGATGAGAGCGCAAGCTGCTCACGCGTGCCACGGACGAGTACGACGGTTCGGTCCACGAACGACAAATCGTTGGAGATGACCGCGTAGCCGAAGTTCTCGGCTTCCCGCCTCAAGGTGAGGGCAGGTGAGTGCTCTCCCCTTGCAGTACCGCGCAGCCAAACCTCCCAAACAATTGACGTGTTGGCAGCTGGGTAAAGTTCTGGCGTGTCCGTCCATAGCTCCGAGAGCGTCGCGAGTTTGATGTTGCTGATGCTCTCGACGAGCTGGCGATTATACCGCTTCGCGCCCTCGGGAGCGTCTCGATACTTCTCGAATTTTCGCAAAAGAAAAGGCAGCTTGTCGTCGGGGACGTGGATCGTCGCAAGCGTGCGATCGGTTTCCTCGTCGTGCCTGACCGCAAGCAACTGGATCTTGCTGGCGCGCAGATCGAGGCTTTCAAAGGCAAGCGGGAAGTCGGGTTCGCTCTCAAACGTCAGCGTCAGGCCGGGAGATTGATAAAACCCGTTGCCGGCTTGGCGGGGAAACGGACCGCGCGCTTGCTGTGCAGCATGAAGCGCGTTGATGACGTTTGCCGCATGCTGTGGTCGGTCTCGGTCTGGCAGCTTGAACTCTCGCGACCGTCCTCGTTCGGCCGTGTACCGCTCGGTCCCCGCCGCATCCACAAAGAGCAAATGGGAATAGCGTGCCAAGCGTTTTGCTCTTATTTGCGGTTGATGTTCCCGTGCTGCAGGGCCACCTTGCGCTCATCGATCGCTGACAAAAGGTCTTTCTGCGTCAATGGATGGCCCTCAATCAGCGCGTGCTTCAACGCGTCCTGTGTGGCACGCGTGACATCAGCGTAACTCAGGCCTTTAGCGGAGGACGCAAGCTTAGCCCAATCGATTTTCCCGCTTGTCCTCGCGCCAGCAATCTTGGCTTCAAATGCAGTATGGATTTCCTTTGTGGTAGGAAGTGAATATTGAATGATGTCGTCGAAGCGACGGAAAAGAGCCTTGTCCAGTATCGATGGATGATTGGTTGCGGCAATGATGACGCTGTCGGAGAAATCTTGTTCGACCATCTGAAGGAAGCTGTTCACGACACGTCGTATCTCGCCGACGTCGTTGCCGAGGCCGCGCTCCGAACCGATGCTGTCGAATTCGTCGAACAAGTAGACCGCGCGTGTTTGCGCAATAGCATCGAAGATCAATCTCAGCTTGGCAGCGGTCTCGCCCATATACCGTGTGATGAGGCGATCAAGGCGCACCACGAAAAGCGGAAGACTAAGCTCGCCCGCAATCGCCGACGCGGTCATAGTCTTGCCGGTGCCTGGAGGGCCGACCAGCAGTAGCTTCTTGCGGGGCGCTAGCCCATGAGCCCGGATGTCGCGAATGTTCTTATGCTCGCGCACCACTCGCTCCAGGACGGTCTTGGTCTTGACTGTCAGCACCAAGTCCCCGAGGTGGACCTTCGGATAGGCGACTGTCAGCAAATCCGCAATTTCGCCGCGCGGTTTAGCAAGCGGTATCGGTGAGGGACCGGGGCTCGGCACACGAGCCCGTGACCGGTCGATAAGTTCGCGCAGCTCCTCGGCCAGTTTGCCGTGTCCGACGCGGGCCTCGCCGGCAGCAATCTGCATCGCCACAGATTGAAACTGAGCGTCGTCGCCCGAGGCGTAGGCTTTCAGGAGAGCCTTGAGTTGGTCTGCGCTGGGCATGGGCGTGCTTTGTTGGTCACCAACGAGTCTAACCGCGTCCTTTAGATTCTGGCAACCAAAAGTGGCAGAAAGGGTTTATTGGCGGTCGATGGCTAGTGCGGGTGACCGGAAACGAGCCGCTTCCTGGCGCTACGCGTCCGCGGCGGTTGTCCTGTGCCGGCCTTCATCGCCGAGCCCGGACAGCGAGCCAAGCGAGGCAACAGAACAGACGATCGCTCATGCGCATTGGATAATTGACTACCGCTATTGGCGCCGCTGGGGCCTCGCGAGGATCCTACATTCCGCCTGGTTTGCGCGAAGTGCCAAAATGGGTTTCGAAAACACAAAATGCATCGTGTCGGTGTCTACCGGCTACTGTGCATGCGGTTGTTCTTCAGATTTTGGGTCGGATTAGATCGAAAAGCTGGTGCCGCAGCCGCAGGACGCCGTGGCGTTCGGATTGTTGACGCGGAACGAGGCGCCGATCAGATCGTCGACGAAATCGACCTGCGAGCCCGCCAGGAACGGCTGCGAGGCGGAATCGACCAGCACCACCGCGTTCTCCTGCTCGATCACGAGATCGTCGTCGGTGCGCGCGCGGTCGATGTCGAACTTGTACTGGAAGCCGGAGCAGCCGCCGCCCTCGACGGAGATGCGCAGCATCGCGCCTGTGCCTTCGCCCTTGAGGATTTCCCCAATCCGGCGTGCGGCGCGGTCACTGATGGTCACGTCTGTCGTCATGGCTCGTCTCCGATAGTGCCGCGGTCATACCAAATTCACTTGATCGGTTCACCTGCCCAATTCATTTGGTATCGCGCGTCCGGCATAGTTAAGTGCAAGGATACGCAGAATCAAATGGATAGGGACTAAATTCGTCGTGTCCGTCGGAATGGCAGCCCCCCGCGCGCCCTATGCCTGCGATCCCGACCGCAGCCGCGGCCGGCTGGTCGCCGAGCCGCCGAGCCGGACCCGCAGCCCGTTCCGGCGGGATTGCGACCGGGTGATCCATTCCACCGCGTTCCGCCGCCTGAAGTACAAGACCCAGGTGTTCGTGTTCCACGAGGGCGACCATTACCGGACCCGGCTGACCCATTCGCTGGAGGTGGCGCAGATCGCCCGCGCGCTGGCCCGGCAGCTCGGGCTGGACGAGGACCTCACGGAAACCCTGGCGCTCGCCCATGATCTCGGCCATCCGCCGTTCGGCCACGCCGGCGAGCGGGCGCTTGATGCCTGCCTGAAGGATTTTGGCGGCTTCGACCACAACGCCCAGACGCTTCGCGTCGTCGCCGCGCTGGAGCACCGTTATCCCGAGTTCGACGGCTTGAACCTGACCTGGGAGTCGCTCGAGGGCATCGTCAAGCACAACGGCCCGCTGACCGATCGCAGCGGAGCGCCGGTCGGGCGCTATCGCGAGCACGGCATTCCCGTCGGCATCGCCGACTACATCAAGGCCTACGATCTCGAATTGTGGAGTTTTGCCTCGCTCGAAGCGCAGGTCGCCGCGCTCGCCGACGACATCGCCTATGACGCTCACGATATCGACGACGGCCTGCGCGCCGGCCTGTTCCATCTCGACGATCTCAAGGTGATGCCGCTGACCGCGGAGATCATCGCGGAAACGTCGGCGCATTACCCCGACCTGGAAGATTTCAGGCGCGGCGCTGAACTCGTGCGCGAGTTGATCTCGCACCTGATCGGCGCGGTGTTCGCGGAGGCCGAGAGGAACCTAGCCGCGGTGAAGCCGCAATCGGCCCAGGACGTCCGCCGGCAGAGCCGGGCGCTGATCGCGTTCCCCGCCGAGGTCGCCGAGGAGGAGGCCGCCATCAAGCGCTTCCTCTACCAGCACATGTACCGCCACAAGCGGGTGATGCGGGTGATGGGGGAGGCCGAGCAGATCCTGTTCGACCTGTTCGCGAAATACCTGACATCGCCGGACGAGCTGCCGCCGGAATGGCTGCTCGGGGCGGAGGCGGACGATGAGGGCGACCGCGCCCGCCGGATCGGCAATTTCATTGCCGGAATGACCGACCGTTTTGCCCTGACCGAGCACCAGCGGCTCTTTGACTCGACCCCGGATTTGCGTTAGGCGGCGGCCATGCCCGACACATCCTCAAGCCCGCATCTGTTCGCCGACGTGCTCACACGCGTGCACGCCGCCTGCCGCGCGCTCGCGGCGGACGCCAACTGGCCCGAGGGCATCGATTTCTCCCGCGTGGTGGTCGAGCCGCCGCGCGATCCGTCCCATGGCGACATGGCGACCAACGCCGCCATGGTGCTTGCGAAAGAGGCAAAGGCAAAGCCGCGCGATCTCGCCGAGCAGATCGCCGAGCGGCTGCGTGCCGATGAGCTGATCATCAAGGTCGATGTCGCCGGGCCCGGCTTCATCAATCTGACGCTGAAGCCCGCCGCCTGGGCCGAGGCGCTGCGCACCGTGCTGCGCGAGGGCGCCGACTACGGCCGCGTCCGCGGCGGCTCCAAGGTCAACGTCGAATACGTCTCGGCCAACCCGACCGGGCCGATGCATGTCGGCCATTGCCGCGGCGCCGTGTTCGGCGACGCGCTGGCGAGCCTGCTCGAGTTCGGCGGTCATGACGTCACCCGCGAGTACTACATCAACGACGCCGGCGCGCAGGTCGACGTGCTCGCGCGTTCCGCGTTTCTGCGGTATCGCGAGGCACTCGGCGAGGATATCGGTGCGATCCCGGAAGGCCTCTATCCCGGCGACTATCTGAAGCCGGTCGGGCAGGCGCTGGCCAAGGAGCACGGCGACAAGCTGCTCGCCATGAGCGAGGCGCAATGGCTGCCGACGGTGCGCGCCAAGGCGATCGCGATGATGATGGACGAGATCAAGGACGATCTCGCCGCCCTCAACATCCGCCACGACGTGTTCTTCTCCGAGCGCTCGCTGATCGAGACCGGCAACAACAAGGTCGCCGAGACCATCGATTTCCTGAAAGCCAAGGGCGACATCTACGAGGGCCGCCTGCCGCCGCCGAAAGGCGCGCCGGTCGAGGACTGGGAAGACCGCGAGCAACTGCTGTTCAAGGCGACCGCCTATGGCGACGACGTCGACCGTCCGCTGATCAAGTCGGACAATTCCTACACCTACTTCGCCTCCGACATCGCCTACCACAAGAACAAGTTCGACCGTGGTTTTGCGGAGATGATCGACGTCTGGGGCGCCGACCATGGCGGCTACATCAAGCGGAT
>Ga0063456_1001550_pt1 | contig 12038 bp, 10 predicted proteins | sample AraplaMF_Cvi_mMF_FD_56228 | JGI IMG/M metagenome (GOLD analysis project Ga0063456, IMG submission 56228) | Arabidopsis root microbial communities from the University of North Carolina, USA - plate scrape MF_Cvi_mMF version 2 (version 2) | ecosystem: Host-associated > Plants > Roots > Endosphere ... | reverse complement strand
GGGCGCTTTTGCGGCGGGTACCCCCAGGAAGGAATCATACAATAGCGCCGCCACCCCGACAACGATGGCCACGTCCGCGAGGTTGAAAACGTACCAATTATAGGTATTTCCGGCGATCTCGATGTGGAACAGGGCGAAATCGACCACCGCGCCATAGGCGAAGCGGTCGATGCCGTTGCCGATCGCGCCGCCGATGATCAGGCCCAGCGCGACCGTCGCCAGCACCGTGTGCGAACGGGCCATCCAGATCGCCAGCGCGACCACGGCGACCGCCTTGACCGCCATCAGCGCGATCTGCGCCGCCTGGCTGTCGTTCTGGAGCCAGCCGAAGCTGATGCCGATATTCCAGGCCAGCACGAGGTCGAAGAACGGCGTCACCGTCACCACACCCTTACGGGCGAGGTCGAACACGTTCAGCAGCCACAGCTTCGAGGCCTGGTCGGCCACGAGCGTGACGATGGCCGCGAGGATGCCGGCGCGGAGCGGGGGCATGGCCGTCCGATCAGACGCTCACGCCCAACGCCTTCCACTCGCGCAGCGCCTGAGCATCGCGCGGGGTGACGTCGGGGTATTCGGCGTCTTCGCCGACCGTTGGCGAGATCTTCCAGGAGCGTGCGCATTTGGTGCCGACCGCCTTCTCGACCACGACGGCGACACCGGGCACCGCATCGAGCCGGAATGCATTGGCCGGCGCCTCGCCCTCCCGCACCTCGTAATTGGAGGTGATGCAGACCTCGGCGAGGTCGGTGTCGAACAGCGTCATCAGCACATCCCGATCGGCGACATAGATCACCGGCGAGGCCTCCAGCGACGAGCCGATGTTCTTGGCGGCGCGCGCGAGCTCCAGCGCGCCGGTGACGACGCGTCGGACGTTGCGGATGGTCTCCCATTTCGCCGCGAGCTTGTCGTCACGGAGCTTTTCGATATCCGCGGGGAACAGGGTCAGATGCACCGACGGCTCCGCATTGGGGCGGAACATCCGCCAGGCCTCGTCGGTCGTGAAGCTCAGGATCGGTGCGAGCCATTTCAGGAGGGCATCGCACAGCAGCTCGATCGTGGTCAGCGCGGCCTTGCGCGCCGGCGAGGATGGCGGATCGCAATACAGCGTGTCCTTGCGGATATCGAAGTAGAACGCCGACAGCTCCGAGTTCATGAAGGCCGAAAGGCTTGCGACCACGGTCTTGTAGTCGAACGCGGCATAGGCCTTGCGAACGGTTTCGGCATGGCCGGCCAGTTCGTGCAGCATCAGCCGCTCGAGCTCGGGCATCTCGGCATAGGCGACCTTCTCGCTGGCCTTGAAGTGATGCAGCGTGCCGAGCATCCAGCGGATCGAGTTGCGCAGCTTGCGATAGGTCTCGATGGTGTTCTTGAGGATCTCCGGGCCGATGCGCTGGTCGTCGGCATAGTCGGTGGCGCAGACCCACAGGCGCAGGATGTCCGCGCCCGAATCCTTGATCACCTTCTGCGGCTCGACGGTGTTGCCGAGCGACTTCGACATCTTGCGCCCGTTCTCGTCGAGTGTGAAGCCGTGCGTCAGCACGACGTCGTAGGGGGCGCGGCCGCGCGTGCCGGCGCTTTCCAGCAGCGAGGAATGGAACCAGCCGCGATGCTGGTCGCTGCCTTCCAGATACATCACGGTGTCCTGGCCGCCGTCGATCTTGCGGACGATGTTGCCGAGCTGCGGGAAGTTCTGCCGGTCCTCCAGCACGAAGGCGTGCGTGGAGCCGGAGTCGAACCAGACGTCGCAGATGTCGTCGACCTTCTTCCAGTCCTCGCTCGCGCGCGATCCGAGGAAGCGCTCGCGGGCGCCGTCCATGTACCACGCGTCGGCGCCCTCCTCCATGAAGGCTTCGGTGATGCGCTGGTTGACGATTTCGTCCTGGAGGATTTCGGCCGAGCCGTCGGCCTTCTCACGCACGAACACGGCGATCGGCACGCCCCAGGCGCGCTGGCGCGAGATCACCCAGTCCGGGCGGTTGGCGATCATGCCGTTGATGCGGTTCTCGCCCGACGGCGGCACCCATTGCGTCACCGAGATCGCATGCAGCGCGCGGGCGCGCAGCGTGTCGCCCTTCTTCGCATGGCCGTCCTCGCTGATGTCCTTGTCCATCGCGATGAACCATTGCGGCGTGTTGCGGAAGATCACCGGCTTCTTCGAGCGCCACGAATGCGGATATTGGTGCTTGAGGCGGCCGCGAGCCAGCAGCTTGCCGGCCTCGATCAGCGCCGCGATCACGGCCTCGTTGGCATCGCCCTTCTCGCCCTTGTCGTTGAGCACGCGCTTGCCGGTGAAGCCGGGGGCGTGGTCGGTGAGCGCGCCATTTTCGTCGACGGTATAGGGGATCGTGGTGTTGATGCCGCGCGCATCGAGCTCGCGAACATTGGTCATCCAGACGTCGAAGTCCTCGCGACCGTGACCGGGCGCGGTGTGCACGAAGCCGGTGCCGGTATCGTCAGTGACGTGATCGCCAGGAAGCAGCGGAACCGTGAATTCGTAACCGCCGCCGACGCCTTTCAGCGGATGAGCGCATTCCACCGCATCGAGCGTGTCGGCCGGGATGTCGCGCACCTTCTTGTAGCTGGTGACACGGGCCTGCTTGAACACGCTTTCGGCCAGCGCATCCGCCAGGATCAGGAGATCGCCGTTCTTGGCCCAGTTATCCGCAGGCGCGTCGGTGACCTCATAGAGGCCGTAGGCGATCTTCGGCGAGAACGAGATGGCGCGATTACCGGGCAGCGTCCAGGGCGTGGTGGTCCAGATCACGACACTGGCGGAGGCCAGCGCGCCATATGCCGGCGACGTGACGGGAAACTTCACCCACACCGTGTCGGAGGTGTGGTCCTCGTACTCGACCTCGGCCTCCGCAAGCGCGGTCTTCTCGACCACGCTCCACATTACCGGCTTGGAGCCGCGATAGAGCGTGCCGTTGGCCGCGAACTTCATCAGCTCGCGGGCGATCTGCGCCTCGGCCGGATAGCTCATGGTCTGATAGGGATGGTCCCAGTCGCCGATGATGCCGAGCCGCTTAAACTCCTCGCGCTGCACGTTGATCCAGTGGGTCGCATAGGCGCGGCATTCTTTCCGGAATGCCACCATCGCGGCGGAGTCGCGGAAGTCGGGCTTCTGCTTGCCCTTCTTGCGGTAGTTCTCCTCCTCGATCTTCCACTCGATCGGCAGGCCGTGGCAGTCCCAGCCGGGCACGTAATTGGAGTCGAAGCCGAGCATCTGCTGGCTCCTGGTCACGACATCCTTGAGGATCTTGTTCAGCGCGTGCCCGATATGGATGTTGCCGTTGGCGTAGGGCGGGCCGTCATGCAGCACGAATTTGGCGCGGCCCTCGGCTTCCTGGCGAAGTTTGTCGTAGAGGCCGATGTCGTTCCAGTATTTCAGGATCTCCGGCTCGCGCTGCGGCAGGCCGGCGCGCATCGGGAATTCGGTTTGCGGCAGGAACAGGGTTTTCGAATAGTCTTTGGTGTCGGACTTCTGCGGCTTTTCGGACATGGGGCTGACTGGCTCGGAAATGGCGCGGGACGGATGGCGATGCGGAATCGCGGGGTGAAACGACAAAATCCCGGTCTTGCGCCGAGCCTTCAGGCTCAGGCGGAAGCCGGGCCGCTAATCCCTATGATGCGCCGCGCAAACATGGGCTCTCCATAGCAGGGGGGCGGAGGAAGCGCAAAAGGTTCGGGGAGGGCGGATTCGAGCCTTAATCGATGACGCCCAGCCGCGGAAATGCGTCCGGGGCGGCGGCCAGCATGGCGCGGGCGCGGGCCGAATCGTCATCCATCTGGCGGATCAGGGCCTCCAGGCTGTCGAATTTCAGCTCCTCGCGGATGAAGCCGATGAAGGCGCAGTCGAGCGCCTGGCCGTAGAGGTCGCCCTTGAAGTCGAACAGGAAGATCTCCAGCAGCGGCGCGCCATTATCAAAGGTCGGGCGGCGGCCGAAGCTTGCCACCCCGTCGAGGCGCTCAGGCCCGCGGCCGACCCGCACCGCATAGATGCCGTGCTTCAGGCCGCAATTGGCGTCCAAGCGGATATTGGCGGTGGGATAGCCAAGGTCCCGGCCGCGCTTCTCGCCATGGATGACCTCGCCGGTGATGAACCACGGGGCACCCAGCATGGTGGTGGCCTCGTCGAGCTGGCCCTCGGCGAGCGCGATCCGGATCGCGCTGGAGGAGACCGGCCGCTCGTCGATGTCGACATGGGGCTGGACGTCGACCTCGATGCCGAGCCGGGGAGCCTCGTTGACCAGAAGGCTCGGCGAGCCGACGCGGCCCTTGCCGAAATGGAAGTCGTAACCGACCGCGATCCCGCTGACGCCGAGGCGCCCGATCAGGTCATGGTGAATGAAGTCTTGCGCGCTGGTCCCGGCCCGGCCCTTGTCGAAGGTCATGACCACGGCGCCGGCGAGCCCGGTGCCGGCGAGCAGCCGCAGCTTGGCCGGCTCGTCCGTCAGGCGGAACTGCGGCGTATTGGGACTGAAAAACCGCCTGGGATGCGGCTCGAAGGTCAATGCCAGCGCAGGGCGGCCATGCGTGCGGCCCATTTCCAGGGCCGCAGCGATCACGGCGCGATGGCCGAGATGAACCCCGTCGAAATTGCCCATGGCGACCACGGACCCCTTTAAGATCGCGGAATCCGGCGTTGTGTCGCGGATAACGGTAAAATGCGGGGCCATCAGGGGAATTCTCGAAGCGGCAGGACCTTCCGGACCGTGGCTTGACCCGCCGGATGGAGTCAAGCGGCGGGGGCGGGGCGGGATTGAACCTGATTCAATCCTTCGAGGGCTTCCGCAGTTAACGCGCTGTTTAACGCCTTGGTGCTAGTGCTTGAAACGTGGAACTGCCGGGCTGGAGCCCAACAGGTCCGATCGTAATATTTCCTGGGTTTGCGTTGGGGGAGTCGAGATGGCGGTTGATTTGTCGATGTCGGTTCTGGTGGTTGACGACTACAGCACCATGATCCGTATCATCAGGAACCTCCTGAAGCAGCTTGGCTTCGAGAATATCGATGATGCCAGCGACGGTTCGGCAGCGCTGAACAAGATGCGCGGCAAGAAGTACGGGCTCGTGATTTCCGACTGGAACATGGAGCCGATGACGGGCTACGATCTGCTGCGTGAAGTGCGCGCGGATCCGAACCTCGCCACCACGCCGTTCATCATGATCACGGCGGAATCGAAGACCGAGAACGTGATCGCGGCCAAGAAGGCCGGCGTGAACAACTATATCGTCAAGCCGTTCAACGCGGCGACGCTGAAGACCAAGATCGAGGCGGTCTTCCCGGACATGGCGAGCGCGTAAGCGCGCAATCGAAGCCGTCGGTTGATTTCGGAAGGCCCGGGCGGTTGTCCCGGGCTTTCTTTGTTGCTGCGTCGTTCGTTCGGAACGGCAGAGATCACCACTTCAATTCGCGCATCAGCGCCTTCGGCGGGTGGCCGAACAATTCCATCACCGAAGCCGGGTCGAGCTGGTCGAGGCCCTCGAACTCCTCGGCATGGATGCCACGCGTGACGAACAGGCAGTCGATGCCGAATTCGCGCGCGCCGGTCAGATCTGTGCGGACGGAATCGCCGATCGCCAAAACCTTTTTCCGGTCGATCTGGTAGCCTTGGCGTTCGCCGGCCAGCCGCATCGCGCGCTCGTAGATCGGCCGGTGCGGCTTGCCATAGAAGATCACCTCGCCGCCGAGCTCGCGATAAAGCTCCGCGATCGCGCCGGCGCAATAGATCAGCCGGTCGCCGCGCTCCACCACGATGTCGGGATTGGCGCAGACCAGCGTCAGCTTGCGTTCGCGCGCCTGCAGCATCATGCCACGATAGTCTTCCGCCGTCTCGGTCTCGTCGTCATAGAGGCCGGTGCAGACGATGTAGTCGGCCTCTTCCAGCGGCGCGGTCGTCGCATCGAGGCCGCGATAGATCGAGTTGTCGCGCTCGGGTCCGAGCCAGAACATCTTGCTTCCGGGATGCTCGGCGACATAGAGCCGCGTCAGATCGCCCGACGAGACGATCGCGTCATAGGTCTCATCCGCGACGCCGAGCTTGCGCAACTGCCGCTGCACGGAATCGGCCGGGCGCGGCGCATTGGTGATCAGGATCACCGTACCGCCGCGGCTGCGATAGGTGTGCAGCGCCTCGCACGCCTCGGGGAATGATTCCAGGCCGTTGTGGACCACGCCCCAGATGTCGCTGAGCACGACATCGACGCCGCCCACGAGCTCGCGCAGGCTTTCGGCGAAATGCAGCGTGGTCATGAGGCGCAGCGCCGATCAGATGCGGCGCGCGAGCGCCGCGTTTCCGGTGATGCGCTGTGGCGAAGGCGCCGAGGACGTCGCGCCAGATGTCGTACCTTGGCTGGGGGAAGCGGAGCCATTGGATCCCTGAATATCCTGCGCCTGGTTCGGCGAGGCTCCGCCGGTAGCAGATGCCCCTTCCGGCCGCAATGGCCGGGGCGGCGCAAACAGGAACCCCTGGCCGAACCGCACGTCGTAGTCGAGCAGATCGACCACCGCGCGCTCGCCCTCGATCCGCTCGGCGATCAGGTCGATGCCGAAGCGGCCGAGCAGGTCGGAGAGGTCGGAAGGATGGATGTCCGAGGTCGAGGCTTGCCGGGGGTCGAGCAGAAGTGAGGCCGGCACCTTGATGAAGCGCACGCCGCGGTCGGCGAGCTCACGCGGCTCGATCCGCAAATCGGTGACGTGGTCGATCGAGAAGCGGAAACCGCGCTGGGCCAGCGCCGCGAGATTCTCGGTCTCGGCCGGCCCGAGATTGCGGAAGGTCGACTGCTTGAACTCCAGCACCAGCGATGGCGCCAGCGCCCGGTTGGCTTCGAGGAAGTCGAGGCACTGCGCGAAGCTGGTGGAATTGCCGAGCGTGGAGGCTGCGACATTGCAGAACACGCCGATATCCTTGTTGCGCACCATCAGGCGGCGCAGCACCTGGACACAGCGCAGCATCACCATGTTGTCGATGCGTCCGATCAGGCCGGAGGCCTCCGCAATGCTGATGAACTCCTCGGCGGCGATCAGCTGGTCGCGCTCGTCGCGCAGGCGCGTCACCGCCTCGTAGAACCGAACCTTGCGCTGCGGCAGGGTCACCATCGGCTGGAGAAAGATGTCGATGCGGTTCTCGTCGATGGCGTTGCGCAGCGTCGCCAGCATCTGGGTCGGGTTGCGGCCGGTGGTGACATGGACGGGATTGGCGGCTTGGGCCTGGACCGCCGGTGCAGGCCGCGACGGCATCGTCGGGGGCGGCGCGGGGAGTGGAGGAGGGGCGGCCGGCCGCAGCTCCTCCAAGGGGGCAGTCAGGTCGATCGGAGCTTCCGGCTCGGGCGGGGCGACCGGAGACGGCGCCGGCACATGGCCAGCCAGCTGATCCTCATGGGCCGACACGGTCGTGGCGAGCTGCTTGACCAGCCCGCCGAGTTCGTTGATCTCGCCAATCACCGACTGGATACGGTCGGAGTTGGTCGAATTCGACGAGGCGATGCGTCCCTCGATCGCAGCCAACCGGCGGCCGAACTCGGCGACCTGGCGGGCGAGGTCGGCGGTGCCGCGGGAGAGGTCGGCGATCTGGCCGCCGACGTCGCTGCGGTCGCGCAGCCGCATCGACACTGCGTTGTAGAGGATCAGGAAGGTCAGCGCGGTCAGCGCCACGATCGCGGATTCAGTTCCGCTGATGCCGGCGACCGAGTAGAGCACAAGCCCGAGCGAGGCCGCGACCAGAACCATGCAGATGGCGATGAAGATCGTCGAAATGCGAATCATGCCGCGTGTTACGCCTCAAAGAGCTGCTGCCTCATCCGGGAAAACACGGGCCGTCGTGCGACCCCGTCACGCCTCATGCTCCCCCTCGGCCGCATGAGCCTAACATCATTGTTGATTCGAGGGGATAGCGGCCTGTTCGCCGCTCACATCAGGACGGCGCTGCGGCGCCGACCGTGTCGGCCGAGACGGCCTCGCGGCTGCCGAGCGGCTTGGGCCGCCCGGTGGTCGTATCGTGCAGGGTCTGCCGCTCGATCTCCGAGTTCAGCTCGGCGCCGAACATGATGACGATGGCCGACATCCACATCCACGTCATCAGGCCGATCGCCGCGCCGAGCGAGCCGTAGGTCGCGTTGTAGTTGGCGAAAGCCGACAGATACCAGGACAGCAGCGCCGAGCCTGCAATCCAGAGCAGGGCGGCCGCGACTGCACCGAAGCTCAGCCATTGCCAGCGTGGCGCATCGCGGCTGGGCGCGAAGCGGTAGAGGATCGCCAGCGCCACCAGCAGGATGAGGAACAGCAGCGGCCAGCGCGCCAGCGCCACGATCAGCTTGCTCTCGGGCGCCATGCCGAGGTGATCGAGCGCGAGCGGAAAGGCGACGACGGCAGCGACCATCAGCAGCAGAGCCGCGATGCCGCCGACCGTGAAGGCCAGCGACACCATGTTGAGCTTGATGAACCCGCGCTTCTCGCGCTCCTCATACGCGACGTTGAGGGCGTCGAAGATGGATTTGACGCCGGCATTGGCACTCCAGATCGCGAGCACGAGGCCGGACAGGAAGGTGGCACCGAGCGTCGTATTGCCGTTCGAGACCACGCGCGCGACCTGGTCCTCGACGATCTGGAACGAGCCCTCTGGCAGCATGGTCGCAAGCGTCCGGAGATTGGCGCTGATCGTCGCGGGATCGGCGAACAGACCGTAGGATGAGACGAGGGCGGTGACGGCCGGGAAGATCGCGAGCAGCCCGAAGAAAACGACGCCGCCCGCCGTGGCGAGCAGGCGATCCTCGTCGACACGCTGGTAGGTGCGCCAGAAGATATCCTTCCAGCCGGCCCAGGGGATTGCGAATGGGCTTTTCGAGCGGCGGCCATGGCCCGCCTGCATGGTTGCGCCTACAGGGCTCGTTTCCGGCGAATTCGCTTCGTTGTTGCGGCGGTCTTGCGGAGGGCCCAGGCGGCTGAAGCCCGACTCCTGAAAATAGCGCTCCGCGGTCAGCACGAAGACGGCCGTTGCGGCAACCAGCAGCCAGGAGTCGAGCCGCTCGGTGCCCCGCGCGCGCATGTCAGGCGTCCAGCCTGTGTCCGCGCCGCCGCCGGCGTGCGGCGGTGAAACCCAGCAATCCGACTGCGGCGAGCATCAAGCCGAGCTGCACGGGGCGGTTGGTCCGAGCGGGCCGGATGTTGCCGGCATGGCCGCGTTCGCCTGGGGCAAGCGGCGCCAGGGGAATCGTCGTCGCCACCTCCTTCACCGCTTGCTTGACCGTTCCACGCGGGATGCGCGGGGTGGCGATCGCAACGCGCAGGCGGCTTGCAAGCGGTACGATCGGCCTGGCCTTGCGCCTCATCTGCGCCATGGCGATGCCGGCGCAGACCGCGGCCAGCACCAGCAGCACCGCGCCGACCGCGCCAAAGCCCCAGAATTGTCCGTACGTGATCGCAACCCAGCGGTAGAGCGCGATCAGGCCGACAAAGCAGGTCGCGATCACAAAAAGCCCGGCCGCCGCGAACAAGCCCGTGGCGACCGCATAGGACGTCACCTTGCCGGTCGCCTGGCTGGTCTGGTCGCGCAGATAGGATTGTGTGGCGCGCTTGAGATGGTTGAGCTTGAGCGCCATGCCGGCGCGCAGCAATTCGCCCGATGGCGCGAGCATGCGGTCATCCTCCGAGAGCCAAGACAATTCGTCGGGGGATGAACGTGGCGGAATTTGACTTGTTCCGCCGGAGCAAAGCCGCCGTAACGGATCAGCCGAGATCGGCGGCGGCGATCCAGAATACCTCGCCCTCGGAGTCCTCCGTGTCGAGCCAGAGCAAAGGCAGTTCCGGAAAGGCCTCGTCGACCAGCTCGCGGCCGCGGCCGATCTCGCAGATCAGCCCGCCCTCCGGGGTCAGGTAATCGGGCGCGTCAGCCAGGATACGGCGGACGACGTCGAGGCCGTCGGCACCGCCGTCGAAGGCGAGTTTCGGCTCGGCGCGGCATTCCGGCGGCAGCCCCGCCATGCCTTCGGCATCGACGTAAGGTGGATTGGTGATGATCAGGTCGTAGCGCGCATCGCCGAGCGGGGCGAACAGATCGCCGCGGTGGAGCGTGATCCGTTCATCGAGCCCGTATTCGCCGACATTGCGCGTGGCAACTTCGAGCGCTCCCTTGGAGATGTCGACGGCGTCGATCGCGGCGTTCGGGAAGTGATGCGCGGCGAGGATGGCAAGGCACCCCGAGCCGGTGCAGAGATCGAGCACGCGTTCCACGGAAGTAGGGTCGTCGATCAGTGAGCCTGCCTCGCCGTCGCCGCCGAAATGCGACTCCAGCAGCTCGCCGATGAAGGAGCGCGGAACGATGACGCGCTCGTCGACATAAAAGGGCAGGCCGCGCATATAGACCTTGTTGACGAGATAGGCGGCCGGTTTGCGCGTGGTGACGCGCTGATGGATCAGGTCGAGGATGGTTTTGCCTTCCGCAGCGGTGACGCGGGCGTGGGCAAAACCCTCGAACTGATCGGGGTTGAGATGCAGCGCCTCGCCGACCAGGAAGGCGGCTTCCGACACTGGATCGGTCGTGCCATGGGCAAAGGCGAGTTTTGCCTCAACGAAGCGGCTGACCGCGTAGCGGACGTAATCAAGCAACGAGACAAGCTCGCCGGGGCCGACCTTGGCAAGTTTGGGCGCGGCGCGTCCGCGCGCGGGCTTTTTCGAAACTCTCGCCATCAGGATTTCGTCCAGCGGGCGGCGGCCTCGTCGTCACGGGCATGGGCCTCGACCCAGCCGGTGCCGGTGGCGCTCTCTTCCTTCTTCCAGAAGGGCGCGCTGGTCTTGAGGTAATCCATCAGGAACTCGGCCGCCTGAAATGCCGCCTGACGATGTTGCGAGGCGGTCAGCACCAGCACGATGTTCTGGCCGGGCATGAACCGGCCGACGCGGTGGATGACCGTGACGCCGTTCAGCGGCCAGCGCGACATGGCCTCGTCGGCGTGGCGTTTGATCTCTTCTTCGGCCATGCCGGGGTAATGTTCGAGCGTGAGGGCTGCGACCTTCGAGCTGTCCTCGTCGGCACGGCAAATGCCGGAGAAGCTCACGACGGCACCGATGTCGGTGCGGCTCTTCGTGAGGACCGCGATCTCGCGGGCGATGTCGAAATCGTCCTCCTGAATGCGGATGGTGACGGCGGAGGTCATGGCCTAGCCGCCGGTCATCGGCGGGAAGAACGCGATCTCGCGGGCGCCGGCGATGGCGGCGTCCGATTTGACATGGGCGTGGTCGATCGCGGCGCGGATCACCTTCGGTTTCTCGAAGGCGTAGGCGTAGGCTTCGCTCCGGCCGGACAGCCAGGCGATCAGCTCCTCGACGGTGCGCACGGTCGCAGGCGGCTCGACCGTCTCCTCGGCCTTGCCGATGCGCTCGCGCACCCAGGCGAAATACTTCACCTTCATCCCTCATCCTCCTTGATGAGGTGGTGGATGCCGGCGCGGAAATAGTCGTAGCCGGTGTACATGGTCAGGATCGCCGAGGCCCACAGCAGCGCCAGTCCGATCATCGAGACCACGGGCACCACCTCGTCGCCGGCAGGGCCGGCGAGCAGGAAGCCGATGGCGACGAGCTGGACCGTGGTCTTCCACTTGGCAAGCTTGGTCACCGGCACGCTGACGCGGAGCGCAGCGAGATATTCGCGCAGGCCCGAGACCAGGATCTCGCGGCACAGGATCACGATGGCGGCCCACAGCGACCAGCCGTGGATGATGCCGTCGGCGGCCAGCATCAGGAGGCAGGAGGCGACCAGCAGCTTGTCGGCGATCGGGTCGAGCATCCGGCCGAACGCCGATTGCTGATTCCAGATCCGCGCGTAATAGCCGTCGAGGTAGTCGGTGACCGCGGCCGCGATGAAAATGGCGACCGCGAGCCAGCGCAGCCACAGCGGCTGATCCATGATCGACTGCGCATAGATGCATCCAACCACGACCGGAATCGCGGCGATCCGGCCATAGGTCAGGATGTTCGGGAGGGACATCGCGCGGCTGGTCGTCCCTCGTGTCGTGGCGATGTTCATCCGTCCTACCAATACCGC
>Ga0063456_1001547_pt1 | contig 12067 bp, 9 predicted proteins | sample AraplaMF_Cvi_mMF_FD_56228 | JGI IMG/M metagenome (GOLD analysis project Ga0063456, IMG submission 56228) | Arabidopsis root microbial communities from the University of North Carolina, USA - plate scrape MF_Cvi_mMF version 2 (version 2) | ecosystem: Host-associated > Plants > Roots > Endosphere ... | reverse complement strand
AAAAACCGGGGTGATGACGGTGACGTCCGGCAGGTGGGTGCCGCCGTTGTACGGGTCGTTCAGCATATAAACGTCGCCGGGATGCATGCGTCGCATGCATCCCGGCGACGTTTATATGCTGAACGACCCGTACAACGGCGGCACCCACCTGCCGGACGTCACCGTCATCACCCCGGTTTTTGACGAGGCAGACAGCGAGATCCTGTTCTATGTCGGCTCGCGCGGCCATCACGCCGATATCGGCGGCAGCACGCCGGGATCGATGCCGCCCGACTCGCGCAATATCGAGGAAGAGGGCGTCCTGATCAACAATTTCAAGCTGGTCGACGGCGCATCCGGCAGCCAGTTGCGCGATGCCGAGGCGCGCGCCTTGCTGGCCGGCGCGCGCTACCCTGCGCGTAATCCGGACCAGAACATGGCCGACTTCCGCGCCCAGGTTGCCGCCAACCAGAAGGGTGTCGAGGAACTGCGCAAGATGGTCGCGCACTTCGGCCTTGACGTGGTGCGCGCCTACATGGGGCATGTGCAGGACAACGCTGAGGAGGCGGTGCGCCGCGTTATCAGCGCGCTGCGCAATGGCAGCTTTGAACTGAAACTCGATAACGGCGCCGTCATCAACGTCTCGGTTCGCGTCAACGCAGCCGAACGCAGCGCGGAGATCGACTTCAGCGGTACTTCGGGGCAGCTCGATAACAACTTCAATGCACCGTCGGCGGTTTGCATGGCGGCCGTGCTGTACGTGTTCCGCACCCTGGTCAATGACGACATCCCGCTCAATGCCGGGTGCCTGAAACCACTGCATGTGATCATTCCACCGGGCTCGATGCTGAACCCGCATTACCCGGCGTCGGTCGTTTCGGGCAACGTCGAAACTTCAACCTGCATTACCAATGCGCTGTACGGCGCGCTGGGCGTGCAGGGTGCTTCGCAGGGAACGATGAACAACTTCACGTTCGGGAATGCGAAGTACCAGTATTACGAGACCATCAGCGGCGGCTCCGGCGCGGGCGACGGCTTTGACGGCACCGACGTGGTCCAGACCAATATGACCAATTCGCGCCTGACGGACCCGGAAATCCTGGAGTTCCGCTTCCCGGTAAGGCTGGAAAGCTACGAAATCCGCCAGGGCTCGGGCGGTGCTGGGCGCTGGCATGGGGGAAATGGCGGCGTGCGCAAGGTGCGCTTCCTGGAACCGATGACGGCAGCGATCCTGTCGAATAACCGGATTCATGCGCCGTTCGGCATGGCAGGCGGCGAGCCGGGCGCATTGGGCCGCAACACGGTTCTGCGCGCCGATGGCAGCACCGAACAATTGGGGCATATCGGCAAGACCGATATGCAGCCCGGTGATGTTTTCGTTGTGGAAACGCCGGGGGGCGGCGGCTTTGGGAAGCGTTAAGCGGTCGTAGAAATACCGTATTTGCGCTGGGTGCCCGAATATTGCATCAGGAGGGCTTCCAGCGCAGGGCTGCCAGAGTCGAGACGGCGGATGCGGTCGATCAAGGCGCCCGCCTGGTCGCCAAGCGGCGCCTCCCAACCCAGTTCGTCCAGCTGGCGCAGGATGGCCTGCACGGCGGCATACAGCACCTTCAGGTTGCCCGGCGTGCGGCGCAGGGCCTGGTGCAAGGTTGCCACTGCCGCGCGGTGATCGCCCTGGCGGGCCATGGATTCGGCCTCCGTCACCAATTCCTGCATGACGTTGTCGATCTTTTCGCCAACGCCTCGCGCCAGGTCATGGCGGCCGGCTTTTTCGAAGACACTGACGGCTTCTTCCATCGTAATCGGCTTCTCATTGTCGTTCATCATGTGCATCACGACGTCGGCGGCGTCCTTGTCCAGGCGGTGTTTGAGGCAGGAGTCCACCAGCCCGATGCGCAGGCGATTCGACAGGCCGCGCGCCATGCCGACAGCCGTTACGGCATTCGAGAGTTCGGAGGCGGCTTCGGTTGCATGCCCGGTCACGTCCAGCAGCAGGGCCGACGAAATATGCTTGCACACTTCTGTATTGGCGCTGGCGCGCAGCGTGCGCTCCATGTCGCGGATCACGCCTGATGCCTGGTTGACATCGCCCTTGCGCACCAGGGCGCGCACCAGGTTCACGTGGTCCTCCGGATCCCGGAATTCGGAATAGCGGGCTTTGGTGACCACCTGGCGGAAGGCTTTCTCCGCTGCGGTAATATCGCCGGTGCCGTAGGCGACTTCGCCGAGATGGCGCAGGCGCCGCACCATGTTCGGCGACATGGAAACCGCATCTTCCAGGATTTTCTTGGCCTGCTGCGACTGGCCCATGGCCTCGTATGAGCGGGCCAGCAGGTCGTAGGCCGCCATCATGTTCGGATTGGCTTCGAGCAGGCGCTCGAGCGTGCCCATCGCATCAGCATATCGTTCAAGGCCGAACTGGCAACGTGCCAGGCCCAATTGCGCCCAACCGGTTGGACGGCCGATCAGGATCGCCTGGTAAAGCAGCTCCGCCTGGGCGAGCTCGCCGGCTTCGTAATGCAGTTCGGCGCGCAGGCGGGCGAAATCCGTAGCATAGCGAGGATTGGCCGATTCGGCTTCCTGGCACGCGTCGATCGCTTCGCGCTGTTTGCCTTGGGCGATCAGCTGGTAAATCGGCATGAAGACGGCGCGGCGCTCCACCGCGCGGCCGATGCGCTGCATCAGGCCATCCACGGTGAATGGCTTCAGCACATAGTCGGTCGGCGTCAGTTCAGCGGCGCCAATGACCTTGGTCTGCACAGCTTCCGAGGTCAGCATGATGAAGATGGCCGAGCGGTCGATCAGTTTGTGGTGGCGCAGGTCTTCCAGCAGTTGCTGGCCGTCCTGGCCATTGTCGTCGTTACCGCTTCCCAGGTCGTATTCGCACAGGATGACGTCGAAGCGCTTGTTGGTCAGTTGGCGGATCGCCGTGCCCGAGCTGACGGCATACTCGATCCGCGTGATCGAGGCCTGGTTCAGCATATTGTGCAGGTTGCCCCGCATTGCCGGGTTGGGGTCGATGATCAGCACCGACAGGTCGCTATACGATTGCATTGACTTCGTCTCTTATTGTTTGCCCCGCAGGGTGACATATTGTGATGATAACGCAGCCAGCATGGGATGATGGGGATCGGCCTTGCGCATTCGTACCAACAGCGCCGCACATTGCTCCCCCAGCGCCGTTTCCCAGCCGCTGTCGCCCATCAGGCGCAGCATGGCGGAGGCGAGGGCGGAGATCAGTCCGGCATTCTCCGGCCGCCGCCGCACGGCCGCCTGGAGCACTTCAATCGCGCCGCGCTGGTCGCCCTGGCCGCTACGGGCGGCCGCCTGGCGGACCAGGCCGTCAAGATAGCGTTCGACACTGTCGCCGTGGTTTTCCGCCAGTTCCTTGCGCCCGGCGCGTTCATAGACTGCTGCGGCATCGGATTCACTGACGCCGCTGGCCGGGTCGCCTGCCAGCGCATCCAGCAACTGCATGCCTTGTTCATCCATTCCCTGGTGAAGGCAGTTTTGCGCCAGGCCCAGTTTCAAAGCGCTGGAAAGGGCGGTGGCCTCGCCGGCTGCCCGCACCGCATTCGCCAGTTCGGCACGCGCCGCGTCGGCATTGCCGTTCAGTTCCTGCAGCAGCGCGGCTGAAAAAGCCTTGCAGGCGTCNGTNGCAGGTCCGCTGCGCGCTGACCGATCCAGTTCACGCAAGGCATTCGCAGCGCCGTTGGCATCGCCTTTCNGGACCAGGGCCTGCACCAGGTGCACATGGTCTTCCGGATCGCGGAATTCCGAGTACTTTGANTTGGCGACNACCTGTCTGAAGGTTTTTTCAGCCGCATCAAGGTCGCCNGAGTCGAGTGCCAGCTGGCCGAGGTGGCGCAGCCGGCGAACCATGTGCGGCGAAATCGAGACTGCCGTTTCCAGTGCCGCGCGGGCATCGGCANTGTGTCCCANNGCTTGCTGGGTACGCGCCATGAGATCGTANGCCGCCATGTACTTGGGGTTGTCGTCGATCAAATGCTGCANGGTGTCCAGCGTTTCAGCGAGCATGCCCTGCTGGAACTGGCAGCGCGCCAGGCCAAGCTGGGCCCAGCCGAGAGGCCGGGTTTCGAGGATTTCCCGGTAAAGCGTCTCCGCTTGCGCCATTTCGCCCAGTGCCGCGTGGGCCTCGGCGCGCAAGCGCGCACATTCCGTAGCGTAGCGCGGATTGGCCGCTGCCGATACTTCGCTGGCCAGGATCGCTTCGCGCAGCTTGCCGCGCTCCATCGTCTGGTGCACAGGGAGCAGGGCGGCTCGGCGGTCGACGGCCCGCGCGATGCGCTGGGCCAGCACGTCGACCGTAAAGGGCTTGAGGATGTAATCGGTCGGGGTCAGTTCGGCCGCGCTCACCACTTTGCTGTACACGCCTTCGGTGGTCAGCATGATGAAGATGGTGGAAGGGGAGATCAGCTTGTGGTGGCGCAGGTCTTCCAGCAGTTGCTGCCCGTCCTGCCCTTGCTCATTGCCCAGGTCATATTCGCAAAACACCAGGTCGAACGCCCGCTTTTCGAGGTGGCGGATGGCAGTACCTGCGCTGACGCCATGCTCGATGCGGGTAATCCCCAGTTGGCCCANCATATTGTGCANCCCGCTGCGCATATGCTGGTTGGGGTCGATTACCAGGACTGACAGGTCGCTATATTCCTGCATTTTTTGGGGCAGATGGCTGTCATAGGGGGAGAATACCCCAATGACGCCCAAAAAACAGGCGGAAATGCAGCAAATGTTGCTTTCGGACCAATGAAGGAAGGGTGGGAAGTGATGCCTGAAACAAGTATAATGTCGGCAAATCGAAATACAGCAAGACCAGTCAGCTCGTGCACAGTATTCCTTTAAACCGCAGCAACGCTGCATTCTTCACGCCCCCACTATGTTGATTCTGCCGGGTTCCAACGCCCTGTCCTCCTTCCGTAGCCAACGCCTCCTCAACCAGCTTCAAGCAGTTCTGCCGGCCATTACGTCGGTCCAAGCCCGCTTTATCCACTTTGTCGACTCCGCTTCGCCCCTGTCTGAAGACGACCTGAACCGCATGAACGGCTTGCTGACCTATGGCGAGCCGGCCTTGCCGGAGCATGCTGAAGGCGTGGTGGAAGAGTTTGTCGTCATTCCCCGTTTCGGCACCATTTCCCCTTGGGCTTCCAAGGCGACCGACATCGTGCATAACTGCGGCATGGCGCATATTCACCGCGTGGAGCGCGGCGTTGCCTATCGCATCAACCTGAAGGGCGGTATCCTGGGCACCGGCCTGGGCGCGGCCAAGAAGCTGGATAGCGAGCAGGCGCAGGCTGTGGCCGCGCTGCTGCACGACCGCATGACCGAATCCGTGCTGCGCCATCCTGACCAGGCCGCCGGCCTGTTCTCGAGCCTGGAAGCCAAGCCGCTGGAATCGATCGATGTCATGGGCGCCGGCCGCAACGCGCTGGAGAAGGCCAACACCGACCTGGGCCTGGCGATGTCGGACGACGAGATCGACTACCTGCTGGAAGCCTTCACCAACGCCAAGCGCAATCCAACCGACGTTGAACTGATGATGTTCGCGCAGGCGAACTCCGAGCACTGCCGCCACAAGATTTTCAACGCCGACTGGACCATCGACGGCGTAGCGCAGGACAAGTCGCTGTTCAAGATGATCAAGAACACGCACGAGAAGAACCCGCGCGGCACCATCGTGGCTTATTCGGACAACTCGTCGATCATCGAGGGCGCCGAAGTTACCCGCTTCTATCCGCGTGAAGGCCAGGAATACGCGCCTTCGACCGAACTGGTGCACACCCTGATGAAGGTGGAGACGCACAACCACCCGACCGCGATTTCCCCGTTCCCTGGCGCTTCGACCGGCGCAGGCGGCGAGATCCGCGATGAAGGCGCAACCGGCCGCGGCTCCAAGCCGAAAGCCGGCCTGACCGGCTTCACCGTCTCTAACTTGATGATCCCTGGCGCTGTCCAGGCCTGGGAAAACGCCGCCAACGTGACGGCACCGCCGGCAAGCGCGACGAAAGCCAGGTGTATGGCAAGCCGGAGCGTATCGCTTCGCCACTGCAGATCATGATTGAAGGCCCGCTGGGCGGCGCTGCGTTCTCGAACGAGTTCGGGCGTCCTGTGCTCGGCGGTTACTTCCGTACCTACGAACAGAACATTGGCCAGCAGTTCGCGGGCGGCAAAGACACCGTGATGGGTTACCACAAGCCGATCATGATTGCCGGTGGTATCGGCAATATTTCCGCTTCGCACACCCACAAGAACGACATTCCTGTCGGCAGCCTGCTGATCCAGCTGGGTGGCCCAGGCATGCGCATCGGCATGGGCGGTTCGGCCGCTTCGTCGATGGCGACCGGCACCAATACCGCTGACCTGGACTTTGATTCGGTCCAGCGCGGCAACCCTGAAATGGAACGCCGCGCACAGGAAGTCATCAATGGCTGCTGGCAGTTGGCTGACAAGAACCCGATTATCTCGATCCACGACGTGGGCGCGGGCGGCCTGTCCAATGCCTTCCCTGAGATCACCAACGACGCCAAGCGCGGCGCGATCTTTGACCTGCGCAAGGTGCCGCTGGAAGAATCCGGCATGGCGCCGAAGGAAATCTGGTCCAACGAATCCCAGGAACGCTATGTGCTGGCGATTGCCCCAGGCGACCTGGCCCTGTTCCAGGGCCTGTGCGAACGCGAGCGCTGCCCGTTTGCTGTTGTCGGCGTGGCAACGGAAGAGCGCCAACTGAAAGTGATCGACCAGGAAATGGGCAACAATCCGGTCGACATGCCGATGGAGGTCCTGCTGGGCAAGCCGCCCAAGATGCATCGCGACGTGAAGCACGTGCAGAACGACCTGCCAGCCATCGACCTGACCGGCATCCAGCTGGAAGAAGCCGCCAAGCGCGTGCTGCTGCTGCCAACCGTGGCCGACAAGAGCTTCCTGATCACGATTGGCGACCGCACCGTGGGCGGCATGTCCGTGCGCGACCAGATGGTCGGTCCATGGCAGGTGCCGGTGGCCGACTGCGCCGTGACCACCCTGAGCTATGACGCTTACGTGGGCGAGGCGATGGCGATGGGCGAGCGTACCCCGCTGGCGTGATCGACGCGCCGGCGTCGGGCCGCATGGCCGTTGGCGAGACCGTCACCAACCTGGCTGCCGCACCGATCAACGATATCTCCGACATCAAGCTGTCGGCCAACTGGATGGCTGCCTGCGGCCAGCCAGGCCAGGATGCAGCCCTGTTCGATACCGTGAAAGCGGTCGGCATGGAACTGTGCCCGGCGCTGGGCCTGTCGATCCCGGTCGGCAAGGATTCCCTGTCGATGCGCACCACCTGGAAAGACGAGGGTGCCGACAAGGCCGTGATTTCGCCTGTCTCGCTGATCGTTTCCGGCTTCTCGCCGGTCTACGACGTGCGCAAGTCGCTGACCCCGCAAATCCGTACCGACAAGGGCGAAACCTCGCTGATCGTCATCGACCTGGGCCGCGGCAAGAACCGCATGGGCGCTTCCGCGTTGGCGCAAGTGATGGGCCAGCTGGGCAATGCCGCACCGGACGTGGATTCGCCGGAAGACCTGAAGGGCTTCTTCAACGCCATCCAGCAACTGAACAAGGAAGGCAAGATCCTGGCCTACCACGACCGTTCCGATGGCGGCCTGTATGCAACCCTGGTGGAGATGGCCTTTGCCGGCCGCGCCGGCCTGTCGGTCAACCTGGATATGCTGACCCTGGGCGAAGAAGGCACCATGGACCATGGCGACGCCAAGAACTGGGCCGGCCAGGTGGCGGAGCGCCGTAATGAACTGACGCTGTCGGCACTGTTCAACGAAGAACTGGGTGCTGTAATCCAGGTTCCGGCAGAAGAGAAGTCGGCCGTTATGGACGTGCTGCGCAGCTTCAACCTGGGCGCTTGCAGTCATATCATCGGCAAGCCAAATGACCGTGGCGTGATCGAATTCACCCGCGACGCCAAGATCATCTACTCCCAGCCGCGCGCCGAACTGCACCGCCTGTGGAGCGAAACCAGCTGGCGCATTTCCCGCGTGCGCGAGAACCCGGCCACTGCAGATGCCGAATACGACCGCCTGCTGGACGAAACCGATCCAGGCATGCAGCCGAAAGTCACCTTCGACATGGCGGAAAATATCGCTGCACCGTTCCTGTCGTCCGGCGTGCGTCCACGCGTTGCGATCCTGCGCGAGCAGGGCGTCAACTCCCATATCGAGACCGCATGGGCGATGCACCGCGCCGGCTTTGCCGCCGTCGACGTGCACATGAGCGACCTGATTTCGCGCCGTGTTTCGCTGGACGACTTCCAGGGCATCATCGCTGTGGGTGGCTTCTCCTACGGCGACGTGCTGGGTGCGGGCGAAGGCTGGGCGAAGTCCATCCTGTTCAACCCGGAGATGGCTGACCAGTTCGCCAAGTTCTTCCAGCGTAAGGACACCTTCGGCATGGGTATCTGCAACGGCTGCCAGATGATGTCGAACTTGAAATCGCTGATCCCAGGCGCACACGCATGGCCGAAGTTCACCACCAATAAGTCCGAGAAATTCGAAGCACGCTTTTCGATGGTGGAAGTGCTGGATTCGCCATCGATCTTCCTGCAAGGCATGGCCGGCACCCAGACCCCGATCGCGATCGCGCACGGCGAAGGTTTCGCTGACTTCAGCCAGACCGGCAATATCGATGAGGCAATCGGCGCACTGCGTTTCGTGGACAACAAAGGCAGCGCCACCGAAACCTATCCGTACAACCCGAACGGTTCGCCACGTGGTCTGACCTCGGTGACGACGGCTGACGGCCGCTTCACCGTGATGATGCCGCACCCTGAGCGTGTTTCCCGTACTGTGCAGAATTCCTGGCATCCGGACGGTTGGGGCGAGGATTCGCCATGGGCCCGCATGTGGGGCAATGCCCGTAAGTTCATCGGCTAAGCAAGCCTGACTTCAGGGCAAGATCGGCCCGGTAGCGCAAGCGGCCGGGCCGTTTTCATTCATGGACGCTGGCGACGGGCGGCAACGAAGGCCAGCAGGCCGCCGAGCATCAGGAAAGCTGAGCCGGGGAGAGGGACTTGCGCTGCATCGGCGAACGTGAAGTCGTCGGCGACCCAGTTGCCGTTCAATTGGCCCAGCTCCCGGCGGTCAATGCGATAGCCGGTGATGGCACCCAGCGTCGCGAAGATACTGGTATCGACAAAGGATAAAGGCTCTGGCAAGCCGGGATGGCTTTCCGGCAAATCGAACACGACTGATCCAAGTTCCGTCGCGCCGTTCAGGGCCACGATCGTGACCTGGTCCGCGCCACCCTCGCCGAAGCCGTAGTACTGGTTGCGTCCGAACCATGCGCCTGTCAGGAGCTTGTTCGTCGTAATCGTCAAGCCGCTGTCGCCGGATGCATTGGAGACGAAGTAATGCCCGGAATGTGCGATACCGAATAATGGACCGGCCGGCCCTCCGACCCGATATTCATCGCCAACAACGCCGAACCGGTTATCCCAAATAACGCCTTTGTATTCCAGGCTGCTGGTGGAATTAGTCCATTGAATGCCGGTTGCACTATCGAGCGCCGGAGGAAACTGAAGGTCGTCAAATGTGGCGATGACGCCGGCCATTGCAGGGGCAGCGGAAATAAAAGCACAGCAAGCAATTAACTGCTGAAATGCGAGTTTATTCATTATTCGGCCTCCTTTTAGTTGTCACGAGTTTAACGCGACGTTTTGAGGGCCGGCAATTGTGTGCCTTATCCGTGTTGTTTTGCCGTCGTACGGTAGCTAGTGGAATGCACGCCAAGTTCTGGCTGGTTCGCGCTAAAGTGCAGCCTGATTCTAGGGCATGATGTGCTTCGCGGCCTCGCGAATGCTCAATTTTGATAGTCCCATTTTATTTTCATTTATGAATTGAGCGACATTATGTGGCGCATGCCGCGCATAATCGCGCAAGGCCCAGCCTATTGCTTTCTGAATGAAAAATTCATTCTCATGGCCAAGTGCGAGTGAATAGCGAAATAGCCGCATTTCATCGGTTCTGCCACGCCATCCCAATTGATGGAGGAGGGCGATTCTCCGCATCCAGAAGCTGTCGTGTTTTATAGCGCAATCCATTTCGTGATGNTCGAAGCGCAGGACGTCGCCGATGATTCCAGCCATTCCATCGACCGAATCCCACCACGGCTTGCGCAGTACGAAATCCAATAATGCGGGCAAATCAGCAGATCCGAACTGCTTCCACTGCGCTGCCATCAAATCCAGGGCGGCATACTGATATTCGCGTTCCGGTAGTTGCCAGAGCTCTGTTGCCACACTCAGCAGCTCAGCCGAAGGTGCGCCTTTGAACGCCCGGATGGCCGGTTTGAGCGCTTCCCGCCGCGCCGGGGTCGCGATCCCAAGAAAGGGAAACTGGTCGCGCATGTAGGCGCGCATTGCAGGTGCCCGCGACGGGTCGGCCAGCGGAGCAAGAGCGGAGATGAAGTCTTTGGTGGTTGGCATAATAAAAAAGCGCCCCTTGGGGCGCTTCATCAAGATGGCCGGCGAGGGCGCATCCGGGATTACTGCACTTTAGCCTTGGCAACCAGCTGGTCGCGGTAAGCCGCAACTTTGCGCTGGGTCAGGGATTCGGCGATCTGTGGCTTGATCTCTTCCAGGCTAGGCACCTTGGCGGCGCGGGAGCCTTCCAGTTTGATCACGTGGTAGCCGAACTGCGATTGCACTGGCTTCTCGGTGATCTGGCCGTCTTTCAGGGCAACCATGGCGTCAGCGAATGGCTTGACGTAGTTGCCTGGAGCTGCCCAGTCCAGGTCGCCACCGTTGGCAGCCGAACCTGGGTCCTGCGAGGCCTTGGCCAGTTCTTCAAACTTGGCGCCGCCCTTCAGCTTGGCGATGATGTCGGTCGCTTCCTTTTCGGTCTTCACCAGGATGTGGCGAGCGTGGTATTCCTTGTCGCCTTTGGAAGCTTTGAACTGGTCGTAAGCGGACTTGATCTCTGCGTCGCTTACAGGGTTNTTCTTGACGTAGTCAACCAGCAGGGCGCGGATGATGATTTCCTGGCGAGCCTGTTCCAGGGCTTCTTTGACTTCCTTGTTCGCAGCAACGCCTTGCTTGGTGGCTTCCTGAACCAGCACTTCACGGCCGATCAGGGATTTCTTGATCATTTCGCGCAGTTGTGGCGAGTCAGGCTGGCCTTGGGCCGCGGCTTGCTTGACGGCGGCTTCCATCTGGGCCGAAGGAATGGCTTTGCCGTTCACGGTAGCAACGTTCTGGGCAAAAGCAGGAGTAGCAGCAACTGCGATCANGGCCAACAGCAGGGTGGCTGGTTTGAATTTCATTGAGTATTTCCTTAGTTAAAATAAATCCGGCGCCGCTTGGGCGCCGGATCGGGTCCGTGACGGATTATTGTACTTTGGCTTTCTTAACCAGGGATTCCTGATAGGCCTGCAGTTTCGCGCGCATCAGGGAATCGGCGATACGAGGCTTCACTTCTTCCAGGGTAGGCAGCTTGACTGGACGAGTGTCGTCAACCTTGATTACGTGGAAGCCGCTTGGGGTTTGCACTGGCTTTTCGGTAACCTGGCCTTTTTGCAGGGNGGTGAATGCATCAGCAAAGACCTTAGGGAAGTTGCCTGGGGTGCCCCAGTCCAGGTCGCCGCCGTTGGCAGCGGAACCGGTGTCCTTGGAGTTCTTGGCCAGGTCTTCGAACTTGGCGCCGCCTTTCAGCTTGGCGATGATGTCGGTNGCTTCTTTCTCGGTTTCGACCAGGATGTGGCGCACGTGGTATTCCTTGTCGCCTTCNGCGGCNACGGCGCGGTCGTATTCNGCCTTGATTTCAGCGTCGCCGACTGGGTTCTTCTTGATGTAATCAGCGGCCAGNGCGTTCATCAGGATGTCCTGGCGGGCTTGTTCCAGAGCAGTGGTAACGTCCTTGCTCTTGGCCANGCCTTGCTTTTCGGCTTCCTGGATCATCACTTCGCGNCCGATCAGGGACTTCTTNATCATTTCGCGCAGTTGCGGGGTGTCTTGCTGCTGACCTTGGGCAACGACTTGCTTGACCAGGGCGTCAACTTTGGCGGTCGGGATGGCTTTGCCATTGAC
>Ga0063456_1001545_pt1 | contig 12079 bp, 10 predicted proteins | sample AraplaMF_Cvi_mMF_FD_56228 | JGI IMG/M metagenome (GOLD analysis project Ga0063456, IMG submission 56228) | Arabidopsis root microbial communities from the University of North Carolina, USA - plate scrape MF_Cvi_mMF version 2 (version 2) | ecosystem: Host-associated > Plants > Roots > Endosphere ... | reverse complement strand
GAGGAGGTCGGCAAGGTCACCAGCCAGTTCGAATCCGCCGCGCCCCTGATCGAGATCATGGCCGGCGATCCCTCGATCCGCGGCCTGACCGGTGCGCTGGAGACGGGACTTGCCGGCGTCAAGCGCGGCCAGGTCAAGCTCGACAACACCGAGCGTCCCTTCAACATGATCGCGCAGACGGTGGAGACCGTGCTCAACAAGGGCAATGCCAGCTTCTCCTGGCGTGAGCTCGTCAGCGACGAGCCGCTGTCGGAGTCGGACAAGCGCGCCTTCATCGAGTTCAAGCCGGTGCTCGACTACAACGCGCTGGAGCCCGGCAAGGGCGCCACGGACGCGATCCGCAAGGCTGCCGCGGATCTGGATTTCGCGACCAAATATCAGGCGCGCGTGCGGCTGACCGGCCCGGTGCCGATCGCCAACGAGGAATACGCCACCGTGCAGGAAGGCGCCGTCGTCAACGGCATCGGCACCGTCCTCGTGGTACTGCTGATCCTGTGGATGGCGCTGCATTCGGCGAAGATCATCTTTGCCGTGTTCGTCAATCTCTTCGTCGGCCTGGCGCTGACGACCGCTGCCGGCCTGATGATGGTCGGCTCGTTCAATTTGCTGTCGATCGCGTTTGCCGTTCTGTTCGTGGGACTGGGCGTCGATTTCGGCATCCAGTACAGCGTCCGCTACCGCTCGGAGCGCTACAAGCACAACGATCTGGCCGGCGCGCTGGTCCTTGCCGCCAAGCGCTCCGCGGTGCCGCTGTCGCTGGCGGCAATGGCGACCGCCGCCGGTTTCCTGTGTTTCCTGCCGACCGATTACAAGGGCATCTCCGAGCTCGGCCAGATCGCCGGCGTCGGCATGCTGGTGGCGTTCCTCTCCAGCATCACCGTGCTGCCCGCGATGCTGAAGCTGTTGAACCCGCCCGGTGAGCAGGAGCCCGTGGGCTATGCCTTCCTGGCGCCGCTCGATCACTTCCTGGAGACGCACCGTGTGCTGGTCGTGGGCGGCACGTTGCTGCTGGCGATCGCCGGCCTGCCGCTGCTCTACTTCCTGAAGTTCGACTTCAACCCGATGAACCTGCGCAACCCGAAGGCCGAATCGATCGCGACCTTCCTCGACCTGCGCAAGGATCCGAACACGGGCGCCAATGCCATCAACGTGATGACCAGTTCGGAGGAGCAGGCGCGGCAGGTCGAGGCGAAGCTCGAGAAGGTGCCTGAGGTGCTGCGCGTGATGTCGCTCAACAGCTTCGTGCCTGAAGACCAGCAGCCGAAGCTGAAGCTGATCGCGCAGGGCGCCAAGGTGCTGAACCCCGCGCTCAATCCCGATCAGATCGACGCTGCGCCGACGGACCAGGAGAACGTCGAGGCGCTGAAATCCTCGGTCGAAAATCTGCGCCGGACCGCCGGCGACGCCAAGGGCCCGGGCGCGATCGCCTCGCGCCGGCTGGCGGACGCGCTCGAGAAGCTCGCCAATGGCGACGAGGCCACGCGCAACAAGGCGCAGGACGTGTTCATCGTGCCGATGAAGATCGTGTTCGACCAGCTCAAGAACGCGATGCAGGCAGGTCCCGTCACCCTGAGCTCACTGCCCCCCGAGCTCGTCAGCGCCTGGAAGAGCAAGGACGGCATCATCCGCGTCGAGGCGCAGCCCAAGGGCGATCCCAACGACAACGACACGCTGCGCAAGTTTGCAGCCGCCGTGCTCAATGCCGAGCCGACTGCGATCGGCGGGCCGGTCTCGATCCTGAAATCCGGCGACACCGTGGTGAGGGCGTTCATCCACGCGGGCGTCTATGCGCTCCTGGTGATCAGCCTGCTGCTGTGGATCACGCTGCGGCGGTTCGTCGACGTGCTGATGACGCTGGTGCCGCTGCTGGTGGCCGGCGCGGTGACGCTCGAGATCTGCGTGTTGATCGGACTGCCGCTCAACTTCGCCAACATCGTCGCGTTTCCGCTGCTGCTCGGCGTCGGCGTCGCCTTCAAGATCTATTATGTCGTGGCCTGGCGCTCAGGCAGGACAAACCTGCTTCAGACCAGCCTGACACGCGCGATCTTTTTCAGCGCGCTGACGACAGCGACTGCATTCGGCAGCCTGTGGCTGTCGAGCCATCCCGGCACGTCCAGCATGGGCAAGCTGCTCGCACTCTCGCTGGTGACGACGCTTGCCGCAGTGCTGCTGTTCCAGCCCGCCCTAATGGGCAAACCCCGCAATCTCAGGGAGTAGGCAGATGTCGCCGACGGGGTCGGCGGCCCCCTTCTGACCGGGCTTGGCGGCGGTAATCTTCGGGGCCGCTGCTGCGGGGGCAGGCGGGGTGGCACCCGTCGTACCGGCCGTGCCTTGTTGGGCTCCTGCTCCTTGGGCCACTTGGGTCCCTTGGGCTTTTGGCGCCGCGCCGGCGGGCTTTGGCGCGCCCTTGGCCATGGCGTTGGCGGGGCTCAAGGGGATCGGCGGGCCGACCCGGGTCCAGGTCTCGCCGCCGCAGAGGAAGCCCATCACGCAGCCCTTGATCTCGAGCTGGTCGGTGCCGACCGGCGTGATGGTCGCGCTGTAGGTCTGGCCGTCCTGCGCGTTATAGACCTGTCCTTCCCACTGATCGGCGCCGGGCTTCTTCTTCATGTCGATCAGGGTCGGCATGCCCAGCGTCGGCCTGTTCTTTTTCGAGACATCCGGGTTGTTCTCGTCGCGGCCGCCGGGCTTTTTTTCCCAGGAAACCGCGCCCCACATGCTGCCATTGCACTGGGCGACACGGATATTGGCGACGCCGTCGGCGACCCGCCAGTCGCCGGTGGGATCGGCGGCACGTGCAGAAGTGAGGCCGGCGCAACCGCCTGCCAGTATTATTCCGGTGTAAAGGGCCAAACGCATGAGTGTTCCTTGGCAGTGCAACATGGTTTAAAGCTGTGCTTGCGAAGATGGTCCGAAAAAGGGCAAAAGGCCGCACAGACCGTTTTCAGCAACGGTCCGTTTTCAGTTGACGAGACGGGCCTCAATCGAAGTATGTAGCGGATGCACAGTCCAAATCCAGACATGTCTCAGCTGTTCGCGGACCGGCAGGCCCAGCGCAGCACCCTGCATAATCGGTATCTGAACGAGCAGTTCGTCCGGGTCCTGAAGACCATCGGCTACGATGTCGGCTTCCAGAAGGGGCAGGGGCAGTACCTCTACGACCGCGAGGGCGCGCGCTATCTCGACCTGTTGTCCGGCTTTGGTGTGTTTGCGATCGGGCGCAATCATCCCGTGATGCGCGAGGCGCTCAAGAGCGTGCTCGATGCCGACCTGCCCAACCTGGTCCAGTTCGACGTCTCGGTGCTCGCCGGCGTGCTCGCCGAGCGGCTGTTGAAATACGTTCCCTATCTCGACAAGGCGTTCTTCGCCAATTCCGGCGCCGAATGTGTCGAGGCCGCGATCAAGTTCGCCCGCGGCGCCACCGGCCGGCCTGGCATCGTCTATTGCGCCCACGGCTATCACGGCCTCACTTATGGCGCGCTGTCGCTGACCGGTGATTCGAACTTCCGCACCGGTTTCGAGCCGCTGCTGCCCGGCTGCACCCCGGTCCCGTTCAACGATCTGGCCGCGCTGGAAAAGGCGCTGGCCTCGCGCGAGGTTGCGGCCTTCGTCGTCGAGCCGATCCAGGGCAAGGGCGTCAACATGCCCACCGACGAGTTCCTGCCGGGCGCGGCCGCGCTCTGCAAGAAATACGGCACGCTGTTCGTCGCCGATGAGATCCAGACCGGCATGGGCCGCACCGGCCGCTTCCTCGCGGTCGAGCATTGGAACGTCGAGCCCGACATGGTGCTGCTGTCGAAGTCGCTGTCCGGCGGCCACGTACCCGTTGGCGCGGTGCTGACGCGCAAGGCCATCTTCGACAAGATTTTTAATCAGATGGACCGCGCCGTCGTGCACGGTTCGACCTTCTCCAAGAACGACCTCGCCATGGCCGCGGGCATCGCCACGCTCGACGTCATGGAGTCCGAGAAGCTGATCGAGTCCGCCGCCAAGCGCGGCGCCGAGCTGCGCCTCGCGCTGACGCGCATGGTGCCCGGCTATGAGCTGATGAAGGAAGTGCGCGGCAAGGGCCTGATGATCGGCGTCGAGTTCGGCCCGCCGAAATCGCTGCGGCTGCGCGCCTCCTGGAACGTGCTGGAGGCCGCCAACAAGGGCCTGTTCTGCCAGCTCATCACCGTGCCGCTGTTCAAGGATCACAAGATCCTGACGCAGGTCGCCGGCCACGGCAGCCACACCATCAAGCTGCTGCCGCCGCTCACCATCACGGAAGACGACTGCACCTGGATCGAGAAGGCGTTCGACGACGTCATCGCCGGCAGCCACAAGGTCCCCGGCGCGATCTGGTCGCTCGGCAAGACGCTGGTGGACAACGCGGTGAGAAGGTCGGCGTAATCTTCCGCCGACTGCGTCGCTCAGCAACGCCCGGCGTAGTTCCAGATATGAAGCATGTTCATCGTGGTCAGGCCGGCAAAGCCTGCAATGACGGACAGGAGTGCGAACCAGATCCATTGCTTGCGCTCCTTGAAGGCCAGCAATGCAGCGCAGCCCGCCGCGAACATCGATGGGAGCGTGGCGCAGATAATCAGTGACGGAACCATGCCTGTCCTCCTTGTGGAGCTGCAATCTGCCGGATTGCGCTCGCGAGGACTGTGAGAGCCGTCACCCGTCCGAACCATGGCGCGGAGCTTCGCGCGCTGCCGGCGATTACCCCTCCACATTCGCCTTCATTGCGGCCTCGAACTTGTCGACGAACTCGGCGAGCTCGTCGCCGCCGATGTCGCTGACGGCCCAGAAGTTCAGGCCGCGCTCGCCCCAGCGGCGGCAGTTGAAGCCCTGCATGGTCTGGGTCTTCGGCGGCCGGTGCTCGGTGCTCGAGGTCTGCGACACGAACAAATTGATCACGTGCTGGCGGCGCTTGTAGACGACCGCGCCGATGGCGCGCGCGTCGATATAGTCGAGCCGGCCGCCGACCAGCGTAAAACCCTGCGCGGTGAGATCGATCACGGGCGGTGCGACGTCGAGCTTGCCGTTGAACCACGGCTTCACCGTGTGCTGGTCGGTCGAGACCACGTCGATCAAATGGCCGGCCTGGAGCGAGCGCAAATGCGCGGAGACGACCTCCGACAGGATACGCTGCTGGTCGTCCTGGCGCAGCACCAATGCGACGACGCCGGAGGCTGCGAGCGCGGAGACCGCCGAGCCCATCGCAAAGCCGCGCAGCACGGAGCGGCGGGTCGGTTGCTGGCGTTGTGGCCCAGGCAGCGAGGCCTCGATCCGGCCGCGCAGGCTCGCGGGCGCGGTGTAGCGCAGATTGGTCTCAGTGAGCACGCGCTGCATCTCACGTTGTGCGGCCAACTCCGCGGCGCAGTCCGGGCAGCCGGCGATATGGGCTTCGACCTCGCGCGCGTGGCCGGCATCGAGCTCGTTGTCGAGCAGCGCGTGAAGCAGGATCTTTGCTTCGTCGCAATTCATCTCGCTTGCTCCTCCTCCGCCGTCCAGGCCGCGCGCAGCATGGCGCGGGCGCGGGCGAGGCGGGACATCACGGTGCCGACGGGGGCGCCGACGGCCTCGGCGATTTCACGATAGGACAGGTTGTTGATCTCCCGCAGCACGAATGTTTCCTTGAACGGCTCGGCGAGCGCGTCGACCAGCTTTCGGATGGCGCCGGCATCGCGGCTGCGCAGCACTTCGGTTTCGGGGCTCGCCTCGGTCTCCTGCCATATCGGCGTCTGTTCGGCCGCGCCGGGGGTGTCCTCGATCGCGCTATGACGATGCGCGCGACGCGCATATTCTGCGTTACAGACGTTGCGCAGGATCGCGAACAGCCAGGGCTTCATCGCCGGCCCGCGATAGCTGTCGAAATGCTTCAGCGCGCGAAGATAGCACTCCTGCACCGCGTCCTCCGCGTCGGAGGCGTCACGCAAGAGATAGCGCGCGAGCGTGTAGACGTCGTCGAGATAGGGCAGCGCCGCCTCGCGGAAGCGTTGCGCCTTCTGCAAATCGTCGTTGGCGGGCATCGCTCCTCGCTTTGCCTCTTGTTCTCGCGGCTTCGTTTCGTCTCTGTTCGTCTTGTCGGCGTGTGTGACCGAGGGCACACGAGCCCGGCCGGCGTGGGACCACCGGCCGGGCAAGACGTTGATGCCTTGGTTGGAGACGTTACTCAACCTTGATCATCCCCGTCATGTGCGGGTGCAACGAACAAAAATATTTGTAGTCGCCCGCATTGGTGAAGGTGAAGGAGAACTTGTCGTCGGTGTCCAGGGTCTTGGACCTGAACTTGCCGGCCGACACCACGGTGTGGGGGATGTCGTCCCGGTTGGTCCAGGTCACGGTGGTGCCGACCTTGATCTTGAGCTCGGCCGGCTGGAAGACGAAATTGTCGATATGCACTTCCATGTCGTCGTCGGCACGGGCGGTTGTTGCGGGCAGCAGGATGGCCGCGGCCAAAGCGAGACCGAGGTCGACACCGAAGTCGCGGCGATTGAGTGTCTTCATTGTCAGCTTCCGTTCAACCTTGCATCAGCCCTGGAGCGGCGTGTCGATGATCGCGAGACGCTGCTCGTTCTGCTTGAAGTTGATGCTGGCAACGCCGAGCATGCCGCGGAGCCTGGCGTCCTCGACCTTCATCGGACCGGGCGAGGGAGCGGTCCCCGGCGCCGGCTGCGGGAAGGCGGTCGAGCGCGCGGTGTGGAAGGTGACGTTGCCCTCGACCTTCTGCATCACCTGGTGGATATGGCCGTTCAGCACGGTGACCGAGCCGAACCCCTTGACGTATTCGAGCGCGCGACCGCCATCCTCGGTGCCCCAGCCCCATTCGGGATACACGGTCCAGAGGGGAATGTGCGCAAAGAGCACGACGGGCGTCGATTTCGACTTGCCGCGCAGGTCGTCCTCGAGCCAAGCGAGCTGCTCGGCGCCGAGATTGCCGAGCCCGCCGGCCTTGAGGTCGACGACGTTGACGAGGCCGATGAAGTGCACGCCGCCGGCATCGAACGAATACCAGCCTTGGCCCTTGGTGCCGCGGCCGTAGCGCTCGCGATAGAACTTCACCTCTTCGTCGAGGAAGTCATGCTCGCCGGGCACGTAATGCACGTCGAGCTTGCTCTGCGAGATGATGCGCTCGGCATTGTCGAACTCGGCGGCCTTGGACAGATGGGTGATGTCGCCGGTATGGATCATGAAGGACGGTTTTGCCGGCATCGCATTGATCTTGTTGACCGCTTCCTCCAGCGTGCCGAGCGCGTTGGGGTTGGCCGGCTTGTCGAAGCCGACATGGCTGTCGCTGATCTGGAGGAAGGTCATGCCGGGCGCCGCTGCCGTGGCGGCCTGCGCGGAATCGATGATGCCGAGCGAGCGCGGCACGCCGCCCGTGATGGTCCAGAGCACCCCGGTGCCGGCCCAGGTCATGCATTCTAGCACCTTGCGGCGGCTGACGCCGTCGTCGCCGTGATCGTGTCCGCTCATCCCACGTCTCCACTTCGCCCGGAATTGGGCTTCGGGGAGGTGATCGGGGGAGCGGGGGGCTTATTCCCGGGCGAGATGACGTTTTCGTGAGTGAGTTGTCTCGTGTCCCGGACGCGCTGCAACGCGCGGCGTTGCTGCGCAGAGCCGGGATCCAGAAAGCCGCGCCGTACGCGGTGAGATGGGCCCCGGCTCGGCGGCGCACCACTTCGTGCTGCGCCGCGTCCGGGGCACGAGACCTATTTCGAAAAGACTCTGATGGCTTCGACTACGCGCTCTGGCCTTTCCTGCGCCACGCAGTGCCTCGCATCCGCGAAAACCAACGTGCTTACCTGCGGAATCAGCGACACCGCACGCGCCGCCATCACCTTGTAGATCGGTCCTGAGTTCGCGGCGGTCGCGACGCGTACCGGGCAGCCGATCTCGGCAAGCGCTGTAAACGGATTGCCGCGGGCATCGCCAACATAAACCTGCGTCATCGCCTCGTAGATCGGACGCAGCATCGCCGCCTCGATCTCGGGCGTGCAGCAGAGCCGCACCCGGCCATCGTCGAGCGGAACGAAGCCGTCGCGCACATAGGCCCGCAGCGAGGTCTCGGTCCAATCCGCAAATGTCGGCGAAGTGCGGTAGCGCTCGAAGACGGCGTCGGCACTCTCGAACTCGGCGCGACGGCGCAGCGCGCCCTGGACGCGGGCTAGGGAGTCTTCGTCCAGTCCGCCGGAACGTGCCGCGCGCGGGTCCATCACGGTCGGCTCCATCACGAACAGGCGTGCGAAGCGTCCGGGCAAGAGTCTTGCTGCGAGCAGAAGGTCGGTCGCACCGGCGCTGTGGCCGATCCCGTAGACGTCGCGCAGCCCGAGCGCATCGATCACCCGGCAGACATCCTCGGCAAAGTCGAGGAAATGATAGGAGCCCGGCTTGTGGCTGGCGCCGTGGCCGCGGCGGTCGAGCGCATAGACGGTGTAGCTCGATGCAAGCTCGCGCGCGACCTCATCCCAGACGTCGGCGACAAAACCGGTGCCGTGCACGAGCAGGGCGGGCGGCTTGCCGCTCTCGCCCCATTGCAGCATGGCGATCTCTACGCCGGCCGGGCCGATTGAAAAGCGCTGACGGATCATGGAGACGCAATGCTACCTCGCATCCTCCAAAATCATCGTCGCGCCTTTCTCGGCGATCATCGCGGTCGGCGTGTTGGTGTTGCCCGAGGTGATCGTCGGCATGATCGAGGCATCGACGATGCGCAAGCCTTCGAGGCCGTAGAAGCGCAGGCGCTCGTCGACCACCGCCATCGGATCGTTTGCCGCGCCCATTTTCGCGGTGCCGACGGGATGGAAGATGGTGGTGCCGATGTCGCCAGCGGCTTTTGCCAGCGAGGCATCGTCGTCGCCGACGGTGGGGCCGGGCAGATATTCGCTCGGGCGATATTTTGCCAGCGCCTTCTGCTGCATCAAGCGGCGCGTGGTGCGGATGGCATCGGCGCCGACCTGGCGGTCGTCGTCGGTCGACAGGTAATTCGGCGCGATGATGGGCTTCTCGTCCGGGCTCGCCGAGCGCAGCCGTACGGTGCCGCGCGAGGTCGGCTGGAGATTGCAGGCGCTCACCGTGATCGCGGGGAAGCGGTGCAGGGGATCGCCGAACTTGTCGAGCGACAGCGGCTGCACGTGGAACTGGATGTTGGCGCGTGCGCGCGTCGCGTCCGAGCGCGTGAAGATGCCGAGCTGCGACGGCGCCATGGTCAGCGGCCCGCGGCGGCGGAAGGCATAGTCGAGCCCCATCAGGCCGCGGCGGAACAGATTGTAGTAAGTCTCGTTCAGCGTGCGCACGCCCTCGACCTTGTAGATCGCGCGCTGCTGGAGATGGTCCTGCAAATTGCGCCCGACGCCGGGCTTGTCCATCACGATGTCGATGCCGAGCGGCGACAGCCAGTCGGCGGGGCCGATGCCGGAGCGATGCAGCACCTGCACCGAGCCGATCGCGCCGGCGGAGAGGATCACCTCGCGTTTCGCGCGCGCCTCTATGATCTCGCCGTTCTGGATGAAGCGGACCCCCGTCGCGCGGCCCTGCTCGATGATGAGGCGATCGACCAGCACATGCTTCTCGAGCCGTAGATTGGGGCGGTTCAGAGCGGGCTTGAGAAAGCCGCGCGCCGACGACCAGCGCCGGCCGCGCTTCTGGTTGACGTGAAAGTAGCTGGTGCCTTCGTTGTCGCCAGTGTTGAAATCCGGGATGCGCTTGATGCCCATCTCTTCCGCGGCATCGCCGACGGCGTCGAGAATGTCCCACGACAGCCGCGGCGCCTCGATGCGCCAGCCGCCGCCGGCGCCGTGATGCTCGCTGGCGCCGAGGAAGTGATCCTCGAGCCGCTTGAACAGCGGCAGCACGTCATCATAGCCCCAACCGGTCATGCCGAGCTGGCGCCAATGATCGTAATCGGCGGCCTGTCCGCGCATCGAGATCATCGCGTTGATCGCCGAACAGCCGCCGATCACCTTGCCGCGGGGATAGGCGAGCGCGCGGCCGTTCAGGCCCGGCTCGGCCTCGGTCTTGAACATCCAGTCCGAGCGCGGATTGCCGATCGCGAAGAGATAGCCGACCGGAATGTGGAACCAGATCCAGTTGTCGTCGCCGCCGGCTTCGAGGATGAGGACGCGGTTTTTCGGCTCGGCCGACAGCCGGTTGGCGAGGATGCAGCCCGCCGTGCCGGCCCCGACGACAATGTAGTCAAACTCACCTTCGAGCCGCCTTGGCATTCTGCTTCCACCCGGATGATCACGTGACGTTCCGTCCTAATAGGCAGAGGCGGCGGATCGGGACAAGCCCGGCCATGCCGAGAGGGCAGGGCTACCCTCGGTCCGCGGGAGTTAGGTGGACTGGTGCTTGCATGGTAGACAGTCCTGTATTCCCAACAAGGCTCGAGACCCTCCATGCCCATCGTGAACCGCGTCGCCGATCTTCAACCCGATATTCAGGCCTGGCGCCGGGACATCCATGAGCATCCTGAGCTGCTTTACGACGTCCACCGCACCGCAGCATTCGTTGCCGACCGGCTGCGCGAGTTCGGCTGCGATGAGGTCGTGACCGGTCTTGGCCAGACCGGCGTGGTCGGCGTGATCAAGGGCAGCAGGCCGGCGGGCGAGGGGCTCAAGGCCATTGGCCTGCGCGCCGACATGGACGCGCTGCCGATCGACGAGCAGACCAACCTGCCTTACGCCTCCAAGACTCCAGGCAAGATGCACGCCTGCGGCCATGACGGCCACACCGCGATGCTGCTTGGCGCCGCGCGCTACCTCGCCGAGACCCGCAATTTCGCCGGCGATGCCGTGGTGATCTTCCAGCCCGCCGAAGAGGGCGGCGCCGGCGGCGCGGCCATGGTCAAGGACGGCCTGATGGAGCGTTTCGGCATCGATCAGGTCTACGGCATGCACAACGGTCCGGGCATTCCGGTCGGCTCGTTCGCGATCCGGCCGGGCCCGATCATGGCAGCGACCGACGAGGTCGACATCAACATCGAAGGTCTCGGCGGCCATGCCGCGCGTCCGCACAAATGCGTGGACTCCGTGCTGGTCGGCGCGCAGGTGATCACCGCCTTGCAGTCGATCGTCGCGCGCAGCGTCGATCCGCTCGAGTCGGCCGTGATCTCGATCTGCGAATTCCACGCCGGCAACGCCCGCAATGTCATTCCGCAGACGGCGACGCTGCGGGGCACCATCCGCACGCTGTCGCCGGAGGTGCGCAAGCTGGTCGAGAAGCGCGTGCATGAAGTCGTGGCAGGCGTGGCGCAGATCACCGGCGCCAAGATCGACCTGCGCTACAAGCGTAACTATCCCGTCGTGAACAACCATGCCGCCGAGACCGAGGTGGCGCGGCGTATCGCCAGCCACGTCGCGGGCGATGCCAACGTGCACGAGATGCCGCCGCTGATGGGCGGCGAGGATTTCGCCTACATGCTGGAAGCGCGCCCCGGCGCCTTCATCTTCTGCGGCAACGGCGACAGCGCCGGCCTGCATCACCCCGCCTACAATTTCGACGACAAGGCGATCGTGTTCGGCACGTCCTACTGGGTCAAGCTGGTCGAGGAGCAGCTCGCGGCGTCGTAGGGAGGAGGCCGGAAGCACCAATGAAAAGGGCCCGTGCATCGCACGGGCCCCTTGTCCTTGCGAGATCTGATCGGCTCTCAGAAAATCCGCGAGAAGATCACGTAGAGGGTGCCCGACAGCAGGATGGCGACCGGCAGGGTCAGCACCCAGGCCATCACCATGTTCCTGATGGTGGCGACCTGGAGGCCCGAGCCGTTCGCGGCCATCGCTCCCGCGACGCCTGACGACAGCACGTGCGTGGTCGACACCGGCAGACCGAAGGTGTCCGCAGCGAAGATCGTGCCTGCGGCGACGAGCTCGGCGGAGGCGCCCTGCGCGTAGGTCAGGTGGGTCTTGCCGATCTTCTCGCCGACGGTGACGACGATGCGCTTCCAGCCGATCATGGTGCCGAGGCCGAGCGCGATCGCAACGGCCACCTTCACCCAGGTCGGGATAAACTTGGTGGCGCTGTCGAGCCCGCCCTTGTAGGCATTCAGGGTCGCGACCTCGTCCTTGCTGAGATCGTTTTCCTTGTCCTTCAT
>Ga0063456_1001544_pt1 | contig 12083 bp, 10 predicted proteins | sample AraplaMF_Cvi_mMF_FD_56228 | JGI IMG/M metagenome (GOLD analysis project Ga0063456, IMG submission 56228) | Arabidopsis root microbial communities from the University of North Carolina, USA - plate scrape MF_Cvi_mMF version 2 (version 2) | ecosystem: Host-associated > Plants > Roots > Endosphere ... | reverse complement strand
GAATACCCGACATCCTCGGGTTTGAGCGGCTGCAGATAGCCTTTTGAGGCGAACTCGGTGCCGCCCAGGATTTGCAGGCGGACCGCCATGGGCGCTGCATTACCAAGGAGCGCGGTCCGGAACTTGTCCAGAAGGTCGTTATAGGTGAGGGCTTGTTCCTCAAGCTGGATATTTGGATAGGTTTTGCGGAAGGTCTCGAAGAACTCCTTGTAATACTGGCGCAGGAGGTCGGGGTCGCCCTCGAACACGCCCTGATACCAGAAAGTCAGTCGCCCCTTGTAGTCGAGCGGGGTGACCTTGGCGCAATCGCCCGCCGTGTCAAAATCCTGCGTGCCGGCAATGGAGCGCACATATTCCGGCGACCACTTGCTCAAGTCGACCGGCGCACCCAGCGCAGACGCGGACATCAACGATACCATCAAAGCAGTAGAGACAGTGCCGCGCAGGACGGCACCGCCGAGTGAAATCCTCGTCATAGGTATCCTCCAGGTTCTCTCCCATGCCGCTCTGCGTCGAGGCGAGCGGTCTTTGCTCGCGGCCGCGGGACATTTACGGCCAAATGTATCCTTTCGAGCTTATCATACGTTTTCAGATCATAGATTGCCTGTCAACTAGCGAAATCGTACATTGTTTATGGAAAGATCGCGTGATATCCGAGCAATATGTGTATTTATTGGGGACAGCCTTGGCCGAAACAAGCGATTTTAAAGCGCAGCCGCCCGAAGGGATTGACGCTATCGGGGCCTCCAGCGAGGGTGCCTCGCTTTATCAACTGATCAGGGAAGACATCATCGAGGGGCGGCTCGCTGCCAACGAACGGCTTGTGGTCACCGATCTCGCTCGGCGCCACGGCACTTCGACCAACCCCGTGCGCGAGGCTCTGCAACTGTTGCGCGGAGAGGGCTTCGTCACCTTCGTTCCCAACCGCGGAGCGCGCGTCCGGCCCATCGATCAGGATTTTGTTCGGGACATCTACGAGATCGGAGTCTTGATCGAGCCGGCCCTGACGCGATGGTTCGTGAATATGGCCACCGTCGAGGACATTGCCGAACTCGAACGCATCCAAGGCCTGATTGAAGACAACGACTTCGCCGACACATTGAGGCACAGCGAGCTGGACACCGCCTTTCACACCATAATGTACCAAAGGCACTACAACCGCCACGCCGCCGAGCTTTGGTGGAAGCATCGCGAAGTGCTTCGAGCCGTGAGCCGGCGTTTCAACTTCACGCTCGCCCGGCGTGCCGCGATCCTGAGCGAGCATCGCGAACTCATTGCGCATGTAAAAGCGGGAAACGCCAACGAGGCAGGCGAACTCATTGCACGCCATGTCGAAGGCTCCGGCCGGCACATCCTCGAACACATGCGGGCGCGGAACGCGGCTCGGGCAGGATAGACTGCAAGGCCCGGGAATATCGTTCTCCCGGCCAATTCAGACAAAGGCAATTGAGATGAAAATCACCAGCGTTCGGCCGTGGTTAATCAGATCCGATGCTTCTTATTGGGGAGAGTTTCTGTTCGTCGAAGTGACAACCGACGAGGGGGTGAGCGGCTGGGGAGAGATCACCACCACGACAAGGCTCGCCAACCGCGCCCTCTGCACGATGCTGCGGCAGATCGGTGCCGCGGTAACAGGCGAGGACCCGGCGCGTATCGAATATCTTTGGCACAAGATATTCCGCAGCTTCACCTATATGGGCAGTCGCGGCGCCGCAGTCGAATGCGTAAGCGCCATCGACATCGCCCTTTGGGACATCCGAGGCAAAGTTCTTGGTAAGCCGATTTACGAGCTGTTGGGCGGACCGGTACGCGATGAAATCGCGCTCTACACCCATCCCAACCAGGCCAAATTTACCAGCAAGGAGGCTGTGGTCCGCGAAATTAGAGACATCGTCGAGTCCGGCCACACGGCGCTCAAGTTCGATCCTTTTCCCCACCAGGGCCGCACCGCCGATGGCCAGTCCCGCGAACAGCGGGACGGCTACCTTGATGGCAGCATGACCCGCAAGGACGAGCGCGAGGCCGCCGAACTCACGTCACTCATCCGCGAAACGGCGGGCTCTGATGTCGACATTCTCATCGATGCGCATGGCCGCTTCGACGTTCCCACCGCCATTCGCCTCTGTCGGAGCCTCGAGGAAGCCGGTCAGATCGACTGGTTCGAGGAGCCCTGCCCGCCCGAGAGCCTCAACGCCCTCAAGCAGGTCCGGGAGAAGGTCAGTGCCGCGATCTCGTGGGGCGAGCGCGGCCACACGAAGTGGGATTTCGTGCCGGTGCTCGAAAACAAGCTCGCCGACTACATCATGCCTGACGTCACCTGGACCGGCGGCATTACCGAACTCAAGAAGATTTCCGCCCTGTGCGAAGCCTACTACATCCCGGTCTCGCCGCACGACGCCGCAGGACCGATCAACGTGGTTGCAGGAGCACAGGTGATGATGACCGTTCCCAACTTCTACAAACTCGAAACGTCAGAGTGGAACCTGGGCAAATACGATCACCTCATCGACAGGCCACTCGATGTTTCGAACGGCAGCCTCAAGCTTACGCCGAGACCTGGTCTCGGCGTCGAAATGAACCGCGATTACCTTCAAAGCCACGAGATAGAGCTGGATTAGCAACGCTCTATGCCGCGCAGCCGTGCGCGGCGAACCCGCCGACAGAACGAGGATAAATCATGCCAGAGGCAGATGAAGCCGACGAAGCGCTCAATCGGGTGAACACGCATTCCAAGCCGTCCGACCTTCGCATTACCGATATGCGGGTAGCCGAAATTGTCGGCGCGCCGTTCACCTCAGTGCTGCTCAAGATCTACACCAACCAGGGCATCGTCGGGCTTGGCGAGGTGCGCGACGGTGCCAGCGCCACCTACGCGCTGATGCTGAAGAGCCGGTTGCTTGGCGAGAATCCTTGCAACATCGACCGCCTGTTTCGCCGGATCAAGCAGTTCGGCGGGCACGGTCGGCAAGGCGGCGGCGTATCGGCGGTTGAAATCGCCTTGTGGGATCTTGCCGGCAAGGCCTATGGCGTCCCCATCTACCAGATGCTCGGCGGCCGGTTTCGGGAGAAAGTGCGCGTCTATTGCGACACCGACGCCACCGTGCCGAGCGGCACAGAGACCGGCAGGCGCCTCAAGCAACGCATGGAGCTGGGGTTCACCTTCCTCAAGATGGATCTGGGGCTGATGCAGATTGCGGATGTGCCGGGTGCGGTCGTGTCTCCTGCCGGCTCGCTTGAAGGATACCGCGACCACCCCGGCCGCGGCCCGCTGAAGACCATTGAAGAGCGGCGCATCCGCAACGCGGCGTACGATGTGCATAACGTCCCGCACCCGTTTACCGGCCTCCACTTTTCCGACAAGGGCCTCGACTTCCTTGAGCAATACATTGCCGAGGTTCGTGAGGTCATCGGCATGGATATTCCGCTTGCCATCGACCACATCGGCCACATCTCAGTGCAGAACGGCATTCGCCTCGCCAGGCGTATCGAAAAATACGTGCCAGCCTGGCTCGAGGATGTGATCCCGTGGCAGTACACCGAGCAGTACCGACAGNTGCAGGACGCAACCACGGTGCCGATCTGCACCGGCGAGGACATATACCTCAAGGAGGGCTTCGAGCCTCTGCTCAANAGCAGCGGCCTCTCCGTTATCCATCCNGACCTGCTCACCAGCGGGGGCATCCTCGAGACCAAGAAGATCGGCGATATGGCGCAGGACCATGGTGTCGCCATGGCTATCCACATGGCGGAAAGTCCGATCGCCGCAATGGCTGCCGCACATGTGGCGACCGCGACCGAAAATTTCATGGCGCTCGAATACCACTCTGTCGATGTCGACTGGTGGGACGATATCGTCACCGGCCTTCCCAAGCCGCTCGTGAAGGACGGCTTTATCACTGTTCCGGACAAGCCNGGCCTGGGAATTGACGACGTCGTCGACGAGGTGATCTCGCAGCATCTNCAGNCGGGTGTCACCGGCATCTGGCAGCCCACGGATCACTGGGACGATGAATATTCCTGGGATCGCACCTGGAGCTGAGGCGAGAAGGAACGAAGATGAAGATCACCGATCTGCGATGCGCCGTTATCGGCAAACACCCGATCGTTCGCATCGTCACGGACGANGGNCTCTATGGCTTGGGCGAAGTCGAGTTCACCAAGTCCTACCTCAAGCCCTGGGTGCTGCATTTCCGCGAGGCGCTGATCGGCGAGGACCCGACCGACGTCGAGAGAGTGATGCTGAAGATCCGCCAACGCGGCTCATTCAAGCCGTACGGCGCGGCGGTGAGCGCTATCGAGCATGCGCTGTGGGACATTGCCGGCAAGGCCGCGGGCGTGCCCGCCTATAAACTGCTCGGCGGGAAGGTGCGCGACAAGGTACGCGTCTACAACGGCTCGATCCGCCGGAAACGCACGGGCGACCGGCCGGAAGATTACGCCGCTGACGTCAAATGGATGATGGAGCAGCCGCAGAACTTCTTCATGATCAAGCAAGGAATCTCGTTTCACTCCAACATGAAGGACACCATTGAGGGTTTCCACTACGGCGTGACGCAGCAGAAGGCCGGCTATCACGGCGCCATGGATCAGGGCATGATCAGCGAGCGCGGTTTCAACCACATGCTCGACTGCGTGATCGCGATGAAGGAAGTGCTGGGCGACAAGGTCAGCCTGGCGCTCGACTGCGGCCCGGGCTGGATGCTGCCCGATGCGATCAAATTCGCTCGCGCGGTCGAGAAGTACAATTTGATGTGGCTCGAGGACATGCTGACTGGCGACTATGTACCGTGGGTCAATCCGCAGGCCTATCGGGAACTGACAACCTCCACCTCGACGCCAATCCACACTGGTGAGCAGATCTACCTGCGGCACAATTTCAAGGAGCTGATCGAGACGCAGGCGGTGCGCGTCATCGGCCCCGATCCAGCCGATATTGGCGGTATTGCCGAACTCAAATGGGTCGCCGANNACGCCTACATGCACTCGATCCTGATGGCACCGCACGGGGTCGCCAACGGCCTGCTAGGCCTCGGCGCGTTGATCAATGTCTGCGCCACCCTGCCNGCAAATTACATCGCGTTCGAATATCCGAGCNCCNNCGACCCCTGGTGGGAGGATCTGGTCGTCGGCTTGCCGCGGCAGATCGTGAAGGACAGCATGGTGGACCTACTGGAAGCGCCGGGGCTGGGGCTGGATATCGACGCCGAAGCGGCCAGGAGATATCTCNGGGAAGAGGATGCGGGCTTCTTCGACTGAANCTCCCTCCACCGGCATGACGTGAATCGCAGTAAGGCCCGCCGGTATGGGAAAGGAGATCGTGCTCCCCGCGGACCTGCAAGCAACTCCTCGCTGCGCTTGAGCAGCGGTCACCGATAACGGCCTGTAAGTACGACCTCGAGCCCGGCGACGGTCGCTCCAGACGAGGCAGATGAACACCAATCTCTTAGCAGTAAACCGCATCGTTGGGTCACCAGTGCGAATCCTGCCTGAAACTACCTTTCCAATCGTCTGTCCTCACGCCACCAATACCGTGTCGCGACGGGATCGCCGCCCGTCGCTCTGATAAGCCGAGGCATCGAAATTGAATCCCGGGAAGAGGACCTCTTTTCCGTCTCGAGTCTAATCGAGACCTGCAAGACGCGGCCGAGGGCGCATTTTTTGCGCCCTCGTTTTGCTGCTCAGCCAATGGCCATCAGACTTGCATTGCCGCCGGCAGCCGCCGTGTTGATCGACGTCGACACCTCCTCCAGCAGCCAATTCAGGCAATAGGCCTCGGGGTCGCTTGCCAGTTCCTCGGTTGTCGCCGCCTGGACCAGCAGAAGCGGACCGGGCAGGTGAGCGATCTTCTGATTGACGGCCAGAACCCTTTCGCGATCGCCTTCCACGAGCGCGCCCGAGAACGGCCCGTCCTTTTCCCAATCCGATGTCCAGGAAATCCGGCCGGCGACAGCCGCCGGAAGGTCCGCCAGGACCGATTTGGATAGGGAACCCGCATCCACGACGATGCGGTTGCCGGTTGAAAGGGCTGCGGCGATCTGTCGATGAAGCCCGCCTTCCGTCTGCGGCACGATAAGAATACGGCCGCGGGGATGGAGCGCGTAGAGATTGCGCTCGCCGACCGGACCGGTGAGCTCGCGTTCGAGCCCGAGTGCCGAACGGCTCGCATATCCACGCGCCGCTTCCCCCTCACCCGGCAAGCCCTTCTTGTCGAGCCAGACAATATAGTCGCGAAGGGCGAGATCCGTGTGAACGGAGTCCTGCTGCGGCGGCACGGGCGCACGCTGCACCAGCCGACCGATATAGAGCGGACCACCGGCCTTCGGCCCTGTGCCTGACAAGCCGCGACCACCGAAAGGCTGCACGCCGACGACCGCGCCGATGATGTTGCGGTTGACGTAGAGGTTTCCGGCCTTGATGCGACTGGTCACATGCGCGATCGTTTCATCAAGCCGAGTGTGAAGTCCGAATGTGAGGCCGTAACCCGATGCGTTGATGTCGTCGATCAAGCGGTCGAGCCCGTTTCGCTTGAAGCGGACGACATGCAGAACCGGTCCGAAGATCTCTCTCGTCAGGTCCGACAAGGACTTGATTTCGATGATCGTCGGCGGAACGAACGTCCCCACCGCGGCACTTTCGGGCAGCGGCAGCTGATCCACCTTGCGGCCGGCGCCGCGCATCTTCTCGATATGCTGGTCGATCTCCGCCTTTGCGCCGTCATTGATGACAGGGCCGACATCGATGCTCAGCCGATCGGTGCGGCCGATCGTCAGTTCCCGGAAGGCGCCCTTCAGCATATTGAGGGTCCTGTCGGCCACATCGTCCTGAAGGCAGAGAACGCGAAGCGCAGAGCAGCGCTGGCCGGCGCTGTCGAAAGCCGAGGCAATGACGTCGGCCACCACTTGCTCGGCCAATGCCGAGGAGTCGACGATCATACCGTTCTGACCGCCCGTCTCGGCGATCAGCGGAATCGGCTTGCCGGTCGCCGACAGCCGTTCTGCNAGCTGCGCCTGGATCATNCGAGCCACTTCGGTCGACCCGGTAAACATGACGCCTGCCGTTTCCGGAGCCCCGACCATGCCGGCGCCGAGGCGGCCGCTGCCGGGCACGAACTGCAGGACACCCACCGGCACACCCGCCTCGTGGAGGATCTTCACACTCTCCGAGGCGATGATCGGCGTGACGCCGGCAGGTTTGGCAAGCACGGGATTGCCGGCCACCAAGGCTGCGGCGACCTGTCCGGTGAAAATCGCCAGCGGAAAATTCCACGGGCTGATACAGACGATCGGGCCGAGCGGCGCATGCGACGGCCCGAGGGTCTTGCGTGCCTGATCGGCATAGTAGCGCAGGAAGTCGATCGCCTCGCGCACCTCGCCGACGGCATTGGCCGCGGATTTGCCGGCTTCGCGCATGACGATGCCCATCAGCGTCTTGATGCGGGCCTGCATGATGTCGGCCGCCCGATCCAGGCAGGCCGCACGCTCGGCCGGCGGCACGGCCGCCCATTGCGGCGCATGTTCCGCGGCCATCGCAACGATACGGGCTGCCTCCTCGACCTTCACTTCCGTGACCGTGCCGACGACGTCCCGGTGATCGGCAGGATTGAGAACCTCGCGCGTCACCCCATCCGTCGAGCCGTCGGCAAGGAGGGGAAGCGCACGCCATGGGGCAGCCGCGGTAGAGGCGAGCGCCTGCGACAGGTCCAGGAGGGTGGCCTCATTCGAGAGATCCAGGCCGTCGGAATTGGCGCGGGCACTGCCGTAAAGAGCCTTTGGCGAGGCGATCTGGATGTGCGGAAGGCCAACGACGGGCATGGCTGCGACGATCTCGGCAGGATCGGCGACCAGGGCCTCGACCGAGACATTCGGATCGGAGATGCGGTGCACGAAGGAGGAATTGGCGCCGTTTTCGAGAAGGCGCCGCACCAGATAGGCGAGCAGCGTCTCATGCGTTCCGACAGGCGCATAGATGCGGCAGGGCCGGTCGAGTTTTTCCTTGCCGACGACCTCGTCATAGAGCGGTTCGCCCATGCCATGCAGGCATTGGAACTCATATTTGCCGACCGCGAAGTCGGGACCGGCCAGGTGATAGATCGTGGCAAGCGTCTGCGCATTATGCGTGGCGAATTGCGGGAACACCGCATCGGGCGCGTTCAGCAGCTTGCGCGCGCAGGCGACATAGGCGACGTCGGTNTAAATCTTGCGGGTATAGACCGGATAGTCGTCGAGACCGTCCAGCTGGGCGCGCTTGATCTCCGCATCCCAATAGGCGCCCTTGACGAGACGGACCATGATCCGGCGCCCGGACCGGCGTGCCAGATCGATGATGTAGTCGAGGACGAAGGGGCAGCGCTTGCCATAGGCCTGCACGACGAAGCCCAGCCCGTTCCATCCGGCAAGCTCCGGGGCAAAGCAAAGCTCTTCGAGGAGGTCTAGCGAAAGCTCCAGCCGATCAGCCTCCTCCGCATCGATATTGAGGCCGATATCATAAGTCTTGGCGAGAACGGCCAGCGCCTTGACTTTCGGCAGCAGCTCTCCCATCACCCGGTCGGCCTGCGACCTCACGTAGCGCGGATGCAGGGCCGAAAGCTTGATCGAGATGCCTGGGCCGTCATAGATGCCGCGCCCGTCCGACGCCTTGCCGATGGCGTGGATCGCCTTTTCATAATCCTTGAAATAACGCTCGGCGTCCGCGGCAGTCGTCGCGGCTTCGCCCAGCATGTCGTAGGAATAGCGGAAGCCGCGCGCTTCGAGCGGCCGAGCGCGTTTCAGCGCCTCTGCGATCGTCTCGCCGGTGACGAACTGCTCGCCCATCATGCGCATCGCCATATCGACGCCGCGACGGATAACCGGCTCGCCGGCGCGCGCGATCAGCCGCGTCAGGGCTGCCGACAGGCTCCGGTCGTTGACCGTCGATGTCAGTTTGCCGGTGACGACGAGACCCCAGGTGGCGGCGTTGACGAACAGGGATTTTCCGCCGCCGATATGGGAGGTCCAGTTGCCTTCGGCAATCTTGTCGCGGATCAGCGCGTCCCGCGTGTCGGTATCGGGAATGCGCAACAGCGCTTCGGCAAGACACATGAGCGCCACGCCTTCCTGGCTGGAGAGCGAATATTCCTGCACCAGCCCTTCGACACCGGTGCCCTTGTGCTTGGCGCGCAAGGCCTCGATCAGGCTGCGGCCCGTGCTGCGGATGTCATAGCGTTTCGCCTCGGAGACGCGCGCGGCGGCGACCAGCGGCGGCAGGCATTCGGTTTCCGGCCGGCGATAGGCTGCCGTNATCGCCTGGCGAAGGTCGGATTGNGGNCGGATNGGTGGCGCAAAGGCCGAGAACGGCGCTCCGTCGGCGGGGTCTTTGGATGGAGGAGTGTCGATCGCTGCGTTCAACATGAAGGTCCCTATCGGTCGATATCTGGTTTTAACGGATGAATGAGACGCCGGGTTCATCGTCCCAGTCAGCGTCGTCCGAGACAACAGGGCCGGAATATTCCGTCTCGCGAAGCGGACGCGCATCCGGCCTGTTGCGCTTGAGGGTGAGCGCCGCTGCAACCGCTCTTATCGCCACCGGCCGGTAGTGAGCGAGCAGGTCCAGCTTCTGATCGTCATCCGGTTCTTCCCTACGCATGCGTGACCCCATTTTTCCTGCGGCGCCGATGCGATCCCGACGATGCGTCGAGCGCCTGCGCCTTCCATCCNATTGCCGATGCATAAGGTATCACAGATCGCCGATCGCGATCTCACTTGATTNTCGCAGCTTTCAGCCTGTATGAACTTATTAAAGCATTCTTGAGNGTTAAAATGGCTACTGAACCNGANATCTTTAGTGAATTGGACCAGTTCGACAGAAAAATCCTCGCGGCTCTTGCCGAGGACGGCAGACTGTCGATCACCGATCTCGCGGCGCGTGTCGGCCTCTCGAAGACGCCGTGCCAGATCCGCTTCAAGCGGCTCATCAGCGACGGCTATATCGAGGGCTTCAAGGCCGTCCTCAATCCATCGAAAATGCAGCTCGACCATATCGCTTTCGTCGAGGTGAAGCTTTCCGATACCCGCGAAGCTGCGCTGAAAAGCTTCAACGACGCCATCAAGAAGATCAGGGAAGTCGAAGAGTGCCACATGATCGCCGGCAGGTTCGACTATCTGCTCAAGATCCGCACACGCGATATCGGCCGCTACCGCCGCGTCCTCGGCGAGCGCATCTCGACGNTGCCCCACGTTGCCAACACATCGACCAATGTCGCGATGGAGACNATCAAGGAAGGCTGGGACAAGTTCGGTTCGAGTCTTTCGTGAACCTATTGCCGGCGACCGGCCCGGCGCAGTTCAAGACCGCGCGCACTTTTTAGCATCATGCCCTGGCTTTCCGGCCGCGTGCGCTCGGCTTCACCGGCACGCTCTTGCCGTACTCGTTCCACCATGCCGTCAAAGCTTCCATGGTGGGGCCGAGGCCCCGCGCCTTTTGTGTGATCTCATATTCGACGCGCGGAGGAACCTCCGCAAAGATGGTGCGGGACACGAGGCCGTCTGCTTCGAGCTCACGAAGTTGCGCCGTCAGCATGTGCTGGGTGATGCCGGGAATAGCCTTCCTCAATTCGCCAAACCGATAGACCCGCTGATTGAGCAGCCACATGATTTCCAGCTTCCATTTTCCCGAAAGCAACGCGAATGCGCGGCGCATCTCCTCATGCATATTGCCTTCTTCTTCAACCATGGTCTGCTTTTCCATACTAACAGCAAGTAATTCATCCTACTTGCAAATATGAATCTTAGACGACATTTCTCTGCATGCACAAGGGAGCGCAGAAAGGCGCCTCCCTAAAACAAACCGGCAGACTCGACGAGAGGAATGTTGCTGCGTGGGCAGCGACAGGGATGAACTCATGCCTGAATTTTACGTGTACTGGATCAGCACGGCGCTTCTATCCGTGCTCTACCTCGCCTCAGCCGCCATCTATGTCACCAAGCGAGACTGGGTTCGCCAGGTTCTGGCGGAACTCGGATTCCAAGCTTCCTATCTCATTCCGTTCATGATCATCATCAAGGTTCTCGGCCCGGCCGCGATCCTTTCCCGCGTCAGCGTGCCGCTCAGCGATCTCGCCTATGCCGGCATCTTCTTTCACCTGCTGCTGTCGGGCCTCGCCCATGTCGGCGTTCGAAAACCCGCCGGCGCTCTGCCAGCGGCGATCGGCCTGGCGCTACTGGTCACCTCGTTCATGACGCAGAACGACGCCCGCGACGTCCCTTCCCCTTCCGTCCATGCCACAGCGCGCTGATGAGCGCGCTCGCGCGTTCCGGCTCGCCGGAAGACGACATTGCCCCGGTGGCGCTGTTCCTGGCCAGCAAGGATTCGCAATTCATCACGGGCTACAGCCGGCGCAGCGGGTTGCGCCCCGCTGTCCAGCGCAGCGCGACCTTGGCGACCGAGCAGACGCAGAAGTTCGGCAAGCCGTCGAGCCAACCTGCGGACTAATGCGGTCTTTGAATTTCACAGTAGACAATGCTGCGGTTTGAGCCGGACCAAACAGACACCTTCATATCCGTCCCCGTCACGCTTTCACCGGCGATCAAGCCCATCTCTCGTTCTGAACGCAACAGCAGCGCCCAGTTCATAAATGTCTCCATATAGCCATCGACCTCCGTCTCCGGAGAGAAATTGGCGAACAGGAATGTGCCGCCAGGCTTGAGCATGCTGATGCACTTCTTGGTCAACTTTACGGCGACCGGGTCCGGCAAATAGTCGTAGAGACCCGCGGCATAGACGAAATCGAACATTCCCAGCGCATGTCTTCCACCGATCAGGGATTTGACCGAACCGCTCACCGCCTCGACGGACGTGCCGGCGAAATCGCGGGCTACGGTTCCAACGCTCATCGGGTCTTGATCCAAAGCCACCCAGCGTTTGATCGCGCCGGCACCGAGAGCGTGCGACAAAGGCCCCTCACGAAGATGCCCCGCCGCGATGGCGAGGACTTCGGTGGAACCAGGCCGCGCCGAAGCGATTTCGTCAACGCGGCGAGCCAGAATGTCTCGACGCTCCCTTACCGCTAGGGATGACGAAGCATTTCGAGTGTAGGCGTAGATCGAACG